>JABAHR010014043.1_pt1 | contig 13027 bp, 10 predicted proteins | sample 7062101 | NCBI WGS metagenome assembly JABAHR01 (sample SAMN14534553, study PRJNA622989) | marine sediment metagenome | biome: marine biome [ENVO:00000428]; feature: marine pelagic biome [ENVO:01000023]; material: deep marine sediment [ENVO:00002113] | place: India: Gulf of Kutch | collected... | reverse complement strand
TAGGAGCTCGACGGGGCAGCGCCCGCCCCGGACAACCGGAAATACGCGCCCTTGTTCTGTCGTTCCGAGGCGATGCGGGCGGGCTGGCCGGCGAGGGTGACGATGCGCGAGGCCAGCTTCTCGGCCTCGCTTTCGACATGGGTGACCAGCACCGTCGCGACGTTGTGCGCCGCGCGCAGCTGCGCGAACATGCGCATCATCCGCTCGGCCTGGTCGGGGTCGAGCGACACGAAGGGCTCGTCCATCAGCAGCAGCTGCGGCCGGATCGCGAAGGCGCGCGCCAGCGACACCCGCCGCTGCTGGCCCAGCGACAGCTGGCCCGGATAGTCGGCGCCGCGCCCGCCCAGGCCGACCTGCTCCAGCGCCGCCTCGGCCGCTTCGGGGCTGATGCCGGTGGTCACGCGCAGGTTGTCCGCCAGGTCGCGCCAGGGCAGCAGGGTCGGCTCCTGGAAGATCACCGCCCGGCGCTCGGGCGCCTTCAGCGTGCCGCGGAAGCCGGTCTCGAGCCCCGCCATGATGCGCAGCAGCGTCGACTTGCCGATCCCCGAGGGGCCGACCAGGGCCAGGGTCTCGCCGGGGCGCAGCGCCAGCGCGATCTCGCCCAGGATCGGGGTGCCCGCGAAGGACAGCCCCTTGAGGTCCAGCTCCATCACCGGCGCAGAGGGCCGCGGCCGAGGATCCCCCGGGCCGCCCCGGCTGACGACGGTCAGGCTCATCGGCTCAGCTTCCGCCCTGGAAGAAGACGCCCTCGGGCATCCGGGTGGTGTCGCCCATCAGCTTCTCGCCGCCCAGGCGCGCCATCAGTTCCAGCATCCGCGCCGCGGCCTCCTCGTCGATCTGGCCCGGCTCCGGGATGCCGGCGCGGAAGCCCTCCTTGAGCGCCGCGAACTGGGCGTCGTTGTCGACGTTCATGCGCGGGCGCAGCCGGTCCCACTCGGCGTCGTCGCTGGCCAGGATCTGCTTGGCGGCGCGCGAGGCGGCGGCGAGGCCCTCGATCAGCTCGGGGTGCTCGCGCACCATCTCGCCCTTGACGACATAGCCCAGCAGCGGCGTCTCGGGGTCGAGCCCCAGCGCCTCGGCCGCCTCGTCGACATCGATCAGCTTGCGCATCCCGGCGGCCTCCATCTTGGCCATGAAATGCCAGAAGTTGATCGCGCCGGTCAGCTCGCCCGAGACCGCGTTCTTGAAGATCAGCGGCGGGGCGCCGAAGACCTGCTCGGTCTCGGCGGCCAGGTCGAGCCCGTATTCCTGGTCGGCATAGGCGCGCAGGATCAGCCAGCTCTTGTCGACCGGCCCGCCGGCGATGCCGATCTTGCCGCCGGCGAGGTCGGCGAGGGTCCGGGCATCGCTGCCTTCGGGCACCAGCAGGCCGCCCACCGCCTTGGAATAGGGGATGAAGACGAAGTCCTTGCCCTCGGCGCGCTGGCGCGCGACCCACAGCCAGTCGGCCACCACCACGTCGGCCTCGCCGCCCTGGAAGGCGATGCGGGTCGCCGGGTTGCCGGCCATGCCCTGCACCTCCAGCTCGAAGCCGTTGGCGGCGTCCAGGCCGTGATGCTTGATCGTGTCCAGCTCCCAGTTCACCGTGCCGAACTTCAGCACGGCGGCGCGCAGGACCGGCGTCTCGGCCAGCGCGGCGGACAGCGTCAGGGTTGCGGCGGCGACGGCGCCGATCAGCGTCTTGAGCATGTAATTCCTCCCATTCGTCGACGGCACAGTACCATGTCATAGGGTGGGCGATATATGAATCTGCTGTGATCACGAGACCTTGCGGACCGTGGCTGTCGGCGTCCCGATCAGGGTGCCGCGAGCCGGATACGAGCATTCGGCGATTTCCGGCGCGGGGCGATCCGCGAATGATGAGACCCGGAATTGTTGCCGCAGCTCTGAGCGGCAAATGACAACGTCGATGGCAGGACCCAGATGAATGGATTCGCCATGGCCGCGGCCAGAGCCATCCTGGCAGCCGGCAGCCCGCCGGCCCAGGTGACAGAGGCCGATCTGGCCGGCTCGCTCCGGACATTCCGTCCGCCCGGGCANNGGGCAGCCGGGCAGGTGACAGAGGCCGATCTGATCGGCGACGGGGTTCAGCACCGACGACGTGCTGACCGACGGCAAGGGGGCAGCTGCAGCGCTGGAGACGCTCGACCAGGACATCGTCCGGGCCGTGTGCCCGTAAACGCAGAAAGTCTGCCTTCAGTCGGTCACGGGACACAGTCAACACGGGGGGAGATGTCTTGGCTGCGAACTATTTTCCATTTCGATCTGCTTCCGGCCTCATTCCGGATTGACTGGCCGTCTCGAACTTCAGAAGCGCGAGGATGACCAGGGCCACTCCCACCCACTGAAGTGGCGACAACCATTCATTGACGAGCGCAATAGCGAGGAGAATGGCAAAGAGCGGTTCCGAAGTGGTCCAGACGGCCGCCCGCGTTGTCCCAAGCATGCCTGCGCCGACAAAGAATAGCACGTATCCGGTTGTCGTCGTCACACCTGTGGCAAGGATGGCCACCCAGCCGCCGATCGAGTTCGGTAGGGAAATGACGTCGTCCCAGCCCATTGTGGCTGCAGCAGTCAAAAGCACCAGAAGATAGAACGAAGACCAGAGCGTCATGTAGTAATTAGCTGCGACCGGTCCGATGTATTTCGAGACCCCGGCGACTGCGAACACCAGAAATGTAATCGCGACCATTCCTACAATGCTCAGCACCACTCCGGCACTGTCGATGGACGCAAGGTCCAAGCCGAGCACCAGGGCGAGGCCCCCAAGAGCGGCTAAGATGGCAAGATAGCCAGCCGCTTTCATTGGCGTATCGCCGCGAACATGCCCCACAACGGCTATGAGAAACGGGTGCAGATAAAAGATGAGCGCGGCAAGACTGACGTCGATATAGGCGACTGCCCCCAAAAGCCCGAGGGCGGTCGCTACCTGCGCCATGCCAGATGTGGCAATGCGTTTGAGCATCCGCAGATCTGGTACCACCGACTCACGGCGCAGCTTCAGATAGATTGCCAGCGCCAGGGCCCCGACGAATGTTCGGAAACAAATGACTGCAAGCGGGTTGGCGCCATCCTGGTAGGCAAGCTTGGCTGCATTCGGGGCCAACGCAATCAGAATGGAAGATAACAGAACTATTGCGAGGCCAGTCGCGTCATTTCTGGAAGTGGTCAATGCCCAAGGTCAATTCTGCTTCCCTTGCCCTGCATCTTACCGCCGTGTGATCCCCACACCCAACCCTAAATCTACGCTGCAAGTCGACGCGGCGTTGACCTCCGAGATGTGCAGGCTTGCGTCGGTCATACCTGGCGGCCGCTCCGGGCTCAGAGCCGTCATCCGACAAGACTGGCCGAATGGCCGCTGGGCGGAAAAACCAGCATTCCGCGTTTCAGGTCCGGACACAGCTTATGATCCACGGCCGGTGCCGGGCGCGTCCACAGCCAAGATCAGCATATGGCCCGAAGCAAACGCCCGTTTCAGAGCGTGCGTTGTCCAACCTGATAAAGGACGACCGCAACCGGATACCGCCATCTCCGTGGGTCGGTGAATGGCGATGCGCCTACGTCCAGCAGGGACCAGTTTGACCGGGCCGCTAACGGCGCCTTTGACAAGAACATGATAAGTGGTGCACTCCTAACTTAATCATTATTTCTGCAGGGAGAGAACAAATGATAAAACGGAGCCATGTTGCGGCTGCGATGGTGATGTCCGCCCTCGTCGCGACCGGGGCAAGCGCACAGAACCTGATCTATTGCTCGGAAGGTTCGCCAGAAGGATTCGACCCGGCCCTCTACACCTCGGGCACCACGTTCGACGCGTCGTCGAAGGCGGTTTTCAACCGGCTCGTGGAGTTCGAGCTCGGGACCACCAGCGTGAACCCGGGCCTGGCCGAAAGCTGGTCCGTCTCCGAGGATGGTCTTACCGTCACCTTCAATCTGCGGCCCGGGGTCAAGTTCCACTCGAACGAGAACTTCACGCCGACGCGCGACATGAATGCGGACGACGTGATCTACAGCTTCGAACGCCAGCGGCTGTCCGACCACCCCTACAACCAGGTCTCCGGCGGGACATGGGAATATTTCAACGGCATGTCGATGCCGGACCTCATCGAGTCCATCGAGAAGACCGACGACATGACCGTCGTCTTCAACCTCACCCGCCCGGAAGCGCCGATGATCGCGAACATGGCGATGGACTTCGCGTCGATCCAGTCCAAGGAATACGGCGACGCCATGCTCGAAGCCGGGACGCCAGAGATGGTGAACCAGGCGCCGATCGGCACCGGTCCGTTCGAGTTCGTCGGCTACCAGAAGGACGCCGTGATCCGGTACACCCGCCACGATGATTACTGGGGCGAGGCACCGGCGATCGAGAACCTGATCTTCGCGATCACCCCCGATGCCGCGGTTCGCTACCAGAAGCTCAAGGCGGGCGAATGCCACGTCATGCCCTATCCGGCGCCGGCCGACATCGAGGCGATGAAGGAAGATCCCTCCATCAACGTGATGGAGCAGCAGGGCCTGAATGTCGGCTATCTCGCCTACAACACCCGGGTGGCGCCGTTCGACAATGCGACGGTCCGCAAGGCGATCAACATGGCGATCGACAAGCAGGCGATCATCGATGTCGTCTTCCAGGGTGCCGGCGAGATCGCCAAGAACCCGATCCCGCCCACCATGTGGAGCTACAACGAGGCGATCGAGGACGATCCCTTCGATCCCGAAGCGGCCAAGGCGATGCTGGCCGAAGCCGGCGTGTCGGACCTGTCGATGAAGATCTGGGCGATGCCGGTGCAGCGTCCGTACAACCCCAACGCCCGGCGGATGGCGGAGCTCATGCAGTCCGACCTGGCCGAGATCGGTGTCGAGGTGGAAATCGTGTCCTACGAGTGGGGCGAATACCTCGACCGCTCGAAGGATCTCGATCGCGACGGGGCCGTGCTGCTCGGATGGACCGGCGACAACGGCGATCCGGACAACTTCCTGGCCGTGCTGCTTGGCTGCGACGGTGTCGGCGGATCGAACCGGGCGCAGTGGTGCAACGATGACTTCGAGGCCCTGATCCAGAAGGCCAAGACTGTGTCGGATCAGGCCGAGCGGACCGATCTCTACGAACAGGCGCAGGTCGTCTTCAAGGATCAGGCGCCCTGGGCGACGATCGCGCATTCGGTCGTGTTCATGCCGATGCGCAGTGAGGTGGAAGGCTATGTGATCGACCCGCTAGGCGGTCACTGGTTCCACAACGTCAGCCTGAACTAGGCCATATCGGGCGGTGCCGGAAGGCACCGCCCGAATTTCTCTGATGTTCAGATTTTTCATATCGCGCCTTCTTACATTCCTTCCGACCTTCATCGGCGTGACCATCATTTCGTTCGCCTTCATTCGTCTGCTTCCGGGCGATCCGATCATCGCCATGGCGGGCGAACGCGGTGTCACGCAGGAACGGTATGACGAGTTGGTCAAGCAGTTCGGCTTCGACCGCCCGATCCTTACCCAGTATCTCGACTATGTCTTCGGGGTGCTTCAGGGCGATCTCGGGACATCCTTCGTCACCAAGAAGCCGGTCTGGGACGAGTTCTTCACCCTTTTCCCGGCCACGCTGGAACTGTCGATATGCGCCATCANNGTTCTCGGCCTGCCGGCGGGCGTGATCGCGGCGGTTTCGCGCGGCAAGTTCTTCGACCGCGCGCTGATGTCCACGGCGCTCGTGGGCTATTCGATGCCGATCTTCTGGTGGGCGCTTCTGCTCATCATCGTCTTTTCCGGCATGCTGGGCCTGACTCCCGTTTCGGGCCGGATCTCGCTGGTCTATTTCTTCGACACCCCGACGGGCTTCATGCTGATCGACTCGGCTCTTTCGGGTCAGAAGGGCGCCTTCGGCTCGGCTGTCGCGCATCTGATCCTGCCCACAATCGTCCTGGGGACCATTCCGCTTGCCGTGATCGCGCGGCAGACCCGCTCGGCGATGCTCGAGGTGCTGTCCGAGGACTATATCCGAACCGCGCGGGCCAAGGGCCTGTCGCCTCTCCGGGTCACCGGCCTGCACGCGCTGCGCAACGCGCTGATCCCGGTCATCACGGTGATCGGCCTTATGGTCGGGACGCTTCTGGCCGGCGCGATCCTGACCGAGACGATCTTTTCCTGGCCCGGCATAGGCAAGTGGATGGTCGACAGCATTTCGCGCCGGGACTACCCGGTCGTTCAAGGCGGTCTGCTGCTGATCGCTGTCATCGTGATGATCGTGAACCTGACCGTGGACCTGCTCTACGGCCTCATCAACCCACGGATACGAAAGACCTGATGACCGCCACGACCGAACAGACCGGCCCCGAGCGCCCCAGCCGCCTGAAGGAGTTCTGGGCCTATTTCAGCGAGAACCGGGGCGCCGTCATCGGCCTCTGGATCTTTGCGATCTTCCTGTTCATGGCGATATTCGCGCCACTGATCGCGCCCTACGAGCCTGCCGAGCAATACCGCGAGCACGTGCTTCAGCCCCCGTTCTGGCAGGAGGGCGGGTCGACCGAATTTCTGCTGGGCACCGACGCCGTTGGCCGGGATATGCTGTCGCGACTGCTGCACGGGGCGCGCTATTCCTTCTTCGTCGGCCTGATCGTCGTCGTCATCGCGGCCAGCAGCGGCATCACCATCGGCCTGCTGTCCGGCTTCGCGCCCAAATGGCTGGACACGATCATCATGCGGGTGATGGACATCGTCCTCGCATTTCCGTCGCTTCTGCTGGCCCTGGTGCTGGTCGCGATCCTGGGCCCGTCGCTGCTGAACGCGATGATTGCCATCGCGATCGTGCTTCAGCCGCATTACGTGCGTCTGACCCGCGCCAGCGTGCTGAGCGAGCGGGGCCGCGACTACGTCATCTCGGCCCGCGTGGCGGGGGCCAAGCTGCCCCGGCTGATGTTCATCACCGTGCTGCCGAACTGCCTTGCGCCGATCATCGTGCAGGCTGCGCTGTCCTTCTCGACGGCAATCCTCGATGCGGCCGCGCTTGGCTTTCTGGGCATGGGCGCGCAGCCGCCGACCCCGGAATGGGGCACGATGCTTGCCGAGGCGCGCGAGTTCATCCTGCGCGCATGGTGGGTCGTGACCTTCCCCGGGCTGGCAATTCTCGTGACCGTGCTTGCCATCAACCTGATGGGAGACGGGCTGCGCGACGCACTCGACCCCAAGCTGAGGAGGAGCTGACACCATGCCCCTTCTCGAAATCCGGAACCTGACCGTCGAATTCGCCACGGCCGCCGGCGCGTTTCGCGCCGTGGACAGTTTCGACTTCTCCCTGAACCCCGGTGAGATCTGTGCCGTCGTCGGGGAAAGCGGCTCGGGCAAGTCGGTGGCCTTCCTGGCCCTCATGGGCCTTCTGCCATGGACCGCAACGATCACGGCCGATGTGATGTCGCTCGAGGGGCGCGACCTGCGCAACATCTCGGCGCAGCAGCGGCGGCGCATCATCGGCAAGGACATGGCGATGATCTTCCAGGAGCCGATGACGAGCCTGAACCCCGTGCACACGATCGGGGATCAGGTGATCGAGGCGATCCGCCTGCACGAGCGCGTGACGCGCGCCGCCGCCCGTTCGCGCGTGCTCGAGCTCTTCGAGAAGGTGGGCATTCCCGATGCGGGCGCGCGCGTCGACGCGTACCCGCACCAGCTCTCGGGCGGGCTGAAGCAGCGCGTGATGATCGCCATGGCGCTCGCCGCCGAGCCGAAGCTGCTGATCGCCGACGAGCCGACCACNNGCTTCTGATCGCGGACGAGCCGACCACGGCACTGGACGTGACGATCCAGGCGCAGATCCTGGAATTGCTGTCATCGCTGCAGAAGGATCAGGGCATGGCGCTGGTCCTGATCACGCATGACATGGGGGTGGTCGCCGAAACGGCGGAGCGCGTGAACGTCCAGTACGCGGGGCAGCGCGTGGAAATCCAGCCGGTCGAAGACCTCTTCGACCATCCCCATCATCCATACACGGCCGCGCTGCTGGACGCTCTGCCCGAGCGGGCCGAGTCGCGGCGGTTGCCGACGATCCCCGGCGTCGTGCCAGGGCTCTACGACCGTCCGAAAGGGTGTCTCTTCAGCCCGCGTTGCCGATACGCCGACGATCGATGCCGCAGCGAGCCGCCTGTTCCCGGCGGGCCCGAGACCGGCAAGGCCCGCTGTCACTATCCGCTGAACACGAGCGAGGAGCAGTTCGCATGACCGCGCCGGTGCTGACCGCAAGCGGGCTGACCCGCCATTACGAGATCCGGCGCGGCATTTTCGGTCAGACGCAGACCGTGCAGGCCCTGAACGGTGCGTCCTTCGAGCTTTATGCCGGCAAGACGCTTGCCGTGGTGGGTGAAAGCGGGTGCGGCAAGTCCACCCTTGCCCGCGTCGTCACGATGATCGAGAAGCCAACCGCCGGGCAGTTTTCGATCAACGGCCGCGACGTGACCCCCGAGAACTGGGCCGAGTTCCGGGAATCGGTGCAGATCGTCTTCCAGGATCCTTACGGTTCGCTGAACCCGCGCCAGAAGATCGGCGCGATCCTGGAAGAGCCGCTCAAGATCAACCGGCCGCAAATGTCGGCAGAAGAGCGCGCCGAGCGTGGGCGCGAAATGCTGGGCCTGGTCGGGCTCAGGCAGGAACATTACGAGCGTTATCCGCACATGTTCTCGGGTGGCCAGCGGCAGCGGATCGCGGTCGGCCGGGCGCTCATGCTCGACCCCAAGATCCTCGTCCTCGACGAACCGGTCTCGGCGCTCGACCTGTCGATCCAGAGCCAGGTGCTCAACCTGCTGCTGGATCTGCAGGAGCGCCTGCAGCTTGCCTACCTTTTCATCAGCCACGACCTGTCGGTCGTCCGGCATGTCGCCGATGAAGTGATTGTCATGTACCTCGGCCGACCGGTGGAAACCGGGAGCAAGCAGGCGATCTTCTCGCATCAGCATCACCCGTATACCAAGGCGCTGCTCTCGGCGACGCCGCGGGCCGATCCGCACCTGCGCTCCGAGCGGATCCGGCTGACGGGGGAGTTGCCGTCGCCGCTGGCGATCCCACAGGGATGCCCGTTTTCGCCGCGGTGCTGGAAGGTTCAGCAGCGGTGCAGGGAGGAGCGGCCCGAACTCACGGGCGACGGGCATCGGTACGCCTGCTATTTCCCCGACTAGCGCCGCGCCGCGGTCCTGCGGCAGAAACCCGCCTCGGCGAATGACCGCCATGTCTGCACGGCCGGCGCCGGCGCGGAGCGCAGCGAGGTCACCTGGCGTTTCAATCGCCCGATCCCGTCGGTCACGGGCACGATCCGGCAGCGCGATGACTTGCCCAAGGGCTCACAGTCCAACCCTAGGGCAGCATGGCGCGTGATCGCTGGAGCCTTGTCAGGGCGTAGCCGGTAACACCGCTATCGCAGGTGCCCCAACGAATGCAGGTGGTTCATGGGCTCTCGGTCGTAGCGGTCCCGTGCATGGGTCTTGCTGATATAGCGAGGCAGGTCGTGGTAGCCTGCATCGCGCAGGGCGCTCCATTCGTCCGAGAGGCCGGGCTTGCGAGAGAACGAGGATCTGATGCGGTCGAACATGGCATTTCCCTTTCTTGCTGGGTGTAGCCATGATGACGGACTGCTCGCGCCGGCGCTTCGGGAGGACTGCCCATTTTGATCCCGCTCACATCCCTAATTTTCGGTCAGGCGGGGTATATGGAAGCAATTAGGTACACCTAATTTGAGCCCCTTGGCGGGCCCTTTCAGGAGACTTGGCTGGGGCCCGGGCATGTGGTTGGCCAGCGATCTGCCGTGACCAATCCGCCTGCTTCCAGGTCGCTCAAGAAGTGCCCCGAAATGATCCGCCTGGCAGTAAAGCTAGACGTCCGGTTCGACGGGCGAAGGCAGCGGACGGAGCGTCTGCTTCGCCCAGAAAGTCGCAAGCCAATCAAACCACATCTGACGAACGCTCCGAGCCTGAATCGACGCCACCGTCCGGACATGCCCGGTGAAACCCCTCAAACCGCCGGAATTTTTGCCGGATGGCGCTACTCCTCGGGCGGCAATGCCCCGAGCGTCAGCTTGCGATCACCCACAGGGAAAAGATCATATCAGTCGCAGCGAGCGCGCCTTGGCGGCGGCTTGGCCCCTGGACTCCGCCTCCAGTTTTGCCAGGACGGCCGACACGTGATGATCAACCGTCTTGGGCGAAACGAACAGGCGTTCCGCTATCTCGCCATTGGTAAGACCTTCATCGAGCAGGCGTAGGACGTCCATCTGGCGCCGGGTCAGCCCCACCGGGTTGGCGCTGGTCGATTGCCGCGGACCCAATCGCCGAACCGCGAAGCCGCGCCTGCGCATCTCGCGGCGCAGGGCTTCGGCCACGGGCGCGGCGCCGAGCCGCTCGAGGATCGCAAGCGCCTGGTTGCGGGCCTCGGCGTCACCGAAGGCCAGCGCCAATGCCTGATCGTAGGGTGCGTTCCGTTGCTCCCAGGCCGCGGCGCCCTTCGCCCAGTCGCCCGATAGCTCGTGGCGGTAGGGCTCGGGGAACCACGTCAGCTCGGGCGTGGCGTGCTCCGCCTCGAGCCGGGCGAGCCAGAGATACACCTCCGGGGTCGTCTCCGGGCAGGGCGTGCTCGCAGCCGCACGCCTCAACAGCGCGATGGCCTCGTCGATGCGCTCTTCGGCGATCCAGGCGCGCTCGGCGAAGATCTCGGCGACCGGCGCCAGCCGCTGCGCTTCGGTGTTCGGCGAGTCGAACTGCCGCAGGAACGGCTCCAGCCGCGGGTCCGCCACGGCGCCCGTCCGGACGGCGTGCGAGACCAGCGCCAGCGCGCCGTTGATGCGGTGCGAGGCCGGAAACTCGCCAACCTCCTCAGGGCCGAAGGCCGCTGTTCCTGGCTCCACCACCTCGTCCCAACGGCCCTCGCGCAGGTTGATCCGTGCGCCCAGGCCGAGCATGTAGCGATGATAGCCGTCGAGTTCGTGCTCCCGCCCGAACGGCAGGGCCCGGTCGACGACATCCCGCGACGCGCCGAATTCGCAGCTGTAGTATTCGAAATGCGCCCAGTTGGTGTAGGCGCGTGCGGCATGGTCGACGCTGCCGATCTCGAGCGCGATCTCGAGGCTTCGGGCCATCTCGCGCCGGGTCAGCTCCAGATCGGTCGCGTAATGCGACATCGCGAGGTTGTTGAGCGCGTGGCTGACGATATCGAGGCGGCCGTGCGCTTCGGCGATCTCGATGGCCTCCCGCGCGGGCGCCTCGACCTTGGCGTTGCGGAAGGCCAGCATGTTCAGCTGCGCGACGGTCGAGAGGGCCAGTGCCAGCTCGGGCCCGCGATGTCCCGAGAGCTTCCGCACCGCCTGCTGCGCCGCCTCGTCGGCACCGATGTAGTCGCACGCCCCCCAGCGGTAGCGCGAGAGCTTCCGCAGGCTGTCCCCGGCGCGCGGGATGTCGTCGCCGCGCTCGAGCAGCGCGACCGCTCGGAATTGATAATCCGCCGCGACATCGTTCCGGCCGATGAGATATTTGGCCCAGGCGGCATCCTCCAGAAGGTCGGCATCCGCGGCGTCGCCGATGGCCTCGATCGCAAGCTCGAACCAGGCCGCGGCCTCGCGCCAGGAGCCGAGGTCGGCCGCCGCACGGGCCGCACCGGGCGCCAGCTGCGCCACCGCCTCCCGGTCGCCGGCCTCCTGCGCGTGGTGCAGGAGCCGCGATGGCGCGGCGGTGCCTGTCTCGGCGAGCAACCTGTGAAGACCCGCGTTCAGCGTTTTCCGGGCATCGGGGCGGAGCGCGGCCAGCACCGCCTGGCGCGCCAGTTCGTGGCGGAAACTCAGCGTGCTGCCGTCCGACTCGAGCAGTCCGCGGTCGAGGCAATCCTCGATGCCTGCGGCGGCATTCTCGCCGGCGAGCCTGGTGACATGCGCGATCTCGGCGCGGCCGGGAAAGATCGACACGATATCCAGAACGGCGCGCCCCGCCAGATGCAGCCGGTCGGCCCGGGCGAGCACGGCGTCCTGCACGCTGGGCGGAGGAACCTCGCCATCATTGCCCAGCAGCTCGGTGACGTAGAAGGCATTCCCGCCGGTGGCCTCGAAGACCGCATCCGGGTTTCGATGCGACTGGCAGAGGCGCGCCACCGCCTCGCGCGACAGCCGCGCAAGGGCGATCCGGTTCATCCTGTCGGGCGGCGTATCCCCCAGGGCGCGCCGCACGAGGACCTTCGCGTCGCTGTCGTCTAGCCGTGCGGTCACGATCAGCAGAAGGCGACTGTCCGGGACCCGCCGGGCCATGTACCGCACCAGATCGACCGTTGCCTCGTCCGCCCAGTGCAGATCCTCGATGACCACGATCGTTCCCGCCGGCGCGGCAACGAACTGCACCAGCGCCTCGGAGAACAGCGCGAGACGCGAGGTCGACCGCCCGGGATCCTCGGGCATGGACCACCCTGCCTCTCGCGCCAGATCGCGGAGGGCGCCAAGAGGTTCGGCGACGCTCAGGTCGTCGCAAGCCCCTCTCAGCACGCGGATATCGGGCGGCAGGTCCGACAGGAACGTGCGAACCAGGCTCGTCTTGCCGATGCCGGCCTCCCCGGTGACGGCAACGACCTGCCCATCGCCCTTCATGCTAAGCCGAAGGGCATTCCGCATGTGTTCCATCTGGTCTTCTCGATCCAGTAGCGCCATCAGCCTTCTTCGCCCTCTCTGAAGAAATCTAGCCGCTGACGCGCGCCATGGGGAGGAAAATGGGGAATCGTGGGAACAAATCGGGGAATCTCCACGATGTGGTCTGCGCGGCGTTCGGGGGAATTGGCATAGAGCCGCGCGTTGAACGCCAAGCCATGTCTACCGTATCCGTCGATCTCACCGACAACGCGGAGCGCCCCGCATCCTGTCTCCGTTGTGTCGGACGAGTGTCCTCAATTCTCTAGACCGGCGAAAATAAGGGCCGAGCGGGCCATCAGACCGCCAAACATGTCAAGCTGAGCCTCATGCGACAGCGCAACCGCAACGAGGCTCGCCGCCAAGCCGATCGCCGGGTCGGAGTTCATAGCCTCCTGC
>JABAHR010003127.1_pt3 | contig 13029 bp, 13 predicted proteins | sample 7062101 | NCBI WGS metagenome assembly JABAHR01 (sample SAMN14534553, study PRJNA622989) | marine sediment metagenome | biome: marine biome [ENVO:00000428]; feature: marine pelagic biome [ENVO:01000023]; material: deep marine sediment [ENVO:00002113] | place: India: Gulf of Kutch | collected... | reverse complement strand
ATACGGTAAAGGCACCCCGGCATAAATTTGAGCCAGGGCATCCGCGATTCGCAGAGTGTCTTCCGCATTGAGTTCATATTCTGGATGAGCCAAAACCCAGGTGCGGTCTTTTTTACAGGCATAAGCCAGCAGTACCTGAGCATCCAGGCCAGGTGTATCCGTGAGTCCAGCAATGTTCTGCCGGATGTGCGCCAGCGCAGCGGAAAGCGTTTTAGTGCTCATTGGAGAATAGTTCTGAAATTTCAAGAAAGCCAGACCTCTTAATTTATATCCAACCCTGCTGCAGCCAGTTTTTCAGCTTCGTGATGGGTAGCCAGTTCATCCAGCAAATTATCCAGGTCCCCATCCAGCATTCCACTCAGGTTATGAGATGTAAACCCGATGCGGTGATCTGTAATGCGAGATTGCGGATAGTTGTAGGTGCGGATTTTTTCAGAACGGTCTCCAGAACCCACCTGGGAACGTCGTTCTTCGGCAATTTCATCGTGTCTTTTCTCTTCTTCGATCTCGTACAGGCGTGCCCGCAGAATGCTCATCGCCCTCATCTTATTCTGCAGCTGAGAGCGTTCGTCCTGACAAGAGACCACCATTCCGGACGGCAGGTGCCGGATGCGAACAGCGGTGGCATTCTTCTGAACGCTCTGGCCTCCTGCCCCGGCTGATTTAAAGACCTCGATCTCGATATCTTTATCAGGAATCTGAATCTCAACTTCATCTACCTCAGCCAGGACTGCTACAGTGGCAGCGGACGTATGGATACGTCCCTGGGATTCCGTTGTCGGTACCCGCTGTACGCGATGCACACCAGATTCATGTTTCAGGCGTGAGAAAGCACCACGTCCTTTGATCTCAAAGGTCACCTCTTTAAAACCACCGACACCGGTCTCGTTAAGTGAAAGGATTTCTGTTTTCCAATTTAATCTCTCAGCATAACGGGTGTACATCCTATAAAGGTCGGCGGCAAAAATACCCGCTTCATCCCCGCCAGTACCAGCCCGGATCTCCACGATAACGTTTTTGTCGTCGCGCGGGTCTTTGGGCAGCAGCATCGACTTTATTTTTTCCTCTAGCGGCTCGACCATCGGCTCCAGTTCTTCCAGTTCCATCTGGGCTAACTCTGCTAGCTCTTCATCTTCGCTTTCAACTAGGGCCTTGGCCTCGTCAATCTTGCTTAATACATCGCGATACTTCTTAGCAATCTCTACCAGCGGCTCAATTTCAGAGCGCTCGATGGAAATTTCTGTGGCGCGCTCGTAATCATCTCCAACCGTAAGCAGCTCATCGGAAAGTTCTTGAAATCTTTTTTCAATCGGTTCTAATTTTTCTAACATGTTCAAATTCTCAAGTGTAAAAATTATTTTAAGTCCAGGTTTGATTATACCTCAACTGAGTGTGTATGACGGTGCCAGGATCCTTCTCGCGGTACATTTCAAGACCGCATCAGCTTAACTTTGAAAAACTTCTAATAAAGGGAAATAAAACCTTATAGCACTTTCTCCGTGACAATATCTGGTTCAGGGTCAACACTCGGCAGCCAGATAAAGGCGATAATGGCGGTCACCAGGAAGACCACCCCCGTGCTGAGAAAGGTCGCCCGCAGCCCCAACCACTGGGCAATCAATCCACCTGTAAGCGGCGCAACAGATCGCCCGGCGGCATTAATCGAGTTATCCAAACCGTAGACTGCCCCCTCATGCCCGGCAGAAACATAGTTCGCCAGCAGCGCAGCCATGGACGGGATGATCCCGCCCAGAGCCATCCCGGCGAGTCCCTGAAGCACAACCAGCTGCCAGGCCGACGTGACAGAGGCCTGTGGCAGGTAAATCAAGCCGGAGATTAAAGTGCTGGCGAAGAGCACCTTTTGGTGCCCAATACGATCCCCAAGCTTCCCCAGATAAACCGCGCTGAGCGTGGCCGCCCCAGCCGATATCCCGATCATCAGGCCAACGGTAGAATTCAATTGATCCGGGTTTTGGATCAGTTCCCGGGCAAAGAATGCTAGGATGGCGATCACCATCATCCTTCCCATCTGGGTGAGGAACCTAAGCAAAAAGGTAATACCGACTCCCTTGGTCGAGAAAATATACTTCCACTCCTGGAAAAAAGATGGAGAAGGGATTTCGCCGTCATTCTCCGGACGATCGGGCTCTTTGACCCCCACCGTGACGATTATCCCGGCAACTAATAACAAAGCTGACGTCACATAAAATGCTGTGCGGTAATCAAAAGCATCAGCGATTGCCCCTCCCATCATTGGGCCAACTGCAATCCCCACGCCCAGAGCCATTTGTAGAACACCCATAGCGTATCCGCTGCGCTTCCGCGGGACAATCGAGGCAATCAAGGCATTATTGGCAGCAATCACGCCAGTCACCAGACCCTGGACCGTCCTCAACAAGACAAGCTCTTCTGCCGAACGCACAAAAGCCATCATCAGCAGCAATGTTGCCCCACCGTAGGAAGCTCGCTGGATCATCATTTTTCGTCCAAACCGGTCTGCCAGATTTCCCCAAATAGGAGAAGCGAGCATCATGGCAAAGGCCTGCCCGGAGAAAACCAACCCGGAAAGCATTTCGATGCTCAATCCAGTTGTAGACCCAAGTTCCTCAACATATAAGGGGAGAAAAGGGAATACACTGGAAAATCCCGCCGCGCTGGCTAACTGGTTGAAGGCCAGGATAAACAGGATGCGTTCCCAGTGTTTTGAAGGTGAGTTTGGCTGCTCAGCTTGATTATCCACAAGCGTAAATTATATCATTCAAGCCCTTATAGATTTTTTTAAACACAACAAAAGGAGTGATGATTTCGATGGATAATAAGTTATCGTTGTGATAAAAAAAACTCCCTGAATGTCGAATGCCCCGAGTGTAATTCACCAGGCATACAAAATGATTACATAATGTTAACCTCTTCTTTGCAAAACGTTATTGTCTAAAATTTATACTATCCATATGAAAAATAGAATTACTTTACTCATTGATTTAGACGGCACCGTATATGACAAATATAACGGGATGTGGGAAGAGATGTCTGACCGCATAGATGCCTTTATCCATTACGCTGCTGGTGTACCGACATCAGAGGTCGTAGCAACTAGGGAAAAATATTACAACACTTACGGCTCCGCTCTGCGAGGACTCCAGCTCCATCACGAGATCAATTCCGAGGAATATCTCGCTTTCGTGCACGACCTGGACCTGAGCAAACACCTGTCCCCGGACAAAAAACTCAGGCAAATTCTAAAAAACATTCCCTTCCAGAAATGGATCTTTACAAATTCCGACCGCAACCACACGATGCGGGTTCTCAAAGCGCTGGGGTTGGATGATTTGTTTGATGGCATCTTTGATGTATGGGAGATGTTGTCTATTCCAAAACCGCAGGTAAGAGCATACCAGCATGTCATGACCTTATTGGGCAATCCTGATCCGAGGACCTGTGTTTTTGTTGATGACACCCTCAAAAATCTTCCCGTACCCCAAAAAATGGGCTGGCATACCGTATGGGTGGACAATGATCACCAAGACCCAGGCGCTGATTACACCATCCCAAGCCTGCACCAGCTGCCAGAAGTGCTCGAAAAAATTGAAACTAAAATGATGTATAATCAGATACCAGTACATTCCTTCATTTCAACTCCACACCACACCCAGCCAACAGCCTTAGAATAGGGCAAACAATGAAAGAAAACATTCTTTTCATCTGTGGTTCGCTGAACCAAACGCAGATGATGCATAAAATCTCCCGCTTTCTGGAAAACGAATACGATTGCTATTTCACACCCTATTATGCCGATGGCTTCGTGGGCCGGCTGGCAAAACTGGGGTTGTTAGACTCCACCATCCTCGGCGGCCACCACCAGCGCAATACGCTGGACTATTTAAAGGAAAACCACCTGCCGATTGATTGGCGGGGAAGAGAACACAAATACGCTTTAGTTGTCACCGGAACCGACTTGATCATTCAAAACAATATCCGGGGCAAACCGCTGGTATTGGTCCAGGAAGGAATCACCACGCGAGAATCCCTCATCTATTACCTGGTGAAATGGTTCAAACTGCCTCGCTACCTGGCAAACACTTCTGCTACCGGCCTATCAGACCGCTACGATGTTTTTTGCGTTGCCTCGAGGGGGTATCGAGACCACTTTATCAAAAAAGGGGTTAAACCGGAAAAGATCATCGTGACTGGCATTCCAAATTTCGATAATTTCAAGAAGTTGGAAGATATCGAATATCACTATAAAAATTATGTCCTGGCCGCCACCTCCCCCATGAGAGAAAACTTCCTCTACGACAACCGCAAAGAGTTCCTCAAGGAATGCCACAAGATTGCCGATGGACGCACATTGATCTTCAAACTTCACCCCTCGGAAAAGGTCAAGCGTGCCAAACGTGAAATTGACAAATACTGCCCAGGAGCTATTGTCCTATTAGAAGGCAATGTGGACGTAATGATCGCCAATGCAGAGGTGGTCATCACCCAGGAATCAAGCTGCACATTTACTGCCCTCGCATTAGGCAAGGAGCTTCATTCTTACCTAAACCTGGAGGAACTGCGGCAGCTGCTTCCACTCCAGAACAGCGGGACCTCCGCCAAGCGGATTGCCAAAATCTGCCAGAATGTGGTCGAAACCCCCCTATCCGTCCTCAGGCGTGTCAGGGCTGGTTTCCGCTCCCGGCCCCGGTGGGAAAAACTGGACTAAACAGGATTAGCTAATCTCTCTCCATTCAAATTATCAATGATTTCTGTTTGTAAATTCGAAACGACCGTTCTCTCCCCCAAAGCTTTATATCGAAAATCCTTCTTATTCGTGATCGCCTTCCATCTTCTGTAAGACCTTCTTCGTCCATTCCCGGATCGAATCCCATTTCCTCAAATCAATTGTGGGAACCAGCCACGCGATCCATTTCGGAAGCAGTTCCCTTGCTGAGCGGCGGTCAAATTTACCGGCGAAGAATGCCTCGTCAACAGGATTTAACAGCGCCCGAACTTCTTCTGAAAAAGCCTGGCGGTTGCGGCGGCTTCGGTCGCCACCGCCTACATTGGTGATGTGTACGGTAAATAAGGCCACCGGGATGCTGTTAAAAGCCTCTTGCCTGGCTTGGACAAATTTCACCGCATGGGGCAGCCAGTTACCATAATTCACTGCACTGCCGAGGAATGCAGCATGATACTCTTCCAATGAGGAAATTTCCTGAATGGGCAGAAGGTTGACCTTCTGACCTTCATCTCTCAAAGTCTGTGCGATCGTCTCTGCAACCTGTTGGGTGGCCCCAAAGCGGGTTGCGTACATCACGAGAATATTCATGCCCATTCTAAATAATCTTTAATCCCTTCTTTTCCGGTAAGATCGATGGCTTCCTCTACCGCTCCCGCCGAAGAACGAGCTAACGCCAATCATGAAGCCAAAGTTGTACCAGCCACCGTTATTATGCACCTCGTACACGTTTACATCATCATTGAAGAGGGAAATAATAAAGGTAAATCCCGAGATAAACCCGTGCCACAGCCCCTGCCAGAATCCGGCAGTCTCTCCATCTGGGTCAGGTTGATCGGCAAACACGTTTGGTCCAGGTGCACAACCCGTCAGCACCACTACAACAATCAGCAGCAAACCAACCACCAGTATCTTTTTCATTTGTTTTCTCCTTGGCTGAATCAAAATCATCATACTCCTCTAACTATACAATTGATTCGCATTAATTGGAATCACACTTTCCACGATGATTTTTGGCCTGAAGAGCTTCATCTTTATTATCATACAAATTGGCGTTTGATTCAATATGAATCGAGATTTAAGCCACCATCGATTCGAGCGTACCGCGCCGCTCTTCAAAATCGGTATCCAAAACCAGCGGAGGGCATTCGCTGACGCTCCTTTCCCGCATAAAGAGCCGGGCGGCAAACGCCATACAGGTAGCTTCACCGCAATCTCTGCAGTTGGTTTGCGGCAGCAGGGTAAAGATATCCAAGGGCCGCAGCACTCTGGCAGGGCGCGTAACAGCCGTCAGCTGCTCCCGGTTCTCCCAGGTGGTGTTGATCGCCTCCACCAGGGAACCGAGCAAGTTCTCACCTTCTTCAGGATCGACGACCTGCGTAATGTGTACCTTATCCGCCAGTAGTGTCAAGAATCCCGGCCTGCGGCGGAATGTCAGGCTGGGTTTATCCGGGTTGTAGGTCACGATTCCCGGGAGCGTTGCCAGGTACGGCAGCACCTCCGCCAGCGAGCGAGAAGGTGTCCCCACCACCTGAATCTTTCCAGGTTCTGCCAGACATGGCAGCGTGCGGGTGAGCTGAATACGTTCAAGATACATGGGTTCCTCCTCTAAAAAGGTGACCTGTTCAGGGTGGAGTTCAGCCAGATTTTCAAGTCCTCTACACTTTCAAAGAGGGCATATGGATTTTGTTGGGCCAGCCGTTGCAAGTCGGCCGTCTCCGCCCAGGCCACACTGATAGGAATGACTCCGGCATTTCTGGCAATTGTCACATCTGAAGGGGCATCCCCAAGATACAGCACATGTTCAGGTGAAATCCCCCAGGTGCTCACGACTTTTTGGATATAGATTTTTTTCACCGATCCTTCAGCCGAACCAGTTTCAATGGCATCAAAATACCCGTTAAGATTAAAATAGCGCAGTGAAATTTGGGCTGATTCGCGACTCTTGCCGGTGACGATTGCCTGCCGTATTCGATGATGATCGAGCAATTCTTGGATTTCCTCAATCCCTGGATAGGCTCCAATCTTATGATGGTCGTGGATCGTTTCGTATTCTTTTAAAAAGAACTGGAAAGCTTGCTCCAGGTGTTCCTCCCCCACCAGTTGGCGGAGGATACCTGGTTCTGAAGGCCCAAAGAGATCGATAATTTCTGCATGTGTGTACCGCTTTCCGGTTAACTTGAAGACCGCCCGGACAATCGCCTCAACCGAAACAAATACGGTATCCCCCAGTGTGCCGTCCAGATCAAAAATCACCCCTTGAATTTTGATCGTCATCCCGCCTGTTCCTCAATACCTGACCTAGATTGGCTCGTGCCTCTCAAGAAAATCCAGACCGTCATCAGGGTAAAACCAAGGGAACCAACAATTCCGACCATCAGAGGGCCAATCAGTGGGTTGGGTTCACCGGTTGCAAACACAGTCACGGAGGCAGCGGTCCCATTGACCACTGCATGCCCAATGACTGCCGGCCACACGCTTCCGGCCCGCAGCGTCATCCAACCGAAGAAAGTACCGAGGACAAAAGCTACCCAGATAAACATCAGCACACCAGACCAAGGCGATCCCGGATACCCGTATCCATAGTTGTAGCCCATGGCGATCACCGGCGCATGCCACACCCCCCAGATGAGGCCCATCAGCAAATATGTTCTCCGTTCACCAATAGGCAGCAATTTGGGTTGGAGATAGGCTCGCCAGCCAAACTCCTCACCAAAAACCGGGATTAAGTTCAAAATCGGAGAGAGCAGGATGGCCTGGAAGATTTGGATGGCGGCAAATACGCCCGGACCGAACGGCATTTCACCGGCGGAAGATTCGTATTCGGCCAGAATCTCCTGTAAGGCTTGCAGGCTGGGGTCAAAATGCTGCGGAAAGAGTATGAAATAGAGCATCCCACCAACCGCGATCAGAAGCGGAGAACCAAACCAGGCAATTGCCCAAAATGGCCACTCCCTCCTAAACTCGAATTTTAACCAGGTGTCCTTCCAGCCTTCCCGCGTCACCAGGCGAGTGAGCAGATGAGCAACCGCCGGTGCAAACATGTAGGCGGTCGCCAGCAGCACAAATGCTTCCGTGATGCCCGCCTCTGGGATCAGCATCCGGCTGTTTTGTAATCCGCCGCGCAGGTAAATCACCAACCCCGTTGTCCAGGAGATGCCAAACGCAAATGCAAGGAAAAGGATGATACGCTTGCGATTATCAGCTTGAATGAGTTCCATGAATTGTATTCCTTTTATGTTGAGATCATTTCCACCATCGAGCCGCGCGGACCTTTGGTCACTTCCAACCGGGTTGGAAATGCTTCTTTTAATTCTTCAATATGCGTGATCACCAGGATTTTTTCAAAATCAGGCTTGATGGTGTTGATCGCCTCAATCAGCCGCTGCCGGCCGATTTCGTCCTGGCTGCCGAATCCCTCATCAACCACCAGCATCTGTAATCGAGCACCGGCTCGCTGTGCCAAGATCTCAGAAAGCGACAGCCGGATGGCAAAATTGATCCGGAACGCCTCGCCCCCCGAATACATCTCATAATCCCGCGCCCCGCTGCTGTCGCTGATCTGGATATCGAGGGTTTCACGCAGGTCGTCACGTTTGCTGTCTTTATATTCCTGCTGGGTCACAAAGCTGATGTGCATATTGCCCCCGCTTAATTTTTCCAGGATTTCGTTGGCCTTGGTCTCGATCTGCGGCAGAGATTGCTCGATAAGCATCGCCGGCACGCCGTTCTTGCTGAAGGCGCGTTCCAGCACCTTATATTCCACCACCCGGTTCGAGATTTCTTCCCGCTCAGCCTCAAGTTCCTTCTTTTGTACCTTCTTTTTTTCGATCACCTTCAAATGTTGCTGTGCAGCTCCCAACTCTTCCCGGGCGCGGTTGACTTGTTCCTGCAGGTCAAGCATTTCACGCTCTGCAGTTATCACATCAGGCGCTTCACTTTCTTCTGCAGCCAACTGCACCGCAGCCTGCTGGTATTCATCCTCTTGTTTCGTCAACGTCTCCTGAATTTTGCCAATTTGCTCTTCAATGCCTTTTATCTCGCGTTCCAGGGGCGCGAGGGCGGCCCTGGCATTCTCAAGCAAGCGGTGTTCCTCTTCCGCCGGTTGTAAATCCTTCACAGATTTCCGGATTTCATCATGACGAGCGGCATCATAACCGATCCCTTTAAGCTCCTTGTCAATTTCGGCAAGTGTTTTGCGGGCTTCTAATGCGTAGTTTCCCTCCTCCAGGGTGGTTTCAATCGCTTCTAATTTCGGAGTCCCTTCTTCTTCCCACCGCTTTCGTTCATCCTGGATGACCTGGATCTGGCTGGTGGTTTGGTCCAGCCGGCGTGTCGTTTCTCTCAGGTTATTATCAACCTCGCCAAATTCAGCTACTGCGGCATTCAACTCGTCCACTTGCTCGGAAACAGATTTCAGCAAATCCCTGTTGGCCCGGTATTGGTCGGCCTTCTGCTTCCCTTCAACGTTGAGTTCTGCAATCAAACGGGCACGGTCTTCTTGAGAGAGAGGCTGTCCGCACAATGGACACAACGCCCCCTCTGTCGACTCAAGCTGTTCGATGCGGTTTTTCAAAGCATCCATTTCACCCTTAAGCAGCGGGTTTTCAGCTTCAGCCTTGGCATGTTCCTGCTTGACTTGCTGTCTCTTTTGCTCAAGCTCATCCCTTTCCTTGAGCGCCTTGTTCAGTTGGGCTGTCTCAGATTCCAAGGTTTTCAGCTTTTCATCTAATTCTTCAATTTTTTGCTCAAACGCATCAATTTCCTTCGCCTGCTCTAGCAGTCCATCGCGCTCAGCCTCCAGCCGGGTGCGTGCTGTATTGATCTCCGTCTGCGGCTCACGGCGTCGCTTTTCATGCTCGTGAAAGCGGCTGGCTGTTTCATCCCATTGGGCAAGGGAGTCTCGGGCTTCCTTCAAGGATTGGTACAAGGCTTCGATATCTTCTCCCCTATTCATCAAATCTGCAAAACTACTTTTTTCTTCCTGGCGCTGATCACGCTTGGCCATAAGGGCTTCCAGTTCCTCCCGAATCCTCTCGACTTGTTCAGAGAGGGTCTTTACCTGCTGCCTGCGCTCATCCAGCCTAGCAGATTTTTGCTTCATTTCCTGCAACAGGGCCGTTTGAGCGCTTAGCGCTGAGCTGTAAGCCTCCACTTTTTCTTCAGCTTCCTCCAAATGCATCCGCCGTTGGTCCTCTTCTGCTAATTCATTGTTAATCTCTTGCAATCGACCATCCAACTCCGCAATCTGGTTTTCCAGCAGCTTACGCTGAGCCACAGCAGCCTTGCGGTACTCTTCCCAAATCTCCAGGCCCAAGATGCTGCCTAGAATTCGCTTGCGATCTGCTGGGCGCTGTTGGGTGAACTGGTCTGCTTTTCCCTGCAGAAAGAAAGATGCATTGACGAAGGTTTCATAATCCAACCGCAGGATCTCGTTAATGCGTGCTTCTGTTCCCCGCATGGTGCGCTCCGTTAGCGGTTTCCATCGGTCGTTAGCCCCCCGGATATGGAACTCCAGCACTGTTGTTTTGCCGCTGGTTTTAGAACGAGTCACCCGGTACTGGTTATTTTCATACTGGAAGATAAAGCTGACCTCAGCTGTTTCGGACTGCAAATTGATCACGGCATCGTCGCGCGTGCGCGCCTGTCCGAATAACACCCAGGTGATCGCATCAAGCATGGATGACTTCCCAGACCCGTTGGCACCCGAAATACAGGCCAGATCGAAGGACGTAAAATCAACCTCCACCGGGTCGCGGTAGGATAGGAAACCGGATAACTGCAGTTTAATCGGGATCATCTTGTATGGATCAGACCTTATTTTGTCGATAGAGTCTTCGTATTTTTTATTTGCCGCTGGGGTTCGTCTTAGCAATGATACAGAACTCTGCCCAAGGCCGTATTATAACATCGGGTTAGGCAGATTTAACCGTGAGAACAGGCAGGGAAAGGAATGCTCAGTTAATTCCCCCACATTGCTTGTTTACAGATATCAGGTTTGGCGGCTAAATCAAGACATCCAAGAATTGAAGCCCATGACCAATATCGTGATCTATGGTGACTTGATACTTAAGATCCATCAAGGATGATTTCCCCACCGCAGCAAGGTGAGACCATCAAGCGGTGCACCCCGGGTGCCAGATATTCCCCAAAAGGTAGATCAAACAGGGTTTCTTCTCCAGGTGTGATCTGTGCTTCAAGATGGCCGAAGCGTACCTGAATCACCTCCCCGCGCTGGTTGGCGACAATCAATTTTTGATCTGCCTCTACCTTGACGCAGCGCGGGTCGGGGATATCCGGATAGATGGTTACCGTCACATAGTCACCCTCAAAAGCCCCACAGATTCCCGCCGCGGGCTGCAGTGAAGCGGGTGTTGCCAGTTCTTCCGGGGTTGGGAGCAGCGGTTGTTCCACCGCTGGTGCAATTTCCTGATTCAAGGTACAACCCGCTCCAGATAAACTGAGGACCATTAGCCCCACAAAAATGAATACAACCGAATTCTTAAATCTTTCCATCACCTGTTGCCTTTCTTGTAAGCAAGCAGCCGCGGTCGGATATCACCTGATGGCTGCCATCCCAGGATTAAACGCCAACAGGTGTGGAAGAGTTCCACACCTGTTCGGCTGCCCCCCTCAGGAATTCACTCAGGGAAGGTTCTTTTCAAAGAATGGAATGATGTGCGCTGCATACTCCTCCGGCATCACGGTGTTGATCTGGGCATGCTCGCAGCCATCTTCAATATACCAGTGTTCCGCATTCGGAATCGCCTGGACCATGGCCTCTGCCTGGTCGATCGGGACATCGGCATCCACCCTGCAGTGCACGACCAGCACCGGTCTCGGCGGCATCTCACGCACCGAATCGATCGGCACGGCATCCCGCAGGTCGAACCCAAACAAAATTTGGTGCATCATGAAAACACCCGGCAAGAAGAAGTTGGGCAAACCACTCTCATTCTGCCACTGAGCTTCGATAATTGGATTGAGATCAGAATACGTGCTGTCGGTGACCACAACCCCAATCGCTGGTTCTTCGGCCGCGGCATAGTTGACCGCGCCCCCGCCCAGAGAAATCCCCAACGCACCGATGTTCCCTGGAGAAAAGCCCTCTGCCTTCAGCCAATCGACAGCCCCGAGAACATCGTTCTTGGCCTTGAGCCCGAAATCATAGCGGGCCTCGGTGCTCCACCCATGGCCGCGCACATCGATCATCAATACGGCAAAACCAGCGTCGTGCAGGGAAGCCGCAAACTGCGGGTAGGTGCCTTCCATGGCCGTTGCCATGTTCTCATGCCTCCCATGCACTAAAATGACCGCACTGTTGCTGACCTCATTGGGCATATACCAGCCGGCAATCTCCAGGCCATCATTCCGGGCGGGAAATCTCACATCCTGGTAAGCCACTCCAAATTCAGATGGGGTGGGTTCGTGGGGCTTATCCCTATACTTTGAATCAATTCCCGTGACCTCGAGCACCGCATAGGTACACACGGCTAAATACAACACCACGAAAACGATAATAACAATTGCCCCGATGACAAAAAGCCTTCTCCAAATATTGGGTTTGCTGATCATGCTGTTCCTCCTCAGTTAACTAGTGATGGATACACCCATCTTGCATGAGAACATCTGCCAAAACCAGACCTTGAACTGCCAAAAACTGCCAAATTTGAAATTTACTGGACAAACTTAGTCCAGACCTTTCTCGAGTTCCACCAGCACCCGGGTAACAGACCGGATGGCAGACCTGCGGGTACGGTTAAATGTCCCCTCCGAGATATACAGCAAAGACATAATATCCCGGTTGAGCTTATCCTCAAAATATGCATAATACAAAATTAAATACGGGTACCACTCGCGCGGCGGAGTGCTGCCGGAATACTCCTTGTCCGGCCGCAGTTTTTCCACGGCTTCTTCCAACACCTGATACACCATCTTTCCCCGGTCCAGATGAGTGCAGCCCTCTTCCGTGAGGCGGGTGCTCACCAAATTCGTCCCCGCAAGGTCGCTGTCCCCTAAAAACGCGTAGTCATGGATGTTGCGGAGCGCATCCTCTACATTCTTAACATAAAGCAAACCGTTTTCCTCCGGGCTGCTGATGGTCGGAATTTGAATTGATTTTGTTGCCTGCTCCAGCATTTGGTTGCTCTGACGGGCTTGCTGGACAGTAGAACCGATCTGTTCACCCACGTCCATCAACCGTTCAATGTCTATCGCAGGAAATTGGATGCCGTTGACCGGTGGGCCAAACAAGATCGCCCCAATTTGCTCATCCACCCGATAGATCGGGATCAGGAGAACGACATCTT
>JABAHR010001632.1_pt2 | contig 13037 bp, 13 predicted proteins | sample 7062101 | NCBI WGS metagenome assembly JABAHR01 (sample SAMN14534553, study PRJNA622989) | marine sediment metagenome | biome: marine biome [ENVO:00000428]; feature: marine pelagic biome [ENVO:01000023]; material: deep marine sediment [ENVO:00002113] | place: India: Gulf of Kutch | collected... | reverse complement strand
TTCGACGCCGAGCACTTCTTCGACGGCTACAAGGCCAACCCCGACTACGCGCTCGCCTGCTGCAAGGCGGCGCTGGACGCCGGCGCGCGCTGGGTCGTGCTGTGCGACACCAATGGCGGCGCCCTGCCCCACGACGTGCGCAAGGGCGTGAAGGCTGCCATCGAGGCCGGCATCCCGGGCGAGCGCCTGGGCATCCACACCCATGACGACACCGGCAACGCCGTCGCCAATTCGCTGGCCGCCGTCGCCGCCGGCGCGCGCCAGATCCAGGGCACGCTGAACGGGCTGGGCGAGCGCTGCGGCAACGCCAACCTGACCTCGCTGATCCCGACGCTGCTGCTGAAGGAACCCTATGCCAGCCAGTTCGAGATCGGCGTCAGCGAACAGGCGCTGGCCGGGCTGACCAAGACCTCGCGCCTGCTCGACGACATCCTCAACCGGGTGCCGGACGCGCATGCGCCCTATGTCGGCGCCTCGGCCTTCACCCACAAGGCGGGGCTGCACGCCTCGGCGATCCTCAAGGACCCGACGACCTACGAGCACATCCCGCCCGAGGCGGTCGGCAACGCCCGCTTCGTGCCGATGTCGAACCAGGCCGGCCAGTCGAACCTGCGCGAGCGCTTGCAGGCGGCAGGCCTGGTCGTCGAAAAGGGTGACCCGCGCCTCGCCGCGATCCTCGACGAGATCAAGGCGCGCGAGGACAGGGGCTATGCCTACGACATGGCCGCGGCCTCGTTCGAGCTGGTGGCGCGCAAGCACCTGAACCAGCTACCGAAATTCTTCGAGGTCGACCGCTACCGCGTCACCGTCGACCGCCGGCACAACGCGCTGGGCGAGATCATCACCGTCTCCGAGGCGGTGGTGGTGGTGCGCATCGGCGACGAGCGGCTGATGTCGGTCTCGGAGTCCCGCGACGAGGACGGCAACGACCAGGGCCCGGTCAACGCGCTCAGCCGCGCGCTGGCCAAGGACCTGGGCCCCTACCAGTCCTGCATCGAGGACATGCACCTGGTCGACTACCGCGTGCGCATCACCAATGGCGGCACCGAGGCTGTCACCCGCGTGATCATCGACAGCGAGGACGGCCAGGGCCGCCGCTGGTCGACCGTCGGCGTCTCGGCCAATATCGTCGACGCCTCGTTCCAGGCGCTGCTGGACGCGGTGACGTGGAAGCTGATCCGGGACGGGGCGACGGCCTCGGTGGGGGCCTGATGGACCCGGCCTTCTTCACCCTGCACAAGAACCTCCCGCGGGAGGCGCCCGGCGACGCGGACAGCGTCGACTGGGCGCTGCGCAAGGCCGGGATCGGCCCGGATGCCCGGCTGCTCGACGCCGGCTGCGGGCCGGGCGGCGACATCGAGGCGCTGCTCGCGCATGTCCCGCAGGGCCATCTGACCGCCATCGACCTCTACCCGCCCTTCATCGAGGAGGCCCGCGCCCGCTTTCCCGACGCGCCGCGGCTGAACCTTCAGGCAGCCGACATGCGCCGCCCGCCCGGCGGACCCTACGACCTGATCTGGTCCGCAGGAGCGCTCTATTTCCTGGGCGTCGAGGCCGGGCTGACGGCCTGGCGCGATGCGCTGGTGCCGGGCGGCTGGGTCGCCTTCACCGACGCGGTCTGGCGCACCGACACGCCCTCCGAGGAAGCGCGCACGAACTGGGCCGAATATCTCGAGATGACCGACGAGGCGGGCGTCACGGCGGCGGTCGAGCGCGCCGGTTATCGCGTCGCCGGCACAAGGATGCTGCCCGACGCCGCGTGGGAGGCGTATTACGGCCCGGTCGACGAGCGCATCGCCGCGCTGCGCGCCGAGGGGCCGGACACCGAGCTTGCCATCGTGCTGGCCGAGGCCGAGGCCGAGGCCGCCTGCTGGCGCGCCCATCGCGACGAGTTCGGCTACCTGCTGGTGCTGGCGCAGCTGCAATGAGCCTCGATGCCTGCGCCGAAAAGGTCGCGCGCGGCGACCCCGAGCGCTTCGCCGCCGCGATGACCGCGCCGATGCCGGGCCGCGCGGACCTGATGGTGCTCTACGCTTTCAACCTGGAAATCGCCCGCGCCCCCTGGGTGACTGCCGAGCCGATGATCGCGCAGATGCGCCTGCAGTGGTGGCTGGACGCGCTGGACGAGATCGCCACAGGGGCGACGGTACGCGACCACGAGGTCGTCACACCCCTCGCCGCGCTGGTTCGCCGTGCAGCACTTCCGGGTGGGCCGCTCCGGCGCATGGTCGAGGCGCGGGGACGGGATATCGAGGCCCGGCCGCTGGCCGACCTGCCCGCGCTGTGGGACTACCTCGACGCCACCGCCGGCGGCCTGACCCGGCTGGCGGCCCAGAGCCTCGGCGCCGAGGGCGCGGCGCTCGACACCGCGCAACGNNCGCCGAGGGCGCGGCGCTCGACACCGCGCAACGCTTCGGCCGGGCGGCGGGGGCCGCGCAATACCTGCGGGCCCGGCCCGAATTGATCGCCGCCGGCCGCGACCTGATGCCCGAGGCCGAGGACAGCGCCGCGCAGCTGATCCGCGAGGCGCGCGCAGACCTGGCCCGCGCGCGCGCCGAGCGTGCCCGGATCCCCCGTGCCGCCGCGCCGGCGCTGGCGGCGGGCTGGCTTTCGGATCACTGGCTGCGCGCGGCCGAAGGCGCAGCGCCGGACCAGCCGCTCGCGCCGCCATCGGAGTTCCGCCGCCGTGCCGGTTTGCTGTGGGTGGCCGCGACCGGCCGTTGGTGAGCCCGCTCAGCCGATGCTGGTCGCCAGCGTCCGGCTGATCTCGGTCAGCGACCGTCCCGACTCCGCCGCCCATTGGTCGAACGCCGCCTGCACTTTGCGCCGCGCCGTCTTGGACGTCGCAGGCTTGTCGATCACCCCCTCGGCGATCAGCCGCGCGGTGACGTCGGTCGACAAAACGAACCCGTCCTTGCCCATCATCCGCAGGAAATACTGACCCGTCGTGCCGCCCAGCCGGCTGGCCTCGGATTTGAGGAAGTCCAGAAGGCCGATGTAATCTTCGGCCGGCCAATCGCCGACCAGCCGCCCGAAACCCGGATGTTGCGCGACGAAGGCCGCGTTCTCGCGTACCGAGCGCAGCTTCACCGGATTGCGGATGACCTTGGGGTCGCGCGCCAGCGCCGCCAGCCGGTCGTCGTCCATCAGGGCGCAAGCGCCGATGTCGAAGCCCTCGAACGCCGCTTCGAAGGCAGGCCACTTGCTCTCGACAACCTTCCAGTTGAAACCGGCGTTGAACACCATGCGGCTCATCATTGAAAGCCAGCGGTCGTCGGGGATGGCGGCCAGCTCCTCGGCCGTCTTGGGGCGCGGCAGACCGGCAAACACCGCCTCTTCGCCACCCTTGCGGGCGGCGCTGATGGCCAGGATTTCGGCATAGCTGCGCATCCGACGACAATACCGCAAAATGCCCGGTGCCGGGCACGATATTTCGCCCATGTCGCGAAAGTGACTGTCGCGTCAGGCCCGCCTGATCCCGTCCAGCGCGGCGCGGAACGCGGGCGGCAGCGGCACCGGCTTGCGCGTCGCCGCATCCACGTAGACATGGATGAAGCGCGCCTCGGCCGCCGCCTGGTCGGCGCCATGGGCAAACAGCCCGATCTCGTATTGCACCGAGGAATTGCCGATCCGCCCCACCCGCAGCCCGCAATCGACCGGCTGGGGGAAGCCCAGGCTCTCGTGGAACACGCAGGCGGTCTCGACCACCAGCCCGATCACGTCGCCATGCGGGATGTCGAGCGCCCCCGTGCGCATGATCCAGGCGTTCACGCAGGCATCGACGAACTCGTAATAGACCGCGTTGTTCATGTGGCCATAGACGTCATTGTCCTGCCAGCGGGTGGTCATTACCTGGAAATCGGCGTATTCGGCGCGGGAGGGTCGCGGACGGGGCATCGCAGGCTCCGGAACGGGAAACGCCGGGACCCTAGCAGATCGGAGAAGGGCCGCAAGACATGCAGATCCGGGCCGTGCTGTTCGACAAGGACGGAACGCTTTTCGACTTCCGCAAGACGTGGGGGCCGTGGACAGGCGATTTCATCGAGCGCCTCGCCGGTTCGCCCGAGGCTGCGGCGCGGCTGGCCGATGCGGTGGGCTACGACCTTGCCGCGCGCCAGCACCTGCCCCACAGCGCCTTCATCGCCGGCACCGCCGAGACCTGGGGGCAGGTCCTGGTCGACAACCTGCCGGGCTGGGATCTGGACGCGCTGATCGCCCATATCGGCGACGAGACGACAGAGGTGCCGCAGGTGCCGGCGGCGGAGCTGGTGCCGCTGTTCTCGCAGCTTCGGGCGCGCGGCCTGTCGCTGGGCGTCGCGACAAATGACGGGATCGCACCCGTGACCCGCCACCTGGCCGAAGCCGGGCTGGCCGATCTGGTCGATTTCGTCGTCGGCTATGACAGCGGCCACGGCGCCAAGCCCGGGCCCGGCATGCTGCTGGCCTTCGCCGAGGCGGTGGGCGTGGCGCCGGCAGAGACGCTGATGGTGGGCGACAGCACGCACGACCTGTTCGCCGCCCGCGCCGCCGGCATGCCGGCGGTCGCGGTGCTGACCGGTCATGCCGAGGCCGCCGAGCTCGCACCGCATGCCGAGGCCGTTCTCGATACAATCGCCGATCTGCCCGGCTGGCTGGACGCGAGCACCGGGCGCCGGCGCCAAGCCTGAGAACCCTCCGCGCGCGAAAGCAACGCTGGACAGGCGCCGCCGGCCCCTCATCCTTCGGGTGTGGTGGGCCATGACTGGACGCGGCCGGGCAACTGTGGCACCTGCGCTGCGACCTCTCACGGAGCATCCCCATGAGCCTGCCGCGCAAAGACCTGTTCGAGCTGCCTGAGGGCGTGATCTACCTCGACGGCAACTCGCTCGGTCCGCTGCCGCGTGGCGCGGCCGAACGCGCGGCGCAGGTGATCCGCGGGGAATGGGGCGGCGAGCTGATCCGGGCCTGGAACACCGCCGACTGGATCGGTCTGCCCGCCCGCGTCGGCGACCGCATAGCACCGCTGATCGGCGCGCCCGCGGGCTCGGTCGCGACCGGGGACACGCTGTCGATCAAGGTCTACCAGGCGCTGGCCGCCGCACTGCAGATGCGGCCCGAGCGCGGGGTGATCGTTTCGGACTCGGGCAATTTTCCCACCGATCTCTACATGGCGCAGGGGCTGATCCGGACGATCGGCAAGGGCCACGAGCTGCGCACGCCCGAGCCGCAGGACGTGGCCGAGGCGATCACCGACGATGTGGCCGCGGTCATGCTGACCCATGTCGACTACCGCAGCGGCCGGCTGCACGATATGGACGCGATCACCCGCGCCGCCCATGCGGCGGGCGCGGTGATGATCTGGGATCTCGCGCACAGCGCGGGCGCGGTGCCGGTGGACATCGGTGGCTCGGGCGCCGAGTTCGCGGTCGGCTGCACCTACAAGTATCTCAACGGCGGGCCCGGCGCACCGGCCTTCATCTATGCCCGTCCCGACCTGGCAGACCAGGTGCCCGCCGCACTCGCGGGCTGGATGGGTCACGCCGCGCCCTTCGCGATGGAGCCGGGCTACCGCCCCGCCGAGGGCACCGAGCGGCTGCGGGTCGGCACACCGCCGATCATCCAGCTGGCGGTGCTCGATGCGGCGCTCGACGCGTGGGAGGGTATCGACATGGCCGAGATCCGCGCGGCCTCGATCCAGCTTTCCGAGCGCTTCATCGCCGAGGTCGAGCGGCGCTGCCCGCAACTGACGCTCGCGTCGCCGCGCGATCCGGATGCGCGCGGCTCGCAGGTGTCCTTCGCCTTCGGGAACGGCTATGCCGCGATGCAGGCGCTGATCGCGCGCGGCGTTATCGGCGATTTCCGCAGCCCCGACATCATGCGCTTCGGCTTCACCCCGCTCTACCTGGACGAGGCAGACGTGGTCGCGGCAGTCGACATCCTGGCCGATATCATGGACCACGAAACCTGGCGGGCACCCGAATACAACCGACGCGCCAGGGTGACCTGAGGGGCCTCAGGGCCCCAATACGCGCCGCACCCAGCGCAGCAGGTAGCGCACCGGCCAGCGCAGGATCGAGGCCCCGGCGGCCAGCACCGCCAGCCCGACCCAGGGGCCCATCTGCCAAAAGGTATATCCCAGGATCGGCAACCCGGCGGCGATCAGCGCATAGGCTGCCGGCCAGTGATTGCGTTTCGAGGGGAACATGCCGATCACGTTGGCCACCACGGCCCAGATGCAGGCGAGCGTCAGCGACAGCGGCATCAGCCCCGCGCCCTGACCTTCCGCCGCAGCCATTTCACCAGGAAAATCAGCGGGTAGCGATAGATCGACGCCGCACCCAGGAACAGCAGCAGCGCCCAGAGCCAGCCGAACTCCCAGGCCACCGCGCCCAGCACGAAGGGGAAGAGCACCAGCATCGCCAGGGCGTAGGGGCGATGCTGCGGGTAGGGCATCAGCGCGACGAGCGAAATAAGGATCACCCAGACACAGCCGAGCGCCGCGCTGATCACTTGGCCAGCGCCTCGGGCAGCGCGTGGGCCCAGCCGGTGATCGAGCCCGCGCCCAGGAACACCACCATGTCACCCGGCTCGGCCAGGTCGCGCACCAGCTCGGCCAGGGCGGCCTCGTCGGTCAGCGCGATCGCCTTGCGGTGGCCGTGGTCCTTCAGCCCGGCGACCAGCGCATCGCGGTCGGCGCCTTCGATCGGGGCCTCGCCCGCCGGGTAGACATCGGCAATCACCGCCACATCGGCCTCGTTGAAGCAGGTGCAGAAATCCTCGAACAGGTCGCGCAGCCGGGTGAAGCGGTGCGGCTGGTGCACCGCGATCACCTTGCCCTCGGTCGCCTGACGCGCGGCCTTGAGCACCGCGGCGATCTCGACCGGGTGATGGCCGTAATCGTCGATGATGGTCACCCCGCCGACCTCGCCCACCCGGGTAAAGCGGCGGTTGACCCCGCCGAAGCCTGCCAGCGCGGTTCGGATCGCGTCGTGGCTGACGCCCAACTGTCGGGCCACCGCGACCGCGGCGACGGCGTTCGAGACGTTGTGGTCGCCCGGCATCGGCAGGCTCAGCCCCTCGAGCACGTCGCCCTCGCCCGACAGCACCACGTCGAAATGCGCCACGCCGGCCTTGTAGTGCAGCCCGATGATGCGCAGGTCGGCCTGCGGGTTGAAGCCGTAGGTGACGACCCGGCGGTCGTGGATGCGGCCGACCAGGCTCTGCACCTCGGGGTGGTCGATGCAGCAGACCGCAACGCCGTAGAACGGGATGTTCGACACGAAGGTGTCGAAGGCCGCGCGCAGGCTCTCGAAGCTGCCGTAATGATCCATGTGCTCGGGGTCGATATTGGTGACGATGGCGATGGTCGCGGGCAGCCGGTTGAAGGTGCCGTCGCTCTCGTCGGCCTCGACCACCATCCAGTCGCCCGCGCCCATCCGCGCGTTCGAGCCGTAGGCATGGATGATGCCGCCATTGATCACCGTCGGGTCCACCCCGCCGGCGTCGAGCAGCGCCGCGACCATGCTGGTGGTGGTGGTCTTGCCGTGGGTACCGGCGACGGCGACATTGTTCTTGAGCCGCATGAGTTCGGCCAGCATCTCGGCCCGGCGCACGACCGGCAGCTTGCGGCTGCGCGCGGTGTCGAGCTCAGGGTTGCCCGGCTTGATCGCCGACGAGATCACCACGACCTCGGCGCCCTTAAGGTTGCCCGCCTTCTGGCCGATGAAGACCGTGGCGCCCTTTTCCTTCAGGCGCTTCGTGATGGGGCTCTCGCGCAGGTCCGAGCCCTGCACGGTATAGCCGAGGTTCAGCAGCACCTCGGCGATGCCCGACATGCCGATGCCGCCGATGCCGACGAAATGGATCGGGCCGATGTCCTGCGGCATCCGGGTGGGGGCGACGGCGGCGTTCATCGATCGGGTCTCTTTCGTCAGGCGGGTCTCAGGGGCTTGTCGCGGCGGGCCGGGTTCGCATGTCCCCTATCCGGCAACCGATGGCTTTTGCAAGCACCTGCTGGCCGACGCCCCGAGGCGAGGGACGCAGCCGGCCCGAAGGGCGCTGTATTCCGGAGACGGCGAAGGGGGCGGTTCCATCAAGCGCAAAGACAGGTTCGTCTTGGGCCGCTGCAAAGGCCCCAACCGGGGAGAGATCGGGCGCGGCCCGACGTGGACGCCGGGCGGGACGGCGACAAAAGCCGCGCCAGGCCAGGCGCGCGCCGGACAGCAGCCGGCCCGTCATGCGGCCCGCCTTCCCGCGAGCGCCTCCACCAGATCGGCCAGCGACGTTGCGGCGTCCGGCTTGCCGAGAGACGCGGCAGCCGTGGCGGCGGCCGCAGCGCCCTCGCCGTCCGACAGGATCGCCTCGATATGCCCGGCCAGTACTTGCGGAGTCACCGAATCCTCGGCCAGCACGAAGGCGCCACCGGCCTCGGACAGGCCGCGGGCGTTCGCCGTCTGCTCGTCGCGCAGCGCGGCGCCGAAGGGGATCAGGATCGACGGTCGGCCCACCACCGACAGATCCGCCACCGTCGAAGCCCCCGAGCGGCAGATCACCAGCTGCGCCTTCACCAGCTGCTCGGGCATGTCGTCGAAGAACGGGCGGATATCCGCGGGCAGATCCAGCGCCTCATAGGCCGCGCGGACATAGTCCTCGTCCTCGTCGCGCGCCTGGTGCGCGATCTCCAGCCGCGCGCGCAGCTCGCCCGGCAGATGCGCGAGCGCCTCGGGCACATGCCGCATGATCCGCGCGCCCTGGCTCCCGCCGAAAACCAGCAGATGGATCGGCCCGTCTTCACCCGGAGGCTGATAAGGGGCCCCGGCGACGGCGCGGATGCTGCCGCGCACCGGGTTGCCGATGTCCAGACCTTCGACGCCGGGCGGCAATTCGGTCGGCCAGGTGCCGCAGGCCACCGCGTTCACTCTCTTCGCGAAGACCCGGTTCACCCGGCCCAGCACGCCGTTCTGCTCGTGGATCAGCCGCGGCACCCGCAGCACCCAGGCCGCCGCCATCGCCGGCAGCGCCGGGTAGCCGCCGAACCCCGCCACGCAGGCGGGACGGTCGCGCCGCATCGCACGGATCGCGCTGAGGATGCCCAGCCCGATCTGGATGGGCGCCATCACCTTGGCGGCCACGCCGCCGCGCGCGAATGACGCGGAGCGTACGATCTCGCGCACCACATCGGAGGGAAAACCACCGGCATAGCGTGCGCCCCGCGCATCCGTCGACAGCTTCACCCGCCAGCCGCGTGCCAGCATTTCCTCGGCCAGCGCCTGCGCCGGAAACATGTGCCCGCCGGTCCCTCCGGCGGCGATGACCAGCAGCGGCGCGCTCACCTTGCCGGCCCGATGAAGTCCGAAAGGTGATCCTGAGGGCGATAGCGGGTCAGCGCCAGAAGCATGCCAACCGTCAGACCTGCCGCCACCATCGACGAGCCGCCATAGCTGACGAAAGGCAGCGTCATGCCCTTGGCGGGCAGCAGCCGCACCGCGACGCCAAGATTGATCAGCGCCTGCATCCCGAACAGCACCGACAGACCCACGCCCGCCAGCCGCACGAAGGGGTCGCGCTCGCGCAACAGGCGCATCAGCGAACGGATCACCACCGTGGCGAAGAGGGCGATGACGAGCAGGCAGATCAACAGCCCGTATTCCTCGGCCGCGACGGCGATGATGAAGTCGGTATGCGCGTCGGGCAGCGACCACTTCACGCTGCCCTCGCCCACGCCGACGCCGAAGAAACCGCCCTCCTGGATCGCATTGGTGGCGAAGCCCAGCTGTGTGCGCGGGTCGAGCTCGGGCGACAGGAAGCCGTCGATGCGGCGCGCCACGTGTTCCGACTGGCGATAGGCCACCATGCCCGCCGTCACCACCGCACCTGCGGCCAGCACCAGCAAGCGCATCGGCGCGCCGGCGATGAAATACATCAGCCCCCAGGCGGCCAGGATCAGGCAGGCCTGCCCGTAATCGGGCTGTGCGGCCAGGATGCCCACCAGCACGACCGTCACCAGGAAGCTCAGCGTCTTGCCCGGCGGGCCTGAGATGTCCTGGCTCGCGGCGATCAGCCAGGCCGAGACGACGACAAATGCGGGCTTGAGAAACTCCGAGGGCTGCACGCTGGCGAAGCCCAGGCTGTACCAGCGGATCGAACCCTTGCCGAAATCGGTCCCGAACCAGGGAAGCATCGCCAGCGCCAATGCGGCCGCCAGAAAGCCCAGCACCGCCTTGCGACGGATTTCCACGGGGGGCATCATCGACACCAGGATCAGCGCCGTGAAGCCCACCATGCCATAGACCGCCTGGCGCGAGACGTAATAGAACGGCTCCAGCCCGTTGCGCTGCGCGAGCGGCGGCGAGGCGGCGAAGCCCAACAGCATCCCGATCAGGAACAATCCCACCACCGCGCCCAGCGACCAGCGGTCGACGGTGCGCCACCAGAGCGGAAGTATCGGCTCGCCGGGCTTCGCGCCCGCGCTGCCATAGACCATCTCGGTCATGAATGCCTGCCCGTATCTTTCAAACTGCTCTGCCTTTCGCCGGCTTGGTGCCGGTCTTCAGGTCTCGGGCAGTCTAGCCGAGATGGACTCGCCGGGCCAGAAATTTCCGTGGCGGCGGCAGCACCCCGCCGGGCTGGGCGCGGACGAGGCGATACGCTAGGCTCGCCGGCGAAATCAGGCGCGAGGGAGAGGCATGTATATCGGGCTGGATCTGGGCACGTCGGGGCTGAAGGGCGTGGTGCTGGACGACGCGCAGCGCCTGCTGGGCGAGGCGACCGCGCCGCTGACCGTCTCGCGCCCGCAGAGCGGCTGGTCCGAGCAGGCGCCGCAGGACTGGACCGACGCCGCCGGCCAGGTGATGACGGCGCTGAAGGCCGCCACCGACCTGTCGGGTGTGCGCGCCATCGGCCTCTCGGGGCAGATGCACGGCGCGACGGTGCTGGATGCCTCGGACACGGTACTGCGCCCGGCGATTCTGTGGAACGACACGCGGGCGGCGGCCGAGGCGCAGGCGATGGACGACGACCCGGCCTTCCGGCGGATCACCGGCAACATCGTCTTTCCCGGCTTCACCGCACCCAAGCTCGCCTGGATGAAGGCGCAGGAGCCGGACCTCTTCGGCCGCGCCGCGCGGGTGCTGCTGCCCAAGGACTACCTGCGGCTGTGGCTGACCGGCGAGGCGGTCTCCGAGATGTCCGACGCCGCCGGCACCGCCTGGCTCGACGTCGGCGCGCGGGAGTGGAGCGCAGAACTGCTGGCCGCAACCGGGCTGGGCCTCGACCACATGCCGCGTCTGGTCGAGGGCAGCGCGGCCTCGGGCACCCTGCGCGACGCGCTCGCCGCGGAATGGGGCCTGCCGCGGGGCGTGGTGGTCGCGGGCGGCGCGGGCGACAACGCGGCCTCTGCCATAGGCGTCGGCGTGGCCGCGCCGGGCGAGGGCTTCCTCTCGCTGGGCACCTCGGGCGTACTGTTCGCCGCCACCGAGGCATTCCGGCCGATGCCCGAGACCGCCGTGCACACCTTCTGCCATGCGCTGCCCGACACCTGGCACCAGATGGGCGTGATCCTGGCGGCCTCGGACGCGCTGTCCTGGCTGGCCCGCGTCGTCGGGCAGAGTCCCGCGGAATTGACCGGCGCGCTGGGCGACCTGCAGGCCCCCGGCCGCGCCCTGTTCCTGCCCTACCTGGGCGGCGAGCGCACGCCGCTCAACGATGCCACGGTGCGCGGCGCCTTCCTTGGCCTCGAGCACGCCGCCGACACTGCCGCCCTGACCCGTGCGGTGCTCGAGGGCGTCACCCATGCCTTCACCGACTGCCAGACGGCGCTGGCGCAGACCGGCACCAATCTCGAGCGGCTGATCGCGATCGGCGGCGGCAGCCGGTCCGAGTACTGGCTGAAGGCGCTGGCGACCGGCCTGCGGATGGAGATCGACCTGCCGGTCTCGGGTGATTTCGGCGCCGCCTTCGGCGCGGCGCGGCTGGCGATGATGGCCGACGGCGCCGGCGCCGAGGTGATCGCCCCGCCCGAGACGGCGCGGCGCATAGCCCCGGACGCCGCGCTGGCGGATGCCTTCGCAGAGGCGCATGAGCGCTACCGCGACGCCTATGCCGCGATCCGCTCGTTCTGAAAAAGAGGCGCGCGCCCGGCCTGGAGGGCAGTTTGCACCGGTGCCGGTCGTAGCGGCGGCAGGGACGATTGCGGCGTGCAGCGCTGCAAACGCGCCCTCCGGGGCAGGTCGGGCGCGGCCCGAAGCAAACGCCGGGCGGGACGATTGGTTGGCGCGGGACGCACCGACCCATGTCATTACGCTTTGCAATCGGCCGCCTTGGGCGCATAGCCTGTAACCGACACCTCCTGACACACCGGAGCCCATCATGCAGACCATCGTCATCCACGCAGCCCACGACCTGCGCGTCGAAGACCGCGAAACCGACAGCCTCGGCCCCGGCCAGTTGCGCATTCGGATCGCTGCGGGCGGCATCTGCGGCTCGGACCTGCACTACTATCGCCACGGCGGCTTCGGCGATGTCCGGCTGCGCGAGCCGATGATCCTGGGCCACGAGGTCTCGGGCCATGTCGCCGAGATCGGCGCGGGCGTCACCGGCTTCGCCACCGGGGATCTGGTCGCCGTCTCGCCCTCGCGCCCCTGCGGCGCCTGCCGTTACTGCCACAAGGGCCTGCCGAACCACTGCCTGAACATGCGCTTCTACGGCAGCGCGATGCCCTTCCCGCACATCCAGGGCGCTTTCCGGCAAGAGCTGATCGCCGACGCCGCGCAATGCGCGCCCGCCGCCGGCCTCACGCCCGGCCAGGCGGCCATGGCCGAGCCGCTGGCGGTGACGCTGCACGCCACCCGCCGCGCCGGCGATATGCTTGGAAAGCGGGTGCTCGTCACCGGCTGCGGCCCGATCGGTCTGCTGAGCATTCTTTCCGCCCGCCGCGCCGGGGCCCGAGAGGTCGTGGCCACCGACCTCGCCCCCTTCACCCTCGCCAAGGCCCGCGAGATCGGCGCCGACCGCACCATCAACATGGCCGAGCAACCCGACGCGCTGTCGGCCTACACCGC
>JABAHR010001011.1_pt3 | contig 13038 bp, 11 predicted proteins | sample 7062101 | NCBI WGS metagenome assembly JABAHR01 (sample SAMN14534553, study PRJNA622989) | marine sediment metagenome | biome: marine biome [ENVO:00000428]; feature: marine pelagic biome [ENVO:01000023]; material: deep marine sediment [ENVO:00002113] | place: India: Gulf of Kutch | collected... | reverse complement strand
ACGCCCATGCACGCATGGCACGTAGCGCACGGCGCCGAGTTAGAGAACGTCGGGCAGTGGAAGCGCCCCTGGTTTTATCCGCGCTCGGGCGAGACCATGCAGGACGCCGTCGACCGGGAGTGCAGGGCGACGCGCGCGGGCGTCGGCATACTGGACGCCTCCACGCTGGGCAAGATCGACATTCGCGGGCCCGACGCCGCCACGTTTCTCGACCGTATCTATACCAACAGCTGGTCGCGGCTGGAGATCGGGCGCTGCCGCTACGGCGTCATGCTCGGCGAAGACGGTATGGTTATGGACGACGGGGTGACGTCCCGCCTCGGGCCGGATCACTTCTTCATGACGACGACGACGGGNNCGTGGATGGAGCGCTGGCTGCAAACGGAGTGGCCGGAGCTCCGCGTGTATCTCACGTCGGTGACCGACCACTGGGCGGTGGCCTCGATCGCAGGGCCGAAGAGTCGGCAGCTGATCGCCGCTCTGTGCGACGACATCGATTTCTCCGGCGATGCCTTTCCCTTCATGGCGGTACGCGAAGGGACGGTGGCCGGCGTGCCGGCGCGGGTGTTCCGCATCAGCTTCAGCGGCGAGCTTGGCTACGAGATCAACGTCTGCGCCGACTACGGCCGTTCTCTGTGGGACGCGTTGATGGAGGCCGGCGCACCGCACGGGATTACGGCGTACGGCACCGAGTCCATGCACGTGCTGCGGGCGGAGAAGGGCTACGTCATAGTCGGTCAGGACACCGATGGCTCGGTTACTCCAGTCGATCTCGGTATGGACTGGATCCTGTCTCAGCGCAAGGATTTCATCGGCAAGCGTTCGCTGTCTCGAAGCGACTGTGTGCGTGAGAACCGCAAGCAGCTGGTCGGATTGCTGACCGAGAATCCGGCGGACGTGCTGCCCGAAGGCGCACAGCTCGTCAACGAGCCGACGGACGAGCGGCCCGTGCCCATGGTCGGCCATGTCACCTCGAGCTACTGGAGCGCATGTCTCGGACGCTCCATCGCGCTGGCCCTGGTCAAGGGCGGGCGCGGTCGCGTAGGAGGCGCCGTCTTTGCGCCGCTCATGGACGGCCGTACGCTGCGCGCGACGATCACCTCGCCGGTGTTCTACGATCCGCAGGGGGAGCGTCAACGTGTCTGACGGCATTCGCCGCGAGAGCGCGCTCGCCCATCTCGCCGGCACGCCGGCGGCCGGCGGCGCGGGCGAGGCCGGCGTCGTCATCGGCGAGCGCCGTTTCCTCGGTCACTACAATCTGCGCGGTGATGCCCGCGACACCGCGCTGCGGCTCGCGGTCAGGGACTCTCTAGGCATCGAGCTGCCGACGCAGGCGAATACGGTGGTGAGCGGCCCCGGTGTTACCGTGTGCTGGCTTGGCCCCGACGAGTGGCTGGTTACGACGCCGTACGAACGGGACACGGAACGCATCGATGCGCTGGACCGGGCGGTTGCCGGTTCATTCGTGGCGATCACCGACGTGAGCGGCGGCCTCGGTGTTGTCACACTCGAAGGGGCCCGTGCGCGCGATGTGCTCGCGAAAGGTTGCCCGCTGGATCTGCACGAGCGCCGACTCGCCGTTGGCGACTGCGCCCAGACGGTGCTCGCTCGTGCAAGTCTGTTGCTGGTGCATCGAGCCCGAGGCGTTTTCGATATCGTTGTCAGGCGCAGTTTCGCGGACTATCTCTGGCGCTGGTTGGTCGATGCTTCGATGGAGTTCGGCTACCGCGTCAAGACCCCCGACTGAGCCGCGGACGCCGGCGCCCCGAGTCAGTCCCCGGGTGCGACGCTGCGCCGCAAGCGCTTGATCTCGGCGCGCGCTCTCTTGGCGTCGAGGCGCCTTTCGCGGGCGGCGCGGCTGGGTCGGGTCTTCTTTCTGGGCTTGGGCGCGGCGCATGCGCGCTGGACCAGCGAGCGCAGGCGCTCGCGCGCGTCGCGGCGATTCTGCTCCTGGTCGCGGTAGCGCCGGGCGGTGATGACGATGACCCCGGCGGTGGTGAGCCTGTGTCCGGCGAGGTGGCGTAGCCGTGTGCGCACGCGCTCCGGCAGACCGCGGCTGCGCCGAGTGTCGAAGCGAAGCTGCACCGCGGTGGCGACTTTGTTGACGCGCTGACCGCCGGGACCCGATGCGCGAATCGCCCGAAAGCTGAGTTCGTCCTCGGCGATCCACACATCGGGCGCGATACGCAGGGCGCAGCCGGGCGCCGGCTCCGAATGCGGCTGCGAATCAGGACTCGGGCGGAGCATTCTCCTCATGGGTCTTGACGTCACCGCGCTGGCGCCGGGCGTACTCCTGGAGCTGTCTTTTCGCGGCGTCGAAGGCGTCGCGGATGGCCACGTAGATATCCTCGTGGGCCCCGCCCTTGTCGTGATCGCGATTGACGACGATCTCGGACCCCGGCACGGTGAGGTCTATGCGAACCTGGTAGCGCTTACCCTTGTGCTGGTGGGCGTGGGGCGCGTCGATGACAACGTGACACCCCATGACGTGCTCGTAATAGGTCTTGAGCTTGTCCGCGCGCTTGCGGATGGCTGCCTCGATTGCGTCGGATTGGGCGATTCGCTGCCACGTGATCTGAAGCGGTTTCGTCATGTTGTGCTTTTCCTGTTACCCGATATTCAGTGTAGACCGGCGCTGCGCCTGACGGGGCGTTGTGCCCCGCGGCCGCGTTGTGCGGTGCGTCGCGTCCGGTGCCATGGTACGCCTCGTCCTGTACACGCGCTTGATGCAGGTCAAGCGATGCGCCGTGGACGCAAGGCCGCAGTCTCACGCATCTTACCCCGAAGCGCGGTGGCGCCGCGACGGTCGCCGCCGGCGCCGATCAGCCCTCGGCGGCAGCGATGATCGCGGGAATCCTGTCTTCCCAGCCGATCGCCATGATGTGGGCGCCGTGGCAAAGCGGTCGCAGCGCGCGCAGTGTGCGGGCCGCGATGTCGATGGCGCAGCGTTCGATGTCGGCCCCGCGCTGCTCTGCCTCGGCGAGCTCCCGCAGCACCGGTTCGGGCACGCAGATACCGGGCACGTTCTTGTTCAGGTAATCGGCCATGCGCAGCGACTTGATGGGAATGACGCCGGCGAGAATTGCTGCACCGAGACCGCCGGCCTGCGCCATGAACTCCTCGAAACGCGCGGTGTCGTAGACGGCCTGGGTCTGGAAGAACTCGGCGCCCGCATCGATCTTGTGGCGCATGGCGTCGAGCTCTGCCCGCAGATCCGATGCGCCGGGATTGACAACCGCGCCGATGCAGAATTTCGGCGCGCCGTTGAGCGCGTGGCCGCCCAGATCGCGGCCGCTCTCCAGCAAGCGCGCTGCGCGAATGAGGTCGGCCGCATAGAGGTCGAATACCGGCTTCGCGTCGGGGTGGTCTCCGGTCGATGGGGAATCGCCGCCCATGAACACGACGTTGGTGATACCCAGCGCGGCCGCGCCCAGCAGGCCCGCCTGGATCGCGATGCGATTGCGATCGCGACCGGTCATCTGCACGATCGGCTCTATGCCGCGGTCGAGAAGCAGATGGGCGACCGCAGTGGGATCCATGGCCATGCGCGCGGCATGCGAGTCGGTCACGTTGACCGCGTGGGCGACGGACTTCAAGGCGTCGGCGTTGGCGAGCAGCGGCGCCAGATTGGTGCCCTTCGGGGGTGTCAGCTCGCAGGTGATGACGAACGCGTCGGACTGCAATCGATCCCGGAACCTGCTCAAGGGCCTGTCCTCCTTCCATGGCGAGCGGCGACGCCGCCGGACCGCGGCGGCGCCAATATAGCCTGTGCCGGGTACGCTGACAAACGGTGGAGCCGGCGGATAGCTTGGTGATATCGGCCGGTTAGGGTCGCCGCGCAATCATGTCAATCTCCACCAGTGCGCCGCGCGCGAGCGCCGTCACGCCGATGCAGGTGCGCGCCGGGAGCCGGTTGCGGGGAAAATACGAGGCGTAGACACGGTTGAATGCGGGGTAGTGATCCTCGAAGTGGGTCAGGTAGGCACGCACCTGAACGACGTGCTCGAGATCGAGAGCGAGGCCGTTGAGCACGATACGCAAGTTGTCGATCACGCGGCGCGTCTGGGCGTCGATGCCCTCGGGAAGCGGCCGCGTGTCGTCAGTGGGGTCGGTGGGCATCTGACCGGTGAGCAGCACCCAGCCATCGGCCTCGACGGCGTGGCTGAACGGCGCCACCGGGGCCGGCGCCTGAGCGAGGTTGTGGAAAAGCGGTGCCGTCATGTCAACGCCTCCTTGATCGGGTCTTCCGTTCGTTCCACGGTGCCGCCCGCCGCGATCGAGTCGACCCACTAGACATGACGGGAGGCCGGCGCGTCCGAGCGACCGCCCGCTGTCGGGAGTGGACGGTCCGCGGCAGACGCGTCACGGTGATCGCGCGATTCTACAGGGGCATCCATCGGGTGAGCGAGAAGCCCCGCGTTCGTCACCCCAGCCCGCTGCTCGGCCGACGCCGGGCGAGCGGGCCCTGCGGTAGAAGGCGACGGTGCGTGGGTCGGCGCGGTTGCGACGCAGCTGCGCACATCGACGCCGTTCTCAAGCAATCGCCCACGGCGACCTTGTTGCACTATGGAAATTTTTAAGCTCGGAAGCTGGGTGGGATGCGGCAGGCGCTCGAACGCCAACGGCGGCGCTTGACCGGCCCCCTTGCTCCGGAGCCAGCGGTCGGCGTAGCTTTTTCGGTTTGCATCGCCGAGTGCTTCACCGCACGGGGGACCTCATGGATATTCTGGTTGCCGACAAGCTTCCACAGAGTTGCCTGCATGAGCTCGAGGACAGTGGGCACCGCTGCACGTACCGTCCGGAGCTCGCGGCCGACGAGTTGGTGGATGCCATTGCAGGGTACGATTGCTTGATCGTGCGCAGCACGCGGGTCACTGCCGAGGCGATCGCCTCGAGTGACCGACTGGCTCTGGTCATCCGCGCCGGCGCTGGAACCAATACCATCGACACGCAAGCCGCTGCCGACCGGAATGTCCGTGTCTGCAACGTGCCGGGACAGAATGCCGTAGCGGTCGCCGAGCTGACCATGGGGCTGCTGCTGTGCATCGACCGTAACATACCCGACAACGTGTTCGATCTGCGGCGCGGCCGCTGGGACAAGAAACGCTACTCTGACGCTCTCGGACTTTTTGGCAGGAACATCGGTATAGTGGGCCTGGGCGCGGTCGGTATGGCGGTGGCTGAACGCGCCGTCGCTTTTGGTCTGCGGATACATGTGCTGCGCAAGGGCGACCGTCCCGACGCCACGCGGGCGAGATTGGATTCGCTGGGGACGGTGTACGTCGACGATATCGGACGGCTAGCCGAATGCTGCGATATTCTCAGCTTTCATGTGCCGGCAACGGCGGCCACACAACAGATGGTCGATGCCGCTTTGCTGGCGCGGCTCAAGCCCGGTGCTGTGATCCTCAATACGTCGCGCGGCGATATCGTCGACGAGGACGCGCTCATCGAGGCAATGGACGAGAAGGGGATCCGCGCCGGTCTGGACGTATACGCGAACGAGCCCGGCGGTGCCCAGGCGACGTTCGAATCCGCCCTGGCCCGACACCCGAACGTCTACGGCACCCACCACATCGGTGCCTCGACGTCCCAGGCCCAGGCAGCCGTCGCCCGCCGCGTGCTCGAAATCGTCGATGCCTTCGGTCGTGGCGACGTTCTCAACTGCGTGAACATGTAGCCGTAAAACGGCTGCTTCTCAACTGACCGGGAGTATCGGAGTTCGCTATGACGAGGCGCGTTTACAACTTCTGCGCGGGACCGTGCACGCTGCCCTTGGAAATACTGCAGGAGGCGCAGGCGGAGTTCGTGGATTATCAAGGCTCCGGCATGTCGCTGGTCGAGATGAGCCATCGAGGCAAGCACTATGACGAGGTTCACCACGAGGCCATGCGGCTCGCGCTCGAGGTGTTCGATGTGCCGGAGGGGTTCTCCGTGCTTTTCATTCAGGGCGGCGCGACCCTGCAGTTCGGCATGGTTCCGATGAACCTGCTCAAGGCCGGCCAACGCGCGGCCTACGTTCACTCGGGGTCATGGGCCAAAGGAGCCATCGAGGACGCTCGGCAGTACGGAGAGGTCTATCTGGCCTGGGACGGTGCCGAGTGCGGCTACACGCGAATGCCGGAATCCGCCGAGATTGTTCTGCAGGAAAACACCCGCTATCTGCACCTGACTTCCAACGAGACCATCGGCGGCATTCGTTATGCGGAGTGGCCCAGTGTGAGCGTCCCCCTTGTCGCAGACCTTTCGTCGGAGTACATGGCGCGACCGATTCCCTGGGAGCGGTTCGATCTGGTTTACGGGGGAGTGCAAAAGAATCTGGGGCCGGCGGGACTGGCAGTGGTGTTTGTGCGCGATGCGATCCTCGGCGACACCAATCGCAACATTGCGCGCTATCTGCGCTACGACGTGCATCGGGACAATGAGTCGATGTTCAATACGCCGCCGGTGTTCGCCGTTTACATGCTCGGGAAGGTGCTCAAGTGGATGAGACACAAGGGTGGCCTGGCGGCGATAGAGAGAGAGGCCGAAGCCAAAGCGGCGATTCTCTACCGTTGCATCGACGAGAGCGGCGATTACTACCGCTGCCCCGTGGATCGCGCCAGCCGCTCGGTAATGAATGTCGTCTTTCGCCTCCCCAGCGAAGAGCTGGAAGCACGGTTCCTGGCACAGGCGGGGAACGCGGAGCTCTTGAATCTCAAGGGCCACCGCAGCGTCGGCGGCTGTCGGGCCAGCCTCTACAACGCCATGCCCACCGAGGGTGTGGCGGCGCTGGCCGAGTTCATGGAGGAATTCCGCCGCGCCAACGCCGCGTAGCCACACGCCGCTCCTGCGACTCGGACTGCTCTCCGTGCCGATCATCAGACCCTTCGGTGGATTTCTCGTAGCCCCCGCGCGACTCGCGGACGTGGTCGCTCCTTCGTACGACTCGCTGAGTCCCGAGGAGCGGTCTCGCTTCGCCGCCGCCCACCCGAACAATTACCTAAACGTCATGCGTTCGCGCGACGAATTTCCACCCGAGGAGCGACCGACGCTGCTCGAAGTGCTCGCGCTCAACGCCGCGAAGCTGCAACAACTCCTCGATGAAGGGGCGTTCCGGCCGAGTCACGGTGAGTACCTCTATTTGTACCGGATGGCAACCGACGAGCATGTGCAGACAGGTGTGGTAGCGGAGATGCCGATTGCGGAATATGACGGCGGCCGCATCAGGAAGCACGAGCACACGCAGCCGGTCAAGGAGGACGAGCTGACGCGCTATCACGAGACCGTTGGCGCGAGCTCGAGCCCCGTCTCCCTGGCCTATGCCAGGGACGCACACATCGATGAGTGCGTCGAGCGCTTGACGCGCAGCGAACCTTTGTTCGACTTCGCCGTTCCCGATCGTCTGCGACAGACGATCTGGCGGGTCGAGAACGATACGGATATACGTCTGCTTGTGGACCTGTTCGCAGCGATTCCGGTTTCATATCTGACCGATGGTCATCACCGGACCGCGGCCGCGTCGCGCTTCGCGGCCGAGCGCCGCAAGAACCCCGCGCACCGCGGCGACGAGGCGTACAACTACATGCTCGTAGCGCTGTTTCCCCACAACCAGCTGCGCATTCTCGCCTACAACCGCTGCGTGCGGGACATAGAGGGCCATAGCGTGCCGCAGTTCTTAAGTGCGCTCGAGGAGAGTTTCGAGGTGACGCCGCTCGAAGTCGCCCGCGCCGAAGACGCGTCGCCGACTCGGCCGGGCGAGCTGGCCATGTTTCTCGACGGGCATTGGTACCGATTGCAGATACGACCCGGCTTCGTGCCCGCCGACCCGGTGCGGGCCCTCGATGTGGTTGTCCTGGAGGAACGCGTGCTGAGCCCGATTCTCGGCATCAGCGATGCCCGTTCCGACCCTCGGCTGGACTATGTCGCCGGCACGTCAGGTTTGAGCGGGCTCGCCGAGCGCTGTCGGCAGCGAGACTGGCGTCTCGGCTTCGCATGCTTCCCGACGTCGATCGAGCAGCTGATCGCCGTGGCTGACGCCGGTGAGGTGATGCCCCCCAAGTCCACCTGGTTCGAGCCCAAGGCGCGGTCGGGTGTGTTCCTGCGCATTCGCAATCGCGAGACGTAGCCGGCACCACGGCACGCGTGCGGCGGCAGACTCGGCGTCGATGCTCGCCACAATCCCGCCCGCGTAGGCGCCAGCGCCACGCCGCGTCCCAACGATCCCTCATTGCCCGGATTGGACGACGTACTGCGACCGCGATCCGCGCGCCTCACGGATTCTGTCCGGGTCGCTTCGCCGCGCAGGTTTCCCTGATTGCTGCGTGGCGCGGTGCGCATCGGAGGGTCAACGGCGATGGGTCTCGGGCGAAAGCAGTGAGTTGAGCCACAGGAACATGGTGGCGAATTTCTCACGCGTGACGTGAGCAATATCGGCACTGAGCCCGTTGATGTTCTCGAGCAACGTCCGCGCCGGCCGATAGTGATCGAACGGCTCGCCGTCGCGCAGCGGATACTGCTCGAAGAATCGCCGAACGCGCGCCCGCATGCATGATTCTCTCGGATCGAGCGCCGTCTCCGTGACCGACTCGCTCAGGCTCTGCCGATAGGCCAGATTGACGAGCTGCACATAGAACGACGGCTCGAACATGTCCTCGATATCTGCCTCCGCGCGACCCAGAAAATCGCCGAAGGTGACGATGTGGTTCTTTTGCAGCAGCTTGCGCGCATAAACGGCGTCGACGAGCTGGCGTTCGTCGGCGTGAATTCCGAGCAATGCCGCTAGAACCCCGTTCTCCCTGGTGCCGGTCAGAGCAGCGAATTCCAGCAGGCGTCGCGCGCCGCCCACCGGCAGCAGGCACCAGCGAAGGCTCAAGCCGATGCGCCGTTCCTGCTGAATCAACTCTGACATCACCTTCAGGTAGATCAGGTCGGAGACGTCGTCGACGACGAGAATGTCCGAGCGCGGTAGCAGTGAGTCGACGATCCGATGGCCGAGCGCCGCCTGCAAGGGCACCAGACTCTCTCGGCGTGCGTCCATGAACTCGCTGAGCACCCGCGTGCCGGAAGATCCGCCGTCGACGTCATCGTTGCGCGGGTCGTGCAGATCCTCGACGATGCGCACGCGCTCCAGATGAAGAGGGTTGACCATGAACGGCGAATGCGTCGTGTAGACGAGCTGGTGATTGGGTCTGAGCTCGTCCTCGAAATAGCGCACCAGATCCCGTTGTGCCTGCGCATGCAGCGACAGCCCCGGCTCGTCGAGCAGCAGGACCAGGGGCTGTTCCGACTGTCGCAGCTGCCAGTACCAGGCCATGAACGAGAAAAACCAGAGGAAGCCGCGAGAGCGCTCGTGCAGCCCGGTGGTGACCTTGTGACGGGTGTCGTAGACCCATGCCCAGATGTTGGTACCCTCCCGCAGCCCTTCGGGGTCGTCGGGATGGGCGGGGCGAACGTCGAATCGCACCCGCAGAGATCGGCTCTGCGACCAGTAGCGGGAGACGGCGTCGCTCAGGCGCATGCCGGCGTTCTCGAGCTTGCTCACCAGTGCCTGAGTGCGGCCGGGATGCAGCAGCTGATCGATGTCGAGGCGGGCCTGCTCGATCAGGCCCAACATAGCGTGGTCGGACGGTAACAGCTGCTGTGCGTCGCGACGTCGCTTGAGGGCGTCGAGATTCTCCCGTCCCTGTAACTGATAGAGATCGTCGAAGTACACGAGGCGCGGTAAACGCGGCAGCAGGTAGCTGTGATACAGCAGACGGTCGAGGCCGAGATCACACGCGGACCGGGCGAGGGCGGTGACGCGTTCGACGGCCGGCGTCGTGCTCACGGTAGCCGCGCGTTCCAGGATGTCGGCGAACGTCTCGCTGCCGGCCAGCGCCGCGCGGACGTCGGCGTCCAAATCCGGGGCGGTCAGCATGTGTGCTACCGCTGCCCGCTCGTCGGTCTGCAGGCGGAACTTGCGCTGGTTGTCGTATCCCTTCCACAGCACGATGTGCCGGAGGCGCAACGCCGCCTCGCCGAAATCGCGGTGCAGGTCGGTGAGGTCGTCATCCTGCAGAGCAAACATGGCGCGCACAACCGTCGCCGGCGGCTGTGATCCTTGCGCCACGAGATGCTCGTAGTCGTCGACGTCGGCGCGGGGGTAGTCGTCATCGACGCTGTATTGGGCATCGCTGTCGACGATCGGATTAAGCCGGTACAACGCCTTGAGCAAGGCGGTCTTGCCGGCCTCGTTGCTGCCGACCAGGCAGGTGATATCGCCGATGTCGATCGGATTGGATTCGCGGACGCTTTGGAAATCGGAGATTTCGGCGTGAGTCAGCTGCATTGCGGATCCCGAATGATGTCCCGGCCACGAGGCCCGGGACGGAGTTAGCAGACGTTGTACCGTCCCGGCCGCCATCCGGCAAGGTGTCGCCGAACCGGGCGGCCGCGCCGCAACAGCGCCAGGAGATGGAGCGCGCCGCCGCGACCGTCCGCCACACTCCGACAAGACGACGATTACCGGGACGCACCTCCGACGACCGTGTAGTGGCGATCGTGGCCGAGCGCCGGCAGTCGCTGACGTACCTCGGCGACCCGGCCGGGGTCGATCTCGGCGATGGCGAAGCCGCGTGCGTCGCCGGCGTCGGCCAGAATCTCGCCCCAAGGATCGACAATCAAGGAGTGGCCAAAGGTCTTTGACCTGCCGTGCTCGCCGTACTGACAGGGCGCGAACACGTAGCAGCCGGTCTCGATGGCGCGGCTGCGCAGCAGCACGTGCCAGTGTGCCCGGCCGGTGGCGCGCAGGAAGGCTGCCGGCACGGTGAGGAAGCGCGCACCTGCCTGGGCCAAGCGGCGATACAGGCTCGGAAAACGAACGTCGTAGCACACCGTCATGCCGAGCAGGCCCCATGGCGTGTCGGCGAGCACGGCTTCGCTGCCCGCCTCGAAGAGATCCGACTCGCGGCTGGCCTGGCCGCTCGCTGCTTCGATGTCGAACATGTGGATCTTGTCGTAGCGCGCCTTGACGGCGCCGTCGGCACCGATCAGAAAAGAGCGGTTGCGTAGTTTCCCCGAGCCCGAATCAGTCATCACGGCGAGCGAGCCGATGACCATCCAGACATCGAGCTCGCGGGCGAGGGCGCGGTAGGCCGGCAGCGCGGGGTGCTCGTCCTCGGCATAGCGCCCCACCCGCAGACCGGTGTCGTCGACGTAGTAGCAGGAAAAGAACTCCGGCACGCAGATCAAACGGGCACCGGCGCGACCTGCCTCGCGCACGAGCGCGATACTGTCGTCGAGACTGGCGCCGACGTCAGCGCTTGCGCAGTTCTGGACGCAGGCGGTGAGGAAAGTGTCCGTCACCGGGAGCGGCCTGTGCTTCGCTGCGGGTGAAGTCTAGCCCGCATTGCTCGTGAACGCACCACGTCTGTCGAGCCCGGCACCGCGATGCGGCGGTGGTAGCTGCGGCGGCCCATCCCGCTTTGTTCAGCCGGGGGGTTCGATGCCGTGCTGGAGACGGGCCGCTTTGAGCGTGTTGTGGAGAAGGCACGCGATCGTCATCGGGCCGACACCGCCGGGGACCGGCGTGATCGCACCGGCCACCGGCAGCGCGTTGTCGAAGTCGACGTCGCCGACAAGGCGCGTCTTGCCGTTGCCGGCGTCGATGCGGTTGATCCCGACGTCGATGACAATCGCACCCGGCTTTATCCAATCGCCCTTGACCATGTTCGGGCGCCCGACGGCGGCGACGAGTACGTCAGCGCGACGGCACTCTTCGGCGAGATTCCGCGTCCGCGAATGCGCTACGGTCACCGTGCAGCTCTCCTTGAGCAGCAGCGCCGCCATGGGCTTGCCGACAATGTTGGAGCGTCCAAGCACGAGAGCATTCAGGCCGGCGAGTTCGGGCAGGCGACCCTTGAGCAGCATCAAACAGCCAAGCGGGGTGCACGGTACCATGCCGTCGCCACCGGTGTTGAGTTTTCCGACGTTGATGACGTGAAACCCGTCCACGTCCTTGGCGGGATCGATGGCGTCGATGACGGCCGACGCGCCGATCTGGGGCGGCAACGGCAGTTGCACGAGAATGCCGTTCACGGCAGCGTCCTGGTTCAGACGCGCTATCAGCGACAGCAGCTCCGACTCGGAGGCGGTCGCAGGCAGCCGGTGGTCGAACGACGCCATACCCGCTTCCTGTGTCTGCTTTGCCTTGTTGCGGACGTAGACCTGGCTGGCGGGGTTGTCGCCGACGAGCACGACGGCGAGTCCCGGCGTGATCCCGTTCCGGGCCTTGAGTCGTTCGACCTGGCGCCCGATGTCCAAGCGCAGATTCGCTGCGAAGGTCTTGCCGTCGATGATATCGCCCATGAAGCGTTTTCCTTTGCCGGCGTGCTGCGTCTGTGGATGAGCAAATCCCTGAGCCGTCCAGTGCTCCTCGTGGGGCATCGCCGTGCGGGGAGATCGACCGCGGAAAACGCGTGATTCTAGCGCGCGGATGAGCCCGAAGCAGGGAGCCCTTGCGACGTGGAGCGAATTATTGCGCCTGCGTTGGGCGCCGGCTTTTCCGAGAGCGCCGCCAACATGTCTGCTCGCGCACGGGCAAAGCGGCGCCCGCCACGGCGGAACGAGGCGGACGTTGGAATCCCGGGCCTGCACGCGGGGGGTCGCGGGCCATGCGGGTAGTTGCCGGCGGAGCGTCGACCGCGGGCCTATGGGCTCGGCAGCTCAGTCACGCTCACGGCGAACAGCACGGGCGCTGCGCACGGTGCCCACGCGGTTCCCGCGCCAAGCCTGAAAATGCTCTCTCCGCGGTCTGCTGTCGTGTCGCTTTCCGGCAATCCAGCGTCGCCGCGACGTCAGCAGACCGTGGGGTCGAGTCCTACTCTTAGCGCGCCTGCATGGCAAGTCATGCACGCGTTGTGGCGTTTTGACAGGGGTAACGTGATGGCCAACGTGGAGCCAATCGACAGCGGCGAGGAGCTCGACCTGTCGAGCCTCGCTGACGACGAGTTGGTCGAACAAATGCATGACGATCTGTACGACGGTCTCAAAGAGGAGATCGAGGAGGGGACGCGCATA
>JABAHR010002545.1_pt2 | contig 13048 bp, 11 predicted proteins | sample 7062101 | NCBI WGS metagenome assembly JABAHR01 (sample SAMN14534553, study PRJNA622989) | marine sediment metagenome | biome: marine biome [ENVO:00000428]; feature: marine pelagic biome [ENVO:01000023]; material: deep marine sediment [ENVO:00002113] | place: India: Gulf of Kutch | collected... | reverse complement strand
AAGGGCAGCGGCATGATCGCGCCCGACATGGCCACAATGCTCGGATACATCTTCACCGATGCTGCCGTGGATGCCGCTTTCCTGCAGCAATGCCTGGCCGACGCAAACAGCCGAACCTTCTCCTGCATCACCGTGGATAGTGACACCTCCACAAGCGATACCGTGCTGGCCTTCGCCACCGGCAAGGCGGGCAATGCCCCGCTATCCTCCTTCGACGATCCCGGCGCCGATGCCTTCATGGCCGCGCTCGAAGACCTCTGCCGCCAGCTCGCCCATCTCGTGGTGCGCGACGGTGAAGGCGCGCAGAAGTTCATCTCCATCACCGTCACCGGTGCAGCGAGCGACGAGAGCGCCCATCGCATCGGCCTCGCTATTGCCAATTCGCCTTTGGTGAAGACCGCCATTGCCGGCGGCGACGCCAATTGGGGCCGCGTGGTTATGGCCGTGGGCAAGGCTGGCGAGTCGGCTGACCGCGATCGCCTGTCGATCGCCTTTGGCGGCATCTGGGCAGCGCGGGACGGCCTTCCCCTTCCCGATTACGACGAGGAGCCTGTTGCCCGCCATCTCGAAGGACAGGAAGTGGACATCGCCGTCGATATCGGTCTTGGCGAAGGCAAGGCGACGGTGTGGACCTGCGATCTCACCCACGGATACATCTCGATCAACGCCGATTACCGCTCCTGAGGAGGGGGCATGAGCGTGCTCGACCGCGAAATGCTCGCCCTGATGCGCGAAGTGAGCGAGAAGGCAATCCTCCCGCGCTATCGCAACCTTCGCCATGGCGAGGTGCAGGACAAGGGCGGCAATGACCCGGTGACAATTGCTGACAAGGACAGCGAAGCCATGCTCGCCGAAGGGCTGGCCCGCTTCGATGCCTCGCTGAAACTGGTCGGAGAGGAAGGCGCCCATGCCGACAAGGGCCTGCTCGATCACCTTTCCGAACCGTGCTGGATTGTCGACCCGCTCGATGGCACGCGCAATTTCGCCACCGGCAAGCCGCCGTTCGGCATACTCGTTGCCCGCGCGGAAGGTGGAATCGCCCGCTCGGGCTGGATCTACGACTGCATCAGCGAACGCTTGTGCACCGCGCATATGGGGCAAGGCGCATTCGTCGATGGAGAGCGGGTGACGGCTCGCAGAACCGGAGAAGACCGGCCCGTAGCCGCGATCTCGCTATTGTTCATGGACAAGGGCAAGCGCGCGCGGGTGATGGAGCATATCGCCCCCAACTACCGGTTGGTGGACGTGCCCTATTGCGCGGCCGAGCAATATCCGCGTCTCGGCCTTGGCGAGAACGACCTCTCGCTGTTCGAACGCACCCTCGCATGGGACCACGCTGCAGGCGCACTGTGGCTCAACGAGGCAGGCGGCCGGGTCGCGCGTCCCGACGGCACGCCTTACCGCGTTGACGGCGATGTCTATTCCGGCCTGATCGGCGCGGCATCGCCTGCACTGTGGGAAGAGATGGCCGGCCTGATGGCCAGCCTGCCCGATTAGAGCTCGCTTTCGATCCAGCCCTTGAGCTGGCTCTTGGGCGCGGCTCCCATCTTCTGCGCCACCGGCTTGCCGTCCTTGAACAGCACCAGGAACGGAATCGACTGCACGCCCATCGAGCCGGGCACATCCGGGTTCTCCATGATGTCCATCTTGGCGATGGTCACCTGGCCGTCCAGTTCGTCGCTGATTTCTTCCAGCGCCGGCGCGATCATCTTGCACGGGCCGCACCATTCGGCCCAGAAATCGACCAGCACGGGCTTGTCGGATTCGAGCACGTCGGACTGGAAGCTTGCATCGGTGACGTTCTTGGTGGCCATTTCGTGTCTCCTGTATCTTGGCCCCTATCTAGGCGCTGCTGCCTGATCGACAACACCCGAGCGCGATAGCATTATTGCTTGTCCACAAAGCGCGGTTTGTTTGCCGCAAGCACGGCCTCCGGAATCGCGATGAGATGTGGAGTCTGCGTGTAGAGCACCACGGCCTCCGCCCGGCGACCGGGAAAGATCGCTTCCAGAGCGGCGGCATAGGCACCCATCTGCTTCAGCGTGGATGGCGGAACCTCGTCGATCGAGGCAGGCGGGCGCCGCGCAGTCTTGAAATCGACCACCACCACCCGTCCGCGTTCCACCAGCAGGCGATCCACGGTCCCGGCAATCACCTGGCCTTCCACTGTCGCCGCCAAGGGAACCTCGGCCAGTGCCGCAGGCGAGAACAGCTCGCGCCATTCAGGCGCAGCAAGCACCTGCATCGCCTTTTGCAGCATGTCGTCGCGTTCTGCCTCGGCAAGGTCGGCAGCGCGGCGCGAGAGCCACAGGCGCCCCTGCTCGGCCCGGTCGTCTGCGGGGATATCCGGCAAGCGCTCCAGCAAGGCATGGATCAGCACGCCCCGGCGCGCGGCTATTGCCGCCTGTTCCACCGGCAGCGGCGGGTCGGCGCCCTGGTCGTCGGCAGCGGACGACGGGGCGAGCGGGCGCGGCGGGCGGGGTTCCTTGCCCAGCGGAACCCGCGCCCAGTGGGGCAATCCGTCAAGCGCGCTCTCGACCTGCCTGTCCTGCGGGAAGGCCGGAGCGGGCTTTTCTCCCCGTTCCCACCTGCCGTTCCAGATCGGATCGGAGAGGGCATCTCCAGCGAACAGCGGCGCCAACCTGGCATACCAGCTGTGCTTCGCCGGTTCCTTCTCGCTCTTGCCGAGCGCGCCACCGATGAACAGCGCCTCTTCCGCCCGCGTCATGGCGACGTAAAGCAGGCGCCAATGCTCTTCCCTGTCCTCGCGCTCCGCCGCTTCGGCTGCCGCAGCGATGGGCCCGGTCCTCTTGTCCTTGCTCAGGTTCGGAATCGGCAGTTTGCGCCCCTCGCCCAACTCCGGGTATTCCTCCAGTTCGAGTCCACCGGGCAGGGAGCGGTCGGGATTGCCGGTGGCATCGGCGAGGATCACGATCGGAGACTGCAGCCCCTTTGAACCATGCACGGTCAGCACGCGCACCTGGTTACCGCTCGCTTCGGCCTCGCGTTTCACCTCGCCTTCTCCGGCATCGAACCACTGGATGAAGCCCTGCAGGGAGGGCGTGTTGCTGGCGGCAAAGGCCAGTGCGGCATTGAGCAATTCGTCGATCGGGTCGTTCGCCTCGCTGCCAAGCCGGCCGGTCAGCTTGCGCCTTGCCTGCCACGGTCCCACCAGCATCCAGTGCAGCAGCGATTGCGGCGGTTCGAAATCGGCACGGGCGAGCAGGTCGCCCAGCATTTCCAGCGTTTCCACCACCAGCGGGTGGGAGGACTTTCGCAAGTGGTCCCACAGATGCCGCCCCTCGGGCCGGAAACCGTGATCGAGCAGGTCCTGCTGGCTCCAACCGAAGATCGGCGAGACGAGCAGGCAGGCAAGACTGAGGTCGTCCAGCGGCTGTGCAGCAAAGCGCATGGCCGCCATCAGGTCCTTCACCGCCAGCGGTGCGCCGAGACGCAGGCGATCGACACCCGCAACGGGTACTCCGGCGGCATGGAGGCGGGCGACGATCAGCCCGGCGAGCTCCCGGCGCTTGCGCACCAGCACCATGACATCGCCCGGCGTGGCATTGCGCTTCTCGCCCTTGACCAGCGGAAAGCCCCTATCCATCCACTGCTTGACCTGCTCGGCGATGGCATTGGCCATCTCGCGCTCGGGCGCCGAAATCCATGTCTCACCATCTTCGGGATCACGCTCGTCCTCGTCGTCGGAACGCGCCCTGATCGGCTCCCACAAGGTCACCAGCCCCGGCCGGTCTGTATCCCCCTTGTGTGGATCCTTCCTCTCATCCTCGCCAAGGCCGAGATTCGGGTAGCCGATGGCACCAATCGCATCGTCGACGAATGTCAGTATGTCCTGCGCCGTGCGGTAGGAACGCCCGAGCCCGAGATCGAGCAGTTCGCGCGCATCCAGTCCTTCGCGCAAGCCGGCAGCGTTCGCCGCCCTACCCGCCAGCAATTCCCGATAGCGCGCCTTGGCGGCTGCGAAATAGGCCGGGCTGGTACCCTGGAAGCGGAAGATCGCCTGCTTGTAATCGCCGACCACGAAGATCGTGCGCAGCTTGTCGTCATGCTGCCCGCGCCCGGTGAAGAAATCGTCGGTCAGCGCATCGACGATGGACCACTGCGCCTCGTTTGTATCCTGCGCCTCGTCGATCAGTACGTGATCGAAGCGTCGGTCCAGCTTGTAGCGGATCCACTCACCCAGCCCTTCGGTCTGCAGGAGCCGCGCCGCACGGCGAATGAGATCGTCGAAGTCGACGAGGTTCTCGCGCTTCTTGGCCTCGTCCCACGCCAGCGCGAAACGGCGACCGACAGACAGGGCAGGCGCGATGAATTCGAGCAGTTCCAGCAGCAACTTGCCGTCCTGCACCGGCTTGATCGAATCCTTCACCCGTGCCGCGACTCCGGCGATCTGCGGATCGATCTTCTCCAGCGATGCCAGGTGGCTCACCTTGCCAGCCAGCGTGAACAGGGCCTTGTTCAGTGCGTCCAGGCCATCGAGCCTGCCGAGTGGATCGGCAGAAAGCCATTCCTCGATAGCCTGCGCAGCTTCTCGCCCCGTCTTGGAATCCCATTCAGCATGGACGGAATGCATGTGGCGCAGCGAGGCGCAGGCGAATGTGTCATCCGTGCAAAATGCGGCGAGATCGGAATATTCAAAGCCTTCAGGCAGGCCCAGCAGGCTCTCCACGCGCGGTCGTAGCGGTTCCTGCCAGGCACCCTTGCCGAACCAGGCCTCGCGCGCTTCCGCGCAGCGCATCAACCAGTCGCGTGCCTTTTCCGGGCCCATTTGCAGCGAAAGCATCTCCAGTGCCTCGCGGGCATCTGTCTCGCCATTATCCTCCCATTCGNNGCAGGTCCGACAGCACGCGATGGGACAGCAGCTCGCGGTCGCGATCCTCCATCGGCTGCGTGCCGGGCTCGATCCCCGCCTCCTCCGGAAAGGCCGAAAGCAGCCATTGGGCAAAGGCGTGTATCGTATCGATGCGCAAACCGCCGCCGGGGCAATCCAGCACGCGCGCGAACAATGTGCGCGCCCGCTTGCATGTCTCGGGACCATTGTCGGCACCGATGGCAAGAAGGTCGCCGCCCAGCGCCTCGTCCTTCATCCGCACCCAGCTGGCGAGCACTTCGTTGACGCGCGTCGCCATTTCCGCAGCGCCGGCCTTGGTGAAGGTCAGGCACAGGATCTGGTCGGGATAGACATCCTCTTCCAGCAACAGGCGCAGTACGCGGGCAGAGAGGACCTGCGTCTTGCCGGTACCGGCCGAGGCGGACAGCCACACGCTGTCGCGCGGATCGACCGCGCGGGCCTGGTCACCCTTCAGGGGATGGACCCTGGCGCTCATGACTCGTCCTCGCCTGCCCCGATCCATTCATCGAGGCGCATGAGCTGGTCATAGGTGTTGTAGACGGAGGCATCGGGATTGAGCCGGGCAGTGAAGCCCTTGTCACCGAGGATCCAGTCTTCGACTGCCCCCTCTACCTGGCCGCGCACCTTCGGCAGGAACTCCTCCGGTTCGATCCCACTCCTCTTGCCAGGCATCAGCAGCGGGGTCTGCACATAGCCGAAACCGGTCCGGTGGTTCTTGTCCTTGGCCTTGCCCAGCGACCAGTATTCGAAAGCCTTCGGCGTCCCGGAGATGCCTTCAAATCCCCCTGCCTCGGCAATCAGTCCCAAGGTGCCCAGTTGCAGCGCATATCCATTCTCGACCTGCTTCGTGGATGGCGGCTCGCCGGTCTTATAATCGACAATCGCCAGCGAACCGTCCTCCAGCCGGTCGATCCGGTCCGCCGTGCCGTAGATCGTCACGCCCCTCACCTGCATGGAGCCACGCTTCTCGACGCCCACGGTCTTGCGACCCGTGTCCTCGTCCCTGCGCCAACCGATCCATTTCAGCGCCTTCATCAGGCGCGGACGCCACAGCGCGCGGACCAGCGGATGGGCATGGAGTTCGCCGAGATGGCGGGAGGCAAGCTCGTCAAGCGTGCCCTTGCCGTCATGCCAGTCCTGCAGGATGCTGTGCGCCAGGATTCCCTGCCACCTGGCACTGGCGTCTTCATCGAGCGATTCAAGTTCCTCGAGGGCGAGAATCTTCGATGCATAGAACTGGTAGGGGTCGGAACGCAGGCGATCGAGCGTGGTCACGCTGATCCGGTCCGGCCGCTGTGCGGCGAGCGGCTCTGGCGAAGGCCGCGGATGGTGCGGGATGTCTGCGCCGCTGTCGATCGCCCGCGACCATGCAAGTGGCTGACCGTCGGTATAGCCGGCGAGCAGGTCGTCACCCAGCAACGCGCGAACCCGCAGCAGGAAGCGAGAGGCGATCGTCGGGCTGCCGGCATCGCGGTACGCCCGGCTGAGCACCACTTCCGGTGCGCCCATGGCTCCGGCAAGGTCGTGTGCGGCAAGCCCGATACGGAACTCTGCGCCCGGAACGCCCAGCGCCCGCAGCACGGCCGGGGCGAGGATAGGATCGGTCGCCGGCGTTGCCGGCCACACGCCTTCGTTGAGACCGGTACAGATGACCAGGTCGGCGCGGGTCATGCGGCTTTCCAGCAGGCCGTAGATCGCCACCCGTGGATGGCCGCCATAAGGTGGACGCACCGCCTCGCGGTCCATCGCATCGCGCAACACGCGCGGCATATCCTCCATCTCCAGCGTCGTGCCGACATCGCGCGCGTGGAGACGCAGCTGCTCGACGAAGCGGGACAGGCTACGGCCATCCTCGCGCGACCACAGGGCATCGCCGCACAGCGATTCTCCCGCTGCCGACAGGAGATCGAGCATCTGCGCCAACAGCAGCTCGTCCCCGTCTTCTGCCGCGCAAAGCGGAGCAAGGATCGTCTCGACTTCGGCCCACCAGTCCTGGAGGCCAGCCCCCTCGGCGATCTCTCCCAGCGCAGCAAGGCCTGGAGCCGGGCGCGGACCGCGCAGGGCCAGCTCGAAATCACGCGCAGCCTTGAGCCAGTCCTCGCGCCCCTCGCCCATCCGCACCAGGGGGTGTTCCAGCAAGGCCATCAGGGAAACCGGCGCGGCTCGCTGTGCAGCCACTTCCGCCAGCAGCAGGAACAGGCGACCTGCGGCAGTCTGAGGCAACGGACGGCCGGCGGAATCATCCGCCACGATGTTCCAGCGCCGCAGATGCTGCGTCACGCGGCCCGCCAGCCCGCGATCGGGAGTGACCACGGCCACGCGCTTGCCCGGTTCCTCCAGCGCTTCGCGCACCAGCAAGGCCAGCGCCTGTGCCTCCTCCTCCGGATTGCGACATTCGATGAGGCGAATGCCCGACAGGCGCCTTTGTTCGGCAGGGAGACCGACCCAGGCCTTGCTTGCTTCCGGCGGCAGGAACAGGCTGGAAATGGCATGGCTGCGGGCCGGCGGTCCCTTGCCGAGCCCGGCACGATGCCATTGCTGCACCTCGCCGCGATTGATGCCCATGCGGTTAAGCAGCAGCTTCAGGTGATATTGCGGATGGGTAACCGCATCGCCGCGGGCAAAGGGCGTTTCCGCATCCAGTCCGCCTGCCGAGCCGAGCTCTTCCCACACCTCCGGCGCCATCGAGAGATCGAGATCGGGCAGGATCACTGCGCCGCGCGGGAGTTCGGAGATGGTTTTAAGCAGGCGCGCCAGTGCTGGCGCAGCGCTGGTCACGCCGGCGGCAACCACGGGCGTTGCCGGGGGATGATCCCTCCACGCCCTGGCCGCCTTGCGGAACAACAGGTTGCGGCGGGTTGCCGCATCCACTTCACCGCGGTCTTCCAGCTCGGCCAGCCAGATGCGCTGGATCGAGGCGAAACGATGGAGATTCTTGCGCCAGTGATCGGAAAGATCGCCAAGCAGGTCGATCACCCGATCCGCCAGCAGCTCTTCCGGCGCGATCTCCTCGGCGAGCAGGCGATCCATCACCTGCCCGGTATCGAACGCGAGACGCAACAGGGCGCTGCCACGAGGGGCATCCTCGCCGCCGAAGTCGCGGATCAGTTCGGCAAGGCGCAACCAGCGCCGCCGCGGATCGCATGCTGGCGGGATATCCGCACCGGCATTGAGACTGTCGAACAGCGGCCCCAGGCTTTCGTCGAGATCGAGGTCGCCAACCACCACCATGCGCGGCATCAGCAGCCCGGCAGAGCCATTTTCCCCGTAATGGCGCACGAATGCCTCGGAAACGGTCCGGGCGGCACGCGAACTCGGCAGGACCAGAGTCAGCCGGGCGAGGCCCAGCCCTTCCTCGGAGTATCGCGGCACCAGGCCTGCAACCAGCGCGTCGGCAAAGCCGCGATGCGCGGCGATGGAATAGATCTGCGGATGCCCGCTGCTCATCGCGGCCTAGCAATCATCGCGCAGGGCCCTTTCGGTCGCGCGGATCGATTCCGGCGTTCCCACTTCGAACCAGCGCCCGGTAAAGGCGAGGCCGAACAGGCGTTCCTCCTCGATCGCGCGGTCCCACAGGACGTTGGTCGAGAAGGGTCCTTCGGGAGCGTCGCGCAGGAGGCGCTTCGAGACCAGCTGGATGCCGGTGAAGATGAATGGCGCTATCCGCCCCGAGCGGCGACGCTTGAGACGCCCGGTGCCGTCCATCGAGAAATCGCCCTTGCCGCGAAAGTTCGCCGCCCCCTTGTGAGACACCAGCAGCAACAGGGCGTCCATGCGCTCAGGATCCCACGCCTCCGAAAGGTCGCGAAAGCTATTGCGCGGACCATCGAGCCAAAGATTGTCGCTGTTGAGACAGAAAAAGGGATCGGGCAACTGCTCCTGCGCCTTGACCAGCCCGCCTCCCGTCTCGAGCAGCAGTTCGCGTTCGTCGGAGACGACGATTTCGGGCGCATGGCGTTCCAGCACATGCGCTTCGAGCGCGTCGGCAAGGTAATGCACGTTGACCACTGCCCGCTCGATGCCAGCTTCGACCAGCCTGTCCAGCGCGTGATCGATCAGAGGTTTGCCGGCGACGCGCACCAGTGGCTTGGGCTGGGTGGCGGTGAGCGGCCGCATGCGCTTGCCCAGCCCGGCGGCCATCACCATCGCGGTATTCGATGCAAGAGCACTCATCCCAGCCCTCCTCCGCGCGCTTCGCGGACGTTTGCAGGGATATTGGCGGTGAACCATGACGCTACGGGGGCAAGCGCGGGGTGCTGCAGGTCGCGTTCCAGCGCATCCCACACGCGCGGGATCATCGGCAGGTAACGCGGCTTGCCGTCGCGCTTCCACAGGCGCGCGAATATGCCGACGATCTTGGCGTTCCTCTGCGCCCCGAGACGCGCGTAATCGGCCGCGAAATCCGGACCGCAATCGACCTTGCCGGCATAGTGATCGAGCATGGCCTGCTCCAGTTCGGGCGCCACGTCTCTCCGCGCATCCTGCAGCAGCGAGACAAGGTCGTAGGCCGGATGGCCGACCAGCGCGTCCTGGAAATCGATCAGCCCCTGTTCACCGCCGGGCAGCAGCATGATGTTCTCGGCATGGTAATCGCGCAGCACCGTCACGCCCGGCTGCTGCCGTTCGAGCAGCGGCTCCAGCGCCTCCTGCCAGGCTGCATCATGGGAGTGCTCGTCCACCTCGATTCCTGCCGCCGGACAGAACCATTCCACGAACAGCCGCGCCTCGCGCAGGTAAGTCGCCATGTCATAGGGATCGAACGGTCCCGGCGGGCAGGCATGCAGTTCCACCAGCGCATCCACGGCCTTGCTGTATGTGGCAGCTTCCGCAGAAGGATGGAGTTCCAGCCAGTCGCGCATCCGGTCGATGCCGAAATCCTCGATCAGCACCAGCCCCCTGTCTGCCTGCTCGGCGTGGATTTGCGGCGCGCGCAGGCCATGATCGAGCAACCACCTGCCGACATGGAGGAACGGGCGCGGGTCCTCGTTGGGCGGCGGCGCATCCATCAGCATGGCGCAGTCCTCGCGCTTGCGGATACGGAAATAGCGCCGGAAACTGGCATCGCCGGGCAAGGGCTCGATCGAGGAGCCACCCCAACCCGCCTGTTCCAGGAATGTCTCGACGCCTTCCGGCAGCTCACCGCTCATGGCAGACGCCCTAGCCAATCCGGCCCCGGCTCGACAATCGCCTTGCGGGCGTTTCCGGCAGTTTCGAGCGTGATCGAAAGGCAGGCCGGCTCATCCGCGAAACCACCGGCCTTTTCCGGCCATTCCGCCAGCAGCGCCGCGCCTTCGCGGTAATCGTCGAGGCCAATTTCCGCGAGTTCTGCAGGCGTTTCGAGGCGATAAAAGTCGGCATGGACAACTGGCAGGCGAACGGCGGGCGGATCGTATGTCTCGATAATGGTGAATGTGGGGGACGGCACTTCGCCATCATACCCCAGCGCCGCCAGGATCGCCCGTGACAATGTCGTCTTGCCAGTGCCGAGGCCGCCGCTGAGCGCAACGACGTCGCCCTCCTGCAAAACCGTGGCGATCCGCGCGCCGAGGGCCTCCATGGCGGCCAGGTCTGGCAGCTCGATCAGCAAGGAAGGGTGATCGTCGCGGTCGTGCCCGCGCCCCTCTCGGACTGGATGTCGAGGCGTCCGCCATGGGCTTCGATCAGCTGGCGCGCAAGCGGCAGGCCAAGCCCGCGCTTCTCGGTCTCGCTGCCGTCCCCGGCAAGGCGATAGCCATCCAGCGCCCGTGCCAGCTCGCTCGGCTTCATCCCCGGGCCGTTATCCGAAATGATGATCTTTACGCTCTGCTTGCGGCGGCTGAGGGCGACCAGGATGCGTCCGTCTTCCTCGGGAACGGCGGCAATGGCATTGTCGAGCAGATTGCCCATCGCGCGGCCGAGCTGACGCTTGTCGGCCATGACGCTGCCCGCCCCCTTGTCGCCACGCAGGTCGAGCGCAATGTCCTTGGCCTCTATCGCCTCTTCCCGCTCGCGGACGATGTTGGTGGTAAAGGCAAGCAGGTCCACTTCCTCGCTGGCGATGGGCAGCAGGCCGGCCTCGCTCTGGGTCAGGTCGAGCACGCTTTCGATCTGCTGCGAGAGCCGTTCCACCGAGGCAAGGATGGCAGCGACATACTCCTTGCCCTGGCTGCTGAGCTCCCCGGCAACGCCGCTTTCCAGCAACTCGGCAAAACCGCCAATCGACGTCAGGGGCGTGCGGAATTCGTAGGACATGTTGGCGAGGAAGCGGGTTTTTACCGCGTCGGCTTCCTCCAGCGCGGCGGCGCGTTCGCGCAGGGCTTCCTCGGCCTTGGTCGAATCGGTGACGTCGAGCACGGTCAGCAGGCCATTGCCATCAGGAAGCGGGACGCCGGCGAATTCCACCGTGCGACCATCGGACAGCTCCACCCGGCCGCCGCGCTCGACCCGGTCCAGCGTGGCCGCACGCGCCACCTCGCCGATCGCCTTGCGCTGGCCCGGTCTGGCAAGGTTGGCGGTGATCCGGTCAAGCAGGCTGTCGACATGCGGGTGCTCGTCGAGGATCTCCGGTTCGATGCCCCAGATTGCCGGAAAGCCACGGTTCCACAGTTGCACTCGCCCATCCGGCGCAAACACCGCCAGTGCCTCGAACAGCGAATCGAACGTCGCCGTGCGCGTGCGCAACAGCGTATCGCGCGTGGCGGAAAGCGCCAGCTGCTCCGAACGGTCCTCGGCGACGACGACAAGACCGCCATCGGGCATCGGTTGCGCAACGATGCGCAGGTGCGTGTTATCGGACAGGGTCCAGGCATCCTCGACCGTCTGCCCGGCCAGAAACCACCCGGCGAGCTCGGCCCGCCATTCGGGGAAATCGCGTGTTTCGGGCAAGCGGCCCTTATCGCGCGCGAGGTCGAGAAAGCGGTCAAAATCCGGTGGTTCGACCTGCACCGAACCAGGAAGGGCGAAGATGCGCAGGAATGGCTGGTTGGCAAATGTCAGCTGCCGGTCATGATCGAACTGGGCCACTCCGACTGATAGCTGGTCGAGCATGCTGCGCTGCGCCTCACGGAAGGCGCGGAAGGCACGACCCTGCTCCTCCATCTCCTCGATATCGATGGCATATCCGGCCACGCCTTCCTCGCCCAGCGGCAGGTCGCTTACCCGCAGGCTGCGGCGCTGATTGCCGATAGTTGCCTGGACAATCCGCTCGAAGGGGCGATCCTGCTCGCGCGATTGCTGCGCAACTTGCGCCGCGGTCAACCCGTCGATCGTCTCCACCAATTCGATCTGCTTTTCGACCACCTGGTCCGCGTCTTCGGCCTCGACCGCCTTGGCATAGGCAGAATTGACGAGCCGCAGCTGCATGTCCGGCGCGCGGAACCACATCGGCATGGGGGCCGCCTCGATCAGCCCGACGAGCGCGGCAAAATCGTTGCGTGCACGAGCCGTCTCCTGCCGCAGGCGTGCCAGTTCGCCCTGGCTCTCGGAAAAATCGAACCACCAGACCAGTGCCGAACCGTTGGGAGCAACCGTCGGGTCGGCCTGCTGTCCGCGCAGGGCAAGGCTTCGTTCAGAACCACGCGGCGTCACCACCATGCGGAAAGGGGCCGCAGTCTTCTGCGTTCGCCTGACCGCCTCGCGCAGCTCCTCCAGATCGCTGCCGGAAAGCCCCTTCTCCCCACCATCGAGCTCGCTCAGATAGCCCGGCAGGCGGTCAAGGCCGATCCACGAGGCGAGCCTGTCCGGCCCCTCTATCCTGCCATCGGCCCGCACCAGCATGGGAATGGCCGGGGAATCGTCGATCATCCGTGTCAGCCGGCGCGCCGCAGAGCGCGCGGCACGCGCCTGGCGTGCACGGCTCTGGGCAGCGATGACCAGCCACACAGCGCCAAAGGTCCAGCCCGCCAGAAGCAGGCCCAGCATGACCAGCGCAGACTGCGTGAGTTCCATAGACTTGCAGCTATTAGCCCAAGTGCATGGATGCAATGGCAGACGGGCGAGTCCCCACGATTGTGGAGCCTCGCCCGCCGGTGTTTCGTCCGAAGTAGGGACTAGTACCGATAGTGTTCTGGTTTGAACGGACCTTCGACGGGGACGCCGATGTAGTCGGCCTGTTCCTGGGTCAGCCTTGTCAGCTCCACGCCGAGCTTGTCGAGGTGCAGCGCGGCGACCTTCTCGTCGAGGTGCTTGGGCAGCACG
>JABAHR010003236.1_pt1 | contig 13051 bp, 15 predicted proteins | sample 7062101 | NCBI WGS metagenome assembly JABAHR01 (sample SAMN14534553, study PRJNA622989) | marine sediment metagenome | biome: marine biome [ENVO:00000428]; feature: marine pelagic biome [ENVO:01000023]; material: deep marine sediment [ENVO:00002113] | place: India: Gulf of Kutch | collected... | reverse complement strand
GAACACGCGCCTGCAGGTGGAGCACCCGGTCACCGAGATGATCACGGGCATCGATATCGTACGCGAGCAGCTGCGGATCGCGAGCGGCGAGAAACTCGACATCCGGCAGGAAGACATCAGGATCCAGGGTCACGCGATCGAGTGCCGCATCAATGCGGAGGACCCGAAGACCTTCATGCCGTCGCCGGGGCTCGTCACGCTCTGGCATGCACCGGGCGGGCCTGGCATTCGTGTCGACAGCCACATCTACAGCGGTTACAAGGTACCGCCGTTCTATGACTCGATGATCGGCAAGCTCATCGCCTTCGGCCACGACCGCGACGCCGCATTTTCCCGCATTCGCAACGCCCTGAGCGAAATCGTGATCGAAGGCATCAAGACCAACGTGCCGCTGCACCAGGAAATCTTCCAGCACGCCGCGTTCCAGAAGGGTGGCACTGACATTCACTATCTCGAGAAAAGGTTGGGACTCAAGTAGGTACGGCCTCGCGAATGGAGTGGCAGCAGTTCGTCATGAACCTGGAAACGCTGAGCCCGGCGAGTGTCGAAGAGATCCTGCTCCGGCACGGCGCGCAATCGGTCACGTTCAGCGACGCGGGAGACCGGCCCGTCCTCGAACCCGGCCCAGGCGAAACGCCGCTATGGGCCCGCACGCGCATCACGGGGCTGTTCGAACCGGGCGCCGACATGGCCGGACTCCTTGCCGACCTGCGCACGACATTCGAACTCGAGGAACTGCCCGAGCACCGGCTGGAAACGCTGGCCGATCGCGACTGGGAGCGGGAGTGGCTGAAGGACTTCAAGCCAGTGCGCTTCGGCCGGCGCCTGTGGGTCTGCCCGGCCGGAAGCCGGCCGGCGCAACACGATGCCGTGGTCGTTCGGCTCGACCCGGGCCTCGCATTCGGCACCGGTACGCATGCAACGACGGCGATGTGCCTTGAATGGCTGGATTCGCTTGATCTTGCCGGAAAATCCCTGCTCGACTATGGCTGCGGCTCCGGGGTGCTCGCCATTGCGGCGCTGAAGCTCGATGGCGAACATGCGCACGCGATGGATATCGATCCGCAAGCGGTGCTCGCGACACGCCTGAACGCCGCCGAGAACGGCGTGCAGGAGCGCCTGACCGTCTCCGGGTCTGCGAACGACATCGCAGGATACTTCGACGTGGTGGTCGCCAATATCCTCGCGGGGCCGCTCACCGAACTGGCCGCAGGCATCACCAGGTACCTGAGACCGGGCGGGCAACTGGGATTGTCAGGCATACTATCGGAGCAGGCCGACGATGTTCGCGAGGCGTATGCGCCCTGGGTGGAGTTCGACGAACCCGAGTTTCGCGTGCAAGAAGGCCAGACCTGGACACGATTGACGGGCAGTAGAAGGCACAGCTAGCGATGTACACACAGTGTCCCGAATGCGGCACCGCGTTTCGCGTAACCGCCGAGGCCCTGAGAAAGGCCGCGGGCAAGGTGCGTTGTGGGAGCTGTGGTAGTGCCTTCAATGCGCTCGACTTCCTGTCAGAACAGAAGCCCGTAACTCCCGCCGCGCCCCAGCCCCAGGACGAACCGACCCGGTCGCCCCCCGAGCCGCCGCGACTCGAGCCGGACGAGCCGCTGCAGAGCGTATCCGTCGAGCCCAGCGCGGCACTTCTGAAAACGCTCGATGAACTTGCCGGTCCGGATATACGCATCGAAGATACCGGGGTCGAGTGGCGCGTACTCGGCGCAGACGACGAAGACGACGAAGCGCCGGACACGACCGACGACACGGACTCGATGCGCTGGTTCATCGACGAGTCGCCCACGCCCGTCGACGAGCAGCTCTCGGCCGAGCCGGGCGAGATCGATGCGCCGGAGATCTTCGAGCCGGAGAACACCCCCGGCGAGACGGCGGAAATGCGCTTCGACGACGACACGCCACTGCCTGAAGACTTCGAGTTCGACGGCGAACCCGCGGAATCCGGGCCCGGTGTCGAAATCGAAGTCGGAGAGGAGCCGATGGCGCCCGATACGGCCCAGGCGGACCTCGAGCTCGGCGAACCCGAAGACTGGGAAGACCTGCTCGGCGAAGTCGCCGAGGAGGCGGAACGCCGCGAGACCGATGAAGTGGAAGCAGTCGACGAACAGGAGGAGGAGCCTCTGCCCGACGTCGATACGCAGTTTGCTACCCAGGCGGAGGCGATGGGCATCGATCTTAGCGGCATCCGCGCACGGGCAGAGCCGCCGGAGCGTGATTCGGCGGACGACTCGACAATCGACGCCGAGGCGGAGGCTCGCGAAGTCGCCGAGTATCGTGAGGAGCCCGACGCGCAGGACGACTACGTCGACTTCGATGAACTCGAACTGGACATCGAGGAACCGGACGATCTGTTGGAACCCCACAACAGGGAACTCGTCGCGCGGTCCGACGAGGACGCGACGCTGGCTGCGGAACTCGGCGTTGACGAGGACGACAACGCTAACGATGACGAAGTCGAGGTATCTTCGGAGGGCGGGGACGACGACAAACCCGAGCATGTCATCCCGCCGATGACCGAGGAAGAGCAGACCATCAACATGATGATCGACCAGGACCTGCTCGCCATCGCGGTCGAGGACGAAGAAGGATTTGCCTCCACGATCATCCAGAAGCAGCGCCCGGAGTCCGGGGAGCGGCAGGAGGACCGGGACGGGGATGATTCCGCGGATGAGGCATCCACGGAGTACAGCGAACAAGACAGTCCCCAGTTCGAAACAATCATCATGGAAGGCGAGTTCGTTCGCGATGCGCTCGAGGAGGAGCGCCTGAAAGCCCAGCAGCGTCAGGCGACTGACGCGGAAGCCGGCGAGGAGAAAGAAACAGACGGCGGCGAAAGCGACAGGGACCAGATGCAGGAGGCGAAAGCGCCGCGGAACTATCGCATGGTTGCCGGCGTCGCGGCGCTCGCTCTGCTGCTCGGAGCACAATACGTTCACCAGTCGCGGGAGTCGCTGGCCGTGTACCCGGCCTTCAGCAGCAGTGTGGGTTCGATTTATCGCTTGATCGGCAAGCCCGTGACCCCCGCCTGGAACATCACCGGCTGGCGATTCGAGGCGACGAAGGGCAGTACGGACGAGAGCGACGAAGTGCTGACCATCTACTCGCGAATCGGCAACAAGTCGAGAGAGGCGCTGCCTTACCCCCTGATCAACGTATCGCTGACCGACCGGTTCGACGACATCATCGGCAGCAAAGTACTAGAGCCCGGCGAGTACCTTGCGGAAAGCCTCGATACCAGGAAGCCGGTACAGCCGGGCGAGACGTTCAGCGCCATAATTTCGATCGAGGCGCCCGATGTCAACGCCACCGGCTTCAAGCTAAACGTCTGCTACCGCCAGCCGGGCGGCCAGCTCCGCTGCGCCATCGAGGATTTCCGGTAGGGGCGCGCCTCGGCGCGCGATTGCCGGACATTCGCGCGTTGTAGAAGCGGCTCCGGACCCGCGATTCCGCACTGACTGACGCTACAATGCTCGCATGCACCCGTCCTCGCTGAAAATCGGCCCGTACCAGCTCGACAGCCCGTTCGTGCTCGCGCCGATGGCCGGCGTGACGGATAAGCCGTTCCGCAGGCTTTGCCGCTACTTCGGCGCCGGTATGACGACCTCCGAGATGACCACCGCTGACACCCGCCTTTGGCAGACCCCGAAATCCCGCCACCGCCTCGACCTCGACCTCGACACCGAACCCGTCGCTGTGCAGATCGCCGGCTCCGAGCCGGAGCAGATGGCGCTCGCGGCCCGCGCTTGCGTGGACAGAGGCGCCCAGATCATCGATATCAACATGGGCTGCCCGGCAAAGAAGGTATGCCGGACGCTCGCTGGCTCGGCATTAATGAAAGACGAAGCGCTCGTCGCGAAAATCCTCGATGCCGTGATTGCCGCGGTCGAGGTGCCGGTAACGCTCAAGATGAGAACCGGCTGGGATCCGGAGCACCGCAACGGCCCGCGAATAGCCCGAATTGCCGAAGACTGCGGCATCCAGTCGCTCGCCGTTCATGGCCGGACGCGAGCGTGCCGATACCAGGGCGCCGCTGAATACGACACCATTGCGCGCATCAAACAAGGGGTGTCGATTCCCGTCATTGCCAACGGCGACCTGACCACTCCGGAGAAGTCGCTTGAAGTTCTACGCCTAACTAATGCAGACGGCTTGATGATCGGTCGCGGTGCGCAGGGGCGTCCGTGGATCTTTCGCGAGCTCGCAGTCTATTTCGAAAACGGCACGCAAAAAGTGCCGCTGGATAAAAATGAATTGCGTGCTATCATGCTCGGCCACCTGAACGATTTGCACCGTTTTTACGGGGAAAAGAGAGGCGTTCGGGTGGCTCGAAAGCACCTGACCTGGTATTGCGACAAGCTCGCGAATGCAGACGAGTTTCGTTACCGGGCAGTGCGCGTCAACAGCGCTTCTGAACAGCTGCGTCTAGCCAAAGAGTACTTCGACCGCGATGACGGGGGTCTTTGTATGGCAGCGTAGTCGCTCGGGAGCTCGGGGAGGATGGCTCGACGAGCGGCGAGCCGGCGTACCAGGATTGAGCAACGTGGCCAACAAACAGCCGACAGAACATCAAGAACTCATATCGAAAAAGAGCAAGAAACCACTCTGCAAACACACTGAGGATGCGCTGCAGAATTATTTCGCCACCCTGAACGGAGATCGCCCCGGCGATCTTTATGATCTGGTGCTGGGCGAGGTCGAGCGTCCGCTGTTCAAGGCCGTAATGGACTTTACCGACGGCAACCAAAGCCAGGCCGCAGGGATTCTCGGAATCAACCGGGGAACGTTGCGGAAGAAACTCAGAACCTATTCGCTGATTCAGTAGATGTTCAAAGTCCGACGCGCACTCGTCAGCGTCTCTGACAAGAGCGACCTGATCCCCTTCGTCAAGGGTCTCGCAGACCTCGGTGCAGAAATCCTGTCCACGGGCGGCACCGCGAAACAGCTGCGTGAAGCCGGCATCGACGCGATAGAAGTTTCGGACAAGACGGGTTTTCCCGAAATAATGGACGGGCGCGTCAAGACGCTGCATCCGAAGATCCACGGTGGCCTCCTTGGCTGCCGCGGCAAGCATGACGCCGTCATGGAGGAACACGGCATCGAGCCCATCGACCTGCTGTGCGTGAACCTCTACCCGTTCGAGACGACCATCGCTCGCGACGACGCCACGATCGACGACGCCATCGAGAACATCGACATCGGCGGACCGGCGATGATACGCGCCGCTTCGAAGAACCACGACGGCGTGGCCGTGATCGTGGATCCGGCGGATTACGGCCCCGTGCTCGCGGCGCTCAAGGGCGACGGCCTGAGCCTCGAGGATCGCCGCCGCCTGGCCGCAAAAGCGTTTGCCCACACCGCGAGCTATGACACGGCGATCACCAAATACCTGTCAACGTCGCTCGGCGACGATCCGCTCGGCGGCCGCATGCTCTATGCGGGCAAACTCGTCCAGCGCATGCGCTACGGCGAGAATCCGCACCAGGGTGCGGCATTCTACATCGACCAGCGGGCGCCGGCTGGAGCGCTGGCCACAGCGAGGCAGCTACAGGGCAAGGCGCTCAGTTACAACAACATTGCCGACAGTGACGCCGCGCTCGAATGCGTGAAGCAATTCGATACGCCCGCGTGCGTCATCGTCAAACACGCGAACCCCTGCGGCGTCGCCGTCGCCGATGACATTCTCGCTGCCTACGATAAGGCGTTCCGGACGGACCCGACCTCCGCCTTCGGCGGCATCATCGCGTTCAACCGTCCTCTGGACGCGAAGACCGCCGCGACGATCATCGAGCGGCAATTCGTCGAAGTCATCGTCGCGCCCCGTGTCGAACCGGCCGCGGCCGAGGTCTGCAGCGCGAAGAAGAACCTGCGCGTTCTCGAAACCGGCGAATGGCCGGACGTTGTCGCGCCCGGCTTCGACTTCAAGAAGGTCTCCGGCGGCCTGCTGGTGCAGAACACGGACCTCGGCTCGGTCACGGCTGGCGATCTCAAGGTCGTCACGCAAAGAACCCCCACGCCGGAGCAGGTCAAGGACATGTTGTTCGCCTGGACCGTCGTGAAGTACGTGAAATCGAACGCCATCATCTTCTGCAAGGACGGCATGACCATCGGCGTCGGCGCCGGCCAGATGAGCCGCGTCTACTCGACGAAGATCGCCGCCATCAAGGCCGCTGACGAAGGGCTCGAGGTCAAGGGCTCCGTGATGGCCTCGGACGCGTTCTTCCCGTTCCGCGACGGCATCGACGCCGCCGCCGAGACCGGCATCGCCGCGATCATCCAGCCGGGCGGCTCGATGCGCGACGAGGAGGTCATCGAGGCGGCGAACGAGCACGGCCTGGCGATGGTCTTCACCGGGATGCGCCACTTCCGGCACTAACGGACAGATAGACCGTAGGAGCGGTTCTCGAACCACGATCCGATCGCGAACCCAGGCCCACTCCTACGGGGAACACCAAACCCAGGAGCGGTTTTCGGACCGCGGACGAGGTCTGCATGAAGGTATTGATAATCGGATCAGGCGGTCGCGAACATGCGCTCGCCTGGAAGTGCGCGCAGGACGTGGACGAGGTAATCGTTGCCCCGGGGAATGCCGGGACGGCGCGCGAGAGCAGGGTCCGCAATGCGCCGGTGTCGTCCGATGACATCGACGGGCTGATCGAGCTGGCGCAGAGGGAAGAGGTTAATCTGACGATCATCGGGCCCGAAGCGCCACTCGTTGCGGGCATCGTAGACCGCTTCGAGGATGCGGGCCTGCCCTGCTTCGGGCCGAGCGCGGCTGCAGCGCAGCTGGAAGGCTCCAAAGCATTCACCAAGGATTTCCTCGCGCGGCACCACATCCCGACGGCCGCTTACAGGAACTTCTCCGAGCTCGAGCCCGCACTCGCCTATATCCGCGAACAGGGCGCGCCGATCGTCATCAAGGCCGACGGCCTCGCGGCCGGCAAGGGCGTGATCGTGGCGCATACGCTCGACGAAGCCGAGCAGGCCGCGACCGACATGCTGGCCGGCAACAAGTTCGGCGACGCAGGCGCGCGCATCGTCGTCGAGGAATTCCTCGACGGCGAGGAAGCGAGCTTCATCGTCATCACCGACGGAGAAACCATTCTGCCGCTGGCAACCTCACAGGACCACAAGGCACGCGACGAGGGCGACACGGGCCCGAACACCGGCGGCATGGGCGCTTACTCGCCCGCACCCGTCGTCACGCCCGAAGTCGAGGCTCGCATCATGCACGAAGTGATCGAGCCGACGCTCAGGGGGATGTATATCGACGGTGCTCCGTACCTCGGCTTCCTTTACGCCGGGCTTATGATCATGGCGGACGGCTCTCCGAAAGTCATCGAATTCAACTGCCGAATGGGTGACCCGGAAACCCAGCCGATACTGATGCGGCTAAGATCCGACCTGGTCGAAATCTGCAAGGCAACGCTCGAAGACAGGCTGGACGAGATCAAAGCCAAGTGGGACGCGCGCGCGGCGCTCGGCGTCGTGATGGCCGCCGGCGGCTACCCCGGCAGTTACGAGAAGGGCAAGCGCATCGCGGGACTCGATGATGAGTTCGGCGATGACCAGAAAGTGTTCCACGCCGGTACGGTCCTCGATGGCGACGACGTAGTTACCAGCGGCGGCAGGGTCCTGTGTGCCGTTGGACTCGGCGAGACGGTGGCAGAAGCAGCGGTGCGTGCTTACGATGCCGTGGACAAAATCTGCTGGGAAGACGTCTACCTGCGCCGTGACATTGGCCACCGCGCCATCGCACGCGAACGAGGGTGAGCTTGTCGTGCTGACGACCGTCGGAGCGACGCACGCCATCAAGCAGGCGATGGCCGCGTTCGACAGCGAAACCGTGGCGCTGGAGCAGACTATTGGCCGGGTGTTGCGCCAGCCGGTGCAAGCCGACCGCGACCAACCGCCGTTCGACCGGGTAATGATGGACGGCATCGCGATCCGCTACGCAGAGTTTGGTGATGGGCGTCGCAAGTTTCCTATCCAGTCGCGGCAGCATGCCGGCGATCCAGCGCAAACGATCCAGGCCGGAAAGTGCATCGAGATCATGACGGGCGCATGCCTGCCCGAGGGCGCAGACTGCATCGTGCCCGTGGAGCGGATCACGGTCCTCGATGGCGCTGCCGAGATCGAAGCGGGCTATGAAGCCACGTCGCGCCAGCACATTCACGCCCGGGGCTCCGATCACACCGAAGGCACGCGGCTCTTACGCCCCGGCACGCGCATCGCGCCGGCCGATATTGCGATCATCGCGTCGGCGGGCCTGACCGAGGTCGAGGTCAGCCGGCTGCCGGTGATACGCGTCATCTCGACGGGAAACGAACTGATCGCCCCCGGAAGACCGATCCAGGCACACCAGATCCGCGAGTCCAACGGCCCTGCGATCGTCGCGATGCTGAAGCAGCATGGCTACACGGATTGCGAGCGCGATCATCTCGTCGACGACATCGAGATCCTCGAGACTCGCATCGCCAGGCACCTCGACGAAGGCGACGTGCTCGTGCTCTCCGGCGGCGTGTCGATGGGTAAGGCCGACTTCGTGCCGCAGGTACTGCAGAAGCTCGGCGTGAAAGTGGTATTTCACAAAATCAGCCAGCGGCCGGGCAGGCCGATGTGGTTCGGCATCGGACCCAAGCAGCAGGCCGTGTTCGCGCTGCCGGGCAACCCGGTGTCCACGCTCGTGTGCTGCCGCCATTACGTAATCCCGGCGCTTGCCGGCGCGTCCGGTCTTTCGCCCGGCAACCCGCTTTTCGCGGCCCTGGCGCAGGACGTTGCTTTCCGGCCGAAGCTCACCTTGTTCCTGCCGACGCGGCTGGTATCGAACCCAGCGGGCACGCTGCTCGCCCTGCCCGTACACACCAACACTTCGGGCGATTTTGCTGCGCTCACCGGTACCGACGGCTACGTCGAACTGGCGCTGGAGAACACGTTCTTCGGGACCGGCACGGCGGTGCCATTGTATCGCTGGTAGTCGGACCTGCATCCGGCCGTTGCCTTGAATGTGCGGCGAGCACACCGGATACTCTATGACAATCCAACGGACATCAGGCGGCAGCACCACCAATGAACTCAGAAGTCGATAAAGAATTCTTCCTGCGCGCCGACGCGTACATTACGCTGGCCAACGAGCAGGCGTCGCAAGTCAGCCGCGGCAAGGTCAGCGCCTCGATGATGTTCGCCACGGCGCGGTTCAATGCCTGGGTGAGCGCGAGCGGCGCGGAATCGAGTGACGAACTTGCTGCTGTGAAGCAGGAAGCGCTCGACTACTTTCTGGCCGAGTACAGGAAGATGCTCGAGGAGAACCTCGACGAGTACATCGAGCACTTCGACAAGTACATGGCCCCGGGCAACGGTGCTTCAGAGGAATTCTGACTGCTCTTGCATTCGCAGGACGCCCGCCAGATACTTTAGGGCACCCTTTCAAACGAACACGGCTGATCCATCGTGATTACCTCGCGCAGCTGCCGGGCGTTTCTTCTCATACTCGCGTTCACGGCAGGCACAACGCAAGCCCAGGAAGCCGAACTGGAGCGCGGCGCCGAGCTTCTCATGCCGTTCAAAAAGGACCTGCAGCAGGCCCTCAAAGGCGGGCTGGCGGAAGGACCTGCGGAGGCTATCGAAGTCTGCAGGTTGAAAGCGCCGGGCATCGCCGATGCATTGTCCGTCGACGGTATCCGCGTGGGGCGCAGCAGCCACAAGCTCAGGAATCCCGATAACATGGCCCCGGACTGGGTCGACCCGATCATGAAGATGTACCTTGACGATGCGTCGAGCCGTAAACCACGCGCCGTGAAGCTGGCCGGGAGCCGCTGGGGTTACGTCGAGCCGATCGTGGTGCAGCCGCTCTGCCTCACCTGCCACGGGTCGGAACTGGCTCCCGAAGTGGCCGCGCAGATATCGGAACTCTACCCTACGGACGATGCCACCGGATTCGAGGCCGGCGACCTGCGCGGGGTCTTCTGGCTCGAGTTTTCCGGGGATACGCAGTAGTGCCGTCCGCCCGCTGCGGATAACTGCTACGCCATGGCTCGCCGCAAGCCGCTGGCCGGCGTCTACCAGCTTACGACGTTCCTTGCACTGGTCATGCTGCTGCTGATCCTGTTCATCTCGGCCGCCTACTTCTTTTTCGTTCCGGCGCCGGACGGAGGGTCGGACGACAGTGATCTGCTCGCCATGCTTGAGCAGAAGCGAGCCACCTGGGAAGCGGAACGCCCGGCTTCATTCCGCTACGTCGTGGACCGGGACTGTTATTGCGGGCGCACCTATGTGGAACCTTACGTTGCAATCGAGGAGCGTGGCAGGAAATCCGCGGCTTTCGCCATCGAGATCGAAACTCCGACGGGCGAATTCATATCGGCGCCTCCGGGCCCTGTCTGGATCGACGATTTGTTCGATTTCATCGAGCAGTCCGTGCGGCAGGAGAAGTCTGTCGACGTGGAGTACCACAAGGATCTCGGTTTTCCCGTCTCGATCGTCGTGATTCCGAAACCGATGCCCCCGGACTCCGTGCATCGGGTCGAGATACGCGACTTCGAGACGCTCGAGTACCGGTAGGCCGGACGGGTACCGTGATCGCCCGCTACCTCCTGTTCTGGCCGGCCCTGGCAGTGATTGGGATCGTTAACGGCGCGCTGCGGCAATTCGCGTACGGCCCGCTCATGCCGGAACTCGCGGGCCATCAGCTCTCCACCGTCAGCGGCATCCTCTTGACCGGCGTAGCGGTCTGGGCACTTAGCCGCGCCTGGCCCATCACCTCGGCGAGAGCGGCCTGGACCATCGGCGCCTGTTGGTTGCTGATGACCGTCGCCTTCGAATTCGGCTTCGGCCATTATGTCGCGGGTCACAGCTGGGCGCGGCTAATCGCCGATTACAATCTGCTCGAAGGCAGGGTCTGGCTTTTGTTCCTCGTCTGGATCGCGATATTGCCCGCCGTAACCCGGCGGTTCGGCAATACGTAAAACCAGTTCGGATCCGGAGGAGCGGCAGGTGGTACAGTTCTATGATGGATGTACTCGATAGTTCGGCACCGTCGATCGGCGCGGGAATGCGGCCCGGATGACTTCCGCAGAAGAAAGGCGCAGCTGGATCGAAGCCCTGCACGCATACCGCGACGACTCCGAGCGTCTGTTCGGCCTCGTGGCAAGCCTTGCCAACCTGCTCGACCGGACGCTCGTGGTGGAGACCATGGAGTCGGTGCTCGGCGTGACCGCCGTGCACGAGGGCGATTGCGTGATTTTCGACGATTTCGCGATTCGCTTCGGCAGTGACGACCGTGTCAAGAGCGTATTCAGGACCATCGACGGCCCGGCCAAGGGGCCATAGGCGGTGACCGAGGTGAGTCGAGCGGACAGGTATCTCGATGCGGCAATCGCCGAAGCACGCAAAGGGCTCGCAGCGGGCGGCATCCCTATTGGCTCGGTGCTCGTGCTGGACCGCAAAATCGTCGGGCGCGGCCACAACCAGCGTGTGCAAAGGGGCAGCACCGTGCTCCATGCGGAAATGGACTGCCTCGAGAATGCAGGACGACTGAGGGCAGCGGACTATTCGCGTGCGATACTGTACTCGACGCTGTCTCCGTGCGACATGTGCAGCGGCGCCATACTGCTTTTCAAGATCCCTAGGGTCGTCATTGGCGAGAACCGTACATTCCAGGGAGCCGAACGACATCTGCGTTCACGCGGCGTTGCGCTCGAAATCGTCGACGACGCCGAGTGTGTACAATTGATGACCGAGTTCATCCGCAACAACCCGGAACTCTGGAACGAAGACATCGGAGAATGATGCGCAGGCAGCCGACATCGCTTTATGCCGCCTACGGCTCGAACCTGCACCCGCAGCGCCTGCGGGAGCGCATCAGGTCTGCGACGCTGCGCGGCACCAGCTTCCTGCGCAAGTACACGCTGCAATTCCACAAGCGCGGTCAGGACGACTCCGCGAAATGCGGCATCTCTGCATGCGGCCAGGGCCTGCACGTCGCCATCTACGAGTTGCACACGGCTGACAGGCAGATTCTCGACGGTATCGAAGGAGTCGGCAAGGGCTACGATGTCGACGAGGTCAGCGTTCCCGGGTTCGGCAAGTGCTTTACCTACGTCGCGTCCCGCACGCACATCGACGAGCTGCTGCACCCGTTCGACTGGTACCGTGAGATGGTGCTGCTGGGCTGCCTGCGGCATGCCTTTCCGGCACCCTACTGCGAGCGGATCGCGGCTCTCCCGGTGATCGGTGACCCGGACCCGGTCCGCCGCGAGAAGAATTGGCGCACGGTCGAGTTGCTGAGACGATGATGAACGACTCGACCTACTCTGGGCGATGCTTCTGCGGGCAGGTTCGCTTCGAGCTTTCCGCCGACCCGACGTTTGCCTGTCACTGCCATTGCGAGAGCTGCCGGCGTGCAGCCGGCGCGGCCTTCGTGACCTGGGTATCATTCGACCGCGAAGCACTGGTGCTGACGTCAGGCACGATTGCAGAGCACCGATCGTCACCAGGGGTGCGCCGCGGCCACTGTGCCGCCTGCGGGACGACGATTACCTACACATGGGAGCAGAGGCCGGAAGAGATCGACATCGCGGTCGCCAGCCTGAATGATACGACCGGCATCGAGCCCGCTGCACACATCTGGGTCGAAGACAAGGTGCCGTGGCTGGTCATCAACGACGGCCTGCCGCAGTACACGACCACGGTTTCGGCCGGCGAAAGAGTGCAGTCGCGATCCGAGAACCGCACCTTCAACCCTGAAAATGACTCGTAGGAGCGCTTCTGGAAGCGCGAACCGCTCTTACCGCTTCATCGCCTCGAAGAACTGCACGTTGGTCTTGGTGTCCTGCAACTTGTTCAGCAGGAATTCGATCGCCGCGAGCTCGTCCATCGGGTGCAGAACCTTCCGCAGGACCCACATCTTCTGCAACTCGTCCGGATCCGTCAGCAATTCTTCCTTGCGCGTACCGGAACGGTTGATGTTGATCGCGGGGAACACGCGCTTCTCGGCAATACGGCGATCCAGGTGGATCTCCATGTTGCCGGTGCCCTTGAA
>JABAHR010009624.1_pt1 | contig 13052 bp, 14 predicted proteins | sample 7062101 | NCBI WGS metagenome assembly JABAHR01 (sample SAMN14534553, study PRJNA622989) | marine sediment metagenome | biome: marine biome [ENVO:00000428]; feature: marine pelagic biome [ENVO:01000023]; material: deep marine sediment [ENVO:00002113] | place: India: Gulf of Kutch | collected... | reverse complement strand
AAGAACCATTCCTGGGTCTGTACTGTCTAGAACATGTACATTCAGATAACCTTTCTTAGTACCGTAAGTTTCCTTTATTACTTCAACTGCGAGGCTTGATCCACCCATACCTAAAAGTAGTAAGTCTTTATAACCTTCTTTTCTTACTTGGTTGACTACAACATTTATGCCAGCTAAAGCGTCAGCCATAACCTCAGGTATATGAAGCCAGCCAAGTCGGTTACTTATTTCAGTTGGTTTCTTTTTCCATACGAGATAATCAAAATTCCATATCTTCTCGATTATGTTATTCTCACTAAGATCCTCAAGCGCTTTATCAACGGCTGCCTGGTGCTTACCCAAACTAGCCGTATATGGCTTTTTTCCATGAGAAATCTGCTCCTTCTTATCAGCGATACTCTGCATTAAAGTCTCAAAGGAAGCAGCAAACTTCTTAACACCATCTTTAAGTAGAAAATCAGTTATATCGTCTAGTTTAATTCCAGTTCTTTTCAGTTTAGCCAGATCGGCATGTGCTTGTTTCAGACCCTTAGTAAGAGTGGTTTTAGGAGTTCCGTGGTCTTTGAAATTTTTATATGTAGCTGGAGGAACAGTATTAACTGTATTTGGTCCTATAAGTTCGTCTACATATAATGTGTCAGGATAGGCTGGGTTTTTTGTACTAGTGCTTGCCCATAAAACTCTTTGAGGTCTAGCACCCAATTTTTTAAGTTTATTCCACCTTGGTCCCTTAAATACATTTCTATATTCTTCATATGTAATTTTAGAGTTAGCAATAGCAATTTTGCCTTGAAGAGCCTTGTTGCCTCTTTTCTCCAACTCTGCATCTACAGCAGTGTCTACTCTGCTTACAAAGAACGAAGCAACTGAAGCCACTCTATCTACCGTGTGTCCTTTGAATACTGTTGGACCATTCTCTGCTAGTATCTCAAGACCTTTAATGTATGCTTCAGCAACAGCTTTATATTGTTCTAGACTAAACATAAGAGTAACGTTCACATTGATACCTGATGCAATTACCTCTGTGATTGCAGGTATTCCAGCTTTAGTGGCAGGGATCTTTATCATTACATTTGGTCTTCCGAGTGCAACAAAATATCTTTTAGCATCTCTAATCGTCTGTTTTGTTTTGTTAGCTAAAGTTGGACTCACCTCAAGACTAATAAACCCATCTCCACCGTTTGTTTCTTCATAGAGGGGTCTAAAATCATCTGCAGCCATAGAAATATCTTTTAATGCTAATGCCTCATATATTTCATCAACAGATTTATCCTGTTCTACTAATTCTATTAAGTCCGCATCATAGTCGGAGCTGCCGGCAATAGCTTTTTCCAATATAGAAGGGTTTGAGGTCTCACCTCTAAGACCTTCGTCAATTAAGGCTCTCAGTTCACCCTTGGTTAAAAAAGAACGTCTGATGTAATCATACCAAATTGATTGTCCCAGCTTGGTTAGTTCTTTAATATTCTTAGACATGATGCCCTCCCATAAATGGTTTTATCTTTTTTATAACTACTTATTATTTTTTTTGTTTTTCTTAAGAGTTTTCCTAGCTTTGGCTGCAACATTATTAACTGTAAATCCAAACTCAGGCCAAATATCCCTCACAGGGGCCGATTCTCCGAAGGTATCTACACCTATCGAAGTGCCCTTGTCATGAAGTCCAACATATTTGTGCCATCCCACTGTAGAGCCAGCTTCAACAGATACTCTTGCTCGAACTGAATCAGGTAATACTTTTTCCTGATATTGAGCGCTCTGCTGATCAAACAGCTCCCAGCAAGGCATACTGACTACTCGGACTTTAATTCCCTCTTTTGTAAGCCTTTCATACGCACCCAGACACAGCTGAACCTCAGACCCCGTTCCAATGAGTATTAATTCAGGCTTCCCTTTACTGTCGGCTAGAATATAAGCACCCCTCAAAGCTCCCTTGGCAGAAGCATATTTGCTCCGGTCGAAGGTAGGAACATTCTGCCGGGTAAGAATCAAAGCAGTCGTTCTATCTTTGACTTCTATTACATGCTTCCACAAAACACTCAGCTCATTTGCATCAGCAGGCCTTATAACGTCAAGATTGGGCACTGCTCTGAGCGCTGCAAGATGTTCGATCGGCTGATGTGTAGGCCCATCTTCTCCAAGGCCTATACTATCATGAGTAAATACATAAATGACTGGATTTTTCATTAAACAAGACAACCGAAGAGGCGCTTTAAGATAGTCTGAAAATACAAAATAGCATGATGCATAGGCCCTTAACTTGCTCAGCACCATACCATTTGTCACTGCTGCCATGGCAGCCTCTCGAATACCATAGTGAAAATTTCTTCCGTCATATGAGTTTTTTTCAAAACTCCCGGTATCGTCTAAATAGGTCTTAGTTGAAGGACCTACATCACCCGCTCCACCAAGAAACCATGGGATTTCTTTGCCAATAGCGTTTAAGATCTTACCGTTCGAGCTTCTAGTTGCAGGCCCATTTGGATCGGCAGGAAAAGTAGGCAAGGATTTCTCCCAGCCTTTTGGCATTTCATGTTTTTCCATCATTTCAAACTGTTTTGCTAAATCTGGGTATTTAGATGCGTACTTAGAGAATTTTTTATTCCACTTATCCTCGTCATTTTTGCCTCTTTTTAGAATTTGTTTTCTATAGTTTTTAACTTCATCAGGAACATAGAATTTCTTCTCAGGAGGCCATCCGTAATTAATTTTTGTTAACTTTATCTCCTCCTCTCCAAGAGGCTCACCATGCGCAGCTGCAGTATCCTGTTTATTCGGGCTCCCAAAACCAATATGACTGTCCACTATTATTAAAGAGGGTTGCTCTTTTTCTTTTTTAGCTCTACCAAGAGCTTCTTGCAAGAGCTCTAAATTATTTGCGTCTCCAACGTGCTGTACATGCCAGTTGTAGCCCATGAATCGGTCCGCTACATCCTCACTAAAAGCAAGGTCTGTGTGACCTTCAATGGTTATGTGATTGTTATCGTATAGCCACACCAAGTTGCTTAGACCCAAGTGACCTGCAAGAGAGGCTGCTTCACTGGAGATCCCCTCCATCATGCATCCGTCTCCTCCTAGTGCAAAAATATGGTAGTTGATTATCTCATTCCCAGGGCGATTGAAGTATTGGGCTAACCATTTCTCTGCGATAGCCATTCCAACAGAAGTTGCATAGCCCTGTCCCAGTGGACCCGTAGTAGTTTCAATACCTGGAGCCATCCCGTGTTCGGGATGACCAGCACATTTACTATGAAGCTGACGAAACGTTTTGATGTCGTTTAGTGAAAGATCATATCCCGTTAGATGCAATAAGCTGTACAAGAGCATAGAAGCATGCCCAGAAGACAGAACAAATCGATCACGGTTTGGCCAATCTGGGTTTTTAGGATTAAAACTCATGAACTTATCCCAAATTGTATATGCCACAGGAGCCATCGACATTGGGGTTCCAGGATGTCCTGAATTCGCTTTCTGAACCGCATCCATGGATAGAGTTCTAATAGTATTTATTATTAATTGCTCTAGTTTGTCCTTCTTCTTGGACTTTACTGCCATAGCCGATCTCCTTAGATTTTTATTACCCTGATAAGCTCCGAGTTTATTTGAAAAAGATTGAAGTGTTTCTCTTTGGACAAAGTATAATTACCTCAACTATCTGGAAAACAATTGCTCCACCCGACGATGATTATACCCTTGTGGGGATTATCACATATCAGGTCTACTTTTTCAAGAATAACTCCTATATTTTATTCTATAATTCTACTGAAAGAGCTGCACCAACAATTCCTGCATCATTATGCATTTCAGCCGGAACTATTTTTGCTTTAACATCTAGGTACTCAAAAAATTTGTCTGGTTTTTTACTGACACCCCCACCAATTATAAACAAATCAGGAGATAGTAGTTTCTCCATTGTCTGCAAATATGTGTTAACTCTATGTCCCCATTTTTTCCAACTTAGTTTTTTGCGTTCTCTAATACTTGCAGCTGCTCGTTTCTCTGCATCCTTACCATCTATCTCTATATGACCAAGCTCCGTGTTGTGAACAAGATGACCATCTACAAAAACTGCTGTTCCTATACCCGTTCCAAGGGTTACCATAATAACAACCCCTCCACCGTGCTTGTTATATTCCTTGCCTGCACCGAATTTCATCTCTGCAAGACCTGCGCTATCAGCATCATTAATAACAACAGCTTCGCAAGAGGAAATTCTCTCTATTTGCTCTTGTATATTGATTCCAATCCATTGTTTGTCTAGATTTGCAGCAGTGTGAACTACTCCATGTTTTAGAACTCCAGGGAAACCGCATCCTATTTTACCTTTCCAATTCCAATGATCTATAAGTTGCCCTATCACCTCCAGCATCGCTCTTGGTGTTGGAGGCTGAGGAGTCTCAATACGGAAACGCTCTTTTATTAGGACACCTTTTTTATTATCTACTGGGGCTGCTTTGATTCCTGTTCCACCAATATCGATTCCAAGTATCCTATTTTGAGATCTAGTCGTTCGTCTTGCAGTAGTTCGTCTAGCCATATAAGTTCCTTTTAATAACAGGGTTTTGATTTACTATTGTACACCAATCAGACCCAATAAATAAAGTATCAGAATTTTTTATTAGACATTGGAGAAAAGGAAAAGATTCGTCTAAAAAAATAGAAAAAATATGTGATTTGATTTAAATTAACATCAACTATAAACCCTAGGAGGAATATGCATATGGCATGGATTTATCTACTTATTGCAGGTGTAATGGAGTGGGGATGGCCGATGGGTCTTAAGTTCGCTTCCACTGATAAAGGAATACGCTATGGATATGCAGCACTTGCTGTTGTGAGTATACTTCTGAGCGGATTCTTCCTATTTCTTGCTCAAAGAGAAATTCCAGTTGGCACAGCATACGCGGTTTGGGTAGGAATTGGGGCTGTTGGTACATTCTTTCTAGGCATCTGGTTACTAGGTGAGCCTATGAATTTTCTCAGATTTCTGTTTATAGGTTTTATCATTGTGGGCATTGTAGGGTTGAAGTTAGTTGCCCTACAATCATAGCTGCAAAGTGGACATATGCTATAATCAGGCTATTAAATAACACAAGAGAATATAATGAGCAAAGCTGCACTTATAACAGGTGGGGGAAAAAGATTGGGAAAAGCCATTTCAGTTGCATTGGCACTGAGAGGATATGACATCGCCATACACTACAACCACTCTGACAATGATGCAAAAGAAACTGCAGAGCTAATCCGCCATAAAGGGAAAAAAGCCGAGATTTTTCAGTCCAACCTCTCTGATATGAAACAGGTTCGCAGTCTGATCCCCAATGTTTTTGAGGTTTTTCCCGAATGTTCAATTTTAGTAAATAGCGCCTCTATATTTGAAGACATTGCTTTTAGTGATGTGACCGAGGATATATTTGATAGAGATTTCAATACAAACTTTAAAGCCCCATTTTTTCTATCCCAAGACTTCAGCAATAGAAATAGTGCGGAGATGATAATAAATATGTTAGATATGAGGATTAATAAAGTAGAAACTAAGCATTTTGCATATAATCTGACTAAGAAATCCCTTAGAGATTTTACTATGATGGCTGCAAAAGAGCTTGGCCCTAAAATAAGGGTAAATGGAATTTGTCCAGGCCCTATTCTTCCACCACCCGATAAGGGTCTCGAATATCTGGAGAAAATAGCAGAAAATACACCCTTAAAAAAACCTGGTAATCCAGATTATATTGTTAGTGCTTTGGAATATATCTTAGACAACCCATTCGTCACAGGACAATGTCTTTTTGTAGACGGAGGACAACATTTAGTATAGGGAAATTAGCCATGATTATAAAAATTGAAAATTTAAAACTCCGCACAATTGTTGGTATTTATGATTGGGAAAAAGAGAAAGAGCAAGATGTAATCATAAATATAGAGATGGAATTTGACGGAACCAAAGCCATAGAAACTGACAATATTGAAGATACTATTGATTACAAAACAATCACTAAGCAAATAATTAGTATGGTAGAAGGAAACGAGTTCAACCTGATAGAAAAAATTGCTGGAGAAGCCATAAAGATTGTCATGAAAAATAACAAGGTAGAGAGAGCAAGTGTAAGAGTCGATAAACCTGGTGCACTTCGTTTTACCGACACAGTATCTGTAACCCAAACTCAGAGCAGATAATTATGGAACAAAATAAAGTTGTGATTGGGGTTGGATCAAATATCGAGCCTTCAAAAAATATTAACGAAGCTCAAAATGCTATAGCAAATCAATTCAAACTAATTAAAACGTCATCGGTGATTGAAACAGAACCTATTGGGTGTTTAGACCAAGATAATTTCTTAAACTGTGCATTCTTGATCGAGACAGATATGGACTATGAGACCTTAAAGACATGGCTAAAAGATCTAGAAAACAAACTTGGAAGAATAAGAATAGAAAACAAATATGGTCCAAGAACAATTGACCTTGATATAGTCGTTTGGAATCACAAAGTCATTGACAATGATGTATACGAGCGGGAATTTCTGAAAAATTCAATTGTCGAGCTTCTCCCCAACTTAAAAATATAAAAGAAGAAACTTTTTCCTTTTATCCTCTGTCTAAATTAGTGTAGTCTTATTAACAAAGCATTTCTTAGCGGGGGTTTATATGCGAAATATATTTATTTTTAGTTGTAGTCTAGTAGCTGTATTAATTTTCTCATATAACATTTTTGCTGATACTGATGATACGGAGATTCTAAGAGGTCAGCTAGTCTGCGTTCATCTTGATGATAGCAATTCTGCTGCAGTATCTAAGGAATTTACTGAGTGTGATGGTCTTGTATATCTTCTCGGCGTAAACGGAAATTTATATTCTCTACACGGATCCCAAGAAGAAATGCAGAAAATTAAACAAGGCTCCAAATCTAGAATGGGATACAGAGTTCCGCTCAGACTAAAAGGTAAGGCCGTTGGTCACCAAAGAGCATGGCAGATTTACACTCCATCTTTGGAACCAGGCGATAATTCAATTAAAACCTCAGTTACTGGAACTGTTTTATGCCTATTCCCAAATTATAATGAAGGTGATGTAGAACCCAAAGTAGCAGGTGGGCCTTGTAATGAAGCTGAGCCACACGCTCATTTTATTCAGACTAATGAAGGCGAGATTTATGCTCTTCATGGCACCTTAGAAAACATAGTCTCAATTGAAAAAAGCTCCGATAGGGAAAATGTTACTCTCTCAGGAGTTCTTAAAGCTAATGATAGTGGCTGGATTCTATATGTAAATTAATCCCTACTGCTTAGTTTCTTCTTTATTAGTTTCAAACCAGTTAGAAATTACATCTTCCGCTTCTTTCTTATAAGGTGTAAACCCTTTCTCTAAATTACCTCTCTCATCACTGTCCATGTCTGTAAAGTATTTCCAGACAAATATTCCAGAGAGATATGGCTTATCTACAAAAGCAAGCCTGGTCGCTTCAAATGCAAGTGCTTGTTCTTGCTGACTTGTTTTACCATTTTGCTTCCATTCCCAGGGGTTTATGGCAGTCCCCTCAACAGATTTAAAACCAATCTCAGTGAAAATTACTTGCTTATCATATTTCTCAGAAAGTGCTTTTATTTCAGGCTCATATTTCTGCCATCCCTCAGCAAGCTGCTCCAAGGTAGGATCAGACTCATCTACTAACGGGAAATATGCATCAATCCCTATATAGTCTAAATCATCCCAAAACTCAATCTTCTTTGCGTTCATTCCCTCGGCTGCATATGTGAGTTTGCCTGTGAAGACTTCTCTAACCTTGTTGATTATTTCTCTCCATTCATCTGTATACTTAGAAACGCCGACAAGTTCAGTCCCAACAACCAGCATTTCTACTCCAGTTTGTTCTGCTAGCTTTGCTTGGCTAATAATAAATTCTGTGTAACTGCCAAACCACTTGGCTCTTTTCTTGGGATCATCAAAATCAATCTTGCTCCGCCAGTTATCTGGGTCAAGCTCAAGCCCGCCCATCCATATATGAGGCTTAAGCATTACTTTAAACCCTTGCTCCCTTAAGTTCCGCATCTCTGTCTCAATAAATGCATCAGCCATCGAGGGATCCCCGCCGTAATAAACCTTTGTACGTTTCCGGTCCCACATAAAGCCAAATGTATTTAGTTGAACATAGTTATAACCAATTGAGCTGAGATGCTTATGCATCTCTTGTGAAGGGGTTGAGCCATAGCCATTTCCAATTCTATGTATGTGTGCAAGCACAGCGCCTTTGTATGATAAATCATGTGTTTGGTTTGAATTGACAGTGCTAAAGTTTGTGTTGGCAATGATTAAGAGAACAGCAAAAATGGCTAAGAACAGTAGAATATATTTAGCAGTTCTTGATAGCATAAATATAAATTACCTATCCAGAGTGTATTTTTAAACAACTTATTTAATCTTACTTAGCATTTCTATCTAAATAGAGCCAGCTGATAAGCAATGTAAAAATAGCAACTAGAGAAGTGACTATAAATACTACTCTGAAGCTATGTACTTCATTTAGTACTGCACTCAGTATTGCAAGGCCTATAGTAGCACCAAATATCTGAGCTGTTAGAACTATACCGCTTGCTTGACCTTGTTTTTCACTAGGCACAGAGTTCATTACAGCCACAAGAGCAGGGGCGAACATCCAAGCAACAGAAATACCCCAAAGCACAAGAGCTGGGACAACGTATAGATAACGGTCTGATCCTACTGTAAGCCCCATAAGAAATAAAGCCACAGTTGCAAGCACAAGTCCCGCAAGCACAGGGATTCTAGGACCATACTTATCTGTTGCATTGCCTGCTAGAACAGCCATAAAAGGAATAGGTACAAGGGCAGGAAACAAAGCAACACCTGCTCTTAGGGGATCCATTTTTAGTAAATGTTGTAGGTATAAAGCACCAAAGACGATCACTGCTATTTTTGTAAATTGACCAGTAAAGATAGCAAAGTTTGAGGATGTAAATGTCCCATTTCTAAATAAATCGACCTCTATCAAAGGCTCTTTGACCCTCAACTCAACTATATAGAACATAATCAGGAACACTGCTGCGATAATAAACAGAACTACAATTGGGGTAGATTTCCATCCCCACTCTGCTCCCTGCATAATGGCAAGAACAAGAGTGCTTATTCCTATTACAAGTGTTATTAGACCAAGAAAATCAATATGAGGACGCGGGGCATCTAATTTCGGCTCTCGCCATGCAGCTAAGAATACGAGAAGGATAATAAGGATTATTGGAAAGTTGATCCAGAATATCCATCGCCAGGAGATATCATTTGTAAGATATCCTCCAACTAGCGGTCCTAGTGCACTGCAAGAAGAGCCTATAGCACCGTATATTCCCATCGCCATACCCCTTTGCTGAGCAGGAAAACTAAGCGCCAATAGAGCCATTGAGGCAGGAAATATAATAGCTGCTCCAAACCCTTGAAGAGCCCTTGAGGTTAATATCCATGTAGCATTCTGAGCAAAACCAGCGCCAAGTGAGAATATGCCAAATATAACTACCCCAGTTACAAATAGAGTTTTGTAGCCTGTTATATCTCCGAGCTTACCACCAACTGCGATAAAGCCTGCAATCACAAGAAGATAAGAATTGATAATCCAATGAGACTGAATCACATTCATCGAAAGGTCATGCTGCATGGTAGGGAGAGAAACAGCGACTACGGTTTCATCCAGCATAATTAGCCCAAATGCAAGACTAGCAATTGCCAGGATTATCCATTTACGGTTTTGATCGTTTATAAGAGCGGCCATTTAGTTAAGAGAACTCACTTTCTTTATTAAAGAGTTATGCCGTGGAAACATCCAGAAACTTAGTACTAATGAACCAATTGCAAAAGGTATGATTTTGGATGCATCATCATTCACGAATGCCAAAACCGAGCCGAATATTGCAGTAAGTTCATTTAATATCAAAGTTATAATAGTAATTTTCTGAAGTTCAAACATAAGGGAGTATATTTTTGCTTCATTGTCAGATAGAGATCTTAGCTCCTCAAGCCTAGTATTATCCACTTCTTTTTTGATCGGATTCGTTACTAGTGATTCGAGATCCAAATCTTTACTCATAAATTCTGAGAGTCTACTTTCAGAAAGCGCATAGCGGTAATAAAAAATAGAACCTAATACACATGCACCTGCTAGGATGTAAATCAGAGGTTCGATATATCCGCCAACTGAGGTAGCTAGCGCTTTGTTCTCTCCTACAAATTTATAAATAAAGCTAATATAGAAAATAATGGAGCCAACGATTATAAACCAGATGATCTTTTGCACTAGGACCACTGGGCGAATCAATTCTTTTAGTTCATCAGTAATCATGGTCAGTTAATAGAGCAGGAATTATTTATTGCTCTATTTTAGTTTCAGGTGTTTTCATGAATTTTGCAAGAGGACCTGCTGGATCGATAACACTTTGCAAACTTTCATAACTGAGACTTACAAAATATGCTCCTTCTGCATATGAGCCAACGGCATAAGGAGCAAAAGCAAATCGTATCCCCGTAGGTGTTAGCGCAAACGGACCTATCTCTTCTTCTTTAAGAGATTTAATTTCACCATTTATCACCCAGCCTGCTTTTTGTTTTTTGAGGTCTTTGATTATGTACTCGGATAGTAACTTCACATAACCTGAGTCTTTTTTGAAAAGGTCGGATAACTTCAGGAGCTTGGAATCTTTGTCATTAATTGCATAGTTAGATGAAACAAAATATGTGTTGCCATGTGCGCCACCAGTATATGAATATACAAGACCAGTAAAGATAACTAGGGAATCTGAGTAATATTCAATTGAATAGTCGTAATTAAATAGCCAGGTGCTCGTGATTAGATCCTCCATAAACCCTTCTTTAGCATCTTTTTGATATTCTTCTATTTGGGGTTTCATTCTATCGTAGAGTTTTGAGGAGATTTTTTGAATTACTTCATTCTCTGAAAGCATCTTAGGATATGACCATTTAACCTCGCTAAAATTGCCTTGCTTTATTTTAAATAACTCATAGTTAGCTACTTTGGTGAGACTAAAAGGAAGTTTATTTTTCCCATCAGGGTTGGACCATGTGCCTTCTATTGTCCCCCCTATGCCACCTGGAATTGGAGTAAAGGTCCCTTTGAACGTACCGGTCTTTTTATTCTTATCGTCACTCTCAACTAATTTGATTTTAGATTCTTTGGGATTTATCTCTCCTGTAAGAGAAAGGGGGCTACCAGACTTCTCATAATAGTACGTTCCTCTTACACTTGCCCCTTGTATAGAAAGTTCCATTTGTATCGGGAGGTCATATCCTATAGCACCTATGAAGTAATATTTAGACTGGTCCTTGTCTTCAGCAAGGGTTAATGGCAGGAAAATGAAAAACGCTAGTAGGATAGTAATAACTCTCATATTCATAGCTAATTAATTTAATCTTCGAGGGCTAGAATTTCTATCATTTGATCATGGACTATTGCATTAGACCCTAGTATTTCTTTCATGTAGATACTATATTCACCGCCCGAAAATGTTGTTACATGACCGCCTGCTTCTTTTAATATTAGCACTGCTGCTGCAGTGTCCCAGGGATTAAGTCCAAGCTCCCAAAAACCGTCAAACCTTCCGCATGCTACATAGCATACATCTAGCGCTGCAGAGCCGTCCCTTCTGACTGCTCGTGCTTGTCTTATAAAATTGCCGAAATGCTTTATGTTAGCCTCAACCATCCACTCGATCTCGTGCATAAACCCCGTGCACACATGGCAATGCTCGATAGCATGTGAATCGGACACATGTATAGGCTCATTGTTGAGAAAAGCTCCCTTACCCATCTGGGCAGTAAACATCTCGTCCTTCACAGGGTCGTAAACTAGTCCAACTTCGACAACCCCATTTACTTCAAGCGCAATCGATATTGAGAAAAAGGGATAGGCATGAGCATAATTAGTAGTACCATCAATGGGATCGATCAGCCAAAGATGATCTGATGTTTCAGAGTGTCTGCCGGATTCTTCCGCAAATACATCATGCGATGGAAAACTGCTCTTGATCTTACTTATGATTATTTCTTCAGATAATTTGTCTACTTCTGTAACTAGGCTGTTCTTAGCCTTAAACTCAATCGTTTTAACTTTTCCTAGATTCTCAAGGAGAACCTCTGCTGCTTCTCTTGCCGCTTGCTCAGCTACTTCCAGATAGTTCACATCCGCTCCTATTTTCTGTTTGAAAATAAATAACCAGCTAATCTTTTGCACCTTCAGGAATAATAATCCAAGCTATTATATAAACAATAAAAAGGGGTACCACAGCTGTTATCAGACCTAAAAATACTACGCCCAGTCTAATAAGAGTTGAGTCAACAGAAAACATTTCTGCAAAACCACCACATATTCCGGCAATCATCTTATCATGACTAGATCGAAATAGTTTTCTTACATTCTCAGCCATCTGGTAAACCCCCTTAATGGATCATTTAATAGAATTATACCAAATATCTCTTCAAGCCGCTCTAATAAATAACTTGAGTTAGGATAAAGTTAAACGGTAGTTAATCCAATGTCTCTACTTTTTTTAAAACGTCGTAATAATTATCTGTAAGAATATCTCTTGCTTCAAGTAGGTGTTCCAAATAAGACCTTCTGGGTTTAAGGCCCTCTTTTGTTTTATGAGGGTGCGCAATGTAAGACATAAGCTCTTTTTCATCTTCATGATTTGGAACTCTTAGAGTAACCCTGTCATATTCGTCAGGATAATGCTCATAGCGATCCAAATTCAAAATCCCCTGCCATGTAACTAAATATAGAACTCCCTCAACCAAAGATTTTTCATTTGGAATTATATTTGCAGCACCGGCTTCAGGGGTTTTGAGAATCTTATTAAAAACTAATTCATATCCACGCAAGATAAGGTTTTGTCTGGAATAAAAAGTTACACCCCTCTCTATCATTCTTTGCGGATTCATATTTGACCCATATGCAAAATAGGGAACTAGTCCCTTTTTATTTATTTTTTCACCACTCATTTTTATCCTTTATTCAAAAGTCTGAATTTTATATAGAC
>JABAHR010002827.1_pt1 | contig 13052 bp, 15 predicted proteins | sample 7062101 | NCBI WGS metagenome assembly JABAHR01 (sample SAMN14534553, study PRJNA622989) | marine sediment metagenome | biome: marine biome [ENVO:00000428]; feature: marine pelagic biome [ENVO:01000023]; material: deep marine sediment [ENVO:00002113] | place: India: Gulf of Kutch | collected... | reverse complement strand
CGGTCTCGCGGATCGGGGCGAAGGGGTTGAGGGCCCTCAGGCGGTCGCGCAGGGCGGGCCGGTCGGGGGCCTCGGAGGCCTTGTTCAGGATGATGAGGCTCGCGAGCGCGGCCTGGTCGGCGGCGTCGGTGGTGTCGAGCTGGGCCAGGCCATGGATGCCGTCGACCACCGTCACCACGGCGTTCAGGCGGCATTGCGCGGCGAGCACCTGGTCGGCCTGGAAGGTCTGGATCACCGGCGACGGGTTGGCGAGGCCGGTGGTCTCGATCAGGATCGCGTCGAGCGGGCGGCCGCTGTCGAGCAGGGCGCGCAGGGTGCGGATCAGGTCGCCGCGCACGACGCAGCAGATGCAGCCGGAGGAAAGCTCGATCAGCTCCTCCTCGCCGGTCTCGATCAGCGCGCCGTCGATCCCGGCATCGCCGAACTCGTTGACGATGACGGCGATGCGCCCCGAGTCGCCGGCGGTGAGCAGGCGGTTGAGCAGGGTGGTCTTGCCGGCGCCCAGCGCGCCGGTCAGGACGGTGACGGGGATGCGATTGTCCTCCGCCGGGGCCATGCTCAGGCCCAGGGCATCAGCGAGACATGGATCACGTCGCCGCTGGCGCCCACGGCCTTGATCGCGTCGTGGGTGTCCTGCAGGCCGAAGCGGTGCGTGGTGATCAGGTCCAGCGGGAAGCGGTCCGAATTGAGCTGTTTCAGCGCCAGTTCGCAGGATTCGTAGTTGTGGCCGCGGGCGGCCTTCACGGTGATGTACTTGTTGGCGATCTTGCCGAAGGGGAAGTTGGGGAATTCGGCCAGCCCCTCGCCCTGGATCAGCAGCGTGCCGCCCTTGCGTTTCAGCGCCTCGATGCCCAGCAGCGTCGGGATGGTGCCGGCGCCGGCGGTGCAGTCGAGCGCCACGTCGACGCCCTCGCCGCCGGTGATCGCGTTGATGCGCTCGAGCGGGTCTTCCTCGTCGACGTTGATGACGTGGTCGGCGCCGAGTTTCTTCGCCACTTCCAACCGCTTCACGTCCTTGGAGGTGCCGGTGATGATGATCAGCGATGCGCCGGCCTGCTTGCAGGCGACCACCTGGCTGAGGCCCTGCTGGCCGGGGCCCTGCACCAGCACGCGGCTGTCATAGCCGACGTCGCAGTCGAACAGCGCCCACTGGATGCCGTTGGCCATCGGTGTGACGACGCCGGCCAGTTCCGGCGAGAGGCCGTCGGGAACCTTGTGCAGCACCGAGTTCCACGGCAGGTACATGTATTGCGCGAAGCCGCCCCAGAGATGCGGGGCGCGGGTCATCGGGGTATAGCCGAAGCGGATGCCCTCGGGGTTCTTGCGCCAGTCGGTGGCGATGCACAGGCGATAGTCGCCGCGGTGGCAATGCTCGCAGTTCATGCAGCCGACATAGTGTTCGGCGAAGACGAGGTCGCCCTCCTTCAGGCCGCGGCGCTTCTGGAAGGTCTTGCCGGCCTTGGCGATGGTGCCGATGTTCTCGTGGCCCATGATGACGGGGTCGTCGATCGGCGGCTTGGAGTAGAACTTGACGTCGGTGCCGCAGATGCCGGCGACCTCGATCTTCAGGAGCGCGGCATCATCGGGAATGTCCGGCATGTCGAATTCCTGGAATTCGGTGGTCTCCGCTGCGGTGCGGACGGCGGCGAGAACTTTCTCCGTCACGGCGCTCTCCTTCTATTCGACATTGACCACCGGTTAGCAAAGCGGCAGACTGCATTCAAGAACAAAGTTCCACATGAAGGAACGCACCGATTTGCGCGCGACGGAAAGGGAAGGATGTTCCAGCGCTTCGGCGGCCATGCCGGGAACCTCGTGCATCTGCGGCGGATCGAGGCCGATCTGCGCCGGCGCTTCGGCCTGCGGGCCGAGGATATCGTGCTGGTCTCGGAGGAGGCTCCGGGGCTGCCGGGCTTTCCCGAGACGCAGACCACGGCACGGTTCTGGGACGCGGGTGGGCAGCGTTACCGCCTGCGCGTGTTCAAGCCGGCGGCCGAGGTCGCCGAGGCTGACCTGCCGCCCGCCTTCCTGCTGCCCGCGCTGATCGACGACGGAGACCCGGATTGCTGCTGACAAAGAGGACCGCATGAGCAAGACCCGCCTGACCACCGTGACCCGCACCCAGAACAACAACCGTGCGCTGAAAGAGGGACGGGTGACGCTGCCCGATTACGAGCTGGCCTTCGAAGAGGTGAACCCGCTGGTCAAGGGCTTCCGCGCCATGGTGCGCGAGGGTGCCTACGAGGTCAGCGAGATGGCGCTGACGACCTATATCTGCGCCAAGGCGCATGGCGCGAAGATGATCGGGCTGCCGATCTTCCTGGTGCGCGACTTCCACCACAAGTCGATGGCCAAGAACGTGAACGCCGGCATCGACAGCCCGCGCGACCTCGAAGGCAAGCGCGTCGGCGTCAACCGGGGCTACACGGTCACGACCGGCGTCTGGGCGCGTGCCATCCTGGCGCTGGAGCACGGTGTGGACCTGGGCGCGGTCACCTGGGCGCGCTCGGGCGACGAGCATGTCGCCGAATACCAGAGGCCCGCGAATGTCGAGGAGCTTGGCGGCGAAGGCTCGCTGGAGGAGCAGCTGCAGCGCGGCGACATCCCCGCGGCGGTGGGCCTGCCGGCCAAGGCCGAGGGGCTGGCGCCGATCATCGACAACCCGTTCGAGGCGGGCCTCAAGGCGTTCCGCGAGCGGGGCTTCTACCCGATCAACCACCTGGTGGTGGTGCGCGACGACGTGCTGGCCGCCAATCCGGGGCTGGGCGTGCAGCTGTTCGAGGCCTTCGCCGAGTCGAAGCGGCTCTATATCGACGATCTGAAGGCGGGGCGGATCTCGGAGCCGACGCCGAACGACAAGGTCGCCCAGGCGGTGATGGAGACGCAGCCTGACCCGCTGCCCTACGGCATTGCGCCGAACCAGGACGTGCTCGAGGCACTGCTGGACCAGGCATTGGCGCAGAAGATCATCCCGGAACGCCCCGACCTAGCCAGCCTGTTCGCCGACGAGGTGCGCGAACTGGTCGGCTGACGCCCGTCAATCGAGACCGAACAGCGTCCGGTTCTCGGGGAAATACCGCGCGCGCACGGCCTCGTTGCTGTCGGCGAAGCTGTCGATCAGGCGGTCGCGCGCGGGCTGATCGAGGTCCGGCAGTTCGGGCGGCAGGCCGCGACCTTCCAGCGCGGCGAGCAGGGCATTGTCGGCCAGGCTCTCGTTCACCCGCAGATCGCGGCCCGGCAGCATCATCGCCGCCGGAGGTGCCTGGATCGCGCGCAGGAAACCCGAGATCAGCGGGATGTCGTGAGGATAGCGCATCACTCGCAGCGCGCCGCTGCCGAAGGCGTCCTCCCAGGGCGCGAGGATTGCGGCGTAGTCCATCCGGGCCCGCGTCGCCGGATCGGCGAGCCAGTCGGCCAGTGGCCGCGACTCGGTCTTGCGCGGATCGGTGACCGCCGCGCGATAGGCCGACAGCGCCCATTCGTCCTGCCGCCGCAGATAGACGACGATCCGGGTGTCGCGATTTCCCACGCGCGGCGCCAGCCGCGCAGCGACATGCGGCGCCGGGGAGCCCAGTTTCTCATCGCTGAGCACCGTCAGCCGGTGGCGGCCGGCTTCGGCCAGGTAATGCTCGAAAACCGTCTCGGCGGCGTCCAGGTCCGCCCCCGCAGCCCGGGAGCCGTCGCCCAGCAGCGCCGCGGCAAGGTCGTAGTGCTTGTCACGCGGGGTCTCGTCGGGGTGCAGCTGGCGCGGATAGCGAACGCCCATCACCCGCAGCGCGACCCGGTTCATCGCCATGAAACGCTGGATGGCCGAAGACCCGGTGCGCTCCAGCCCGATATGCACAACGATACGCCGCATGTCCTCGCCGTTCGTGCGCCACCCCGCGGGCGGCGTCTAGCCCTGGCGCGCCGCCTGCTTGAGCCGCGCCTCGTAGGCGGTGGAGATGTGGTGGCGGATAGCGGCGTCGGCCGCCGCCGCGTCGCGTGCTTCGATCGCCGAGACAATCTGGCGATGCTCGTCCAGCGTCTTGGTCGCGCGGCCCTCGAACGAGATCGAGGTGATGCCCATCAGCGCCATCGACCGATGCACCGATTGCAGTTGCTGGATCAGATAGCGGTTGTGGCTGGCCAGGTGCAGCTGCTTGTGGAACCGCTTGTTGGCGCGCGACATCTCTTCGGGGTCGTCGAGCCACTTCTCGTCCTCGTCGATCATCGAGTAGAGCACGCGGATTTCTTCGGGCGCGGCATGCTGGGCGGCCAGCCGGGCGGCCAGCGCCTCGAGCTCGGTGCGCAGCACGTAAAGCTCGCCGATCTCGTCATGGCTGAGCGAGGCGACGATCAGCGACCGCCCGTCGCGCGCCAGGATCCCTTGCGTCTCGAGCCGCTGGAACGCCTCGCGGATCGGCGTGCGCGAGACGCCGAAACGCTCGGCCAGCTCGGCCTCGACCAGCCGGTCGCCCGGGCGGTAGTCACCCTGGTCGATGGCGTCCAGTACCATCGTATAGGCATCCTTGTGCTGCGTTTCGGGCATAATGCACCCCGTATTGGCCTTCACTTTAAGGTAGCTAACCTCCGCTATGCCTCTTGTCGACGTTTTTTGCGATTGAGGCCCGCGGCTTGCCCCGGTATTCGAAACCCATGCCAGCCGAATTCTTCCGCCACGTGCGCGCCTGGGTCTTCGACCTGGACAACACGCTCTACGATCCGGCCATCGACCTGTTCGCGCAGATCGAGGCGCTGATGAACGGCTACATGGTGGAACGCCTGGGGATCTCGCCGGACGAGGCGACGGCGCTGCGCCGGAAGTACTGGGCCGAGCATGGCACCACCCTGGCCGGGTTGATGGCGCATCACCATGTGGATGCCGACGACTTCCTCGACGCGGTGCACCGCATCGACCTGAGCACGCTGGCCCCTGATCCGGCGCTGCGGCGCGCCATCGCCGCGCTGCCGGGCCGCCGGATCGTATATACCAACGGCTCGCGGGCGCACGCCCATGCGGTGCTGGCCGCGCGCGGTCTTTCGGGGCAGTTCGACGCGGTATACGGGCTCGAGGATGCGGGCTATCACCCCAAGCCGCGGGAGGAGGCCTTCGCACGTGTCTTCGGCCGCGACGGGCTGCAGGCGGCGCAGGCGGCGATGTTCGAGGACGACGCGCGCAACCTCGCGGTGCCGCACCGGCTGGGCATGCGCACGGTCCTGGTCGCGCCCGAGGCCGAGGACGCCGATCACATCCACCACCACACGCCCGACCTGCCGGTCTTTCTGTCACAGGTGGTCTGAGCGGGGTTTCCCGCGGCCGGCCCGGGGTTATATCCTCCGGGCGAAAGGGGGATCGGGTGCAGCGACGCCAGACAGACATCGTGATCGCCGGGGGCGGGATCGCCGGCATGAGCGCGGCGGCGGTTCTGGCCGGGGCCGGCTTCGACGTGGTGTGCATCGAGCCGCAGCCTCCGGGCCCCGACACGCCGGGCCCGGACGCCGATCTGCGCAGCACCGCCTTCCTGGAGCCGGCCATCGATCTGTTCCGCGATGCCGGGCTTTGGGAGCATCTGGCGCCCCACGCCACCGATCTGCGGGTGATGCGGCTGGCAGATGCGGGCGGGACCGACGCGATGATCCGCGAGGTGGCCGATTTCGACGCCGCCGAGCTGGGCCAGCCGCGGTTCGGCGCGAACATACCGAACTGGCGCATCCGCCGGGTGCTGGCCGATTACCTCGATGCGCAGCCGGGTGCCGATCTGCTGACGGGGCGCCGCGTCGCGCGTTTCACCCCGCGCAGCAAGGAAGCGATCGTGACCCTCTCTGACGGCAGCCAGCTGGCCGCGCCGCTGGTCATCGCGGCGGATGGGCGGGGCAGCTTCCTGCGCGAGGCGGCGGGCATCGGCGTGACCCGCTGGGATTACGGGCAGAAGGCGCTGGTCTTCGCCGTCAGCCACCCGATCGCGCATGACAACATCTCGACCGAGATCCACCGCTCGGGCGGGCCGTTCACGCTGGTGCCGCTGCCGGATCAGGACGGTGTTCCACATTCGGCTGTGGTGTGGATGGAGACGGGGCCGCGGGCAGGCGACCTTATGGAGATGTCGCCCGAGTCCTTCGAGATCGCGCTGAATACGCGCGCCTGCGGCTTGCTGGGCCCGCTGAAGCTGGCGACGCCGATCGGCAGCTGGCCGATCATCAGCCAGATCGCGCACCGGCTGGACGGGCCGCGGCTGGCGCTTGTGGCCGAGGCGGCGCATGTCATGCCGCCGATCGGGGCGCAGGGGCTGAACACCAGCCTGGCCGACATCCGCTCGCTGCGCGACCTGGTGGTCGAGTCGCGCGCGGCTGGCAAGGACATCGGCGCGGCGGGGCTGCTGGCGCGCTATTCGCGGGCGCGGCATGCGGATGCGATGCTGCGGGTGACCGGGACGGACGCGCTGAACCGCGCCGCCATGGCCGAGTCGCCCGTGCTGCACGATCTGCGCCGGGCAGGGCTCAAGGTGCTGCGCGACACGGCCTTGTTGAAGCGCGCGAGCATGCAGCTGGGCCTGGGCGCGGGGCGCAACGCTACCGGGTAGGCTGATCGAACGCCGGGCGGAACATTCGTGATGGATCCAGCCCAGCAGAACCGACCGGGCCTTGGTTACGGGTGCAGGCGGCTCAATAGCCGCTTTTTTCGCGGATAGCCTGTTTGAGCGCGACATAGGCATAGCTGTCGCGCGCGCCGCGGCGGCGGATCTCGATCAACTGCTCTTCGGCCCCGGCGGCATCGCCCATGTCGAGCAGCGCCTGGCCCAGATAGGACCGCGCGTCGATATAGCCCGGGTCGATCTCGATCGCGCGGCGGTAATAGGCCAGCGCCTCCTCGGCGCGGCCGGATTTGCGCAACACGTAGCCGGTATAGTTCAGAACCCGCAGGTTCTCGGGGTCCTCGGCGCCCTGCAGCAGCGCCAGCGCGGCGTCGTAGCGCTCTTCCAGCGCCAGGCCCCGCGCGGCGTCGACGCGGTCGCTGTCGGTCATTGCGGCGGTATCCGGGGCAGGGCAGTCCCCGCAGGCGGCGTCATCGCTGCCTGGCTCGTCGAACGGGTCGACCGCAACCGCGGCGCCTGCCATCGCGAGCCAGAGCGGCAGCACCAGAATGGCGGCGCGGGGTCTCATCCTGCCTCGCCGGCGGCGCGCTTGCGGGCGCGGGCGCTGTCTACGTCGCTGATCCCCAGCAGCTTCACCGTCAGGCGCATGAAGCTGTCCTCGTGGTGATCGCGCTGCTGGTCGGCCAGCGCCACCGACCACAAGGCCTGGGCCACGGCGAAGCGTTCGTCATAGGGCACGCCGTCCTTCACCGCGCGGGTCAGGTGCACCGTGTCGCCGGCCTCGCCTTCGAGCGTCTCGCCCTGGGCGCGCAAATCGGCGGCTGCCTCGGGCGCCAGGGCGTAGCGGTTGCCCAGAACGCGCTCGATCATTGCCTGCTCGTCGGCGTCGTACACGCCGTCGACCCTGGCGCAACGCACCAGAAGGGCGGCCATGGCGCGACGGTAATCCGCGAGGGGGTCGGATTGCGGGGCGGCGCCAGTGAGTCGGTTCAGAAGATCCGTGAACATGACGCTAAGATAAGCCCGCGCGCCGGTCAGACAAGCCGCGACTGCTCGACCGCGGCGCGGACGAAGTCGCGGAACAGCGGATGCGGATCGAAGGGCTTGGATTTCAGTTCGGGATGGAACTGGACGCCGATGAACCAGGGGTGGCCGGCGATCTCGACGATCTCGGGCAGACGGCCGTCGGGCGACATGCCCGAGAAGCTCAGCCCCGCCGCCTCTAGCCGGTCGCGATACTTGATGTCGACCTCGTAGCGGTGGCGGTGGCGCTCCGAGATCGACAGCGTGCCATAGATCTGCGCGACCTTGCTGCCCTCTTTCAGCACCGCGTCATAGGCGCCCAGCCGCATCGTGCCACCCTTGTTGTCGGTCGTGGCGCGCTGCACCGTCCGGTTGCCCTCGACCCATTCCTTGAGGTGGTAGACCACCGGCTCGAAGCGCTTCTCCCCGGCCTCGTGGTCGAATTCCTCGGAGCCCGCGTTCTTCAGCCCGATCAGGTTGCGGGCGGCCTCGATCACCGCCATCTGCATGCCGAGGCAGATGCCGAGATAGGGGACCTTGCGCTCGCGGGCGAACTGGGCCGCGCGGATCTTGCCCTCGGTCCCGCGCTCGCCGAAGCCGCCGGGCACCAGGATGGCGTGATAGCCCTCGAGCAGCGGCGCCACGTCCTTGTCGTGCTCGAAGATCTCGGCGTCGAGCCATTCGGCCCGCACCTTGACCCGGTTGGCCATGCCGCCATGGGTCAGCGCCTCGGCGATCGACTTGTAGGCGTCCTCGAGCTGGGTGTACTTGCCGACGATGGCGACCCGGACCTCGCCGTCGGGGTTGTGGACGCGGTCGGCCACATCCTCCCATTTTTCCAGGTTCGGTCGCGGCGCCGGAGCGATGCCGAAGGCGTCCAGCACCGCCTGATCGAGCCCCTCGCGGTGATAGGCCAGCGGCGCCTCGTAGATCGATTGCAGATCCTGCGCCGCGATCACCGCCTCGGGGCGCACGTTGCAGAACAGCGCCAGCTTCTCGCGCTCCTTCTCGGGGATCGCGCCTTCCGAGCGGCAGACCAGCACGTCCGGCGCGAGGCCGATCGAGCGCAGCTCCTTGACCGAGTGCTGCGTCGGCTTGGTCTTCAGCTCGCCGCTGGCGGCGATGAAGGGCAGAAGGGTGAGGTGCATGAAGATGCACTGGCCGCGCGGCTTTTCCTGCGCGAACTGGCGGATCGCCTCGAAGAACGGCAGGCCCTCGATGTCGCCGACCGTGCCGCCGATCTCGCAGAGCATGAAGTCGACCTCGTCCTCGCCGATGGGGATGAAGTCCTTGATCTCGTTGGTGACGTGCGGGATCACCTGGATCGTCTTGCCGAGGTAGTCGCCGCGGCGCTCCTTCTCGAGCACGTTGGAATAGATCCGGCCCGAGGTGACGCTGTCGGTCTGCCGCGCGGCGACGCCGGTGAAGCGCTCGTAGTGGCCGAGGTCGAGGTCGGTCTCGGCGCCGTCGTCGGTGACGAAGACCTCGCCGTGCTGGAACGGGCTCATCGTGCCCGGATCGACGTTGAGGTAGGGGTCGAGCTTGCGCAGCCGGACCGAGTAGCCCCGCGCCTGCAAGAGCGCCCCGAGCGCCGCCGAAGCCAGACCCTTGCCCAGGCTCGAGACCACGCCACCAGTGATGAAAACGAACCGCGCCATGGATGCCAGCGCCTCCCCGTGTGTCGTCGGCGACCCTCGAAGGGCGGCCGGAATTCAGTGCTCCACGGGAGTCCATGACTATCCTATCCCCGCCCCGCTGGCAAGGCAGGAGTCACAATATCCTGTGGATTATTGAGGCCGGGCAACCAGTGCTGGCGGTCCGGCCGGATCGGATGTTTTACTCGCTGGGCGGCACGGCCGGCCCGTCGGACGGGCTGGGCGGCGTCAGGTCGCCCTGAAGCGCCGGCGGCAAGGCCGGATCGGCGGGCTGCTCGGGGCTTTCGCCTTGCGTGCCGACCCGGTCGATGACCGACGCTCCGGCCGAATCGCGCGTGGCGTAGTAGGTCAGCGTCAGGCTGGTCAGGATGAAGCCGATCGCGAGGATCCAGGTGAACTTGGCCATCGGCGAGGCCTTGGGCCGGCCGGACATCGTGCCGCCGCCACCACCGCCGATGCCCAGACCGCCACCCTCGGAGCGCTGCAGCAGCACCGTCAGGATCAGCGCGAGCGCCAGCAAGAGGTGGATGATCAGAACGACGTTTTCCATGTCTAGCCCGGTCGGTTGCCCAATTCGCAGGTCGCGTGTCTAGACCATCACCTGCACCTTGTCGATGGCCAATTCAAGCCCTGCGCCGAAGTCGCGCGGCAAGCCAAAGGTTGCCCAGCGCGAGCGTCATCGCGAGGCCGGCGGCCAGTCCCGTGGCGCGCAGGCCGAAGGCCTCGATCACCATCCCGCCAGCCCAGCCGCCGAGTCCCGCGCCGGCATAGATCGCCGCCGCGTTCAGCGCCAGGTTCACGTTCTGCCGCTCGGGCGCCATCTCGATCAGCCGCATCTGCTGCGAGGGCATGAAGGACCAGCCCGCCAGCGACCACACCAGCCCCAGCGACAGCAGCAGGGCGTCGGGCATCGGCAGCAGCGAGAACAACGGCATCAGCAGAACCTGCGCGCCGGCCAGCAGCGTCAGGGTGCGCTGCGGGCCCAGCCGGTCGGCCAGCACCCCGCCCAGCAGATTGCCACCGACCGCCCCGATGCCGAAGACGAAGAGGAACAGCGAAACCCCGCTGCCGTCATAGCCCATCTGTTGCTGCAACAGCGCCGCGATATAGGTGAACAGGATGTAGACCGCGCCCAGGAACAGCGCCGTATAGGCCGTGGTCACCAGCCCGCGCAGATCGGCCAGCGCGGCGCCGAGCCCGCGCAGGGTGGTTGGCTGGAAGGCCAGGTCGCGCGGCACCACGCGGAGCACGCCGACCACCACCGGCAGCGCCAGCACCGCTACGATCAGGAAGGCCAGGTGCCAGGACAGGCTGTAGGCCAGCCAGGCGCCCGCCGGCACCCCGATCACCTGCGCCAGCGTCAGGCCGAAGAACACCCTTGCCAATGCGCGCCCCCGTCCCGCGGGCGGCGAGAGTCCGGCGGCGGTCGCGGCGGCCAGCGGGCTGAACAGCCCCGCGCCCAGCGCGCCGGCGACGCGCGCCGCCAGCAGGAGGGGCAGCGTTGGCGCCAGCGCAGCGCCCAGCGCCGCAAGCCCGAACAGCCCCATGGCCGCGGCCAGCAGCGCCCGGCGCGGCACCCGCCCGGTCAGCGCCACCAACAGCGGCGAGCCGATCGCGTAGGCCAGCGCATAGATGGTCAGCACTGTCCCCGCCCGGCCCTGACCGACGCCCAGATCCTCGGCCAGAAGCGGCATCAGGCCGATCACCATGAAGGCGCCCATGCCGATCACGAAGTTCCCGGCAGATAGCAGCCAGATCAGCATCGGGGGTGGGGGCTGAGGTTACTCGTCGCCGATCTGCTCGACGTCGTCGACATCCAGCTGCCCGGACAGGCGGCGGCGGATGATCGACCAGCTCAGGCCGACCCCCATCACCAGCGACAAGGCCAGCAGGCCGACCCAGGTCATCAGGTCAGGGTTCTGGAACGAGATGATCCCGATCCATTGCAGCACCCACAGCAGCGCGCCGACCAGCGCGATCACCAGCCCGATGCCGATGAAGCCGATCGACCGGAAGGTGGCGCGGAAATAGATCACATAGGCGATCAGCAGCACCAGCCCGAACAGGAACACCAGCGGGGTCTGCGAATCCCAGCTGTTCCGGGCCCACCGCACGTAATTCAACGAGGTCGGGTTGAAGGTGGCGAAGACCAGAAAGATCGCCGCGCCCCAACGGATCAAGAAGGATCGTCCCATATGTAACTCCGCAGAAATGTCTGCTGCGGAGCCTAGCCGCGCCGCGCCCGGAATGCCAGCCGCGATACGGGCTTACCAGCCGTTGAAGCGCGGCCAGAAGCCCCCCTGCAGCAGGTTGTAGCCGTCATAGCCGCCGGCGGCGGTCAGGCAGGCATGGACCGGCAGCACCCGCACCTGCGCGCCGATCGGCAGCCGGTCGTATATCCCGGGGTCCTCGACCCGCACCGTGCCATGTTCCTGGTGCACCACGTCGATCGCCAGGCCCAGCGGCTCCAGCGTCTCCGGGTCGCACAGCCAGCCGAATTTCGCGGTGGGCAGGTGCGGCGTCGCGCCGATGTCCTTCGACATCGCCAGCGCGCCCGAATCGAGGGTCAGCACCGAGGCCGCCCTGTTGTGGCCGATGACGGTGGCCAGCACGGTGACGGCGATATCCTCCAGCCCGCAGATGTTCCGCGCGTATTGGCAGAGGTCGTAGAACAGGTAGATGCCGCAGCGCACCTCGTCGATGCCCTCGAAATCGTCGGCGTGGAAGACGGTGGGCGTCGAGCCGGCCGAGACCAGCGGCACCTCGATGCCGGCCTTGCGCAGCCGCGCCGCCGCCTCCGTCGCCGCGCCGATCTCGTCGGCGGCGATCTCCTTCACGCGCTCGATCCTGTCCGAGCTGTAGGAATGTCCCGCATGGGTCATGATCCCGGCGAAACGGTCGCCCAGCGCCTCCGCGATCGCCTCCAGCTGCCCGTCATCGGCGCGCAGTCCGCCGCGATGCTCGCCGCAGTCGATCTCGATCATCGCCTTGTTGGGCAGCCCGCTCTCGGCCAGCGCCCGCGCCATCTCGACCGAATCCAGCGTCAGCGTCAGCACCTTGCCGGTCTCTTCGTTGATCCGCGCGACATGGGCGAACTTGTTCGGCGTGATGCCGGCCGCGTGCAGGATGTCGTCGAAGCCCGCCTTGCCGAAGACCTCTGCCTCCTTCAGCGTCGAGACGGTGACGGTGTGCATCCGCCCCCCGGTCGCGATCTTCGCCACCTCGGCCGATTTCGGCGTCTTCAGGTGCGGCCGCAGCGTCACGCCCTTGGCGGCGCAATGCTCGAGCATCTTCCGCGCGTTCCGCTCCAGCCGGTCGCGGTCGAGGATCAGGCAGGGCGTTTCCATCTCGGCAAAATTCATCGCGGGCTCTCCGTCAGCTCGATGCCCCATCTTCCTTGGTCCGGAAATATCCCGGGGGGCCTTGGGGGGCTGGCCCCCCAATCACTGCACATAAAAACGCCCGGCGGATACCCCCGCCGGGCGCGAAAATCCGAACCGGGCCTCAGGCCTCAGTTCTTCGACTTGTCGACCATCTTGCCGGCGGAGATCCAGGGCATCATGCCGCGCAGCTTCTCGCCGACCTGCTCGATCTGGTGGCCGTCGTTGATCTTGCGGGTGGCCTTGAACATCGGCTGGCCGGTTTGGCACTCGGCCATCCAATCGCGCACGAAGCGCCCGGTCTGGATGTCCGAGAGGATGCCGCGCATCCGCTCCTTGGTCTCGGCGTAGGGCAGCACGCGCGGGCCCGAGACGTACTCGCCGTACTCGGCGGTGTTCGAGATCGAGTAGTTCATGTT
>JABAHR010003889.1_pt3 | contig 13061 bp, 15 predicted proteins | sample 7062101 | NCBI WGS metagenome assembly JABAHR01 (sample SAMN14534553, study PRJNA622989) | marine sediment metagenome | biome: marine biome [ENVO:00000428]; feature: marine pelagic biome [ENVO:01000023]; material: deep marine sediment [ENVO:00002113] | place: India: Gulf of Kutch | collected... | reverse complement strand
CTATCTGGTGCAGCTGGTCACGGCGACGCGTGATCCGGCCCGCTATGGGGAGGAGCTTGCCGGAGTGCTCCAGTATGGCGCCAGCCCGCGCGCCACCATGGCGCTGGATCGGGCGGCCCGGGCCCAGGCCTGGCTGGCGGGGCGCGACTTTGTCACCCCTGACGACATTCAATCCATTGCCCACGATGTGTTGCGCCATCGCCTGCTGCTGACCTTTGAGGCCGAGGCCCAGGGGCAAACGCCGGATCAGGTGGTGGACGCGCTCATCGAGCGCATCGGAGTCCCCTAGGGCTGATCCATGGCCGGTCCTCGCGGCACTGATTTCGGGGCACTCGCGCCCACCGCCTCCCCCGCTGCCATCACCCTGGCGGAGCTTTTGTCGCTGCGCCACGCTGGCGAGCAGCTGGTGCTGGGCGCGAAACGGGTGCGGGCCGGGCAGGGTGGAGGCCATCTGTCGCCCTTCAAGGGGCGCGGCATGGAGTTCGACGAGGCGCGCCCTTACCAGGCTGGCGATGACCTGCGCAGCATTCACTGGCGGGTAACGGCGCGCACGGGCAAGCCCTATACCAAGGTGTTTCGCGAGGAACGGGATCGCCCGGTGATCGTGTGGCTGGACCTGCGTCGACCCATGATGTTCGCAAGCCGCGGTGCCTACAAGGCGGTGCGCGCGGCCCAGCTGGCTGCTCTGGTGAGCTTCAGCGCTGCCGCCCACGGCGATCGGCTCGGTGGGCTGGTGTTTGCCGAGGACGACCATTTCGAGCTGCGGCCGCGGTTGGGGCGGCGTTCGGCTTTGCGGTTGCTGCAGACCATCGTGACCATGCCGGTGTGGAATGACGCTCCCCGCGCCGGGGCTGGCGCAGTCGATACGGGCACCCAGGCGCTGCTGCGCTTGAGCCGGGTGGCGCGCCCGGGCAGCCTGGTGTTTCTGTTGAGCGACTTTCGCGGCATGGACGACGATGCCGCCACGGCGCTTTCCCAGCTGGCCCGTCATTCAGATCTCGTGGCTGTCTTTCTCTATGATGAGCTGGAGCGGGAACTCCCGCCCGCCGGCCGCTATCGGATTCAAGTAGCGGACGACGCGATGACGGTGGACACCAGCCATGATCCGACCCGGGCCCACTATCGGGACAGCTTTGCCCAACGGCAAGAGCGCATGCGTGAGCTGGTCAAACGCCTGGGGATCTACCTGGTGGACTGCGCCACCACCGACGACCCGCGCCTGCTGCTGGCGAATCGTTTCGGAGCACCCTGAATGAACGCGCCGCCCGTGGATCCTGCGACCCTGCCGCTGCGGGATATTCATTTGCCCCAAGCCGTCAGCTGGTGGCCGCCAGCGCCAGGTTGGTGGGCTCTATTGGCATTGGCAGCCGTGGCCCTGCTGGCCCTCGCCTGGTGGCAGCGCCGCTTTCGCGCCCGGCGCGCCAACCGGGCTGCGCTGCGCCTGTTGGACGACGCTGCTGCCCAGGCCCAAGCGCAGCCACTGGCGGCGGTGCAGACCGTGTCCGTGGCGCTGCGGCGTTTCATCATGACCACGGAAGGACGCGGTGCCGCAGCGGTGACGGATGAGGCCTGGCTGTCTCTCCTGGACAGCCGCTGGGATCAGGACGCCTTCCAGGCCGGCGCGGGCAAGCTGCTGGCCCATGGGCCCTATCTGCCCGCGGAGCGGGTCGGTCCCGAGGCTGCTCTGCGGTTGGTCGAGCTGGCCCGCAGCTGGCTCAGCGTGCAGCGGGCAGCGAGGGCCTGAGGAGATGTGGCTGTTGGCCTGGTGGTGGGTACTGCTGCTGGCACCGTTGCCGATGCTGGTGCGCCGGCTGCTGCCGCCGGCCAGTCTGACCGCCGAAGCCGCACTGCGGCCGCCGTCGGGCAGCGACTTTGCCGGGCTGGCGTTCGCCACCGGAAGGGGTGGCCGGCTTTCGCCGAAGCTGGTCGTATTGTCGCTGATCTGGTTGGCGGTGCTGCTGGCGGGGGCCCGGCCCCAATATCTGGGTGAGCCCGTGTCGGTGCCCGTGACCGGGCGCGATCTGCTGCTGGCCGTTGATCTGTCCGGCAGCATGGAAGAGCGGGACTTCGAGCTGGCCGGGCGCTGGGTCGATCGGCTGACGGCCACCAAGGCCGTGGCCAGTGATTTCATCGAGCGTCGCGTGGGGGACCGGGTGGGGTTGATTCTGTTCGGCCGCAACGCCTATCTGCAGACGCCGCTGACCTTTGACCGGGTAACCGTGCAGACTCTGCTGGCTGAGTCGGCTATCGGGCTGGCGGGCAAGGAAACGGCGATTGGCGACGCCATCGGCCTGGGCATCAAGACGCTGGATGCCGCTCAGGTGGAGGAGGGTCGCCGGGTCATGGTGCTGCTCACGGACGGCGCCAATACCGCTGGGGAGGTGGAACCTCTCAAGGCGGCGGAGCTGGCCGCCCAGCGGGGCGTGGTGATCTACACCATCGGCATCGGGGCCGATGAAATGATGGTGCGTTCCATGATGTTCGGCTCACGGCGGGTCAACCCGTCACGGGATCTGGATGAAAAAACCCTCAAGGCGATTGCCGGCGGCACCGGCGGGCAGTATTTTCGCGCCCGGGACACGGCGGAGCTGGCGCGGATCTACGGCATCCTGGACCAGCTGGAGCCTGCGGCGAAGGAAGAGTCCGGGTTCCGCCCGGTGACCGAGCTGTACATGTGGCCCTTGGGTGTCGCCGTCGTCCTGGCCAGTCTCTGGGCGTTGCTGGGGGTGCTGCCGGGGCGCCGCGAGCAGCCTGCGGCCCATGGGCAGGTGCAGCATGGGTGAGTTTCATTTCTTGCGGCCCCTGTGGCTTTTGCTGCTGCCGGTGCTGGCCTTGCTGCTGTGGCGGCTCGCGGCCCGACGCTTCAAGGCGGGCAGCTGGCGCGATGTGATCGATGAGGCACTGTTGGAGCACGTCTTGATCGGCGCGTCTTTGAGCCGCCGGTCCCTGCGCTGGCCGCTGTGGTTGGCGGCGGCAGCCGTCCTGGTGGCTGTACTGGCGCTGGCCGGACCCACCTGGGAACGGCAGACTACGCCGGCGTTTCGTTCCGACGAGGCCTTAGTGGTGGTTCTGGATCTGTCCCGTTCCATGGATGCCACTGACCTGAAGCCCTCCCGCATGGCCCGGGCGAAGCTGAAGCTGTTGGACCTGCTGGAGGAAAGGGATCGCGGCCAGATAGCCTTGGTGGTGTTCTCGGCCCACGCGTTCACCGTGACGCCGCTGACGACGGACACCGACACCATTGCCAATCTGGTGACCAGCCTGGGCAGCGACATCATGCCCAGCCAGGGCAGCTACCCGGAGGTGGGCCTGGATAAGGCTCGCCAGCTCTTGGAGCAGGCCGGCGTCAGACGCGGCCAGGTGCTGTTGCTCACCGACAGCGAGGTCCATCCGACGACCCTTGAGAGCGCGGCGGCTCTGGCCGGCGCCGGTCACCGCCTGAATGTGCTGGGTGTGGGCACACCCAACGGCGGGCCGATCCTCAATCCCGGCGGCGGCTTTCTCACCGATGCCGTGGGGCAGGTGGTGGTGGCCCGTTTGGATGAAGCCCAGCTCAAGCGTCTGGCTGTGGCCGGCGGTGGGCGCTACGCCACTATGGCGGTGACCCGGGAAGACCTGTCTTACCTGGCAACGCCCGGTAGTATCGGCGAGGTGACGAATGACAACGGCGACAGCGCGATGCAGACCGCGCTCTGGCAGGACCAGGGCGCCTGGCTGGTGCTGCTGCTGTTACCCCTGGCCGCCCTGGCCTTTCGCCGTGGCTGGCTGCTCGGGTTGGTCTGTGCTGTGCTGCTGCCCGCCCCGCCCGCGGGTGCGCTGACCTGGGATGACCTGTGGCTGCGGCGCGATCAACAGGGCGCTCGTGCATTTGCCGAACAGCGGCCGGCCGCTGCGGCGGAGCTGTTCGACGATCTCCAGTGGCGCGCGGCGGCCCAGTATCGCGCCGAGGACTACCCCGCCAGTGCCACTGCCCTGGATGGGATTGACGGGCCTGATGCCCATTACAATCGCGGCAACGCGCTCGCCCGTGCGGGTAGCTTCCCGGAGGCGATCGCAGCCTACGATCGCGCTTTGGAGCTGGACCCGGACCACGAAGATGCGGCCTACAATCGCCAGTTGCTGATGGAGAACATGCCCCAGCCGCCGCCGGGCCAGGAGGGCCAGCAGAGTCCACCGGATGCCCAGGATCAAAGCCAGGGGCAGGAACAAGAGGCCGCGGGCGAAGAGAATCCCGGCGAGGGCGAGCAGCAACAGGGCGAGGAGGGCGAGCAGTCTGAAGGCGATAATCAACCCCAGGAGGGCAGCGCCGGGCAGCAGCAGGCTCAGAGTGAGGACCAGGAGGCCATGAGCGACTGGGCCTCTGAGCAGGCGGCGGACCAGTGGCTGCGGCGTATCCCGGACGACCCCGGAGGTCTGTTGCGGCGCAAGTTCCGCTATCAGTATCAGCGTCTGGGTCGGGATCAAGACGGCAACGACGTGTGGCCGGGTGACGAGGAGGCACCCTGGTGAAACAAGCGGTGGCGCTGTTCCTGTTGGGTCTGCTGGCGCTGGCGGTCGCGCGGTCAGCGACGGCCGCCCAGGCCAGTGTCGATCGGGCCCAGGTGCGTGTGAACGAGTCCTTCACCTACACGTTGCGGCTGGAAGGTGAGCCCAACGCCGAACCCGATGTGACGTCCCTGGAGCAGGACTTTGACATCCTGCAGCGGTCCCAGAGCACCCGTATCCAGGGCAGCAATGGGCAGTATTCCCAGTTCACCGAGTGGCAGATTGTCCTGATGCCGACCCGCATCGGGGTGTTTACCCTTCCCGGGGTGACCGTGGGTGGCCAGACCGCTAATCCCATCCGAGTGGAGGTGCTGGCGGCGGGCAGTGAGGAAGCACCCGGCGACATCTTCATCGAGGTGAGCGCCGAGCCCCAGCACCCTTTCGTCCAGGCCCAGACCGTGTACACGGTGTCGCTGTTTCTCGGCATCGATACCCGCGGATCGCGCTTGAGTGAGCCCCAGGTCACCGGTGGTGAGGCCATCGTGGAAAAGCTGGGGGATGATCGCCAGTTCCAGGTGGAACGCGACGACCGGCGCTTCATCGTGATCGAGCGGCGTTACGCCATCTTTCCCCAGGAAGCGGGGAATCTGACCATCGAGCCCATGCGGTTTGAAACCCAGGTGCTGGACGGGCGGCGTTTCTCGCGGATTCAGCGCTTCAATTCAGATGCCGTCGAGCTCATGGTGCGTGGCGCAGTACCGCCGCCACCGGAATACGCTGCTGCCGCCTGGCTGCCCGCCCGCGCGCTGCGCTTTTCGGAGCGCTTTTCCGGGGACGACGGTGGGCTCGTGGCCGGCATACCCGTCACCCGGAGCCTGACTTTGATTGCCGACGGCGTGTTGTCGACCCAGCTGCCGGAGCTGGCCGTCACCACCCTGGATCCCATCAAGCAATATCCCGATCAGCCGGAGTTGGAGAACACTGTGACGGCCGAGGGAATGCGGGCGCGGCGTACCGAGCGTTACGCGGTGATTTCAACCCGGGCCGGCGATTTTGAGTTGCCGGGCGCTGCCGTGCCCTGGTTCAACGTATTGGCCGAGCGCTGGGAGGCGGCTCAGCTGGCGCGCCGTACCGTGGCCGTCGCGCCGGACCCGGACCAGCCGCTCCTGGATGAGCCCGATATGCCCTTCGACGCCGCTGCCCCGGTCGAGCCCGTGGGTCCGTGGCGCATGGTGAGCCTGGGGCTGGCCATCGGCTGGGCCGGCACGGTGATGCTCATGCTGGCTTTTAGCCAGGGCACCAGGCGTGCTGACAGCCGGCAGGCCGCAGGCGCCGGGGAGCGGCAGCGCCGTCGTCAGGGGCGGGTATTGAGCCAGGTTCGCCGGGCCTGCAGCGATCATGACGCTCAGGCCGTCCGGGAGCGGATGCTGGAATGGGGTCGGCTGCGCTTTCCGGACCAGCCACCGGCGACCCTGACTGCCCTGGGGCGGCGTCTGGACGCGCCCGTTGCCGCCGCGCTCACCGGGGTTGAAGCGGCCCTGTATGGCCGCAGCGCAACAGCCTGGCGTGGCGATGAGTTGCTGGCGGCGCTGAAACGGATAGACGCGGTTGCCCCGACGGATCGGGCCAGGGGTGCCGACGACGGCCTGGTGCCCCTGTATCGTTAGCCCGTTAGCGACTGGCCAAAGCTCAAGAAGATCCGCGCGTCGCTTTTCGCCTCGACACGATGGGTCTCGCCGGGCACCGTAAACGCGTAGTCGCCCGCGCCGAGCGCCTCCCCATCCACGTCGATCGTGCCTTCAAGAACCAGCATCTGTTCCCAGGCCCGGTGCTCGTGCTCCGGGTAGACGCTGCCCCTGGCCATCTCGCAAAATTCTGCCGCCACGTCCTCGCCGTGGTTCCACAGAGTAGCCCGGCGGATTCCCGCCACCCCGGACTCGCGCCAGTCGACCTGGTGTTTGGTGAGGATTCGCATAGCTTGTCTCCAATGCCCAAGATTGACTTATAGCACTCGCGCGATGATCCCTGCATATACTCACTGCATGAGTCTGTGCGCCATGTTCCAGCCCGCCAAACAGCCCGGTGCGTGCCACGAAGTCCCCGCGGGAGATGGGGCGTGGTCACCACGCCGCAGCGGAGCATGGATTTCGCGCAGCAGAGCGACACGCAGGTCATGGCCCCGGCGAACGACTCCATTCAGATCACCCCTGAGGCCACTGAGTTGACCGGCCTGTGGATGGCGGTTGGCGCCACACCGCTGTTGATCGCCGCCAGCGCCGGCGCGGCAGGATAGCGCGCATGCCGGCTGGCCATTGGCTGCTCTTGCTCCTGGTGAACCTGTTCTTCGGTTTCAACCTGGTGGCCAGCAAGTACGGCATGGCGGAGCTGCCGCCGTTTACGTTTACCGCGTTTCGCTTCGCGCTGGTGGCGCTGGTGCTGTGCGCGGCGCTGCGGGTGCGGCGCGGCCAGATGCGCGCCGTGGCGATCGTCGGTGTCACCCTGGGCTTCCTGCACTTCGGTCTTGCCTATACCGGCTTGTCCCTGGCCGGGGATGCCGCCACGATGGCGATCGCGTTTCAGCTCACCGTGCCCTTTGTGACGCTGTTGTCAATGGTGTTTCTCGGGGAGCGAGTGGGCTGGCGTCGGGGGTCCGGCCTGGTGCTGGCCTTTGCGGGTATCGTGGTGATGGGATTTGATCCACGGGTCTTCGACTACCGGGATGCCCTCGTGTATGTCGCCCTGGGCTGCCTGTCAGCCGCCATCGGCACGCTGGTGATGAAGCGGCTGCGCGGAGTGGGCGTGTTCGAGCTCCAGGCCTGGATCGCCGTGCTCAGTGCCCCCGTGCTGGCGTTCTGTGCCCTGCTGGCAGAGCCTATGACGCTGGCGCAGCTTGGCTCCGTGTCGGCTCTCACGTGGGGTGCCGTGGTGTTCTCGGCACTGGCCACCAGCATCGTGGGCCATGGCGGCTTCTACTTCCTCATTCAGCGCCACGATGTCTCGCTGATCGCGCCGCTGACGCTGTTTTCCACGGTGTTCGCCGTGCTGTTTGGAGTCTGGCTGCTCGGCGACGTGATTACGGCGCGTATTGCCCTGGGCGGGGCGCTGACGCTGGTGGGCGTTCTGGTGCTGGTGCTGCGGGCGGGCACCAACACGACGCTGGACACCCAGGCGGTGTCGGCCGGCGTGGGGCTGAAGAAAGCACTTTGAGAACTGCATCAGGGTAAATCCTGCCCGTTGGCGGCATGCTGCAGGCTTGCGATAGTCAGTGTTTACGCGATGCAGCTACCTCAGCACCAAAGGGAGACGGTGGGCTCTGCGACCGCTGCAGAGCTGCGCAGCGGTTTTCCCGGCCTTGAGTTCGCCGCCCCGCTGGAGAAGGAGTTCCGCGCGGCCTATTTGCAGCAGAGCATCCCTCGAGGCCGTATCTCCGGCGTGATCGCCCTGGTGCTGGTGCTTGCTATCACCTGCGTGGATCTGCTCCTGGGCGCGGTATCCGATACCGTTAACGTGCTGCGGCTGGGTTTGCTGTGCCCCCTGCTGGCCCTGATTCTTATGGCCACCTATCTGCCGCTGCTGCGCCGGTACTACAGCTACGTGGCTGGCATCGGCGTGTTACTGGTCGGCATCACGGCCAACTATATCTGTATCACCGGCGCGCTGGGGGGCACCGAGCACCTGCTGGCCGGGCCGGTGCTCGTCATCGCTTTTGCCTGTTTGTTTCTGGGGCTGTTCTTCAGCGCTGCGGTGAGTATCGCGGCNNNNCGCCATTTTGGCCGCGGCAGCGGTGATTGGCTCCATAGCCGTATTCAACCTGGAACACGCCCTGCGCACGACCTTTCTGGAAACCCGTTTGCTGAACGAGTTGGCGGAGCGGGATGGACTCACGGGCCTTTACAACCGGCGCATGTTCGATGACTACATTGAGCGCATCTGGCGCCAATCCCGGCGTGAGGGCGTGCCGCTGCAGCTTATTTTTCTGGATATCGATTACTTCAAACGCTACAACGACGTTTACGGTCATCAGGCCGGTGACGATTGCCTGAAACGGGTTGCCGAAACCATCGCCTGGTCCGCCAAGCGACCCTTCGATCTGTGTGCCCGCTATGGTGGCGAGGAATTCGTGCTGGTGGTCTACGCCCCGCCGCGGGACTACGCTGCCACCCTGCCGGAAAAAATCCGGCGCGACGTGCTGTCCCTGGCCATTCCCCATCAGGGCTCGGAAATCGCGCCCTACGTGACCATCAGCGCCGGCGTTGCGGTAGTTCGGCCGGGCGCTGACCGCAGCCTCGCCGGGGTCATTCAGCTGGCTGACGAGGCGCTCTACGAGGCCAAGCAGAGCGGCCGTAACCGGGTGGTGTATCGGGATGCGGCCTTCGCCGAGGTGGAGACGGGCAGCTTCAACGTCAAGCCGCGCCTGACCCCGTTGCCCTGAAGCCTACCAGGTGCCCTCGTTGGCCATGGACTGCCAGGGCTCCTCCGGCGGCAGCGGCTTGCCGCTCTGCAACAGCTCAATGGAAATGTTGTCCGGTGAACGAATAAAGGCCATGAAGCCGTCCCGGGGCGGGCGATTGATGGTGATGCCGGCGTCCATGAGTTGCTGGCAGGTCTCATAGATGTTGTCCACCTGATAAGCCACATGACCGAAGTTGCGGCCTTCGCTGTAGCTTTGCGGATCCCAGTTGTAAGTCAGCTCCAGGGTGCCGGCCTCATCGCCGGGCGCCGCCAGGAACACCAGGGTGAAGCGGCCCGCCTCGTTCTCGATGCGGCGAACCTCCCGCAGGCCGAGCTTGTCACAATAAAAGTTCATGGAGGCAGCCAGGTCGGTGACACGCACCATGGTGTGCAGATATTTCACGAATCGAACTCCGGTGGCGAGACCTGGCATTATAGCGGCCGGCCCCTTGGCGATGGAAAGCATGGCACTAGCCGGTCACACGCTCAGAACCCTTTCGCTGGACCTGGACAACACCCTGTGGGACGTGGATCCGGTGATCGAAGCGGCCGAGCAGCGGCTGAGGGACTGGCTGGCCGCCGAATGTCCTCGGGCAGTGGCTCATTACCGGCCGGAACGGGTATTGGCCCTGCGTCGCGAAATTACCGCGCGGTATCCGGAACGGGATCACGATCTGACCTTTCTGCGCAAGGCGGTGCTGGAGCAGATTCTGGTGGGGGCCGGCTACCCGGGCGATCTGGCGGAGGCCGCCTTTGCGGTATTCTTTGCCGCCCGCAACGAGGTCACCCTGTTCGCCGACGTGCTGCCCGCCCTGGAACGGCTCAGCCAGCGTTTTGAGCTGGTGGCGCTGACCGACGGCAACGCTGATCTGGCGGCTATCGGGCTGGATGCATTTTTCAGTCACTACATCAACGCCGCCGGGGTGGGTCGCGCAAAGCCCCACGCCGCCATGTTTACGGCGGTTGCCGCAGCAACTGGACACGATCCGACCGAGATCGTCCACGTCGGGGATCATCCGGAGAAGGATGTGGCTGGCGCCCGTCGCTGCGGCTTAAGGGCGGTCTGGGTGAACCGGCAAAATCATGCCTGGCCCTTGGATNNCTTGGATCATGCCGCCCCCGATGCCGAGGTGACGGATCTTGCCGCGCTGGTCGAGCAGCTTGTGCCCTGACGCCGCGCCATGACCATGCCCACGCCGGCAGTGGACAAACTGCGGCTGATCTTCGTGCCGGGCATGAAGCCCAAGCCGCCACCACGGGTCCATCGCCGCGCCCTGTGGGATGCGCTGCTGGTGGGTCTAGAACGGGTTGATCACCAGTTGGCGACAGACTTCGCCCGACATTCCGAGGACTTCTGGCTGGTCTCCTGGACCTATCTGTTTTACGGCGTTCACCGGAACTTCGAGCTGGATCGGCCAGGCATTGCCGCGCTGGCTGCCAAGCCACAGCCGGGGCAGGCGGACGTGGATGAGATCGAGTCGTTGGCACGCCGCATCAGTCGCTGGGTGCGGGTCGTGGGCGATGCGCTGCCGTTTCTGAGCCGGCGGCTGGCGGATCCGGATACGCGCCTCACCATGGCTGAGGCGCGGCGGTATCTGACCGATCGCGCCGGCATCGGCCGCGAGGTGCGGCTGATGCTGAAAAACCAGCTGACTGACGCCTGGGCGGACGGCGATGCGGTGCTGCTGATCGGCCACAGCCTGGGCTCGGTGATTGCCTACGATACCTTATGGGAGCTGTCCCACGAGGAGCCCGAGGCGGGCCAGATCGATCTGTTCATCACCCTGGGCAGCCCGCTGGCGACCCGGTTTATCAGGCGCCGCCTGCGGGGCGTGGCGCGCCGCGGTCGCGAGCGCTATCCCACCATCGTGCGGCGCTGGATCAATTGCTCAGCCAGAGGCGAGCTGACCGCTATTCATCCGGCATTGGCGCCCTATTTCCGTGAAATGGTGACGCTGGGCCTGATCCAGTCCATCGAGGATCGCACGGGTTTCTATAACCACTTTCGCGGTCAACGGGGCCTGAATGTGCACAAGTCCTATGGTTACCTGATGCATCCGGAAGTCGCCGGGTGCATTGCCGCCTGGTTGCGGAGCCGTCGAGCCGCTAGTCCAGCTGGGGCTTGATCACCACGTCGATGCGCCGATTCCGGGCTCGACCCTCGGCCGTCTCGTTGTTGGCGATGGGCTGGGTCTCGCCGAAGCCCACGGCGCTGATGCGATAGGCGGGAATATTAAGCTGGGTGACCATGTACTCGCCCACAGCTTCGGCGCGGCGCTTGGACAGGGCCATGTTGCTCTCATCGCCGCCGTAGGAGTCCGTGTGACCCTCGATGACGAGCTGGGAGCGCGGAAACACCTCCACCGCGTCACGAACTTTGGTGAGCAGCGGGCGATAATTGGGGTCCACGTTGGACTGGCCGCTGGCAAAGGTCAGGCCCACCAGGCGCATGATAATGTCGTTGCCCTGGCGATAGACTCGGGCCTCGTCCCGACGGAACGTGGTTTCGATGCGCTCGAATTGCTCTTTGATTCGAGCTTCGGCTTCCAAGCGCTTCACCAGGGCGACGCGCTCTTCGGAGACGCCGCCCAGCTGTTCGTCCAGCTCGCGGATTTCCTCCTCCAGTCCGGCGATGCGGACGTTGTTTTCATCAACTTCCTGGGTAAGCCGCTGATTGCTGTCGCGCATATCCTCTACCAGCTCGGCAAGCTCGCTGGCCACGGGTTCCGGACCTTCGTCCAGGTAGGCCACGATGTCTGCACTGGCGGCGATGCGCCGCAACGGCTCTTCATACTCCAGGATGGCGTCTTCCAGCGTTAAACGCTGATCCCGCATCTCGCGGATGTGCTCGGCCAGGTAAATCGCGTGGCGGGCCTCGTAATTGGCCTCTGTCGCCAGGCTGCGCGGCAGATCGGTGTCGTAGCGGTTTTCCGTCAGTTCCCGCTCGGCCCGCGCCAGCAGCGCTTCGGCCTTGGCCAGGGTCTTGGGCGCGTAGCGCTGCACCCGGCTCTTCTCAGCGGTGGCCAGAAGTGCGCGGGTCTGGCTGAGATATTGGGTCTTGATGGCAGAGAGCTCGGCATCGCGGAAGGTCGCTTCAGCGCTCGCTGCCCGGCTGCGGGCCAGCTTGATGTCACCGGCCTCCAGGCGCGTCATGGCGCTGTTGAAATCCCGCTCGGCCTCGGTCCACAGATCGCTGGCAAAACTGTTCGCTTTGGCTGCGAGGGCATCGGAGCGGGTCTTGATCACCGAGGCCAGCGTGATTTTGGCAATTTCCGCTGCCGCCGCCGCCTTGGCGAAGTAATCACTGGCTGTCACCAGTTTGCTGCGCACCCGGGAGAGATTGCGGCCCCTGGCCAGATCCCGGTCCGCTTCCACGTAGGCGCGCTGGCCGCGCTCGTAGTTGTCGGGCGAAAGCAACTGGGCGTTGGCCGCGTCGGCGGCCACTTTGGCTTCATCTGCTTGCTGGAATAAGGAGGCGCGCAATTCGTCCTGGGCGCTGGCTGTGCCCGCCACGCACAACAGCAGGGCGGCAGCCAGTAAAGGAAGCTTTTTCATGGGCGTGGCGAACTCGGTTGTCAACATGAGGACTTCTTAAAGGCTCCACCAAATATGTCAAGCAAATCCGTCTGGTTTGCAACTTATTTTTGCCATTTGCCCCATCCGATTTTGGGAGACAGGACGAAAGTCATGAATCGAAGCCACACCATGAGCCGCCGCCTGCTGGACCCAGTTCGTTCTGGCCTGGGTGGATGGGAAGCCCCTCTCTCCGGCTGACCCAGCAGCTTGAGCTTCAAAAGGACAGACTGGCGCGGGCGTGTCAGGTGGCCGGCAGGTCGGATGAATCATCGCCTAAGAAGCTCGACCTCGGTCACGTTTCTGCCGCCGGGCTGGCGCCGGGCAGGAAACTGTGCAGCCAGTCACAGACACCTAAAAAGAACAGCCGTATCGTCATCAACCATGGGTGTTAAGTATTACACGCACTTTGTTTTAACCAACGCCTCAGAGGCGGATGGTGAAGAATTCTCCGGTGTGGTTGAGGTGAATCAGCCTACCGAGCGGCGCTATGACACGTGCGAGATCGAGGCCTTGCTGGCCCGGAACTTTGATCTTGATTCGGACCACGT
>JABAHR010002138.1_pt1 | contig 13081 bp, 11 predicted proteins | sample 7062101 | NCBI WGS metagenome assembly JABAHR01 (sample SAMN14534553, study PRJNA622989) | marine sediment metagenome | biome: marine biome [ENVO:00000428]; feature: marine pelagic biome [ENVO:01000023]; material: deep marine sediment [ENVO:00002113] | place: India: Gulf of Kutch | collected... | reverse complement strand
GTATCTCCTGTCTTATTAAGAAACCAAAAACAAAAAAATGATAATGCACATGCGTTTATGATCTTTATTGTCTTCTTATACTTATCTTCTACAGAATCTAAATATATATCAATAAATGGTTTTGAAGCGTAATGTAAAGGATAAATTAATGTGCTGAGGCCTACGATTATTAATGTATGTGCTGCTAATCTTACTGAATCTGTATGGAAAATATCAAAGATATAAGATACCAATACTGTTAATAGATGTGGTATAAATCCATAAAAATGTAAAGCTGCCCAGCCTGTAGCTGTATGATAGTTATAATAAGGAAAAAGTGATTTAAACCAAATATCCTTATATGTTTCGGTATGAACTATATGAAAGTTTAAATCAGCAGAATTGATAATATCTGTTGTGATTAAAAATCTAAACCAATATATAAGAAATAATGTAAAAATGAAATAGATAATGAAGTCATAAGGAACAGGATTTTTAAATTTCTCTGTAAACATATTATTACTAAATCTATAGCTGGAAATGTAGTTAATAAAGGTTGAATATACTATAAATTTTTATATATAAAAATTTAAAATATTTAATAATTGAAACCACATCAATAATAATAAAGATGTGATTATAATAATATTTGCTAACTACTTTTTCTTGTACATATGTGTGCTAGGTCCAAAAAATAGTTCAGCAGCTTCCATAATCGTTTCTGTTAAGGTTGGATGTGGATGTATAGTGAGTTTTAGGTCAGTTGCAGTAGTACCCATTTCTATTGCGTGTACTCCTTGTGCTATCATCTCTCCTGCACCTACTCCTACAATACCCATTCCCAGTATTCTTTGTGTTTTGTTATCTATTATTAATTTTGTAAGACCATCATTTCTATCAAGTGTAGTAGCTCTTCCAGAAGCAGTCCAGTTAAATCTTGTTGATGTATAGTCAAGTCCTTTCCCTTTTGCTTCGTCTTCGGTTACTCCGCACCATGCGATCTCTGGATCGGTAAATACTACAGCAGGTATTGCATAAGGATCGTAGATTACATTTTTACCCGCAATTACTTCTGCCACTATCTTTCCTTCATATGTAGCCTTATGTGCAAGCATTGGATCTCCGGCAACATCACCTATGGCATAAATGTTAGGATTATTAGTCTGTCTTTTATCATTAATTTCAATAAATCCTCTGTTATTAATCTTTACATTGATATTTTCTAATCCAATATTTTGTGAATTTGGTTTTCTTCCAACTGAAATTAAAATCTTGTCGAAAAGTTCTTCTATTATTTCATCTTTATTCGTTTTAAAAGTGGCCTTTATTTTTCCCTTTTGTTTTTCTATTTTTTCTACTCTTGTGTTAAGAAGTATAGATTTAAATTTTGATGTTAGTCTTTTTTTAANNGATCCAAGTGCGTGATATACTGTTCCAAGCTCAAGCCCTATATATCCTCCCCCTATCACAAGTAGCTTCTTTGGAATATTTTCTATTTCTAATGCACCAGTAGAATCAAGAATAGTTTTATTATCTGAATCGATTCCTGGAATTACTGCAGGAGAAGATCCTGTAGCTATTACTGCTTTATTGAAATTAACTGTTATTTCTTCGTTATCTTTATATACCAATAAGCTGCTTGAATCGATAAACTGTGCATGTCCTTGTATATAATTTATCTTTCTGAACTTTGAAAGCTGTCCAAGTCCCGATGTCAGTTTTTTTATGACATCATCTTTCCATTTTTTTAAAGTGTTTAAATCAATATCAGGATTTTTGTATGTGATGCCTAAAGAAGAAGCATGAGAAGCTTCATCTATAAGTTTAGAAATATGAAGAAGAGCTTTTGATGGTATGCATCCTTCATAGTTACACACTCCTCCAGGATACTCTCTTGAGTCAATCAGGGTGACTTCAATTCCAAGATCAGCAGCATGAAATGCTGCAGGATAGCCACCAGGGCCTGCACCAATTACTACTAATTCTGTATTTATATTCTTTTCAGGCATTTTGATTTCCCGTACAGGTTATGAATCCAATAAAGTGAAAAATGGATTCTCTAAAGCTTCTATAATCCATCTTAAAAACTTTATGGCATCGGCACCGTCTATTATTCTATGGTCGTACGATAAAGACAGAGGCATCATNNTCGGCGCCGTCTATTATTCTGTGATCATATGATAGAGACAGTGGCATCATGAGTCTGGGTTTGAATTCATCATCAATATATACAGGCTCCATACGTGCTCTTGATATGCCCAATATAGCTACATTGGGGTGATTTAGTATAGGTGTAAAATAAGTGCCTCCTATACCGCCTAGATTTGTTATAGTAAATGTACTTCCCTGCAGTTCATCTGGCTTAATTTTCTTGTTTCTGGAACGCTCTGAAATATCGGACATTTCAACAGATATCTGGGTTATGTTCTTTTTGTCTGCATTTTTTATAACCGGCACAAGAAGCCCTCTTTCTGTATCAACTGCAATTCCAATATTGAACTCGCCATTATTTATAATCTGGAGATTTTCCATATCTATGCTGCAGTTAAAGTTGGGATGTTTTACGAGTGCCTGTGCAGAGATTTTTGTGAGAATTGAAGTCATGGTAAGTTTGCCACCCACTTGTTTTACCTTATCCCCATATTGCTTTCTTATCTTTTCAAGCTCTGTGATGTCGGCCTTATCATGCTGTGATACATGAGGTGCTTTCCAGGACTCAGTAAGTCTTTGAGCTGTAAGCACTCTTACCTTGGACATTTGCTCTATTGAATCACCCTTATTCTGTGAGGCACTAATATTTGCAGTTGTTGATTTAGATGCTTGTTTTGGTTCTGATTCAGACAGGTTGGATTTAGCAAAATTTTTCACATCCTCTTCACTTATTCGTCCTCCAGGGCCTGTGCCCTGCACATGGGAAATATCAACACCAATTTCTCTTGCAAGTCTTCTTACCGATGGAGAAGCAGGGACCATTTTAGTGATACTGGATTGAGAAGAAGTATCTTCTTCGGTATTCATCTCTATTACGTTATTCTCAATGTCTGGTTCTTCGTGTACATCTTCTCGGTCTTTAGTGGGTTCTTTAGATTGTTCATCTACTTCAATTTCCTCTTCTATGGGATTGTCCTCAACAGGTTTATCAGATGCAGATTCTTCTTGTTTAATGCTTTTTGTTGTTTTTTCTGCACCACTAGAGTCGAAAGTAACTAAAAGCTGACCTATCTTTACATTCTCACCCTCGTTTACATGCAGTTCATTTATCGAACCATCTACAGGTGAAGGAAGCTCAATGACGGCTTTGTCTGTCTCTATTTCCATTAGAGTCTGTTCCTTCTTAACTGTATCACCGGCTTTTACTACAATGCTTATAATGTCTCCGCCTTCTATATCTTCACCGAGTTCTGGAAGTTTAAATTCCATATACGTATAGCCTCCATTAGCTTATAAAAGGATTATCTTTTGTTGTATCAATATCAAATTTCTTGCATGCTTTTTGTACTAATTCTGTATTTACTTTTATATCTTTGCTAAGACCATATAAACTGGCAAGAACAATGTATCTGTAGTCTACTTCAAAAAATGATCTTAAGTCTTCTCTACTTGCACTCCTTCCAAATCCATCTGTACCAAGACTTATACATTTAGCGGGTAACCATGAAGAAACAGATTCCGGTAGTGTTTTAACATAATCTGAAGCAGCTACAATAATATCTGAATCGTCATCAATTATTTTTCTTACATAAGGTGATTTAGAAATCTCAGATGGATGAAGCATATTCCAACGTTCTGTTTCTAAACAGTCTTTATATAATTCTTTATAGCTTGTTACACTAAAAAGATCTACACTCAAATCATAATCCTCTTCTAAGACTTTCTTAGCTTTTATAGATTCATTTAGTATTGTACCACTGCCAAGCAGGGAGATTTTAATTTTACTATCCTTATTATCTGAACTGCTTAGTTTATAAATTCCCTTTATAATCCCTTCCTCTGATCCTTTTGGCATAGGCGGCTGGATATAGCCTTCATTCATAACTGTTAGATAATAAAATATGTCTTCGCCTTTTACATACATTCTTTCCATTCCGTTTTTAATAATTACGGCTATTTCATATGCATAGGCAGGATCATAAGCCAGTAAATTTGGAACCGGATATGCAAGGAGGTGACTATGACCATCCTGATGTTGCAGACCTTCACCGGCAAGAGTGGTTCTGCCTGCTGTGCCGCCTATCATAAATCCTTTGCACTTCATATCTCCTGCGGCCCATACAAGGTCTCCAATTCTCTGCATACCAAACATCGAGTAATATATGAAAAAGGGAATAGTATTTATTCCATGGGTAGAATATGAAGTACCTGCAGCTATAAATGATGACATAGAGCCTGCTTCAGTGATACCTTCTTCAAGAATCTGTCCATCTAGAGCTTCTTTATAATAAAGCAGAGTTTCTTTATCTACAGGTTCATAAAGCTGGCCAACATGTGAATATATTCCTACCTGTCTAAATAGCGCTTCCATACCAAATGTTCTCGCTTCATCAGGGACTATAGGAACAATAAGTTCGCCAACATTTTTATCTCTTAGAAGTTTTGAGAGTATTCTTACAAATGCCATAGTAGTAGGAACTTCTCTATTTCCAGACCCATCTATAAATTCCTTATAAATCTCATTAGACGGCATCTTGAATTTAGTAATCTTGGTATTTCTTTTTGGTATTGCACCTCCAAGTCTTTCCCTGCACTTTTTTAAATATATTATTTCTTTACTATTTTCATCTGGCTTATAAAAAGGAGCTTTTGATACGTCTTCATCTGATATTGGAATTCCAAATCTTGTACGAAATTCTTTTAGTTCATCTTCATTAAGCTTTTTTTGCTGATGAGTAATGTTTTTTCCTTCTCCACTCTCACCAAGGCCATAGCCTTTAATAGTTTTTGCTAATATTACTGTAGGTGAACCTTTATTTTCCATTGCGGCTTTATAGGCCGTATAAACTTTTTCTGTATCGTGACCTCCCCTTCTGAGCCTTTCAAGCTGTTCATCGGTATAGTGTTCTACAAGCTTCTTTAATCTCGGATCGGTACCAAAAAAATGTTCTCTAATATATGATCCCGGCTCAACTATATATTTTTGATAGTCACCATCTACAGCTTTTTGCATCCTGTCTACAAGAATGTCATCCTTATCAGCTGCTAATAGGGGATCCCAGTCATTACCCCATATAACTTTTATCACATTCCACCCCGCTCCCCTGAATATAGCTTCCAGCTCCTGAATAATTTTACCGTTTCCCCTAACAGGCCCATCGAGTCTTTGTAAATTGCAGTTAACTACAAAGATTAAATTATCGAGTTCTTCTCTTGAGGCAAGGGTAATGGCTCCAAGAGTTTCAGGCTCATCTGTTTCACCATCACCTAAGAATGCCCAGACTTTGGAATCTGTTTCTTTTTTAAGACCCCTATCCTCTAGATAGCGATTAAACCTTGCCTGGTATATAGCCATAATGGGGCTTAGACCCATAGACACTGTAGGAAACTGCCAAAAATCCGGCATAAGCCATGGATGGGGATAAGAAGATAGTCCTTTTTCTGAGCTTATCTCATTTCTAAAATTTTCAAGATGTTCAATATCGAGTCTTCCTTCAAGGAAAGCTCTTGAGTATATACCTGGGGATGCATGCCCCTGAAAATAGATTATATCTCCTTCTTGTTTCTCTGTTCTTGCTCTAAAAAAGTGATTAAAGCCGATATCATAAAGAGTAGCTGCGGATGCGTAGGTTGATATATGACCGCCTATTCCATCATTATGCCTATTAGCTCTTACAACCATAGCCATGGCATTCCAGCGAATATAGCTTCTTATTCTTCTTTCAATTTCTATGCTTCCAGGAAAGTTTTCCTGTTTGTCCAAAGGGATTGTATTAATGTAAGGGGTATTCGCAGTGAATGGAATATTTACTCCGGCCTTTCTTGCATGTATGTGAAGTTTTCTGAGAAGTCGGTTTACTCTTTCACTTCCGTATGTATTTAATACATAATCTAGAGATTGCAGCCATTCTTTATTTTCTACTTCTTCAAGAAGGTCTTTTTCATTATCTATATTCTTATCTACAGACATATCTCTAATTATATTTTACTTATTTATATCTGATTGATATTAAAATTGGTGTATTAAACGTATAAATAAAGAGTTAAGAATCAATATTTCTTAACTCTTATTTAATAGTAATTGTTAAATATTATGATCCGAACAATAAATATATGGATTCAATATTTAAAATAATATTATTTATCTTCATCTAGTAGATACTTGTCATAAACTTCTTTTGCCCAAAACAATTCTGTACCTGAAGAAACGAGTGCTACTTCCATTATAACTTCGGCAATCTCTTCTTTGCTAAATCCGGCAGCGATTGCTTTTTTAATTCTTGAGCCTGTGCAGTGAGGGCATCTGCCGTGTATAGCTGTAGCAAGCGCTACTGCTGCTTTTGTTTTCTGGTCCAACTTTCCTTCGCCTTCTGTTGCATTATAAAACTCCCACCATCCTTTTGCCATATCAGGTGCTTTTTGTTCAAACCATAGAGCCATTTTATTACCTCCTAGTAATTTACTTATACTTTATTTATAACAAAATATTAGAAATATGATAGTTATTTTTTATATATCTATTCAACAAAACAAGCTTTATTTAAAAATTATTGACCATTTTGTAATTACTTTTATATTATTACCCGCTATGGAAAAATATGACTTAACAGTAATAGGATCCGGTCCGGGGGGCTATGTGGCTGCTATAAGAGCAGCTCAGCTTGGAATGAAAGTATCAATTATCGAAAGGGACTATCCCGGTGGAGTTTGTCTAAACTGGGGATGTATTCCATCAAAGGCAATACTGAAATGTGCTGAAGTTTATCAAAACTTTTTACATTCTGAAGACTATGGTATCACGGCCAAAGGACTTTCATTTGATTATTCAAAGGTAATACAAAAAAGCAGAAACGCTTCATCGGCCCTAACCAAAGGTGTTGAGTTCTTGATGAAAAAGAACAAGATAGATCTATTTAAAGGTACCGGAACATTAGTAGATAAGAATAAGGTTGGCATTATAGGTGTAAAGGATGAAATTGAGCTAGTTTCCAATAATATACTTATTTGCACAGGTTCAGTTCCTAGGGTTATACCGGGAATTGAAGTTGATGGAAAAATGATTTTGACCAGTGATGAGGCCATAAAATCTACAGATTTTCCAAAGTCGGTAGTTATTATAGGTGGTGGTTATATAGGGGCTGAGTTTGCATATGTATATAATTCGTTTGGAAGCAAGGTTACAGTAATAGAGATGGCTGAAAATCTAATTCCAGGAGCCGATAAGGAAGTAGCAAAAACTCTTGAAAAGATATTTAAGAAGTCCGGCATGGATATACATACGAGTACAAAATATAAATCATATAAGAAAACAAAAACACGGGTTGAGGTAGTAGTTGAAAATGTAAGAGATGGTAAAGAATCAACTATAAAATCGTCTCAAATGCTTATAGCTATAGGCAGGAAGGCTGTGGCAAATGACGCCCCTACTTCTTATGCATATTATGGAAAATCAAAAGATATAGGCCTGAGCGCTTTAAATATTGAGCTTGATGATCATGGTTTTATAAAGACCAATGATGATTATGAGACTACTTGCAGCAATATTTATGCTATAGGGGATGTTATAGGCCCGCCGCTTCTTGCTCATAAGGCATCAGAAGAGGGTGTTGTGGCAGTTGAAAAAATGAATGGCATAGATTCCAAGGTCCATTACAACACTATTCCAAGTTGTGTGTACTGTCAGCCGGAGATTGGCTCTGTAGGTTATACCGAAGAACAGGTTAAAGAGCTTGGAATTAAATACGATATAGGCAAATTTCCTTTTAAAGCCGCAGGAAAGGCCGTTGCAGTTGGGGATACCGAAGGATTTGTAAAAATCATAACAGATTCAAAAACAGGAGAAGTTTTAGGCTCACACATAATAGGCCATAGCGCAACGGAAATGATTGGAGAGCTTACAATTGCAAAAGCTTTGGAGTCTACTGCTTTTGAGATAGCCGAGACTTCGCATGCTCACCCTACTCTTTCTGAGGCCATAATGGAAGCAGCTCTTGGTACAATGGGAAGAACGAGGAATATGTAAGTAGACTATTCTTAATATACTCAGTAATAATTTTAGTATAATTATTATATGCAAGAATTTAAAATCCTGAGCCTTGGTCTTACAAACTACAGCAAAGCTCTGGATATTCAGCTTTCACTATTAGAAAAAAGAAAGAATAATCTAATACCAGATACTCTTATACTTTTAGAACATCCTCCAACTATCACAATAGGCAGAGGTGGCAACCTGGATAACCTCTTAGTATCTGAAACTCATCTCAACAATAATGGAATATATTTTGAAAAAGTAAGCCGAGGCGGCGATATCACCTTTCATGGACCTGGACAGATTGTAGGTTATCCTATTATGAATTTAAACTATATGGAAAAGGATATACACAAATATCTAAGAGCATTAGAGTATCTAATAGTAGATGTACTTAAGCAATATAATATAAAGGCATCATCTTTTAAGGGCATTACAGGAGTATGGACAAACGGAAAAAAAATTGCTTCTATTGGCATTGGGGTAAAGAGATGGATAACATATCACGGGTTTGCATTAAATATTAATAATGATCTTAACTATTTTGATATGATTATTCCATGTGGCTTAAACAAAGTACGGATGACAAATATCATAAATGAATCAAATATGGAAGATATCTCAATTAATAAAACAAATGATTTTATTTCCAAATCGTTTTCAAAAACATTTAATAGAGAGTATTCCGGAACTTTAGATGCAAATTTAGATTATTAATAATATGGAATCTATAACTAAACTCATAAGTATAGTATTTTTATTCATATCATCATATTTTCCTTCTTGTGCAGATGCGAGCGATATCAAACTACCAAAAAAATTTAGCATAAATACCTATGCTCAAAATCTTAATAGTCCCAGGTTTATGGCACTAAGCCCGGATAACGTAGTATTTGTTGCTGAAATAAGGTCTGGGATGGTTGCTGCATTACCGGATATAAATAATGATGGTATTTCAGATGAATATTTAATTAAAAAGAGATATCTTAAATATCCAAATGATATAGCCTTTTATAAAGACTGGTTGTATGTAGCAGAGACACATCAGATTGTAAGGTATAAATATTCAGGTTATAAAAATAATCTTGGGGAAAAAGAAATAATAATTCCTAATCTTCCAACTGGTGGTCATGGAACTAAAACAATACTATTTGGAAGTGATAACAAATTATATATATCAATAGGCTCTTCCTGTAACGTTTGTGATGAAAAGGATATCAGAAGAGCAGCTATTATGCAGTACAATCCCGATGGTACGGAAGGAAAGATATATGCTCAAGGCCTCAGAAACGCTGTCGGACTAACAACACATCCTGAAACTAACCAAATTTGGTCCACTGACAATGGCAGAGACTGGCTGGGGGATGATTTACCTCCTGAAGAGATAAATATTTTAGAAGAAAATAAACATTATGGTTGGCCTAACTGCTATGGTGATAGGATATCTGATCCGGATATGAGAGATCAAATATTTTGTAATAGTACAGTGCCTCCTGTATTTGAAATACAGGCTCATTCTGCAGCATTGGGATTGAGGTTTTATAATGCCAAGAAATTTCCAAAAGAATATCACGGAGATCTGTTTGTTACATTCCACGGTTCTTGGAACAGATCAAAGCCAACTGGATATAAAGTAGTAAGAATTAAGATGGAAAACAATAAACCCGTATCAATTGAAGATTTTGCTTCTGGGTGGCTCAAAGGCTCTCAAAGAACAGCCAGACCTGTTGACGTGCTTGTAAATAAAGACGGAAGTCTTTTAGTTAGTGATGATAGAGGTGGAAAGATTTTCAGAATAAGTTATAACAATTGAAAATTATTTATTAAGTTCTCTAATTTTTTGTTCAAGCTGTTCCATCCTTAGATTAATATCTTTAATATCATCAGAAGAATGAATATTCTTTTTATATTCGAAAATATTAATCATATTATCTGGTTCTTTATTCTCTGAACCATTTAAATACGGCTGCATCATCATAATAAAGCTGTTTTCTAAATATTCCTTGCTAAGTTTATTGCCATATCTAATCAATTTATGTAAAAATGGTACAGGAAGTATATCCTTTTTGTTCTTTTCATTTTCCAATATAACCTGGATAAGTATAGTCTTTGTAATATCTTCCTTGCTTTTAGTATCAACTGCTTTAATAGTATCTCCCTTTTTAATAATATCAGAAATATCCTGCAGGGTTATATAGCGTTTTTCAGCAGCGTGGTAGAGTCTTCTATTACTATACTTTTTAATAAGTACTGTTTTAGTGTTTGTTGTATCAGTATTTCGCATTTGCGGGATAATTATTAAAAGAAACTATCATTTAGTCAATATGTAATAAAAATTTAAAGATAATTGTTAACCAAAAATTAATTTAGGTATAATAGAAGATTTCTTATAGGAAAACGGAGATACTAAATGACAGAAATGCCTTACAAAATATGGTTTAACGGCAAGCTTGTTGACTGGAAAGATGCCAATGTACACGTTCTAACTCATACGCTTCATTACGGTTTAGGAGTATTTGAAGGTATAAGAGCTTATGAATGCGAGAACGGAAAGACTGCGATATTCAGATTGGAAGAACACGTAGAAAGAATGTTTAAATCTGCACATATTGCGATGATGAAAATACCTTTTTCCAAAAAGCAGATTACAGAGGCGATTGTTAATACAATTGAAGAAAATGAGCTTGTATCATGCTATATAAGACCCCTGGCTTTCATTGGAGACGGGGTAATGGGTGTTCACCCAAAGGACAACCCTGTAAGTGTCATCATAGCAGTATGGCCCTGGGGTGCATATCTGGGTGATGATGGAATTAATAACGGAATCAGGGCAAAAGTATCGTCATTTACAAGAATGCATGTAAATGCATCTATGACTAAGGCTAAAATCTGCGGAAACTATGTAAATTCTATATATGCCAAGCTCGAAGTAACATCACTTGGTTATGATGAAGCTATTCTGCTTGATTCTGACGGATATGTTGCTGAAGGCAGTGGTGAGAACATATTTATAGTTAGAAATGGAAAACTTATCACTCCTCCACTAACTTCAACATTAGAAGGTATAACAAGAAATACTGTAATTGAAATTGCTCAGGACGAGGGCTATGATATTGATTACCAAAGGTTTACAAGAGATGAATTCTATATTGCAGATGAATCTTTTATGACAGGTACTGCAGCTGAAGTAACACCTATAAGAGAACTTGATGATAGGACTATCGGTACTGGAGCGCCAGGTGAGATTACAAAAAATATACAAAAGATATTTTTCGACACGGTTAAGGGAAAGAATAAGAAATATAAAAAGTGGCGAACATATCTTAAATAGGATTTCTATTTTATCTTAAGGATAAAAGGCATAATGATTTTAACATCTTCGTTTGCAAGCATATCTAATTTATCGGTATACTCATCATAAACACTGGCAAAACCAAAACTTTTACCAAGTGTTGATAAATCTAAAACTTTTGGTTTTTTAACTATTCTGACTATCACTTTCCTCATATCGATTTTAGCAAGAGAAGCTACAAGTTTTACTGAATCATGAATTCCACCAAATTCATCTATCAGTTTTAGTTCTTTTGCCTGATTACCTGTCCACACCCTTCCCTTTGCGTTTTTTTCAGTCTCTGCTTTTGTTAGTTTTCTCGCTTGCGATACGCTTGTAATAAACTTATCATAAAGGTCTTTCATCATAGAGGTTATCTTCTTAGACTCTCCTTCACTAAAACCCTTAGTAGGAGAGAACATTAGAGCGTTCTTGCCTTTATTAACAGATTCTATGTTTATACCAAACCTTTTTAGAAAATTAGCTACGTTAATCTTTCCTCCAAATACTCCTATAGAGCCTGTAAGGGTAAAAGGATCAGCTATTATCTTATTTCCTCCAAGTGCTATCAAATACCCTCCTGATGCTGCAACATCAGACATTGAAACAACCACGGGTATTTTTTTTGATAACTTTTCTAGTTCTTTGCATATAAGGTCAGAGGATAACCCTGAACCTCCCGGGCTTGATACTCTGTATACAAGTGCTTTTAGCTTATTGCTCTTATAAACCTCTCTAAGAGCTTTGATTGTCGTATTATGACCAATATTTTTTGAGTTTCCCCTTCCTTTGCTATCCCCTGGAGTTATCATTCCTGTATCTGTAAGGAGTCCTATATTGAAAGCATCTTTTTTGAAAAATGATATTAATGATCTCAGCCTGTCTTTAGCAGATAGTAATTTTATATATCTATCTATTTCAACCTTTCGTATTTGGTTGTTTAGTAATGCTTCAATTTCTTGATCAAACTCATGTTCATAGCCTATTGAATCTACAAGTCCAATTTTTTGTGCCTCTTCAGGTATGTAAGGACCGTTATCTATAATTTTTTCAATACTTGTTGGGTGGGGATTTATCTCTTCCTTTTGAAATAGAGAGAGCGAGCTGTTTAAATAAGTTACCCAATAAAGAGTCCAGCATTTCCCTGTGAGCCTTTGACATCTTATTTGATGTAAATGTTTCTACTGCACTCTTAAACTCACCAACAGATTTAAAATGAGGTTCTATATCATATTTTTCAAATAAATCTTTTAAGAAAACTACTTCTGCTTTTAAACCCACAAGATTAAGAGTTGACCAAGGAGGTACAATTATTTTGTCTGATGCCGAGGCTATTAAATATTCGACATTGCCTGAGCCTTCGAGATATGTAAAAACTTTTACACCGGATTTTCTGACTTCTAATACTTTTCTTCTAATAGACTCAGATCTTGCAAGACCAATATTAAGATCCTTAATTTTTAAGATTACGCATTTTATGTACTCATTTTCTGATACATTAGTCAATACCTTTTCCAGCTCCCATACCGTGGGTTTTTTCTTAATCTGAATAAATGGAATTGGTATAGTTTCTGTTTCTTCGGGAATATCAC
>JABAHR010010655.1_pt2 | contig 13084 bp, 16 predicted proteins | sample 7062101 | NCBI WGS metagenome assembly JABAHR01 (sample SAMN14534553, study PRJNA622989) | marine sediment metagenome | biome: marine biome [ENVO:00000428]; feature: marine pelagic biome [ENVO:01000023]; material: deep marine sediment [ENVO:00002113] | place: India: Gulf of Kutch | collected... | reverse complement strand
TCCGTCACCAAACCGTTCGCTCATGTAGCCGAGAAAGAATGGCAGCAGCAGGCCCAGCAGGATGTAGGCCAGCGTAATGTGCGTACCCAGCAGCGCGAAGCCGAGTATCACAGCCGCCGGGTTGATAATGGGCGTGGCAGCGGTGAAGGCCATGACCGGACCGATGCGCACACCCGCCCGGTACAGGCTGACGGAGATGGGAATCACGCCACAGGAACAGATGGGCAACACGCCGCCCAGTGCGACGGCGCCGCCCATGGCGCCCACGCCACGCCGGTTGAGCCGCTGTTTCAGCCTGCTCGTGGGTATGAACTCGTGGATCAGACCGGCAAAAAACAGGCTGATCAGGATCCATGCGGCGGATTCAAGCACGATGACCCAGGTGATCTGCACGAATTGCAGCAGCCAGGGATACATCAGTCCGTGCCTTGCGCGGTCGCCCTGTACTGAGCAAACTCTGCTGACAACAATTGCTGCTGGGCTTCAAGCTGTTTCATCAGTTCCGGCGGGCAGACAATGTAGCGCCCGGTCTTGCACTCGGCAGCGGAATGCAACAGCGCGGACATTCGCACCATGTTGACAAGCATGTGCTGCGGTATCCGCTTCTCGTCCTGCTCGATCTCCCGGTTGGACAGCATCAGCTCACGCAGGCTCTCGCGGTACAGTGTCACATCGATGCGAAACGGGGACGCCTCGGCCTGCGCCGAGCGGGCCGCCTTGACCAGCCTGTCCGAGACCTCGTTGAGCCCGGCGGCCTCGTCCAGCAATAGCGGCCGGGGCGCGTCACCCGCAAGGCCTGTCGGCTGCCACAGCACTGCCAGCAGAAAAAGGACGCTACGGATCATCTACAGCGTAATTACCGGGTCCGGCAGGCTGCCGGCCACCCCGGCCCCGTGATGAACGGGTTCCGGCTGCGGCAGCATCATCCGGCCGGGCCTGCAGGGAACCGTATGGCACTGACTCGAAATTAGGTACGCGATTTTCATGGTTCGCCCCTTGCAACGGCATCGGCCCGGATGAGGACTGCCTGCCGGAAGTCCGCGCTTCGCAAGCGTGCCTGCTTGACATGCCTGCAGCGCACCAGCCTGCCGTTTTGCGTTATTTTCGATGTATCCTGTACCAGTGTAGCCCAAAACAGGCATCTACCTCCGGTTTGCCGCCACCATGCGCATGAATGAAAGCCCGATACTGCATTGCCCATGAAACGTAAGCCTCCGAACCTGTTGCTGCCATGCCTGCTGGTCATCTATCTCACGGCTGCCGGCAGCGCCCTGGCAGGGCCGGTAAAGAACGGTTTCGAGCTCCGAGATGCACTGGTTCCGGCAGGCGAGATCCTGGCCGGCGGCCCGCCGCGCGACGGCATCCCGTCCATCGATGAACCGCGCTTCGTCACGGCCGGCAGTGCCAGCTTCATGGACGATGACGACCGCGTACTCGGTCTCACGCGCAACGGCGTGACCCGCGCCTACCCGGTGGCCATCCTCAACTGGCACGAGATCGTGAATGACCGCATCGCCGGAGAACCGGTCGTCGTGACCTGGTGCCCGCTGTGCGGCACCGGCATTGCCTACCGGGCACAGGTCAATGGCGAGGCGCTCAGCTTCGGCGTATCGGGGCTGCTCTATAACAGCGACATGCTGCTGTATGACCGCAAGACCGATTCGCTGTGGTCGCAGATCATGCGCCAGGCCGTCAGCGGTCCCTTGCAGGGCGCGCGGCTCGAGGCCATCCCGCTCGAGCATACTTCGTGGTCGGACTGGAAAAAGCGCCACCCGCGCACACAGGTGCTTTCCACGGCCACCGGTTATCAAAGGGATTACCGGCACAACCCGTACCCGGGCTACGAAACCAGCCGCAGGCTGAGCTTCCCGGTCAGCGCCGTGGATGACCGCTATCATCCCAAGGCCTGGGTGCTGGGCGTGGAACTCGACGGCGCCTACATGGCCTACCCGTTCGAGGAACTCGAAAAGTCGGGCGCTGCCGTGCAAGACACCCTCGCCGGCAGGGATATCGTGGTGAACTATGACCGGGACAACCGTTCGGCAACGGCCAGGCTTGCGGGCGGCGGGCTGCTGCCGGCGGTGACGTCCTACTGGTTCGCCTGGTATGCCTTTCACCCGGATACCGGGGTGTACCGCGCAAGCGGCAAGGCGGACGGTGACCGCCAGGGTCCGAAGCAGGATGAATAGCCGCTTTCCCCTGCGCGAACAGGCCGGCATGAGCGGGTGGAAACAGGCGGTTGCCTTTATCCACCCCGGTTGCCGGGGCGCGGGGCGCTCCCGCCTTTTCCGGGCTAACGGCAGCCAGGGCCAGGCAGCCGTTTCCGGCAACTTTACCCTATATAATGCACGGTTCTTGACCGGGCGCATTGCATGCCGGGGTGCTCCGGTGTTTGAATAGCAACATACACAGTCAAAACAGAACCACCAGGGGATGATTCATGAGTGATTTGATCAAGCAGGCACCGAAGGTCGGCGCACCGGACCCGGAACTGAAGAACTCGCCGATTTTCGACAGTTCGGATGACGACGAGCTGTCGCTGGACCGTGAACTGGAAACCGGCGTCTGTTATTTCAACTCGCAGTCCTATGCCATTGGTACCTATGTCTGCAGCGGCGACGAATTGCTGCGCTGCGAAGACCGCGGCGTGTGGATCCGCGAAGGAACCTGCTACCAGGACTGACCATGCCCCGCGCATGATCCCGATCCACGAGCTGCTGAACCGGATTCGCTGGGACAAGGCGTACGCTGCAGCCGACTTCGAGATCGGGTACTACGACAGGCTCGGGGATTGCATAATCCGCGTGCCGATGCGTGAAATATTTTTTGAACCGGATGATCACTTTTCATTCGATCTGTATGACGACGAGGGCGAGCTGCACAGTATCCCGCTGCACCGGATCAGGCAGGTTTTCAGGAACGGCGAACTGATCTGGCAGCGCGGCACCGGAACACAAAATGCAGGCGCGCCCTGACAGGAGGAGAGTATATGCAAATACCATTACAGATAACCTTCCGTGACATGGAGCCTTCCGAGGCCGTCGAGGCAAGGATTCGCGAAAAGGCCGCGAAGCTGGAGCAGTACTACGACAAGATCATCAGTTGCCGTGTCATGGTGGAGGCACCCCATGGCCATCACCACCAGGGCCGGCTGTACCAGGTGCGCATCGACCTGAGCGTGCCGGACGGCGAGCTGGTGGTCAATCGCGAACATCACCACAAGGACCATTCCCACGAGGATGTCTACGTCGCCATCCGCGATGCCTTCGAGGCCATGAAGCGGCAGCTGCAGGACCATGTCCGTGTCCGGCGCGGCAAGACCAAGCAGCACGAGGCAACGCCGGGCGGCCACGTGATCAGCCTGCACCCGGACGAGGACTACGGCAGGATCGGCACCCCGGACGGGCGGGAGATCTATTTCCACCGCAACAGCGTACTGGACGACGCCTTCGACAAGCTGGAGGTCGGTACCGAGGTGCGCTACACGGAAGAGGCCGGCGAACACGGCCCGCAGGCCAGCACGGTCGTCCCGGTGGGCAAGCACCACGTGGTGGTTTGAAACAACCCGGGGCAGTTGCGTTCATTCCTCCACGCCCCTGATCCCCGGCCTGCGCGGTGACAGGCCCTGTCCTGCTCGCCGGGGCAGCAGCAAGCTGCCGTTACTCTCCGCGCCGCAACCACTGCTGCCGCCTCGTTTCCCTGCCGTCTCTTCAAACAAGGCACTTTAGCCCCCTCTCCCTGCGGGAGAGGGGATCGAAGCGCTGCAGTCCGCGCTAACGCCTGCGCTCGCGATCGTGATCGCGATCGCGGTACCTCTCGTGCAGCTGCTGGTTGTGCTGGCGTTCCTCGGGGTCCCGCGCTGTGTCCGGCTTGTAATCACGCCTGGGGCGGTACTTCCCCTGATGCGCCGGGTATTCTGAATGGGGCTTGTCCCTGTCACTCCAGATACGCACGCGATCGTGCCGGTCCAGGTGGTAATGCGGCGGGAGCTGCTTGGCGCGGTGCCAGTGGGCACCGTCGCGGTAGTAGTAATAGCCGGATGAAATATGAAAATAGACCTGCGGGCCGGGATAATAATGGTAATGATACGGGTGGTAGTGATGCGCGCTGCTGTAATACGGCGGACCGTCCCGGTAATAGGTCGCACAACCGGCCAGGCCGGCCAGCAATACGCCGAGCAGCACCGGTCGCCATGGCAACACAGCCTTCACTCCGTTCATCTTCACAGCGTTCATCCTTATTCCGCTTGACAGGGAAGCCCCCGTCCGGCTTCAGCACTCCCGCCCTCCCGCGAAAGGGTTGGGTGGAGGGGATCAGGTACCGTCCTCTCCTTCCATTCTAGACCATCGCTTCGACCACGGCCGTCCAGGCGCGTGCCAGGTTGTCCCGGTTGTACCCCCCACCGCCCGTGCCCAGCAGCCGGCCATCGCAATATTTCTCGGCCAGCGCCTTGAGCCGCACGGCCGCATGGCGGTGACTCGCCTCGCTGTAGCGCAGGTGGGTGATGGGATCACCGGCCATGCTGTCCGCGCCGCACTGCAGCAGGATGAAATCGGGCGGATATTTCTCGAGGTGCTGCTCGACGGCCGGCCATGCCGCGAGGAAGTCCTCGTCGCTCGCCTCGGGCCGCATCGGGATGTTCAGCTTGGTGCCGCCGGCAGCGCCCTTGCCGGTTTCCCACGCCGCACCGGTACCCGGGTACAGGTAACGGCCGTCCTCGTGCAGGTCGGCGAAGATCACGCGCGGATCCGACTCGAAGGCATAGAACACACCGTCGCCGTGGTGCGCATCGATATCGACATAGGCCACACGACGACAGTCATGGCGGTGCAGTAACGCCTCGATGACGACACCGCAGTCATTGAACACGCAGAAACCGGCGGCCATGTCGCGCGCGGCATGGTGCAGGCCGGCGATCGGGACGAAGGCCTGTCGTGCCTCGCCCTGCATGATGGCCGTGACGGCCGCCAGCGCGGTACCGACCACGGTGGCCGCGGCCTCGTACACGCCGGGGAATGCCGGTGTGTCGCCGTAATCCAGGTAGCCCCGGCCCGTTTTCGACTGCTCGATCACGCGCTCCACGTAGTCCGGGGTATGAAACAGCAGCAGGTCGTCACGGGCGGCCATGGCCGGCGCGCAGACGCGGACCTGTTCATCCAGCCCCAGTTCCAGCATGCGCTGCCAGAACACGCCCATGCGGTCCGGCCCGAACGGGTGCCCTTCCCCGAAACCGTAGCGGGCCAGTGCCTCACCGAGGTAGACGCTCAACGACATGTGAAACCCCGAACCGGCATCGTCACTGGCTGGCCGCCCGGTCGTTGCGCTCAGATCGAGTTCTGCCGCTCGATGATCTGCCGGTAGTAGCGGTTCTGTTCACCCTGGCTGTCACCCTGGCTGAAGATCAGCGCGCCGGAACTGTAGGTGCTGCCGTAGGTCGCGGCGAGGTTCACGGTCTGTGCCAGCCCGTCGACGAACTGGTGATCGGAAAGTGCCGCAAGCGGGTGGATGTAGGCACTCCACAGCACGCCTTTGGCAATCGAATAGCGCGCATCGAGTGCCGAATCGAAATTGGCCTGCATCATCCGGTAGAGCCGCTCCCCGTCCACCTCCTCCACGCTGGCGACCGGTACCAGGATGCGCATGCGGTCGGCCTCCTCGTCGGTAATCACCGTGGCCTGGAAGCCCTCCAGTTCGAACTGCCAGTAGCCCGGGTTGCCTTCCACGTCGGTGGCTATAGTTTCGATCAATGCCTGCAGCCGCTGGTTGTCCATGCCGCCGTCCGTTGGCTCCTGCCCGTTGTCCGTCTCCGCCCGCGCGCCGTGCATGGCGAACAGCAACAGGCACGCTACACAAAATGATTTCATCGCTTTCCCCCTGCCCGGCAGCCGGCCGGCCTCCGGTTGTGTTTTCGCTCAGGCGACAGTATAGCCAATCACCCTGCCCGGCCGATGCCCCGCCGCAAGCTGTGTCAGGATACTTTACATGCGCGGCCGTGACGGTTCTCGATGACGCCATCAAGTAACTGATATCTATGATTAATATCGAAGCGGAATGGTACTTGCTATCCTTTTATACAGGTACCCGTGAGACCTCGACCTGCGATGAACAAGCCACGCCTGTACGCCGCCCTGTTCTGCCTGCTCCCGGCACTGCCGGTGGCGCCAGCCGTACAGGCACTGGAAGCCGAAAGCCTGCGCGAGCAGGCCATCCGCTACCAGTACAGCGAGGGCGTGCAGCAGGATTACGCCAGGGCCTACCGGCTGTACTGCATCGCCGCCCTGCAGGGCGATGTCGAGGCCGCCTACCACCTGGGCTGGATGCACCTCAACGGTCACGGCATGAGCACGGACGAGGCGCGGGCGGTCGGCTGGTTCCGGCTGGCGGCCGAGCGCGGCGATGCGTACTCGCAGCGCCTGCTCGCGGATGTGCTGACCGATATCACGCCACGCAAGGATGCCGGCTGCCCGCTCCGGGACAGGCCGCCGGACCGGGCAACCATCGAGACCTGGGTACGCCTGCTGGCACCCGCTTACGGACTGGACGCGGAGCTGCTGCTCGCCGTGATCGAGGTGGAGTCACGCTTCGACCCGCGCGCCCGCTCGCCGAAGAACGCCTGCGGTCTGATGCAACTGCTGCCGTCCACCGCCAGGCGCTTCGAGGTCGATGATATCTGGGATCCGTTCGACAACCTGCAGGGTGGCATGGCCTACCTCAGCTGGCTGCTGGAGCTCTACGACGGGGATACCGTGCTGGCACTGGCCGCCTACAATGCCGGCGAGCACCGCGTGGAACGCTACGGCGGCATCCCGCCCTACCGGGAAACGCGCAACTACGTGAAGAGCATCCAGCGCATCTACCAGCGCAGCGTCACGCACCGCGCCAGCGATGAAGCCGGGCTCGAACACAGCGGCATGACCGGCCAGGGTACGTCCGCAGGCCCGGTGTAAGGGAAACCGCGCTGCGCTCAGTGCAGCCGGATGCGCCAGCGGTCCGGGCCGCGCTCCTCGCAATCAACCGCAACGGCCATGAACTGCTGCAGCACGGCGATATTGGTCGTGGCATGCCGGCTGGGCTGAAGCGTGTCAAAACAGCCGCCGCCGGCCAGCGCGAGCGGCAGCAGCAGCTGGTCGGCCAGGTGCTCACCCACCGGCACCCCGGCGGCCAGGTAGCGCTGCACCGCCTGCACGACCCCGTCCGCCACCGTCTCCGCCCTGACGCCCGGCATGCCGAAGCCGGTGAACACTTCCGTGACATGCTCGCTCTCAACGCTCACCGTCAGCACGTTGCCCGGCCCGGCAGCCGTGCTGATCTCCTGCACCTGCAGGTCATCCCCGCACAGCCCGAGTCCCGCCGCGATCACCCCGAGCTCCCGCTCCGCGATGTGCCGCGGCAGGTGCGAGAGCACGGCGCAGGCGGACTGCCGGAGCAGCGCGCCGCGCTCCGTCAGCTCGAGCGGCACCAGCCGCCGCGCCGGCTCCACGCTCACCTGCATGATGCCGCCGCCGGCGGGATAGAAGCCCGGCTGCAACAGGCGCGCGGTCACGCGCGGCCCCATGCGGTTGACCAGGGGCAGAAAGGCGCGCTCGATGAAATCGAACGGCGGGGCGAGCGGGTTGTGCGTGCCGCCCGACAGCTCCAGCTGCGTGGGCCGCGCGGCGGTCAGCAGCGCGGGCAGCACCGTCTGCAGCACCAGCGCGGCACTGCCGGCGGTGCCGGTCGCGAAGCGGTAGCTCCCCGCCTGCACGGCCTGCGGTATGAAGGTGAGTTCGTCCGAGCCCTGCACGGCGCCGGTCACCTCGGCCGTGCCGATTGCGGCCGCGGCCCGCACCGCGGCCAGGTGCTGGGGCTGCAGGCCGGGCTTGCGGCGTGCGGCGCGGATGCGGGTCATGCGGAACGGTTTGCCCAGGCACAGCGACAGGGCGAGCGCGCTGCGCAGGATCTGGCCGCCGCCTTCCCCCATGGATCCATCGATGCGCAGCAACTGGCGCTTGCCGGGTTTGTTCATGCTGTGCTGCCCGCTCCACCTGGCCGCGACCGGCGCGGCTCCAGCGCATGGTAGCCGAAACCGGCGCGCGCGGCCGCCCGGCCATGAAAACGGCTGGGGTCAGAGCGCGATCCGGGGTACAATGTTTCTTTTGTATGGCCTGTAACATGAGTAATCCCCGCCTGTCCCCCGCCCCGCTGGCTGCGCTGCTGCTGTGCATTGCCCTGGCCGCTGCCGGCATGCCTGCCGTGCAGGCCGGCCCGCAAGCGCTCAGCCTGGAACAGACCATCGGCTACCTGATCGAACAGGTGGCCGCATCGGACAGGACCTTCATCCGCAATGCCAGCTCATACGACGGTCCGCAGGCGGCCGCACACATGACGAACAAGTACCGGCACTTCCGCGACAGGATCGCGGGCGTCGATGATTTTATCGAACTGGCCGCGAGCAGGAGCCTGCTCAGCGGCAAACCGTACCTGGTGGTGCGCGCAGACGGCAGCACGCAGCCCACCGCGCAATGGTTACGGGAACTGCTGGCCAGGCACTGCAGCCAGCCGGGCATCGACTGTGCCGACTAGCTTCCTCGCTACCCTGGTTCCGCTTGCGGGCATGCTGTGCGCGCTGCTGCTGAACGCCTGCGCCACGCCGCAGCTGCGCAGCGTGCCGGAAATCCACTCGCCGCATGGGGCCATGCACGCCGCTGTCCACCCGGTCGCCGCGCAACCGGCGCTACTGAAGGTCATGACACTGAACATGGCGCATTCGCGCAGTGACGGCTTCCACCAGCTGTTCCAGGACAGCGCCACGGCGCAACAGAACCTGGACGCCATCCTCGACGTGGTGCGCACACAGGATCCGCATGTCGTAGCGCTGCAGGAATCGGACGGACCGTCCTTCTGGAGCGGCAACTTCGACCATGTCGCCTACCTCGCGCGGCGCCATGTCTTCACGCACTACACGCGTTCCGAGCACGTGCGCGGGCCGATGCTGTCGTACGGCAACGCACTGCTGTCCGGCCTGCCGCTCAGCGATCCGCTTACCGTGACCTTCGACCCGGAGCTGTCGATCCTCGCCAAGGGATTCCTGGTCTCCACCATCCGCTGGCCGGGCAGCCCGCATATCGAGGTCGACGTGGTATCGACCCACCTCGACCCGTTCAGCCCGTCGGTGCGCAAACTGCAGGCCATGGAACTGATCGAGACGCTGCAGCAAAGGAACCGGCCCGTCATCCTGATGGGCGATTTCAATACCGACTGGCAGCAAGAATCCGCGCTGCGCATGATTGCCGATGCGCTGCAACTGCAGGCCTACCGCCCCGATCACGACCACCCCGGGATGAACACCTTCCCGGCGCTCGGCAAGCGCCTCGACTGGATCCTGGTATCACCCCGTTTCGAGTTCGTGTCCTACCGCGTGCTGCCCGACGTGGTCTCCGACCACCTCGGCGTGGTGGCGCAGCTGGCGATCAAACAACCCGCGACCTCCCTGTAACGCCCCGTCATGCCTGCACGGCCTGCCCGGGTCACACGGCGCGCGGGGTTGCGAAAAAAAAGCCCTGCACGAGGCAGGGCTTCCAATGGTGGAAAGTGACTGACGACCGTCAGTCTGCATCGCGCGCGTCTTCGTCCGCTTCCGCGATGATGGTGGTCACGGCTGCGTTGCCGCCCTCGAGGATGGCGGTGATGGTGTACACGCCCTCCAGGTCGCCGATACGCACCGGCACGTTGTACACGCTGCCGTTCGGGCCGCTGACACCATCACCCGACGTCGTCAGGGCGTCGCTCGGCAGGATCTCCGGATAGGAACCGGGCGGTCCGCTGATGGTGGTGTGGCCGATGATGGTGTCGCCGGCATCCGGGATGCCGTTGAAGTTGCTGTCCTGCACCATGTGCACATGGGTCGGATCGCCGGACGGGATGTAGCCGACGCCCGCCAGGCCCTTCTGCGGGATGAACGAATCCGGCTGGTTGGCCAGCTCGTCGAACAGCAGGAAGCGCGGTGCATAGGGTGCGCCGTCCGAGAAGCTGGCACCGCGCACCGTGTTGGTCAGCTCGGTGCCGGGCGCAACGTGCTGGAAGTTCACCGACTCGACCAGTTCCGTGGCTGTCGTGGCCGGGCTGCCCTGGCTTCCGGTGGCAAGACCCACGTTGGTCGGACCGACCACCGGGCCCACCGCAGGCGGGAAGGTGACCGACGCCGAACCGCTCTCGATCAGCTTGCCGTTGGCATTGTAGATGCGCACATCCATGGTGCCGATGGTGCCGGCCGGACCGTTGGTGAACGGAGAGGTGCCCGCACCGCCGCCGGGCTGGGGACGGATATGCACGACCTTGATACCGATCTTCCTGGCACGTTCCTGTTCAATACCCTTTCTGCCCTTGCCGCCGTTCGGCGTGACCGTGATGATCTTGTTGCCGTCATCGCTGATGGTGTAGTTGCCGTGCTGCACGCCGTCACCCGCCGGCGCGGTGATGGGCGCCTGCGGCAGACCGGTGACCAGTATGAAGTTGGCATTGCTGCCGATGGCACGGAAAACCTTGCCGTTGTCCACGCCGTTGCGTTCGAATGTACCGCCCAGTTCCACTTCCATGCGCCCGCCGGCCGGGATCTGGTAACCGAAGTAGCCGGGATCCAGGGCCAGGTTCGGCGCAACATCCTGTACCGCCAGCACCCCGATCACCTCGGTCGGCTCGCCGGCAACGATGCCATTGGAAACCACCGGCGGGCTGACCAGCGCCCTGAGGATATCGATACCGTCATCCGCGCAGGCCTGCGTGCTATAGGCGCTGGCAACTAACAGGCTGCTGCCAAGGGCAGCCAGCCGCCTCGCAGAACTGCGACTGAAAAGCATACTCATTTTCATCTGTTACTCCTTGTCTGTTTGGTCTGCACGAGTTGTTGTTGCAGGCGCGGCACACGGCTTCTGCAATCCAGCAGTGACGTCCGGCCTGCGTGTGTATGCAGTGTTTGTTGGTTTGTATATTCCCTGTTGTAACGCCTGTTGCAGGCGCGCTGGCATTATCGCAGGGGGGATGAAGATCAGATACTGGGGTTGACCCTAGACCGTGATGAACGGGAATGCGGACGTTGCGGATTTATTCCATGCTTGTGAAAAAAAATTCACCGGCAGCCGCAGACCCGTGCTAGGCGCGGCGCAGGAACGCCAGCCAGCGCGCCAGGTTCAGCAGGCTGGCCAGCGAACCGGCGACATAGGTGAAGGCCGCCGCGCGCAGCACCCTGCGCACCGCCACCTCGTCCTCCGGCCGCACATAGCGGCCGGCCCTGAGCAGCGGCAGCGCCTTGTTGAAACTGGCATCGACCTCGACCGGCAGCGTGACCAGGTGCACCAGCGTCGCGCTGGCCATGCTGCCCAGCCCGATGGCCGCCATCAGCAGGCCGGCCGCGGGCACACGCGTGACGGCCATCACCACCGGCAGCAGGAACATGGCGCCGGCACCGATCTGCTGGGTGGTCTGCGCCACCCTGACCAGCCGGGTGCGCAACAACAGCTTCGGGTCCTTGCGCTGGTGCTGGATGGCATGCCCCACCTCGTGCGCGGCCACCGCCACGGCGGTCAGCGAGTTCCTGTCGTGGTTGTCCGGACTGAGCCTGACCGCGCGCGCCTGCGGGTCGTAGTGATCGCCCTTGTCCGTTTTCTCGACCGGCACGTCCGCCAGGTCGAGGCGGTCAAGCAGGTGGCGCGCCAGCTCCCCGCCGGTACCCGGGATCCTGTCGAGTTCGCCGGCATAGCGGCGGAAGGTGTATTTCGCCCACCATTGCGGCCCGAGAATCAGCGCCAGCAGCAGCACTACAACCAGCAATACATACATCCGCCATCACCCGGAAAAAAACCTGCTACCTTTTTACCATTAAAAGGTCATTGCGGGTAACCAGGCGAGCGCGTAATCTCCCGCTCTTCGGTCATGAATGCGGGCAACGCACCATCCCACCCGGTAAACCGGACTTGAACAGCTATCGTGTACTGGTCATCGGGCCGCGCAGCGCAATCCTCGACGTACTGCGCGCCCGTGACATCCCGTTTGCCGTGTGGCGTGAAAAGACCGGGGCTCCGGTTGCAGGCGCGCAGCAGACAGTCACGGCGCCACTCTGGAATTCCACCGACAAACTCCGGCAGATCCTCCGCGACTCGTTTGCTGCAGGCCGCTATACGCATGTCATCGCCGGCACCGAGGCGGCCGTGTATCCTGCCGCCGTGGCACGCCGGGTACTCGGCGCCCGTCTGTCCCCCACCACGACCGCACTGCGCTGCCATGACAAGCTCGCAATGAAGGAGTACCTGTCCGGGAAAGGCATACCGATGACGGATTTCCTGTCGGAATCCTCGGTCCGCACGGCACGCGCAGCGTTTGCACGGCTGGGCAGTCCGCTGGTTCGCAAGTCCCGCAAGTCCTCGGGCGGACGCGGCCTGGAACTCGTCTACAACGAGCAGGACCTGCAACTGCGCCATGACGGTCGCAACATCCTGGAACGTTACGTGGAAGCGCAGGAGGCCAGCATCGAGTCATTCGTGAAGGACGGCGCAATCCGTTTCGTCAACACCACGCGCTACCTGGAAAAGGGCCACGTGAATTTCGTTCCCTCCGGACTGGACGACGGGGTACTGGATTCGATGCTGGCGCTCAACCGCCGCGTCATCGAGGCGCTGAAAATCGACTGGGGCATTACCCACCTGGAAGTCTACCTGACCGATCGCGGCGTCCTGTTCGGCGAGATCGCACTGCGGCCGCCGGGCGGCTACATCATGAACGCCATGCGGCACGCCTGGGCGTTCGACCCCTGGGCGGCGTGGATCGCCCTGGAACTCGGCGAGGAGCCGGAATTTCCCGACCGCGTTGCGGCCTGGTGCTGCGCGGACATCTTTCACCCCGGCCCCGGCCAGGTCATTGCCATAGACGGTGCCGAATGGGCAGCAAACCATCCTGACACACGTGAATTCCAGCTCAAGGTGCAACCCGGTGATGTGATCAGCAGGCGCGAGGGCCTCGGCCAGAACACCGGTTACCTGCTGTTTGCCAGCGCCTCGCCCGGGGCGCGTCTCGAGCTGTACAGGCAGCTGCGCAGGCAATTTGCCATCCAGGT
>JABAHR010016797.1_pt5 | contig 13085 bp, 10 predicted proteins | sample 7062101 | NCBI WGS metagenome assembly JABAHR01 (sample SAMN14534553, study PRJNA622989) | marine sediment metagenome | biome: marine biome [ENVO:00000428]; feature: marine pelagic biome [ENVO:01000023]; material: deep marine sediment [ENVO:00002113] | place: India: Gulf of Kutch | collected... | reverse complement strand
TCGAGATGAATACCCGCCTGCAGGTGGAACACCCGGTGACCGAGGCGATCACCGGTGTCGACCTCGTGGAACAGATGATCCGCGTCGCGGCCGGCGAGAAGCTGCCGTTCGCGCAGGAGGATATCGGCATCGACGGCTGGGCGATCGAGAGCCGCGTCTATGCCGAGGATCCCTATCGCGGCTTCCTGCCCTCGATCGGCCGCATCAGCCGCTATTCCCCGCCCGTGGCGCCGTGGACCGGTGGCATTCGCGGTGTCGACGGCATCAGGGTCGACGATGGCGTGGCCGAAGGCGGCGAGGTGTCGATGTTCTACGATCCGATGATCGCCAAGCTCATCACCTATGGTGAGGATCGCCAGCNNATGATCGCCAAGCTCATCACCTGGGGCAAGACGCGTGACGAAGCCGCCGATTTGCAGGTGCAGGCGCTCGACGATTTCGCCATCGAGGGGCCGGGCCACAATGTCGATTTCCTCTCCGCCCTGATGCAGCACGAGCGCTTTCGCGCCGGCAATCTCACCACCGGCTTCATCGCCGAGGAATATCCCGAAGGCTTCGAAGGCGCGCCGGCGGATGAGCATATGCTGCGCGTGGTAGCGGCCTGCGCGGCGGGCATGGAATTCACCCGCCAGTCCCGTGCCGGCAGGATATCCGGCCAGATCGACGGCTCGCCGAGGCTGGCCACCGAATGGGTGGTCAACAACGGCGGGCGCCGTTTCCACGTCACCCTGGGCGGTGACCATGCGGTGGTCGATGGCGAGAGGCTGGAGGGCCATTGCGACTGGCTGCCCGGCATGAAGCACGCCGAAGCGACCGGCGAAGGCGACCGGCTCGGCCTGCAGGTCTCCCGCAGCCTCAACCGCTGGACCATCACCACCCATGGCCGCCGGCACGAGACGCGTGTCCTGCCGGCCCGCCTGGTAGAACTCGCCGATCACATGATCGAGAAGGAGCCGCCGGACACCTCGAAGATGCTGATCTGCCCGATGCCCGGCCTGCTGGTGAAGCTGAACGTGGCAGAAGGCGATGCGGTGGAGCCCGGCCAGCCGCTGGCCACCGTCGAGGCGATGAAGATGGAGAACATATTGCGCGCCGAGAAGGGCGGCACGATCGCCAAGATCAACGCCGCCGAGGGAGACAGCCTCGCCGCCGACGAGATCATTCTCGAACTCGAATAGGGTCAGCCGCGAAAGTGGAGGAACAGGCGATGGACTACGAGGCCTATCTCGCCATGTTCCTCACCGGCGATGACGAGGCGCTGGTCGAGCGATTCTTCGCCGAGGATTGCGAGATGCATTCCGGATCGGGCGTGCGGCGCGGCAAGCAGGGCATGCGCGAATTCCTTGCCTGGGCGCATGACGGGGTGCGCGAATGCCCGCGCGTGCAGCATTACCTGCAGGACGAGCGCACGATCTTCGCCGATATCGACATGGATTTCCACGCCACCAAGCATCGCCCGGACTTCCCCTTTGGCGAACTGCACCCGGGCGACAGCCTGACGGTCAAGTTCCTCGCCCGCTACGACCTGACGAAAGATGGCAAGGTGCGCTGCCTCAAGACCATGACCTGGCCTGCCGGACAGGGGGTAACCCGCCTGCCGCCGCTCGGTTCGCATCCAAGCCAGCTTGCCGCCTATCAGGCCTATNNTTCTCCAATGGCGATGCGCAGCGCTTCACCCGCTTCTACCAGCCCAATGTTGCGCTCGAGCTCGGCTCGGTCCCGCCGATCCACGGGGCGCAGGGGATCGCGGACTTCTACAACGACATGTTCCAGTCGGTGCGCGAAACGCTGACCATCCATTCGCTCGATGCCAGCGACGAGCAACTGGTGGTCGATTGCACCAGCCGTTTCACCGCCGTGCAGGACGCACCCGATTTCGTGATCGCCGCGCTGGCCAAGGGTGACTGGATCGATGTCCGGGTGGTGGTGACCTACAGGCTTGTCGACGGGCTGATCGCCCATATCGGCGTGAAGCGCGCGGGCGAACCGGTGATCACCCGCGCCTGACCCCCTGCAATCTGAGCAAACCTATCAGCGTTCCTGCATGCTCTGGCGCGTGGTCCTGAGGATCGGCTTGGTGATATAGGTCCACACCGTGCTGGCCCCGGTGAGGATTTCCGCCGTCGCCGTCATCCCCGGTTGCAGGTCGATCACCTCGCCTTCGTGGCGCGGCCGCATGTTGTCGGTCTCGACCTCCAGGTTGACGCGGTAATAGGTTTCGGTCCGGCCATCGAAGCGCTCCTCGCTCAGCGTGTCCGGGCTGATGAACACCACCTCACCGGATCCCGAACCGTAGATCGCCGAATCATAGGCGTCGAAATTGACACGCGCATTCTGTCCCAGCTGGACGAAGGCGATATCGCGTGGCGGCACGCGCGCCTCCACGATCAGGCGCTCCCCGGTCGGCACGATCTGCAGCACCTCGTCGCCGGGCCGCAGCACGCCGCCGAGCGTGGTCAGCCGCACGTTCTTGACGATACCGTCGGTGGGAGCGGTGAGAGAGGCTGCCCGCAGGCTGTCTTCGCGCGCTGCCAGCTGCTGCCGGGCGGAGACGAGTTCTTCCTCGGTCTGGGCGAATTCGGCCTGCAATTCCTGCACGTAGCTGGAGCGCAGGCTGCTGATGCGCCCCTGCGTCTCGACGATGGCACGCTGCATGCGGATGATCTCGGAGCGTGCGACGTCGCCGGTTTCCACCAGCGGCTCGTTCAGCTCCAGCTCCTGCTGCTGCAATTCGGCGAGCCGGCCAAGCGATTCCAGTTCGGAATTGAGCGCCGCCCGCCGGCGGAGGAACAACTGCCGCTGGTTGGCGGCGAAATCCGGGTAGGCTTCGAGACTGGCGGGAAAGCGCAGCGGACGGTCGAACAGCTCGGCATCGATACGCGCCATGCGGCTTTCCAGCCCGGCCACCTTGCCACGCGATTCCGCCACCGCCGCGACCAGCTGCACCGTGTCCAGTTCGACCAGCAGCTGGCCGGCGCTGACGAGATCGCCCTCGCGCACGTGGATGGCGCTGATCGACCCGCCCTCCTCGCTTTGCACGATCTGCACGCGGGCGAATGGCACCACCCGTCCCGGTGCGCGGGTAACCTGGTCGAGCTCGGCCCAGTTCGCCCAGCCGACGAATCCCGCCAGCGCCAGGCTGATGGTGATGATGATCCAGTGTGCGGGCCTGAGAGCCTTGATCACGTGTCGTCCTTCGGCTTGATCTGCGTGGTTACCCGCCCGCTGGCGGCAGCGACCGTCGGCTTCTTGCGCGGGACCATTTCGGAAATCACCTCCTGCGCCGTGCCGTCACGATGAATGCGCCCGCCGGCCATCACCACTATGCGGTCGAATCGCGACAGCAATTGCGCCTTGTGCGTCACCATCACCATGATCGAATCCGGCGAAAGCACCTCGTCCACGGCGTTGAGCACGGCGGCTTCGGTATTGTTGTCGATCGAGGCGGTCGGCTCGTCAAACAACCAGATGCGCGGCGCGGCATGGAGCATGCGGTTGATCCCGACGAGGCTGCGCTGGCCGCCGCTGAGGCCCTTGCCGCCTTCCTGGATCTGCAGCGCCAGCCCGTCCTGCTGGGCAGCGATCATGCCATCGAGCCGGGTCTTGGCGGCCATCTCCATGATCGCGCTATCGGACAGGTCGCCAAGCCCCATGGAGAGGTTGTCGCGCAAGGTGCCGTTCACCAGCCGCGCGTCCTGCGGCAAATAGCCGATATGGCGGCGGGCGATATCCTCGGCGATCTGGCTGAGGTCGAGCCCGCCGATCAGTGCGCTGCCACCCTGCGGCGCATAGAGGCCGGCGAGTACCTTGAGCAGCGTCGACTTGCCGGAACCGATACCGCCGATGATCGCCACCTTCTCGCCCGGATTGATCTCCAGCTTTTCGATTTCGAGCGCCGGGCGCTGGCTGCCGGGATAGGTAAACGAAACATCCTTCAGGGCATAGCCGCCGGCAATTCCGTCAGGCCGCAGCGCGCCAGCAGCGCCTGCCGGATCGAGCGGCAGGTCCATGATCGCATCGAGCGCCTTCAGGGAGGAGCGGGCATAGCTCCACTGGACGATAAGGTTGGGCAATTGCGCCACCAGCGGGCCGTTGATGCGCCCGGCGATGATTGAGCAGGCGAGCAATGCGCCGGTGGTCAGGCTGCCGGTGGCGGCGAGATAGGCACCCCAGCACATGATCGCCACATAGGCGGCCTGCTGCAGGGTGGAGAATATCGGCACGGCCACCGCGCCGGCACGCTTTACCGGGTCCTCGTAATGGTGGATCTCGCGGATCAGGCGGTTCCACCGCCCCATCATGAACCAGCCACCGCGATTGGCCTTCACCGTTTCGGCGGCATCGAGCGATTCCACCAGCATGCCGTTCTTGCGATTGCCGCTCACCTGCGCCCGGTCGGCTCCGCGCCGGATGACCCGCCCGAGCACCAGGGCCAGGCCGATGGCGATCGGCAGGCTGACCAGCGGGACCACCGCCAGCGGCCCGCCGATAAAGCCGATCACGGCGATGAAGAAGAGCGCGAAGGGCAGGTCCGCGAGCATGAATATCGAGCCGGAAGAGAGCACCTGTCGCACCTGTTCCTGCCCGCGCAATTGCGAGGCCATGGTGCCGATCCCCGGCGGCCGGGCATCGAGGCGGATCGCCTGCGCGCGGGCAAAGAAGAACTCGCTTACCTCGGCATCGACCTCCTGCGCCTCGCGCTCGACCAGCAGGGCGCGCAGGCTGCGCAGGGAAAGGTCAAGCACAAGGGCAAAGGCGACACCGGCGGTCAGCACCGTCAGCGTATCGAAACTGGCGAGCGGAATGACCCGGTCATAGAGCTGCATCGCGTAGAGCGATGTCGCCAGCGTCAATATGTTGGCGAACACCGTCGCCAGCCCGGCCATTACCAGCGAATGCTTGCGCCGGGCGATGGCGCGCCAGAAGACGGTCAGCGACTTGCCGCCATCCTCGGCCAGCGGATCGGGCAGGGTCAGGCTGAAGAAGCTCTGCTCGTCGCTGAACGGCAGGATCGCGCGCTCGCCGGCGAGCGTCATCGCGTCCTCGCTGTCCCACTGGCGAACCACGGCCCAGCCGATCGAGGGATCGTGCACCAGCAGCGGGAACTGATCGGGACGCGGGCGTCCGCCGATCCGTCGCGGCGGGACCCAGCCGAGCGTGCCAACCAGCCCGGCCAGCGCCTCGACGCCGCCTGCCAGTTCGACCTCGCGCAATTCGCCGTTCCAGTCGGGCGCCAGCGGCTTGCCCTCGGCGCGGGCATAGGCCTCGATCGCGTTTTCGATGTTGCCGCTCATGAGCCCGTCATCCCTTCGCTCGCCCCACCCGGCTGCCAGCGGCAGGCCAGCGCCAGCACCCGGGCCGTGCCGGCCGCCGCGGCGACACGGGCATCGCTTTCAGAGAGGCGGGCATTGCCGGCCTCGCGCACGGCGTTCATCACGTCGAGCCAGCTCCTGCGGCCGGCGATGAACTGGCGCTGGTAGCTGGCGATGATCTCGTCTGCGGTATCGGCAGCCAGCACGCCGGCCTCGATCCTCTGCCGGGCCGCACCGATGACGATATATTCGCGGCGCAGCTGCTCGCGCAACCGCCGCTCGGCATCGCCGAACTCGGCCAGCGCCCGGTCGATCCGCGCATCGGCGCTGTCTATGGCAGAAAGCAGCGACAGGCCATTGCCGGTCTGCGCCCGCAGCACCACTGCAGCACGCGCGCCGGTGATCTCGTTCTGCGACAGCTGCAGAAGCACCTGCGGGAACAGGTTTCCACGGGCCGCCGCCTTGTCCGCCTCGGCGACGTCGATGAGATCGGTCAGCGCGCCCAGCGTCGGGCTGCAGGCGAGCGCTTCAGCCAGGGCCACTTCTTCGTCCGGCAGCAGGTCCGCCATGGCCGCTGGTGGCAGCATCGGATCGACCTCCACGCCGCCGGTAAGCTCGCGCAATTGTAGGCTGGCGCTGTCACGAAACTGCTCGGATGTGGAAAGGCTGATCTCGACCTGCGCCGTGCGCGAACGGCCAAGGGTGAGATCGGCCATGGGTGAGACTTCCTGCGTCACCCGCCGCTCGATCGATTGCAGCAACTGCTGGTGCTGAGACAGGCTGTCGGCCAGCACGGCGCTGCGCTCGGCGGCGAGCACGAAATCGTAATAGGCGTCGGTAACGTCGAGCACGATGCGCTGGCGCGCCTCGATCACCCGGTTTAGCCCGGCATCGCGACTGGCCCGGGCGCGGTCGATCTGGCTGGAGATGCGCCCGCCGGACCAGATCGGCTGTTCCAGCGCGACATTGGCGGCAAGCCCGTCGCGATCGGCGACATTGGAGCCGCCCGTCGCGGCCAGCGCCTCCACCGTGACATTGGGGCCCTGCAACCAGCGCGCCCCGCGATAGTCGGAGGCCAGCGCGCGGCTCTCGGCCTCCGCCGCCTCGACCAGCGGGTGACTGTTGGCCGCGATCGCGGCCGCGCGGTCGAGCGGATCGGGGATGGCTGGCGGAGCGGGCGGACGGGCCGGATCGGTGTNNCCTCCTGTCCCAGCGCCGTTCCGGCGCAGGCCAGCATGGCGCCGGCGATCGCAAGCACGGTCAATCTGTGGCAGGCGGCGCGGCGCATGGTCGATTATCGACGGGCGAGGCCCGATTTCCCCCTCATTGCTACCGAATTCATGCCCTTGGCCGTGCCGAGGGTCAATGCGCGAGGTTAATCCCTAGCAGGAGAGCGTTAATCGCTTGTGTGCCGGCCGGAAAGGCGCAAGGAACGCACAGGCTCAATCCTGCAGGCGAGCCAGCAGGTGCCGTTCGGCCTCGGCCAAATGTTCCGGGCGGTCGACATCCATCAATTCTCCATCGCCAGCATCCACCAGGTGAAGTCCCTGCATTTCGTCCAGCAAGGGGCCTGCCCCCCGATCACCGGCCAGATCGCAAAGGCGCGGCAAATGCTCCTGCGGGACCAGCGCAGGAACGCCCGGCCGCTCCTCTCCATGCAGGCTCGCCGCAGCGCCACCACTTTCGACCAGCCGAAGCAGATGGGCCGGCGTCACCAGCGGCATGTCGGCCAGCACCAGCAACAGATCGCGTCCTTCGCCAAGCGCATGGCGGGCGGCGCAGGCGACCGAGGTTCCGAGCCCTTGTGCGGCCTCGGGATTGACCAGCGTTTGCCAGCCCGAAGCACCGGCGAATTGCGGCGCCTCTTCCCCGATCACGATCACCCCCGGCCCCAGCCCGGCGGCGCCAATTGCGTCGAGCGCCCATTGGCCAAGCGGCCTGCCCGCGCATGGAGCATCGAGCTTGCCGCCACCGAAGCGCTCCGCCTTGCCGGCGGCCAATACGGCAACCAGCGGGCCGCGCTCAGCCATGGTGGGGATGGATCGCCTCATATTCGCCGACCACCGAGGCGAGGATCGACAGCGCCAGCGCAACCGGCTCGCGGCTGTGGCGAACAATGCCGATGGGGCTGGCGATGCGTTCCAGCTCTTCGGGAGAAACGCCGGCATGGAGCAGGCGCTGGCGGCGCTCCTCGCGCGCCGCACCGCCGCCCTGTGCGCCGATGAAGAAGGCCGGGGTCTGCAGCGCCCAGGTGAGGATCGCCTGCTCCCATTCGTGATCGTGGAACAACAGGATCACCGCGCTCCAGCGGTCCACCTCTATCCCTTCGGGCTCCCGCCCCAGCGCCAGCGCGCCGCTGCCGTCCTTGTCGTAGGTCTCGACATCGAGGCCCGAGGCCCGGCCGAGCATGGCCAGGGCTTCCAGCTCGGGGCCTTCGCCAAACAGCAGCAGGCGCAGGCGCGGGACGAACAGGCGCTGTTCCAGCGATGAAGGCTCCGGCAACAGGAGCGATGCCGGTTCGCGGCGCTCCAGCCGCGCAAGGGCTTCTGCACAAGCCTCGTGGTCTGGTTCAGGGTCGATAAGGATATCGAGGCCGCTGCCGCAAGGCAGGCGGAAGTCGATCAGCGGCGAGCCCGCGCCAAAGCGCATCTCCCGTCGCTCGCCGCCCTTGGCGATCTCGCTCGCCAGCTGTTTTTCGAGGCAGCCATCAGCCAGGCTGCCGGTGACGCTGCCATTGCCATGCACCGCCAGCTGCGCACCCAGCCGGCGCGAGAAGCTGCCTTCGATATGAGTGATCGTGCACAGGCCGACGCCCGGCTGGCAGGCGGCGCGCAAGCTTGCATGGTCATCGGCGAATGGCGCAATCACGCTTATCAGCGTGGCCTATTGCTCGTCGGGCGGCAAGTTCATGATGGTCGGCGGTTCTTCCCCGCGCAGTTCGGCCATAGCGACACGCATGTCGATACGGGCGCGGCTGCGCTTCGATCCGCCATAGGGCAGGCCCGGCAATTGCTCCGGCCCGAGGAACAGCTCGAAGCTGGGAATGCTGTTCAGCCGCTCCATCGCATCGTCCTCGGTGCCGCCCGTCTGCACGGTCTGTTCGGCGATCTGCACGATCCCGCGCACGAAGGTCACCCAGCTGAGGAACTCCTCGCGGCTGCGCACCGCGCCATGGCCGGTGACGATCCGCTCGGCGCCGGGGATATTGTAATAGGCCGCCGTCGCGCTGGTCGGCAGGGCGAGCATGGAGCCGCCGGCATCCGTGTCGATGACGACGCCCATCTGCCAGGTGTAGATATCGCCCGAGGCCATCACCCCTTCGCCGGGGAAATAGACCCAGGCATCGCCATCGGTATGGCCGGCACCGAACCAGTGCAGCTCGATGCGATCATCGCCTTCGCCGATCTCGCGAAAGGTGGTGAACTCGGTGTCGACGCGATTGGGCGGGAAAGGCCCGCCTGCTGCGGTCATGCGCGCGGCGGTGTTGGCCTGCGCCACCACTTCGACGCCATCACCCTGATCGAAGAAGGCGTTCGAACCCACATGGTCGGGATGCGAGTGGGTGTTGATGATCATGCCCACCGGCAGGTCGGTCACGCTGCGTACCTGCGCGAGTATATCCTCGCCCTGACCCGGCACCTTGGTGTCGACCAGCACGACGTCCTCCGAACGGACGAAGACGACGGTGTTCCCGCCCGAGCCGGCAATCTTGTAGACGTGTTCGGACACCTGCTCGATGTCCTCGATGCCCGGCAGGCCCTGGGCCATTACTGCGACCGCCGAAATACCGCTGGCAACAATCGTCGCCAGCACAGCTGCGCGCTTCATCATCCTGCTCCCGTCAGAAAAACTCTCTCGACAAACCAATAGGCACCAGCGGCGATGACCGCAACCGAGCCGATTGTCGCAATCTGTCGCGCGCGCGCCGCGCTGCTGCGGTGGAGCCAGTGAAGCGCCAGGGCGAGCGGCACGACCAGCAGCAGCTGGCCAATCTCGACCCCCAGGTTGAAGGCGAACAGCGACCAGCCCAGCGCCGCATCCGGCAATCCGAATGCGCGCAGCACATAGGCAAAGCCGAAGCCGTGAATGAGGCCGAACACCAGCGCCATGCCCCAGCGCAGGTCTCGCGAATTCGCCGGATCAGGTCCGCGCAGGAGGTTGTCCGCCGCCACCACCACGATGCTGAGCGCAATCAGCGGCTCGATCACGGCGGCAGGCACCATCGCCAGGCCGAGCGTGGCCAGAACGAGGGTGATCGAATGGCCGATGGTGAAGCTGGTGACGATCACCACCAGCCGCCGGAAACTGCCGCCGAGCAGCAGCAGGGCGAAAAGGAACAATATGTGGTCCGGGCCGATCAAAATGTGCTCGACTCCGGCAGGAATGAAGGTCCCCAGCACTGCCAGCACGCCCGCCGCGGTCCCGGCGTAATAGGTCTGCGGCGCGCTGCCCTGCGCCATGATCCATTGCTGGCGCAGCTCGCCTCCCTCGTAGATGTTGACGAAGGTCTGGTGCGCCGGATCGTAGGAAAACAGGCGCGCGGACACCTCCAGCGCGGCCGGCGGCGGCGCGGCAATGGTGAAATCGATCCTCACCGCATCGTCCTGCGGCAGCGGCTCCACGCCCTGCCAGTCGAATCCCGGCAGCTCTCCTCCGCCCAGCTCAAGTTGCCGGTCGAACATGGTGCCGATGCGGCTGTATTGAACGGATAATACACCTTCGTCGAGCAGACTCGCCGGCTCGTCCATTTCCAGTTCATGAGCAAGGTCGATCACATGCACGGTAACCGAACCCTCGATCCGATCCTGCGACAGCTGGAGGTCGAGATAGCTGAACGGGGCCGGGTGGGCCTGCAGCGCTTGTGGGACAAACAAGAGGAGCATTGCCAGGGCAAACAGGTGAAGCCGGGACAACACAGGTGGAGACAAAAGTTTCACTCTAAACCTTATCCGGTGGAAAACGTCGTTCGGGGCCTGTTACCCATTGTAATATCGTAGCATTTGGTCCGGGCATTGATGGCTCGCGCCACCAATAGGGGAAAATTCGTGCACCGCGCAGGGTTTTTGATCAGCAATGTCTGGATTGTAGTGCAGTGACACTGGCACGCCCTGCAAGGTTGGCCCTGTTGGCCGCGACGATTCTTGTCGCCGGATGCACCACGCCGCGCGTGGATATTGCCGAGGCGCGCGTAACCATTCCGGCAGACTGGGCGGAGAGCGATCCGGCCCCGGTGAGCCTCGAAATCAGCCAGTACTGGCTGCTGCTGGATGACCCGCTGCTGAGCGAGCTGGTGGAAGCTGCAATCGCCGGCAATCGCGACCTTGCGCAGGGCGCGGCGCGGCTGGAACAGTCACGGGCGCAGCTGGTGCAGGCGCGCGCGGGCTATTTCCCCACGCTTTCGGCCACGGGCACCGTCAGCCGCGACCTCGGCGATCTGGCGCCTGACATCACCGCCTATTCGGCCGGCCTCGATGCGGCATGGGAACTCGACCTGTTCGGCCAGATCGGCGGCAATGTCGCTGCGGCCGAGGCAGACCTGCGCGGCGCCGGCTATTCGCTGGCCGACCTGCAGCGATTGATCGTGGGGCAGGTGGCGATCAACACCATCAATGCCCGGGCCATCGCCCGCCAGCTGGAAATCGCCCGCAGCACGCTCGCCTATCAGGACGACAACCTCGCCATTGCCCGCTGGCGCAACCAGGCTGGCCTCGTCTCCAGCCTCGATGTCGAGCAGGCCCGCACCCAGCGGGCGCAGACAGCGGCCACCATCCCGGCGTTGGAAACCAGCCTTGCCGCCACCGCCAATGCCATTTCCACACTGATCGGGGAGCCGCCGGGCCGGGTGCTGGAGGCGTTGCAGGCATCTTCCCGAGTGCCGGAACCGGTCCAGCTCTCCGGTTTCGAGGCGCCGGCCGAAGTACTGACCCGCAGGCCCGATGTGCGGCAGGCGGAAAATGCGCTGATCGCCAGTTCCGCCCGCATCGGAGTCGCCCGCGCGCAGCTGCTGCCGCTGGTGCGGCTGGGCGGCAATGTCGGCTCGAGCTCGCTCGGGATCGACAGCCTGTTCGACGTGATTACCGCCGGCGTCTTCGGCAGCGTCAGCCAGCTGATCTTCGACGGCGGGCGCACATCCGCCCAGCTCGACAGCGCCAAGGCCGCTGCCCAGGCCTCACTGGCGCAATGGGAAGCAAGCATCCTGACCGCTCTGGAAGAAGTGGAAAGCGCGGCGGTGAGCCAGCGCAATGCCAGTGCGCGCGTCGGCATCAACGAGGAAGCGGTCGACGCAGCCAGCAATTCCGCCCTTCTCGCGCGCAGCCAGTACCAGGCCGGCCTGACCGATTTCCGCACCCTGCTGACGGCGGAGAACGCGCTGCTCTCGGCGCGCAACCAGCTGGTTTCGGCCGAGGCCGACCGCGCCGGCGCATTCGTCCGCCTGACCCAGGCACTGGGCGGCGGATGGAGCCCGCAGGACTTCCCCGACACCGGCCAAGCTGACGACGCGGATGCCGGACTTGCCTACACCACGCCCGCCAATGACGAGGCCCAGTGATGAACGATGTGAGCGACAATACCGAACAGGACATCGCCGAATATCTCGATACCGGGGTGGCCGGCCCATGGTGGAAGCGCCGGGTGGTGTGGATCGGTGCGGCCGTGTTGGTCCTGCTGATCGTCCTGCTGGTGGTCCTCTCCAACCGCAATGGCGGCCCGGACTACATCACCGAGACGGTGGAAGTGCGCTCGCTCGACCTGACGGTGACGGCGACCGGGAACCTGCGGCCGACCAACCAGGTCGAAGTCGGCTCGGAAGTCTCGGGCCGGATCGACGACGTGCTGGTGGACGTGAACGACCGCGTTTCGCGCGGACAGGTGCTGGCACGCATCAACACCGATGTGATCGAGGACCAGATCACCCAGGGCCGCGCCAATCTCAACGCCGCCATCGCCGCCGTGGCGCAGGCGCAGGCGACACTCGATGTCGATGTCGCCCAGCTCGAGAGGCTGCGGGAAGTGCACCGCCTGTCCGAAGGCCGCGTCCCCTCGCAGACCGAGATGCAGGCGGCAGAGGGACTGGTGCGACGTGACGAGGCTGCGCTGGCGTCCTCGCAGGCCAATGTCACTGCGGCGCAGGCCTCGCTGTCCTCGGCGCAGACCAACCGCGACCGCGCGGTGATCCGCTCGCCCGTTTCCGGCGTGGTGCTCGCGCGCCAGGTGGAGCCGGGCCAGACCGTGGCCGCCAGCTTCAACACGCCGACATTGTTCGTGCTGGCGGAGGATCTCGCGGTGATGCAGCTGAGGGTCGATCTCGACGAAGCCGATGTCGGCCAGGTACGCTCGGGCCAGCAGGCGACTTTCACCGTCGATGCCTATCCCGGCCAGCGCTTCCCGGCCGNNAACATCGCCCAGACCGATCAGCAACAGCAGCAGCAGAACAACCAGGTGGTAAGCTACGAGGCGCGGCTCATCGTCAACAATGGTGACGGGCGCCTGCGCGCGGGGATGACCGCCACCGCCACCATCGCTACCGCAAGCACGGGTGAGAACATGCTGGTGCCCAATGGCGCGCTGCGCTTCAGGCCCCCGGAAGAGGAAGAGGGCGGCAGCATCTTCGGCCCGCAGGACTTCGGGCTCAACCAGGAAGCCGAAGCCACGATCGGCATCGGCAGCCGCCAGACGGTCCATGTTGTCGGCGAGGATGGCGAGCTGCGGGTGATCGAGGTTGTTACCGGGCAGAGTGACGGCCGCCTCACGGTGGTGACCTCGGAAGAACTG
>JABAHR010009188.1_pt1 | contig 13086 bp, 8 predicted proteins | sample 7062101 | NCBI WGS metagenome assembly JABAHR01 (sample SAMN14534553, study PRJNA622989) | marine sediment metagenome | biome: marine biome [ENVO:00000428]; feature: marine pelagic biome [ENVO:01000023]; material: deep marine sediment [ENVO:00002113] | place: India: Gulf of Kutch | collected... | reverse complement strand
GGCAAGGACCATCATCATCGCTTCACGCCGGAGGACTGCAAGAAGTGCATCGACCTGTTCGAACGCGCCATCGAGCAGGACCCGGATTATGCGGTGGCCTACGCATGGCTGGGCTGTGGTCTCGGCCAGGCCATGGTCTTCGAGCTGGATGACATTCCAGCCCTGGTCGACCGCTCACAGTCTGCCGTGGAAAAAGGGTTGTCTCTCGACGAAAACGACAGCGAGTGTCACCGCATTCTTGCGCAGGTAAACCTCGAGCGTGGCAACCTGAAGCGCGCGCTACAGCACCAGGAGCGTGCGCTGTTCCTGAATCCCAATGACGATCGCATCGTCAATGCCATGGGCGAGGTGCTGGTGTTTGCCGGGCGAGCAGAGGAGGCCGAACAGTGGGTCCGGAAGTCGATGCGGCTGAATCCGTACCACCCGGTCCGGTACCGGACACACCTCGTGCGCGCGCTGTTTCACCAGGGCCGGTTAGAGGAATCCCTGGACGTACTGGATAGTATCGACAAACTGCGCAGGGACGACCTGACATACAGAATCGCGGCCCTGCGGCGATTGGGAAAATCGGACGCTGCGGAGAAAACAGCTCGGCGACTGAGTGATGAGTTTCCCAAATTCGATCCCGTCGGGTTCGTGCAAGAGCTGCCGTTCCAGAATGATGCAGACCGGGAGGCGCTGCTGGAGCCCGTCGAATCGGTGCTTGCGAAGACGACATACCGGGGCTGACGCCGGCCGGCTCCGTTAGCGCGGCGTGCAACGAGCGGTAACTGCTCCGCGAGGCTGAAAATCCGCGTAACGCTGGTGCGATCGGCGTCAGCCGCCGGCAGTCACCTGTGGGGCGGCCTATGATTCGAGCCCAGGCTCGAGAGACATCCCCTTCGGTGGAATGTCAGACATTGCCCGTTCCGTCATGGCGGTGATCGTCAGCGACGGATTGACGCCGGGATTGGCAGGAACCGCGGAGCCATCGCAGACGAGCAGGTTTTCGTAGCCGAAGACGCGGTGTTTCGCGTCGATCACGCCTGAGCCGGCGTCCTCGCCGATTACTGCACCGCCCAGGATGTGCGCAGTCGTCGGGATGTTGGCGGTCGCTTCGAGGGTCCCGCTCTGGGCAATGCCGCCGGTATGCTCGGCGAGCCAGGCAGCGGCGCGATTGGCGGCATCGATGTAGGTCGGGTTGGGCTTTTCCGGATCCTGCTGTGTCCTGAGTTTGACGCCCGAGCTGAACCAGCGTTTCCGTGCCTTTAACGCGATCGCATTATCGAGGCTCTGCATCACGAGCAAGATCACCGTGCGGCGCGACCAGCCGAAGGGCCAGAGGGTCTTCAGGAATCGAACCGGATGACGCGCAATGTTTCCGAGCAGCATCAGCGGACGGCGCAGGCGCGTTCCTTCACCCGTGAGCACGGTGAACAGCGAACTCATGGCATCGCCACGCTCACCATAGGTGACCAGTTCGATGTGGGTGTCCGGGTCGGTGTGGATGCTGGCGCTGATGGCGACGGTGTTCCACGGCTTCAGGCTGTCGTCGGGCAGCGTGACGGCGAGTATCGACTCGCTGTTGGTTCGCACGAGTTCGCCAAGCCGATCGCTGATTGCCGGCAATGAGCCTCGCAGCTTGCAGCGCGCCAGCAGCCGGTTGGTGCCGAGCGCGCCGGCCGAAACGACAACGCCGCGGGCCGAGAACGTCTTCTCCTGCCTGTTGAACCACGCCCCCGGGTACCGGGTGGCGACACGATAGCCCTCACTGCCATCCGCTTTGCCAAGGGGTCGTATGTCGACCACCTCGCGATCAGCGTGGATCGTCACACCCTTCTTCTCCGCGAAATAAAGGTAGTTCTTCAGCAGGGTATTCTTGGCACCTTCGCGGCAACCAACCATACAGGCGCCGCAACGGATACAGCCGGTGCGTGGAGGGCCTTCGCCATTGAAGTAGGGGTCCGGCACAGTCACGCCGGGTTCTCCGAAGAATACGCCTACCGGTGTGCGCCGAAACGTCTCTTCGACTCCGAATTCCTTGGCGATTCTCTTGAGCAGTTCGTCGCCGGGACTTTCGAACGGGACGTCGGTGATCCCGAACATGCGCTCCGCCACTTCGTAATGCGGTGCGAGCTCGTTCTGCCAGTCCGCGAGCCCGGCCCACTGTGGGTTCGCGAAGTATTCAGGCTTCGCGCGGTACAGCGTGTTGGCGTAGACAACGCTGCCGCCGCCTACCCCCGCACCGCTGGCGACGAACACATCGCGGAACGGCGTCAAGCGCAGGATGCCGCGAAAACCCATGAAAGGTGCCCACAGAAACCGCTTGAGGTCCCAGGTGGTCTTTGCAAACTCCCAGTCCGCATAGCGCCGGCCACACTCGAGGACAGCGACACGATAGCCCTTCTCCGCTAGGCGCAGGGCGCTTACGCTGCCGCCGAAGCCGGATCCGATGACGATCCAGTCGTGGTCATACTCTTGCATGTTCCCGAACTTTCCGATGCCGCCTGGCTTCAAGCATAGCGAATAGGAAACTCTATCGTGTAGTTGAAGGTCGACGCACAGGAAACGGCCGTTGCATCCCGGTGACGGAGCCGAGCGAGCGGCTAAGCGGGGATGTGGGTTCGTCGGGGCAAGATCTGGTACCTGATCCCGGCTCTTCAGGTATCCTTCATTGCCTTAGCGGTGACGTTCTGAATGTTTTCGAGGTTTGACGTATAGCGTTACAAACGTCCGGGTTAAGAAAGTCGGGTCGGCGGATTCCACGCCTGAACCCAGCCAGCCGCTTTTACGCACGGGCAAACCGTGCGGATGATCAAGAACCCGACAATGATCGGGGACAGGGGGCAACAATGAATTCGCGAAAGACTTTGCGGCGGTTTCGGAGCGCCTTTTTGACGCTCGTCATCGGCTTGAATTCGCTCAGCAGCGCCCTCGCGGATAAACCGGTCGACCTGAATCTCGTCGGCGGACTGGCGGTGGGTTACAGCAACTTCGACTTTCCGGCGAAGTTGGACCACGATCTCACCTTTCCGGTCTACCAGCTACATGGCGGTATCACATACAAGAGGTTCTACGTCGTCGCAAACTTCGCCGATAACTTTTCTGATGCCGATGTCTCCGAGGAAGAAGATGTGGGCAATGCCAGTCGCTACGATGGTGATATCAGCCTGGGATATCAGTTGACGCCCAGCTGGGGCTTGTTTGCAGGCTACAAGACGGGCAAGACGACGATCGACTACCAGTCGAGAGAGGATCTGGATGCAGGCGGCCCGGCGCCCACCAGGGAGGAGTACTACAAGCACGAGGGGCCTTTTGTCGGCGTCAGCTTCGCCAAGAAGTTTGAGCGGGCCGGCAGGCTCACCCTAAGCCTCGCCTATGCCGATCTCGACGCCACCAACAAGTTTGTTCAGGACGTAGACGACGACGTTGATGAAGTGCCGGAGTTCGACGATTTGACCGGGACGGTGAAGGGTGATTCCACGGGCCTGAGCCTGGGCATCCGCTGGAGTATCCCGGTGTCGGGCAACCTGCTGTACTATCTCGGCTTCCGGGTGAACGACTACGAGCAGGATCTGACCATCGACGGTAACCGCTACGACAACATCGACGAAACAATCACTTATCTGACGACCGGCCTGTTTTTCGTGTTCTAGCCCGTTCTTGCTGGCGGACGGGGAGCGCGCCTCAAAAGACGCCGATTTCGGGAATCTCCTCGTTACGGGGCGGGTAGAAGTAAACCGATTTGGACAGCGATGAATGCTCCCACGGGATCTGCTTGCCGGCGGATGCCTTCATCACGTCCTTGCGCACCAGCTTGAACACCTCTTCTACCGGGCGCTGCTCGGTGAGGTGCGCGAGCAGGTACTGGGTGTAGGTGCCGTTGCGGCCTTCGCCGTCCTTGGCTACGCCGCCGGGCGCGGTGGCGTAGGCGATCATGGTTCCGGCCGGCGCTCTGGCCGGGGCCAGGCCCTGGCGCAGGTCGCGTACCTCGTAGGCGACTATGGCGATGCCCCGGCTTTCGTCGTCGGCACCGATCCCCTTGAACGGATTGTCGCGGCAGGCATCGAGGATGATCAGGTTCTGCTGGTTGCGGGTCTGCTGCATGTCGCGCAGCAGGTCGTTGATGCTGATGCTGCCGTCGATCAGGGTTTGCTGGTCGACGATCTTCGAATCCACGGCGATCAGGTAGTTCACGTTATTCATCTGCACCGCGTGCCCGGCGTAGTAAAACACCGAGAGCGTATTCGGCTCCTTACTGACCTCGTCGTAGAATGATCGGATCGCGTCGCGGAACTGCTCGAGGCCGGGGTTCTCCAACACGGTGATTTCGAAGCCGATCGCGGCGAGACTGGCGCCGAGATCGTTGGCGTCATTGAGCGGGTTTTTCAACGGCGCGAAAGAGTAGGCGGCATTGCCGACGAGCAGCGCCATGCGCCGCATCTCGGCGGCCTCGCCGGGCTGTGACCAGGTCGAAAAAATCGTCCCCAGCAGGACGAGTAAAGCGGCCGAAAACCGACATTCCCAAGGCGAAATTGTATGCCTGATCGAAAGCTTGCTCGCGCTCATATCGAATTGGAGACTATCCCGTAGCGATACTCTCCGGACAGTATACCGGGGTAGCGCCCGCTTACTCACGCTCGTGCGACATTTCCATCGTTCAGGGATTAACCACTTCAGGCGAATCCATTGCGTAACCTTGAGAACAGCACGGACGTCGCCCCTGCTACATGCCCGCAATTACGTGGACTCGAAGGGATGCGGATGCACTGCGCACAAGAGCCGCGATCGCGCCGGCAGGCGCTGACGGAAAAGCCAAGCGAAACCGTTCACAAGGTGAAATTGCTTTACAGGGTGGGCCCACTAACGATACCGGTCGCCCATCAACGCTGCACGTCTACTTCAATTTTTGTCGCATACATCTCTTTCTTGCGAGGCGCGACTTGAATGGCCCGAGTCGCAACGTGCGACATCGATGCAAGTGCAACGTCGATGCTGCCGTCTGAGTTCCGATCGTCGAGCGTGCTCGTGTAGAAGTTCACGGGGTCCGCGGTGACGAAGGCAACGACAAGAGTGGGGCCTAACGGTTCTGACGCTGGTAACTGGAATTCCATCTGTTCGGTCGGGATTCGGAATTCTCCTGCCTTCACCGCATGATCGGCGTGGAACGCGTTCGGGAACAACACGGTAGCGTTGTCCTGCGAGTCGACGGTTATGACGTTCAGGTAGCCGTCAAAAGGGACCGTCATACGCAGTTCTACCGGGTCCCCAAGGGAAAATATTTCCTTGTTGGCGGACATATCGAACGGCCGGTCTTGTTTGGCAACCATCTCCAGCAATTTCTTGCGATTCGGGCCATTACCCTCTGCGAGTGGGAGAATCTTCAAGGCGCCCTTGGCCAGTTGCTCGTTGCCGAACACTTGTGGGTTGTGAATCGCCCATTCGTCAACATGCCCGCGTATGTACTCGGCTGCAGAATCGCGAAGTTCGACGATAGTCATTTCTCTTGCTTGTTGCGCCGCATCGCGAATCGCATTTGTTAGTCCTATGGTAAATACGCCGCCATTGGTCGTACCGATCGCTTTTTCGCCGTCGCCGGCAGCAGACATTGAGACGAAGTTCGAGTCTAGGCTCTTGCTGAATTCCTCGTCGATACCGAACGAACGTCCTTCAGGCATGCCGGAATAAGTAAAGGACTTGGTGAATATCGGGTCGCTACCGAGACTGAGATTATCCATCACTACATCGCGTGTTACGGTACCAGAGTGACAGGCATCGACGATGATCAAAATGTTATTGCTCGGAATGGCATTGATCAGTTCGGCCAGCGTGTCGTCGTTCACGACGCCTGTCAACGTACGCTTGCCGTTCTTCGTAACCCGGCGCACATCATGCGTGACGAGCACTTCGTCGACGCCGTCCTCCTCGTCGCCATCGAAATCCGGGTTGTTGCTGCCGTGGCCGCTATAGTAAAAGACTACACGATCATCGGGTTTGACCCCGTTGCGCAACCAGGTTTCGAACTCACGCTTGACGTTCTTCGATGTCGCCTTCTCATCCATTAGGGTTCGTATCTGCTTGTCCTCGAAGCCCATGATGTTAAGCGTTTCGCGCATGCGCTCGAGATCGAGGTCGATGCCCGGCAAGTCTATGCCCGGAACCGAGTACTTCCCGACGCCGACGAGCAGCGCACGCTGCTCCGCGGGCAGATCCGAGGCAAAGAGCAGGATAAGAGCGGCGGTGATGGATGTCGTCAGTCTATGCATGTCGGCGTGTATCCAATAGCAGTCAGTCAATGGTGGGTATGCCGGCATTTTCACGCGCGTTGTTGTAGGCATCTTTGGCCTGCGACAGCCGCTCTTCGAGATCTCCCAAGTCTTCACTGCCGGTAGCCTTCGCTTCCTCGACTGCGACTCGGGCGTCGAAGTACGACGTCCTCGTGCGTTGGAGTTGGGAATCCTGTGTCGCTCCCACGTTGCTGCCCTGAGAGTCCAGGGATCGTTCGATGCCGATCGCGTCCGCTGCGGTGCCCGCAATCTTGGTGCGGTGTTCTTCGAGGAAGCTGGACAGGGTGGCCAGTGCACGCTTCTCAGACCGGGATTCGATAATGCCAACACCGATGGTCACCGGCATGTAATATCGCTCCTGTCTGGGCAGTTCATCGTACTCGGCCCTGCGCGCATCGAGAAGGGATTCCATGTGCAGTACCTTGTACTCGAGGCTATCTATTTCGCGCTGCATGGTTTGCCTGACATTTTCACTGGCGCCGTCCAGCCGACTCTTGAGCCCTTCCATCAGGCGACTGTTGTGTTTGACGGACCGCTCGAGCGATTGTATCTCCGTATAAACGTCCTGGTGGATAGCGGTATCGCGCTCGTAGGCCAGGGCGGATTGCCGCGACATCTTAGGTATATGCAGCCAGTCTGATTCCGCCGTAAGGCTGCCATCCTCGATAGTCGTTCCAGCTCGTATCGACCCTATCGGTACGGCAGCGGACAGCAGCGTCTGGGCCTTTGCATCCAAGCCAGGTTCTGAAATATCGAACATGTATATAACGGTCCTATCGGCGCGGCGGCTTTTGGTGCTGAGCAGTGAATTTACCCACAAGCCCGCACTCTCGATCTTGAATGCTGTGCCATCTTCCGAGAAATTCAGCCGCCCTTCATAGACGGAATGCGACTTACCTTCGACACAGACATTGGCGCGGCGGAGGATGTTTTCGACCGAAGGGTCTTCACGAACAACCCTGGCGCCGAGGTCATCGTCCGGTGTATCAGTAGCTCGCACCTGCTTCGGGATATAGCGATGCATGCAGTCGGCGCCCATGGGCTCGAAGCCGGCGGCGACAACTGTGACGCACGACAAGCGGTCGTTCAGCAAGTAGGAGGGAGACTCGTCGAACGATACGTGGTAGAGGTCGAAGTCGTATGCCGCCACGTAATGCAGGTCCTTCTGCCCTGACAGGTTCTCTAGGGCCGATGCCGTGATCTTGACGATGCTATTTAGCAACGCGTAAGCGGCCTTGCCGATAACGATACCGGGTAGTTCGAACGCCTTTTCTACCTGGCCGTCTTCAGTTGGTGGCAGGTAGTAGGGTTCGTCCGAGACGATGCAGGTATCGTTGAGGAATGCACGTATTTCGACGCCGGGTGGAAGATTCCCCGCTGCGGCCGGGCGTATATCAAGCGCGGCCGATATGGTCAGGGCAGTAACAAGAGCTAGTGTACGGAAACGTTGATTCACTTCTGCGACTCTATGAGCAAGCGCAGGCGATCGAGAATAGCTGTCCATTCCTGCTTGTCCTCATCGTCATCGATTTTCGCGATATGCCGCTCGATCCGCGGCAGGGCATCGGCACCGAATCGCCTGTACAGCAGGCCGGCTTCGAGGAGATCGCTTCCGCGGCAGTTGTCCAGATCGAATAGCCAGAAACGTGCTCCGTCCGTTTCATGCTCATGCATGTTACAGCGCTTGGGAGGTGGATCGCCACGCCAGAACAACCGAAACAGATCGTATATCGCTCCTTCGTTAACGGCAAAATAACTATGCCCGAGGATGTCTGCGTCGATGCCGGACACGTCGATCGTGTCGACCGCTGGATGGCTGATGATCATACTGCCGGCGAGGCCCGCTCGGCTTGCGCCATGCAGGATCCGCGATGACTTTAATGCCAGGTCGTTCTCCGACGCATAGAGCGTTACGCGTCGTGCCAAATTCGACACGGCATCGACAGTTTCGAGGAAATAGTCGTGGTCAACATCGGGCGCCGTGAATACTATCTGGTCGAAGGTTTGTAGCGACTCCTCCCTGCCATACTTGAGCACATAGGCCTGCAACGCTTCAATCAGCGCCCGATTGCCCATGCTGTGCGCAACGAGGTGGATGCGCTCCGCGCCAGTCTCGTGCACGACTCCTTCGAGGAGGCGGGCCAATTTACGCCCGCTTGGCCGAACCACGGCCTCGTCCACGGTATAAGCGGCCGTCGAAGCCCGCGACGGCCAGCTATACATCATCGGCGTGCCCTCGAAATCGAGATCGTAAGCCAGCTGCGCAGCTCGCCGGGCGGCGTCTTCGAATGTCACGTTGTACCCGTGTATGAACAGGAAGACGTCTTTGGAGGGCGAGCTCTTGATGTACTGGTCAAGTTGCTCGTAGAAGGCGTGCTGGCCTAGCGGCACGACCGATTGCAGCAAAACGTAGCGTCGCTTCTTCGCTTCCTCACCGAGCAGATAGGTGTAAATCGAAAAGCGGCTCTCGGTTTCGAGTTCGCCGTATTTGTGCGTTTCAGGAATGCTGACATCGAGGTAACCGACTTCGAGTTCACCTCGATCACTGCCATAGAGCTGCCCAGGTTTCGAGTTGTCGGTCGGCGCGCGGTTCGTACCATAAAATACACGCACTGTTGCGTAACCGTCATCGATCGCGTAACGGCGCGGATCGTCACCGAGTATGCCGATGTCGCGAGTGCGCTCCGCCGCCGAAGCAATCCTGGCCTCGATTTCGATCTGCTTGTCCGTCTGCCCCGACTCCTCGTAGATATCACGCAGCTCACCGAGTGTTGTCAGGACGATATCGCTCTGTTCACCGTACAACGCCTGTTCGATGTCCAGCACCCTCGAAATATGTTCTGCGGCGCTGCGGAGATCGTCTTGATCGCGGTTAATGCTGGCAAGGAGTTCGAGCAATGGCACGAGGTCCGGATGATCCGCACCAACTGCGCGCGCACTGATTGCAAGCGCCTGCTCCATGTTTTGTTCCGCAGCCTCCAGCTGTCCCAGCTGCTGCTGGACTTGGGCAAGGCGGATGAGGGCTTTGACGACTTCCGGTGATTCCGGCCCGAACTCTTCGATTGCGGCGCCGACGTACTGCTGTCCGAATTCCGCAGCAGCCTTTAAATTGCCATTGATGCGCGCGTCCTCGAATCGCTCATAGGGATTGAGCATCGAGTCTACCTGGCCTTGCGCAGGTACCGCGGCGAGCACTGTTGCTGTCGCCAGCACTGCGTGCATGACGAATCGAGATACTCCGAAACTGTTCATAGCCGCGTCCGAAACAGACATCTTCTCGTTATTGTTCGGCAGCTTGTCCATCCGCTTGACAGATGGACGACGCGCCGACCCCTCTGACACGATAATCCGCTGTCTTTCCAGTACAGACTACCGCTCGTTTTCCAGCCTGTCTACGAGCTGCCAGAGATCATGCTCGTATGCCAGCTGCGGCGCTTCAAAACGCCGGGCATGCTCCGTAGACAGAAACAGCGCAAGGTAACTCCGGCGAATGTCCTCCGGGATGTCGACGGCGAGAATATCGCGGGCCTTGTCCGGCAGATGCTCCTCCGGGACGGCTGATAGCGTCAGCTCGTTTTTTGCCCCGCCGTCGCTTATTTGTAGCGAGTAGACTCCAGGCTGCAACGACACTTCTGGCATTCTGATCGGAGACTGGTGGATGTCGAACAGTTCGACCAGCACCTGTCCTGATGCCGAAACCAGCCGCAATTCAAAAGGTGCGATGCCGCCGTTCCACGCCACGTACAGGCGTCGCTTGCCGGCCAGGAGCATGGACTCGCGATTGACGGTACCGGTAATAACCGGGTCGAGATCCCCTTTGCCGATTGATCGCATTTAGGATGACCAGGGCGCCCGGCAACTCCCCTGTCGGCTTTCCCTGTATGTCACCGCCGTCCGTGTAGCTCGCGCCGATCACGACTATCCGGCCGTCGAGGAGGTCGTCAGTGAGCTTCTCGTCAGATTCTGTGATGACGCTGGCTGGAATGGTTATGAGATCTGGAGCGGGTTGGTTCCAGGCGATCGTAAAAAATGAGGCGTTGCCCAATCCCGCTCTCGACGCCCCGGTTGGATCGACCGGTCGTCGCGGCGCTCCTGTCTTGTTGCCCGCAATTGATGAGACCGATGGCCTCGATGCCGGCGACGCGGTTGCTGCCTTCCCCTTGCGAGAACAATGCGCCGGCGCGCCGGGAAATGCCCCTTGCTCAGTGCACAACGTCGTTACAGTACCGACAAGTTCTGGTTCATTCGCTGCCCATCGGGTACCCCCAGATCATTTCCTGCCCGCGTCAATGGCTGAGCTACGGCCGCAAGCACCCGACCTGATATCACTATCTTGTCTATACTCTGGGCTCCTGGAGCCTATTTGACGGTTCCAGTCAGAATAACGACAGATCATCCGTTCTAGCCGGGGGTATACCCATGAAGAAGAGTTTCCTGCTCAGTTCGGTCATCGCCATGGCCGCCACCGTCGTCGTTCTGCCCGAGCAGACCGCTATCGCACAAGGCGCATCGGGCGAGGCAACCATCGAAGAGATTGTCACGACCGGCACGCGCAAGCGCGGCCTGTCTCCGACCGAAACGCTTTCGCCTGTTGATGTTCTATCGGGGAGTACAGTGCAGAACCAGGCGTCGTTCGACCTGACCGAGTCGCTGACACGCGTCGCGCCGTCGTTGAACACGCAGCGCTTTCCGATTGCGGACGGCACCGCGCTGATCCGGCCGGTTAGCCTGCGCAACCTGTCGCCCGACCATACGCTGGTGCTGATGAACGGCATCCGCCGGCATCGCTCTGCGCTCGTCAACCTGCAGCTGGCGCCGCTCGGTACCGTGAACCAGGGCTCGCAAGCGGTGGACTGGGCCGCGTTCCCGGCCGCAGCCATCGAGCGAATCGAGATTCTGCGCGACGGTGCATCGGCGCAGTACGGCTCGGATGCGATAGCCGGCGTCGTCAATGTCATCCTCAAGGACAGTCCGTCCGGTTTCTCGGCGTCGGCGCAGTACGGCGAGACCTACGACTCCGAGGGCGAGCGCTTCACGGTCAGCGGCAATCTCGGGCTGCCGCTGACCGAAAACGGCTTCATCAACCTGACGGCCGAGTACTCGGACTCCGACATCACGAACCGCGGCGTTCCGCGCCCGGATGCCGAGCAGGTTGCCGGCTTCGTGGGCGCCGACCAGGTGCCGCTGAACGGCTTCGGCCAGCGCTGGGGCGATCCGGCGGTCGAGGCCATCAAGCTTCTCGTCAACGCCGGCATCGACGTGTCCGACACGACCACGCTTTACGGTTTTGCGACATACATGGATAACGAGACGGTCTCGGACTTCTTTTACCGCACACCCGTCCTGACCGATCCGACCGAGCAGCAGCAGGTTGCCGCACGCACCACACTGCAAATCGACAACGACGGAGACGGCCTGCCGGATGCGGCGGACCAGGCGCTTGTCGACAGCATCACCGGGCAGGGCCTGAATCCCTCGGATTACCTCGTAGCGGACACATCAAGTGCCAGCGGTTTTGTGCTGCGCAACCCGATCTTCCCGCTGTTCCCGGGCGGTTATAACCCGGACTTCGGCGCGGACATTTCGGACTTCTCGCTGGTGCTCGGCGGACGCGGCGAGTTCTCCCCGAACCTGACCTGGGACGTGAACGGCCGGTTTGCCGAGAACGAGGTCGACTACGTCGTCGGCGAGACGATCAACCCGAGCCTCGGCAGCCTGTCGCCGACCACGTTCCGTCCCGGCACGCTGACGCAGGAGGAAAGCAGCCTGCAGGCCGACTTCGTCAAGACGTTCGACGGCTCGCCGCTGAATATCGCCTTTGGCGGCGGCTGGCGCAACGAGACCTACAAGATCGGTGCCGGCGACCCGGCCTCGATTCAGGCCGGACCCACGGCCGCGATCTTCGGCGTCGGCTCGGACGGCTTCCAGGGCTTCCCGACGGAATCCTCGGGCAGCTTCGAGAGCGACAGCATTTTCGCTTACGTCGACCTGGAGACCGATTTTACGGACAAGTTCTCGAGCTCACTTGCGCTGCGTGGCGAGGACTACGACGAGTTTGATTCGACCTTCGACTTCAAGATCGCCGGCCGGTATGACTTCACAGAGCGGTTCGCGCTGCGCGCGACCGTGAACACCGGCTTCCGTGCGCCGACGCCGGGCCAGGTCAACACGCTCAACATCACGACGACCTCCGATGCGACCGGTGCGCTGATCCCGAACGGCACCTACCCGGTGGACAACCCGGTCGCCATCGCGCTGGGCGCCGTGCCGCTCAACCCCGAGGAGTCGACGAGCTTCACGGCGGGCGCCATCTTCACGCCCAACGATGCCTGGAGCTTCACGGCGGACGTCTACTTCATCGAGATCGAGGATCGCCTCGCGTTGTTGAACAACACGATCGAAGCCGGCGACCTGCAGGCACTGCTGGACGCGGGCGTGCCGAGTGACCAGGCCAACCTGCTGATCGGTACCAATGCGAACTTCTTCGTCAACGGCTTCAAGTCCGAGGTCTCCGGTCTCGACCTGGCGGCGACACATACGGCTGATCTCGGGGGCGGCACCCTGCTGACCGACTTCCGCTACAACCACAACGAGCAGACGGTCAAGGACGTCCGCGCGGGAACGATCAACCCGTCGCGGGTCTTCGACCTGGAAAACCACATCCCGGAGAACCGCGCGGTACTGACGTTCGACTACTCGCGTGACATGTTCGGCGGGCTGCTGCGCCTCAACTACTACGACGGCTGGGCGACGACGGGCGGACTGTTCAGCCCCGGCGATGCTTCGGATCAGTACGAATACGGCTCTTCCGTGCTCGTCG
>JABAHR010001910.1_pt1 | contig 13092 bp, 10 predicted proteins | sample 7062101 | NCBI WGS metagenome assembly JABAHR01 (sample SAMN14534553, study PRJNA622989) | marine sediment metagenome | biome: marine biome [ENVO:00000428]; feature: marine pelagic biome [ENVO:01000023]; material: deep marine sediment [ENVO:00002113] | place: India: Gulf of Kutch | collected... | reverse complement strand
TCGGGTCGGGGTCCATGTCAGCAGCGGGACGTTCGGTTCGGCACCATGCGTAAGCAGCGCCCTCACGATCTTTTCGTCGCGGCGCATGACGGCCGCGTGCAGGGCCGTGAAGCCGACGGCTGCCGAGTTCGGGTCGGCGCCGCGATCAAGAAGAAACTCCACGATCTCCGGGTAACCGCTGTGTGCGGCGAGCACCATCGCGGATACGCCCCAGGCATCGGCGTCGTTGACGTCGGCACCGGCCGCCAGCAGGACCCGCATCGACGCCAGGTCTCCCACGCGTGCGGCGAACATCAATGCGCTGTTCCCGCCCTGGGGAATCTCGCGGTTGTACTCGGGCTGGCCATGCGGTGGCACGGCCACGACCTGACTCCAGATGTCTGTTCGGGCTTGGACGTCGGCACCATGCTCGATGAGCAGGGCGACGACGTCGCTGTGCTGCTGAGCCACGGCCCACATCAGCGCGGTCTGACCGCGCGGACCCCGCGCCGCTAGACTCGCGCCGCTGTCGAGCAGCAGATGGACGACATCGGCACCGCCCGAGCGCGCGGCGACCATCACCGGTGTCTCGCCGGACAGCAGCGGCGCGTTCGGATCCGCCCCGGCGTCCAATAATCGCGCGACCATGGCCGCGCTGCCGTTCTGGCTCGCCGCCCACAATGGTGTCGCGCCGAGATCGTTCGCGGCATCGACGTCGGCACCCGCTCCAATGAGCAGATCGGCGCTCGCGACGTCATCGCGGTAGCTCACCCAATGCAGCGCCGTCGTGCCGTCTGCCCCGGCGGTGTCGATGTTGGTGCCCTCGTCGAGCAACGCGCGCATGGCCGCCCGGTCACCGTGCCTGGCTGCATCGATCAGCGGCGCTTCACCTCGGGCTACGCCCAAGACCAGGGCCAGCAGCGGGACCAACGCGAATCGCAGCGCTCGGCGCATCGATACTCGTCGCGACATCGACCGTGCTCGCTTAGACGCCGGATACGGCGTCGATCGCCAGCGGGCCCGTGCTGCCGCCGATCTGCTCGATGGGCACGTCGAGCTTGTCCATCAGCGTGACGAGCAAGTTGGCCATTGGCGGCTCGTCTGGATAAACCAAATGCCGGCCGCCTTGGAGTCGGCCCGCGCCGCCGCCGACGAGCACGATGGGTAGGTTGTCGCCGGCATGCACCGTGCTGTTGGAAATTCCCGAGCCGTAGAGGATCGTCATGTGGTCCAGCAACGAGCCGTCGCCGTCGGGCGTCGCGCGCAGCTTCGCCAGATACTGCGCGAAGAGCTCCATGTGATAGCGGTTGATCTTGGACATGTGCGCGACGATCTCGGGCTGATTGTTGTGGTGCGACAGCGGATGATGGGCCTCGGGCACGCCGATCTGGGGATAGGGGCGCGCGCTTTGCTCTTTACCGATCATGAACGAGATCACGCGCGTGAGGTCCGACTGCAGAGCGAGTAACTGCAGATCGAGCATCATCGCGAGGTGCTCTTCGAACTCTGGGGGCGCGCCTTGCGGCTGCTCCATCTCCGGCAACTCGAGCCCACTTTGTTCCTCCGCCCGCTGAATGCGGCGCTCGACGTCGCGCACTGCCTCGGCGTACTCCTCGAGCTTCACGCGATCGGTCGGTCCCAGCTCGCGATTCAAGTCCGCGAGCTTGTCGCTCACCGAGTCGAGTAGACTCTTGCGCTGGTGCAACCTCGCCTCGCGCGCCGCGCGTCCCGTCGTGCCACTGTCACCGAAGAGCGTCTCAAACACTGCGCGCGGGTTCCACTCCATCGGCAGCGGTTGCGTCGGGCTGCGCCACGACAGCGTATGCGTGTAGACACAGCTCAAGTTGCCGGTGCACGCGCCGGCGTTATTCGGTCGGTCCATCGACAACTCGAGCGACGGTATTTGCGTCTCGCTGGCGAAATGCCGCGCGAGCAGCTGATCCATCGACACGTCCGCGATGATCTCTATCTCGTTTCGTCCGCCGCGCGTCGTCCCGGTCAGAAACGACCCGGAAGCGCCTGCGTGAATGTAATTCCAGGTCGTCTTCATGCCAGACAGCACGAGCACCTGTCTCCGGTACGGGGCGAGCGGCTCGAGGATCGGCGATAGCTCGAAATCGCTGCCGACCCCTTTCGGTGTCCAGTACGGCATCGCCATGCCGTTCGGCACATAGAAGGTCTGAAACCGATGCACCGCGTTCGAGCGGACTTGTGAGAACGCGGGAACCATCGCGTCCAGGAACGGCAGCGCCAGCGTCGCGCCGAGGCCGCGCAAAACTGTCCGCCGTGGCATCGACTTCATTCGTGGGTACGTCATGTTGGCTCTTTCCCCTCAGTTTATCGCGGCGTAATTATCCGCGCCGCGCGGCGTACTCATTAGAAACGGTGGGCTATTCACGATACCGAGCACGAGCGACGACCAGCGGTAGTCGTCGTCGGCCGCGTCACGAACGATCTGGCGCACGACGGGCCGATCGTGGTACTCGAGCCGGCGTCCGAGCGCATAAGCCAAAAGTTTCTCGGTGACCGTGCGCGGAAACTGCTCCCGCTCCGCCAGCAGGAGGGCACGCAATCCGACCAGCCCTTCGACTGTCGCGCCGCGCGCCGTCGTTCCGGTCGCATCGACGGGCTGGCCCGACTCGTCGATGGTTCGCCAGCCGCCGATCACATCGTAGTTCTCGAGCGCAAACCCGAGCGGATCCATGACCGCATGGCAGGTGGCGCAGACGGGATTCGCGCGGTGCTGCGCCAAACGCTCACGAATCGTGGCCGGCACGGCCGCGCCTTCCGGCGAGTCTAGGGTCGTGTCCACGCCCGGCGGCGGCGGCGGAGCCGGCGTGCCGAAGATGTTGTCCAACAGCCATTTGCCGCGCAGGACCGGTGAGGTGCGATCGGGATACGACGTCGTTGCCAATAGCGCTCCGTGCCCGAGCAAGCCGCCGCGCTGTGCCGGGTTGGGAAGACTGACCCGCCTGAACCGGCTGCCGTAAATGTCCGCAATCCCGTAGTGCCGGGCGAGGCGCTCGTTGACGAACGTGTAGTCCGCGTTCAGCAACTCCACGACGCTGCGATCCTCCTCGACCGTGCTCGCGACGAACAGCTCCGTCTCGCGCTTGAACGCCTGCAGCAGCGTCTCGTCGTAGTTGGGGTAGCGGATCGGGTCGACGACGACCTCCTCGACGCGGCGCAAATTCAACCACTGCGCGGCGAAATCGTTGACGAGCGTTTCGGTTGCGCGCGGATCGGCCAACATGCGCCGAACCTCTTGCTCGAACGTCGCTTGATTTGTGAGCTCGCCGCGCTCGGCCAGACCGAGCAGACGCTCGTCGGGAATGCTGCTCCACAGGAAGAACGACAAACGCGACGCCACTTCCAGGTCGGTGAGACGAAAAGCCGTGCCGCTCGGCTCGCGACTGCCGGGATCTCGGTAGAAGCGCAGCAGGAAATCGGGGTCGATCAGGAGTCGTTCGAGCGCGTATTGGATGCCCGCGTCGAAACTGCCACCATCGCGCCGGCCCGTACCGAAGAACTCGAGCAGCACCTGAAGATCTTGCTCCGCCACGGGCCGGCGATACGCGCGCCGCGCCAGCGCGGACAGGATCTTGGTCGCGCACGCCTGCTCGTCCGACGGCGCGTCCGGCTGACAGAGGAAGATCGCCTGGCGGCTCGGCGTATCCGTCACCGCGCGGCCGTGATCGGCCTCCTGAAACGGGCCGCCGATCTGCACCGCGCCCACCGCGGCGTATCCCATGTAGATCTGATCGTTCGTCAACACCCTGCCGCGCTGCAGCGGTTGTGGGAGGCCTTCTGGCTCCCACAGCTCGCGCACGAACGACACGCCGACGGTATGCGGTCCCGCCTCGACGGGTATGCGCACCTCCAGCGCCGCGTCGCCGCCGAACTGCATGTACCGCTCCCATTCCTCATCGCCGGCAAAGCCCGGCTCGCCGTCCCCGGCGTAGCTCGACGCGGCCGGTCGACCCGGGGCGTCGCCGCCGACGGTGAACCGCCATAGCAGCTCGCCATCGAGACGCACGTCGAGCTGCTGCGGCCAGCCCATGCCCATGATGTAGTCCTGGTACTGGCGCCGGAGCCGGACCTTGATCAGATACTCGCCGTCGACCGGAAAGTGATACGGAATCGCGATGCCACCGCGCGAGCCGAACGGCAGATCCTCGTTCTGCCGGTCGTCTTGGACGACGTGCAGGGGTATCTCGAAAGTCTCGAGTCCCGGCGCCGGTGGCGGTAGCCCGACCGCGAGCCGGGTTACCTGGCGGGCCACCGACAGGTAACGCTCCAGATGCGCCCGCGAAATCGTCAGAACGTCTGCAAAGTTGTCGAAGCTGCCGTCGGCCGTCTCATCCCCCGGGAGCAAGGACGTCACGTCGAGGTCGAGCGCGAGCAGGTCACGAATCGCGTTGTTGTATTCCGTGCGGTTGAGCCGGTGGACGACGTTGGCCGCGCCCGGATTCGGCTCGGCTGCCCACGCGCGATCGAGGTCGGCCTCCAAAGTACTTGCGACGGCACTGTACGTTGTCGCATCCGGTCGGGGCATTCCGGGCGGGGGCATCATGCCGGAGCGCAGCTTTACGATGACTTCTTCCCACACCTCGGCATCGTGGCTCAGGTTCGTTGCGTCCAGCTGATCGAGCGCGAGCCCCGCGATCCGCGCGCCCTGATTGTGGCAGACGACGCAGTAACGTTGCACTATCTCGCCCGGCGTCGGAGACTCCGCGAGCATCGACGGCGTCTGCTGAGCCGCGGCCTGCAAGCTGAACAATGCGGCGGCGATGCAACCGCCGGCGAGGCATGAGCCGAGCAATGCGCTCGCTACTTGCGTTTGCGCAATTCCGACGCGTTTACCGCGCTCTGGAGCCCCCATTCGCTTTCTCTGTGACCGGCGCTTCTGTAGATCGCCCCGACGGCTGAGCAGACGCGGCTTCAGCGGTGCCGCAGCTTGCCGAACGATCAATCAAGCATTCTGCCCCTAGTCGGCATAGAGGTAAAGTCTGCAACGGACATCGAAATCTGGCGAATCTCACTGGAGTTTGCAGTCGTCGATCGGTCGTCGTGCCCGCGGCATCGCGATCCGTTCAAATTCTCCTCGAGTCCACCACACGTGAATTCGTATCACCGGGTTCAGCGCGGTGTTTAGGCACTGATGGCTACGCTAGTTGGATTATGACTATAGGCCGGGACATAAAGCCGCAGCAGCGCAGATGGGCCAACGGTCATGGTATCGCTATCGATCAGAACGGCTATATCATGGATTACTCGCCGCCCTCGATTATCTCGGGCGGCTCGCCCTCAAGGGGCCGCTCGCTTGCTGCGCAAGCTCCGCGTTCTCTCGCGTGCGCCGGCGCGCCGCTCGAGTCGAACCGAAGGGTCCTCATCAAACCGCCCGCTTCCCGGTAAACAAATAAAGCCCCGCAAGGGGGCTTTATTTGTTTACTGGCGGTGCGGGGAGTCTAGCGCGAACTCGTCTCCGATTTCCCGGTGATCAGGGAAAAATACAGGGTATTCATCGCTATTACCGGGCTACCTTGGCGGATTCTGGGCCTATTCCTAAGGCGGTCAGCCGGAGAGCATGAAGTTCGATGAAAATTAACAGGGATTTATCAGGGAAAGGATGATCTAGGCCGGAATGGGTCGTCATTCTGAGTTTCAGGGTTTTCTTCATGCTAGGCACAAGCCCGAATCAGGTCCCCAACGTCGCCCAGCGTGTCGAGCGTGCCGATCGTCTCAATAAGCCCTTGCGCGCGGTCTGCGCCGACAATTGGCACCGCGTTCCCGAGAAACTTCTCTCGGAGCGCGTCGTCGGTCAGCGGATTGGCAATCGTCCCGGTAGCATGTGCGATCTGCGCTTCGTATGTGGCACCCGATCCCGTCCGCACCGTTGCCGCGGACTGGTCGAGACGGAACGACGGATCAGCGGCAACGCGGACGCGCCTTCGCAGTGCCTGCACGGCGGCATCGGCCAAACGGTCGTCGCTGAACTGTGCGACACCCGCCGCCTGATCGATATAGGCCACCGCGGCCGCATGATTGGCGCTGAACTTCGCCATCAGGGCGGAGTCAGGGTTATCGACCCCAGTGATCCGGATCACGTCGGGGTGGACGAGCACTTCCACGCTAGCGATGTCCGACTCGGATTCTGGCGTCTTTCGCGAGACGGCAATGGCGGCGTCGATAAGCGGGTGCAAGACCACCCCGCAGGCATACGGTTTGTAACCATTGCCGGTAATCATCCAGTGCTCACCGAGCCCCGCGAGAACCAGGTCGTTGCGCTGCGAAGCGCTGTAGATCTTGGTGAAGCCCACACGGCCTTCGATGATCTCGGTCGAGCTGTTAAAGCCGTTGGATGCAAGCATGGCTGCGAGAACACCGTGGTAAGCAGCCTTGCCGGCTTGGAGCGACTTGCAGTCGGTCCCGCGGTTCTGCTGCATGCCGGCTGCCTGTGAACCGGCGATCCCGAGGGCGTAGGTCGTCTGCTGCGCGTCCAGTCCCATGAGCCGCGCCGACCCGGCAGCGGCAGCCAATGTGCCCAACGTGCCGGTGAGATGCCAGCCGCCAGGGTGGTGGTCGGGGGCGGCTTGACCGACTCGGATACCCGCCTCGAAGGCTGCCGCGAACGCCACGATCACATCGCGGCCCGACGACCCGCGCCGCTCGGCCAGCGCAAACAGCGCTGGGAGCGTGACCGTGCTGGTGTGCAGGATCGTGCCGCCAAGGTGCGTGTCGTCGAAGTCGAGCACGTGCCCCATCTGACCGTTCGCTACCGACGCATCCAGCAGGCTCAGTCGCCGTCCTTGCTGTCCGAACACTGTCGCATCCGGGTTGGAACCCAGCTCCTCAAACGTCGCGAGCAGTCGGTGTGTGGTCGGATGCGTGCTGCCCGCGAGGGCGCAGCCGACCCAGTCGAGCACTGCCCGTTTGGCTTCGCGCACCGCCGCCGGGGATAGTTCGTCGTACGACATGCGCGACAGGAACCGCGCAAGGCTGTTCGTGATGTCGAGGCCTGTCGCGGCCGCCCCATAGGTGCCACTGTCGGAGGAGCTCGCTTGCGCTGCTTGCGCAGCGCCTGGACGCCCGTCCTGTGCATGTCCCACCTGCGAGACCGCATGTCCCGCGAGCACCGCTAAGCCTGAGCCGAGCACGTCACGACGGCGCAGCGCCATGTTCATCTCCTTCGTCAGTGCATCCCGCCCGGCCAGTTTACAGTCAACTGCGTCGCGGACATAGCTGCTGCAGTTTCGTCGAACGTCGCGATGCAATAGTCTCTCAGTATCTACGCGTAGCCATCGAAGGGCTTTTCGTGAAAGTCAGCAACGTGACGTGCTATCCGGTCTACAGCGGCTGGCGGAAGAACTGGGTGTTCGTGAAGCTCGAGACTGACGAGGGCATCACGGGTTGGGGGGAGGCATATAGCCAGTACGATCGCGACACGTCGGTGAGCGCGCAGGTTCAAGAGCTGTCGCGCTACGTGGTCGGACGCGACCCATTCCAGATCAGGCACTTCACGCAAACGAGCTACGATGATTACGCGCAGCGCCGGGGTTCTCTCGAGCTCTGGTGCGCGATGTCGGGCATAGAGCAGGCACTCTGGGATATCGTCGGCAAGGCGGTCGAGCAGCCGGTTTACAACTTGCTCGGTGGCCCCGTCCGCGACCGCATTCGCGTCTACGCGAACGGCTGGAGCTACAAGCTCGAAGCGCCCGACGACTTCGTGCGCGCGGCCACCGCGATGGTCGAGCGCGGCTTCACTGCGCTTAAATTCGACCCGCTGCCCCGGCCCTGGCGAAGCTTCATCCCGTCACAGCACGAGCGCCTTGCCGAGCGGGTCGTGGCTGCGATGCGTCGTGAGCTCGGCCCCGACATTGATTTCCTGATTGAAATGCATCGGCGGCTCGCCCCGATGCATGCGATTCGCCTGGCCGAGCGCCTCGCCCCCTACGATCTGTACTGGTACGAGGAACCGTGTCCGTCCGAAGACGTTACCGCTCTCGCCGAGATCCGCCGGCACGTCTCGGTGCCGGTCGTGACGGGCGAGGCCCTCTACACCAAGGCGGGCTTCAAGCCGGTCTTCGAGCACCGCGCGGCCGATATCATCAATCCGGACGTGTCCAATTGCGGGGGCATCCTGGAGCTCGTCGAGATCGCATCCATGGCTGAGGCGCACGCCGTTGCCGTGTCGCCGCATAACTACAATTCGACCGCGCTCGCGCTGTCTGCCACGGTCCACGCGGCCGCACGCATGCCGAATTTCATCATTACTGAGTACTTCGTAACGGTCGAGGAAATGAGTGGGCGCATCGCGCCGAACGCGCTCGTGCCGCGCGACGGCTACTTGGAGCTCCCGACCGGTCCGGGGCTAGGCATCGAGATCGACGAGGCGGTGATCACAAGCAGCCCGGCACAGCGTTACGCCGCCCGGACGTTCCGTACAATCAGCGAGGAAGGTCCGTGATACGCAAAAACAGTGTAGCTTCCCACCGAGCAGACGAGGGCTGGAAAAACGCCATGACTGGACGAAGAAGTGTTCTCGGCCGTCTGCTCGTTTCGATCGCGTGCGTGTTAGTCATTGCCGGCTACGCAACCCAGCCTGCGCAGGGGCAGACCTACCCGAGCAAGCGCATCAGCCTTATTGTCTGGACGCCCGCTGGGACGCCACTCGACGTATCGATGCGCGTTCTAGCGAGCCTCCTCGAGAGCGATCTTCGCCAGCCGGTCGTGGTCCAGAACCGGCCGGGCGGCAACGGTGCGATTGCGATGGCCTACCTGAGATCCCAGCCGGCTGACGGCTACACGCTGCTGTCCGCGACGTCGTCGATGTCCATGGCGATGGCCAAGGGCGAGGTGCCGTTCGCAGTCTCGGATTTTCTGATGCTCCGCATGATCGAGGCCGAACCCACGTCGATCGCAGTCCGTCAGGACAACGCCTTTCAAAACGCGGCGGACTTCGTGAATCGAATGCAGGACAATCCCAGCGGCGTGAATATCGGTGGCTTCGCAGCGGGCGGATTCCATCAGTACGCCTACTTCCAGATGCAGGAAGCGGTGAACTTTCGCGCGAGTTGGATCCCGTTCGACGGTGGACGCGAAGCAGCACTCGCGGTCCTGGGCGGTCATCTCGACGTCGCATTCATGACGCCGAGCAGCGCGCTTAGCCAAGTCGAGAACGGCGACATTCGCCTGCTGGGCATCGCGCTCGACGAGCGCTCGCCCTACTACCCGAACGTCCCAACGCTGAAGGAACAGGGGCTCGATATCAGCGAGGTGCTCTGGCGAGGCGTGATGATGAAGGCCGGCGCGACCCGCACTGTCGTAGACCGGCTGCAGACAGCCATCGACACTGCGCTATCCTCCGAAGAATGGCAGCAGTACCGTGCGGACAATCGCCAGGAGGCGCGCGATATCCGCGAGAGCGACATGGCGCAAGCCATCGAGCGCGAGGTCGAGGCGTCGCGCAACTTTCTGCAAAGCGCTGGCTTCATCAACTAGCAGGCCGTTGAAAAACTCTCAGACGGCACATTTCGGCGTTGAAAACGCTCTCAAAATGCTCATGTACTGCCGTGTACACTGCGCTTTCTCGAGCGTTTTCGCCTTGAACTGCACTGGTCTGAGACTTTTCAACAACCTACTAGCCACGGCGCCGGCGTAGCTCGATGACGGCGGCGATCGCGGCGGTGCTTCTTCTGGTAGCTATAGGCCTTTTCTGGGGCAGCGGACTCCTGCCGGACGCGGCGGACCCGAACGACGTCGGAGCCGCGGGTTTTCCGCAACTCGTCGCGATCGTGATGATCGTGTTCGCGGCACTGCTGATCGTGCAAACGCTCAGGACGCCGGAAGCAGACCGGGCAGTGGGGCGCACCCAGCCGCGGACGCTGTTCTTCATGCTTCTGACACTAGTCCACGTCGCGGCGATCCCCTTCGTCGGCTACTACATGTCGGTGTCGGTCTGGCTCGCCGCCACGCTGTTCCTACTCGGGAGCCGGCTCGGCGCGCTCCTCGTACCTGTCGGATTTGTGTCGTTCATCTGGCTCGTTTTCGGCCGTGGGTTCGGCATTCCGCTTCCGTAACCGATGTTTCCAGGAAGGCGAGCATGACCGGTTTGTCGTCCGCACTTGCGACAGCAGCGAGTTGGCAAGGTCTCGTCACAGTCGTGCTCGGCACATCGCTCGGGCTGATCATCGGCGCCCTCCCCGGTATCGGCCCCTCCCTCGGCGTTGCCCTGCTGATCCCCTTCACCTTCAACTTCGATCCCGCCATCAGCCTCGTGTTCATGCTGTGCCTCTATCAGGGAGCCGAGTATGGGGGATCCATCACGGCCGTGTTGATCTCCACACCTGGCACCGCGGCAGCCGCCTGTATAGTGCCGGACGGCTACGCGATGAACCGACGCGGAGAAGCCGGCCGGGCACTCGGCGCGTCGCTGACGGCGTCATCGATCGGGGGGCTTTTCAGCGCGATGGTGCTCGTCATCCTCGCACCGTTTCTGGCCGAGGTCGCTCTGAGCTTCGGGCCGCCAGAGTACTTCGCTCTCGGCGTGTTCGGGCTCGGGATCGTGTCGAGCCTCAGTTCTGACAACCCGTTGAAAGGGTGGCTCGTAGCCTTTCTCGGTCTCGCCATCGTAACGGTTGGCATCGATCCGGTCTCGGGCGTCATCCGCTTCACCGGAGGTCGGTTCGAGCTGTTCGAGGGTGTGCCCTTTATGACGGCCCTGATTGGTCTGTTCGCCGTGTCGGAGGTGTTCAATATGATCGATCAGAGCAACGTGCGGCACGAGGTCAAACGAAGGCTCGGCAACGCCTTCCTGGGCCTGCGCGATGTCCGTCATATCATGCCGGCTACGTTGCGAGGCTCCGTAATCGGCGCCGTGCTCGGAGTCATTCCCGGGATCGGCCCCTCCGTGGCGGCTTGGGTGGCCTACGACACGGAGCGTCGCTGCTCGAAGCACCCCGAGACCTTTGGCACAGGCGAGATCAAGGGCGTCGCCGCGCCTGAAGCCGCCAACAACGCGGTCGTGGGGGGCACCCTCGTGCCGCTGTTGTCCCTTGGCATCCCGGGTTCGCCGACCGCCGCCCTGCTCATGGGTGCGCTCGTCATCCACGGGCTGCAGCCCGGGCCGCAGTTGTTCGTAGACGCGCCCGAGATCATCTACGCGATCTACGCTGGGCTCGGCGCCTCCATCATCGCGATGTACACGCTCGGCCAGATTGCTATGCCGCTCTGGATGCGCGTGGTCGAAGTGCCCAACACCATCCTGGCGCCGGTCATTCTCGGCCTTGCCCTGATCGGTGCATACACGGCCCGCAACCTCATGTTCGACGTCTGGTTGACGCTCGGCTTTGGCGTGCTGGGCTACGTTCTGAAGAAGTATCGATTTCCCCTACCGCCCATAGTGCTCGCAATCGTGCTGGGCTACATGATCGAGTCCAACTTTCGACGATCACTCCTGATGGGCGAAGGCAGCCCGATGATTTTCGTGGAACGCCCTCTATCGCTCGTCCTGCTCGTTATCGCACTCGTGTCCATGTGCCTCCCTTTGCTGGGCAACTTGAAAAGGCAGCGAATGACCTCGAGCTCCTGACGGGTAACGGAGGTCGGACTGGATGCTGGCGCATACTATCCGCTCGCGGCAGGAAGATAGAACGCACCCGATTCACGAACAGTCGAGGAATTATGTTGGAGCGGCGGAACCAGACAGGAGGATGTTGCGTGTTTACTGTCGTTACCCCCCCTGCCGGGCCTAATTACGGTGCGGCCTCGTTTGAGGGTAATCGGAGAACTCGTATGTTTCTCAAACGCTCAGCAAAACCGCAGTCGACGTCTGAAGCCTGCCCCGAGTCCAGCGAGGACTATAAGCAACCCGTTATCGTGGGTGAACAACGTAGCGAGGCGATCAGGAGGCTCTTGGGTGAGGACGAGCTGGCCGTCGAGAACGAATCAGAGCTTGGTTATGACCCCAACGACAGCGCTATCCGGCGACTACGTTATTGATTGTCGCCGTACGATCCTGATTTGCTCACGCCGTTCAGCTTCGGCTTTGTGCCGAGACTGCCGAAGCGTCCGCTCCACCCTACTAAGCGGCCGCTCTGGATTTCGTTAAAGTGACTTGAACGAATGTCGGCTTCCGGCCAAAAGCCGACAGTAGAATTAGTCCACGGACGCTTCTATCTCAGCTAGGATCTCGTCCACTGCGGCAATCGCAGCTTCAAATTCTTCGGAGAGATGAAGCTGGTAGCCGTATCGAACTTCAGCCATCAGTCGAAATCTCGGGTTCTGCAACAATCGTCTTATGGCCTCGGGAACCTCCGATGTCGCGCTGGGAGGTAGCGACCAGTTCGCATTCAACGCTCGCATTGCCGAGCTGACTGAAATATTCGCCTCTAAGAAATACGGTACGTATATTTCGTAGACCATCTTCGCGAGGTTATCTTGGTCATCCCAAACCTCGCCGATAACGCCATCCCACGCCGCCAAATTTGCTCGCAGCGTAGGATTCCTAAAATTCTCTATGCGGCCAGAGCTGAGCACGGCATCCAGTGTACCGTTACCGAGATTGGTCGTGCGTGGTGTTAGCATGACCGTCAGGGCTGCCTCTACAACCGCATCAGTATCGTGTGGTATACCATCGACGGGCGCCGACAAGAGGTCCTCAATCGCTTGCAGTCCTTTTTCCTGAGCCTCCAGGTCCTGCATAAGCACGGTGCGATTGGAAAGAAATTCCTCGCGCAGTCCAGCTAGCGTTTGTTGTTCGTCCTCACGAAGCTGCCTTTCTTGCCACCAGGCATCGATCCAGAACGCCAGCAATATGCTGGTAACAATCGCTACTCCTTCCGCAACGATGCGTACCCAGTTAATTCTTGTCGCCTGCTGCATTCTCCGATATCCGCTTTCAGCCCTAAACTCTCCGTTAAGCGATGTTAATCTTTCGATTCGAGCGTGATGTCCGCTTTGCGCTCGAAAGCGGACCTTCCGTTATCGGAGAAAATCACGCTCGTGCATGTCGGCTAACGGCCATAAGCGGGCGTTTCTCCCTGTATCAGAACACTTCACATTCCCAAGTGGGGATCTCTTGGTTCGAAGCAACCCAGGTTCTTTCGAAAATCG
>JABAHR010001020.1_pt2 | contig 13094 bp, 16 predicted proteins | sample 7062101 | NCBI WGS metagenome assembly JABAHR01 (sample SAMN14534553, study PRJNA622989) | marine sediment metagenome | biome: marine biome [ENVO:00000428]; feature: marine pelagic biome [ENVO:01000023]; material: deep marine sediment [ENVO:00002113] | place: India: Gulf of Kutch | collected... | reverse complement strand
TTGCGCGTGGCATTGTCCATTGCGTCGTACAGCGCGTGCAGCGAGGTCGGTTGCGGCAGATCCAGCAGATCGTTGAGATACATCTCCCGGTCCGGGTCGATTAACGCGTCTTGTATCGCCGACCTGACGCCCCGAGCTCGAGTCCGCTCATCGCCGTCGGCGGGGATGTTCAGCAAACTTCGCACCAGAGCGCGAATCGCGTCATGACCCCTGCCCACCCCAAAGTCGCGAATCACGACGTGGTGACACGCCATGCCGCGGGACGCGCTCATTCGACTGAACTCTCCGACGAGCCGCGTCTTGCCGATTCCGGGCTCGCCGCGCACGTAGACGGTCTGACCCAGGCCTTCATCGATACAGGTATTCAAAACGGCGCGGAACTGATTGAGTTCGCCCCGCCGCCCCACGAAGGGCGTGTGTGCCCGCGCGGATATCGCTTGCTCGAGTGACCGCATGCGGCGAAGGACGTAAACGGGCACCGGTTCGGAGATGCCTTTCACCGCCACGGGTGAGAGCTCCTCGGCGTCGATTCTGTGCTCGGCGAGCAGGCGCGTGGCACCTGTGATGTAGCTCTCACCGGGTTGCGCCGTCTGCTCCATCCTCGCTGCGATGGACACCGTTGGGCCGGACGCATCGTACTCTGCGTTTTCACCCTCACCGACCCGAAGGACCACCACTTCGCCTGAGTGAAGACCCACACGTATTTGCAGGCTGCTCCCGTACCGGGCTTCTATTTGTTTGGCGTAGAGTCGCGTGAGCTCTTGCATCGCCAGCGCTGCCTCGCAGGCATCGACGGCGTGATGTTCGCTTCCCACAGGCGCCCCGAACATTGCCATCAGCCCGTCGCCCATAAAGCGGCAAACCGTTCCTCGGTTCTTCTCCACTGCCTCACACATACGTTGTGTAGCACCGTAGAGCACGTCATGCGCCTCTTCAGCGTCGAGCTTTTCCGTGAGGGCCGTGGAGCCCGTTATGTCGGCGAATAGCATCGTCACCGGTTTGCGCTCGCCGGGATGCCTCTGCCATGCGGCAAGCTCGACACCCGGGTCGGCAGACGGCGATTCGCTGCGTTGCTCACTCCGTGCCGGCGACTGCACTGCTTCATCGCCGACCTGCGAGAGGTTCGCGATAGCTTTCAGGATCGTCTTGCGATGGCCCAGGGCGACAACGCCGAGTTCTTTGAGGTCGGCATCCGAAAGCTCTGGCAGAATGTGCTCGTCTATCGAGTTTGCGGAGAAAGTTTCGGCGTACTGACCGAGACCGAGTTTCCGCAGCCACTGTGAGATGCGCTCAGACACGTCGTTTCTGCCTGTCATCGGCGCGGCCACAGCCGAGCGCAGCTCGCGAAGCTCGGGAGTTCATAAAATGTGGCGGCATGTGCGGTTGTCACTGCGGTGGCTGCCCGTAGCGCCGCCCGAACGCGGGCGCGCGGGACGCCGGCTAAGCTTCGCAGCGATTGCGCAGAGACGAAATCGATCGGCCCTGCGCTTGCTACTTGTCACCGCGACGAGTCTCCCTTGTCGCCGAACAGCCTGTCCAGTGCTTCTCGGGCATCGCCGTTGGCAGGGGAGCGGGAGGCGGGGGCAGTGGCTTCGCCGTTGTCGCCGCCGGCGCCGAACAGCTTGTCGAGCTCGCCACGCGCGGCGGCGTTGCGATCATCGGCCCGCTCGCCGAATGCCCCCCGTTTTGGGCGGAACCAGTCACAGAAATTCCCGCGCTCGGGCTCCAGCACGGGGTCGGCGCGTTCCTCCAGACAGCCGTGGCGCAGCGACCGGTCGTAGTGTCTGCACATGCGGCACACGTGCAGCTCTTCGCGGCATGAGGGACACTCGGTGTAGCGTCGTATCGGGAAGGCGAGCGCCTTCAGCGCGGCGCCGCAGTGCCAGCAGACATAGCCCGCGCTCATCGTCAGTGGTCGATCCCGGTTGAGGTCGCGCAGCGCGAGCGTTTTCGCTGAGGAGACTCCGCGCCGGCGCCTGCGCGGTGAGGTCGGCGCCGTCGAGCTGCAGCCCGGAGAGTTGGCGTGATCATGCTGCGGGTTTCTCCAATGGCCGTAGATTCTACACCGGCAGCGCCCATCCGCCGAGGCAGGCGAAGGGGGCAGCGGCGGGCGCGGGTTCAATTTCGATGCCGGTGTAGTAATATCGCCGTGCGGCCACATCGTCGCGGGGCCGTCTATCCACTGCGCCATCAATTGATTAACCCTTGGAGAAACACGAGTGTCGGCAATCCGGGTTGACGGCGTCAGCAAGTATTGGGGCGGTACGGCCGCGGTGGAGGACGTGAGTTTCGAGGCGCCTGCCGGGCGCTTTACGGTGCTGCTTGGGCCTTCCGGATGCGGCAAATCGACGACGCTGCGTCTCATCTCCGGGCTCGAGAGCGTCAGCGCGGGTCGCATATCGATCGGCGGGCGCGACGTGACCGACGTGCCGTCGGCCGAGCGCGGTCTGTCCATGGTGTTCCAGTCCTACGCGCTTTTTCCGCATCTCAGTGTCGCAGAGAACATCCTCTTCGGCCTGAAGGTGCGTAAGACGCCGAAGACGGAGCAGCGCGAGCGCTTGCAGCGTACCGTGGAGTTGCTCGGTTTGACCGACCTGCTCGACCGACGCCCGAGCCAGCTTTCCGGCGGGCAGCAGCAGCGGGTGGCGCTGGGCCGGGCCATCATTGCGGAAAAGCCCGTCTGCCTCATGGACGAACCCCTGTCGAATCTCGACGCCAAGCTCCGTCATGAGATGCGCCAGGAGATTCGCGCCTTGCAGCGCAAGTTGGGGATGTCGATGGTTTACGTCACCCACGATCAGGCCGAGGCCATGAGCATGGCGGATCAGGTAGTCCTGCTGCGCGACGGCAAGGTCGAGCAGATCGCGCCGCCGGAGGAGATCTACCAGAGACCGGCCAGCACGTTCGTGGCGCGGTTCATCGGCACGCCGCCGATGAATATTCTCACGCTGCAGGACAAAGCGGGCGCCGCGGTCATCGAGGGCATGGACGGGCCGGTCATCTTGCCCGAGCCCGGTGAGGATTTGAGCCTCGGTGTGCGTCCCGAGGACATCGAGATCAGCGATACGTCAGGGGTGCCGGCAAAGGTCGCCAATCTGGAGTATCTCGGCGCCGACACCATCGTCGATTGCGTCGTCGGCGGCCAGAGTCTGGCTGTGAGAGCCCACCGGCGCATCAGCGTGCAGCCCGGCAGCACCGTCCGGCTTGCCTGGCCCACCGACAGCGTGCATATTTTTCGATCGTCGTCGGGCGAGCGGCGCGGCGATTCCACGGTTCGTGAGCTCGCATAGCGGTTTCAAAAAACACACGGACCAAAGCGACGGCGGCGCGCTGCGCGTCGCAGCGTTTATTCCACCCAAGGTATGGAGGTTTTCCACATGAGATTGAAGTCGAAAGTTGCCTCGATGGTCCTCACCGCCTGTCTCGGCGTCGGCGCGGCGAGCCAAGCCGCGGCGGACGTAAGCCTGCAGTTCTACTTCCCGGTTGCCGTCGGCGGCAAGGCGGCCAATACGATCGACGAGTTAACGGCGGAGTACGTTTCCAAGACTCCGGGCGTGAACATCGATGCGGTCTATGCCGGCAGTTACCAGGACACGATAACCAAGGTGCTTACCGCCGTGCGCGGCGGCAATCCCCCGCAGCTGTCGGTGATCCTTTCGGTCGACATGTTCACGCTGATCGAGGAAGACGCGATCGTCGCGTTTGAGGACCTGATCACCACCGATGCCGAGCGCGCGTGGCTCAAAGGGTTCTATCCGGCCTTCATGGAGAACAGCCAGACCGGTGGCAAGACATACGGTGTTCCGTTCCAGAGGTCGACTCCCGTTCTTTACTGGAACAAGGAAGCCTTCAAGGAGGCGGGTCTGGACCCGGACACACCGCCGGCGACATGGGATGAGATGGTGTCCTTCGGCACGAAGCTGGTGAAGAAGGACGCATCCGGCAATGTCACCCAGTGGGGGGTGCGCATTCCGAGCTCCGGTTTCCCGTACTGGCTCTTCCAGGGGCTCACCACGCAGAACGATGCGTTCGTGATGAATTCCGATGGCAACGAAACCTATTTCGACGATCCCAAGGTCATCGAGGCCCTCCAGTTTCTGGTTGATTTGAGCACCAAGCACAAGGTCATGGCCCCGGGCATCATCGAGTGGGGCGCGACGCCGAAGGCATTCTTCGAGCGGGAAACGGCGATGATGTGGACCACGACCGGTAACCTTACCAACGTGCGTACCAACGCGCCGTTCGAGTTCGGGGTTGCCATGTTGCCCGCCAACAAGCGCCGCGGCGCCCCCACCGGCGGCGGCAACTTCTACATCTTCAAGGACTCCAGCGACGAGCAGAAGAAAGCGTCGCTGGAGTTCATCAAGTGGATCACGGCGCCTGAGCAGGCCGCGAAGTGGACCATCGCCACGGGTTACGTGGCGCCGCGCCCGGATGCCTGGGAAACGCCGGCCATGAAGGCCTACACCCAGGATTTTCCGCCGGCGCTGGTGGCGCGAGATCAGTTGGAGTTCGCCACGGCCGAGCTGTCGACCTACCAGAATCAGCGCGTGACGACGATATTCAACGACGGCCTGGAGGCCGCCATCATCGGCAAGCAGACGCCCGCCGAGGCAATGGCCGAAGCGCAGCAGAAAGCCGATCGGATATTGCGCGCTTATCGTTGAGACCTGATGGTTTCGGGGCGGGGCGCCATGGCCCGCCCCGGGACTTCCGGGCGGAATTTGCCGATCTTCGGGCTATGTCGAATCCATACTCTCGCGACGGTGGGTGAAGCCAGTGGCAGAGCGGCCTTCCGAGGTTGGCACGGCCCGTGTTCGCGGCTCGCGCGACCGCGCCGTCGGCCCGTGCCGCCCGTGAGCGTGGAGGGTTAACCCCGTGGATCGACGCCGGGGTGCGATCTACGGGTGGCTGTTGCTCATGCCCGCTATGGTGATGTTGGCTGCCTTCACCCATTACCCGGCGATCGTGACCGTCATTCACAGTTTCTTCTCGACGCCGCGGGGCAAGCGCCCGGCGCGGTTCATCGGCCTCGAGAACTATGTCGTCCTGCTGGAGGACGACATCTTCTGGCAGGTTCTCTGGAACAACTTCTGGTATGCCGTCGGCACCATCCCGGTGTCCATCGCGCTGGCGATCATCATGGCGATCTGGGTGAACGGGAAGCTCCCGGGTCGCGGCTTCCTGCGGATGTCCTATTTCACGCCGACCGTGTTGCCGTTGATTGCCGTCGCCAATATCTGGATGTTTTTCTACACCCCCGGCTTCGGGCTGATCGATCAGATCACGGCTCTGTTCGGCTTTCCCAGTCACAACTGGCTCGGCGACCCCGACACCGTGCTCGGCGCGATCATCGTGGTGGCGGTGTGGAAGGAGGCCGGGTTTTTCATGATCTTCTATCTCGCGGCGCTGCAGAGCATCTCTCCGTCGCTGGCCGAGGCGGCGGCCCTGGAAGGGGCAGGGAAATGGTACTTCTTCCGGCGGGTGACGTTTCCCTTGCTCATGCCGACGACGCTTTTCGTCGCAATCAACGCGGTGATCAATTCCTTCCGGCTGGTGGATCACATCTTCCTGATGACGGAAGGTGGGCCGGACAACGCGAGCTCGCTTCTGCTGTTCTACATATTCGAAAACGCCTTCAAGTTCTGGGACACCAGCTACGGGGCTACCTTGACAGTGGTGTTGATCGCCATTCTGGCAACGGCCTCCGTCGGGCAGTTCCTTTATCTCGACCGCCGGGTGCATTATCGATGAGTGCTTTTTTGCGTCAGACGGACTTCGACCGACTGCTCAATACCGTCGGCGCCTGGCTTTTGGGGCTCATCTGGTTTCTGCCGCTAATCTACGCGTTCTGGACGGCGTTCCATCCGAGCGCGTACGCGGTTCGCTTCGAGCTGCTCGCTCCCTTGACGCTCGAGAATTTCGCCAAGGCCTGGGAGGCGGCGCCTTTTGCACGCTATTTCCTGAACACGGTCGTCCTGGTGACAATGATTCTCGTGGCGCAGTTCGTGCTTTGCACCCTGGCCGCATACGCGTTTGCCCGATTCGAGTTTTTCGGACGCGATTTCATATTCCTGCTCGTGCTGCTTCAGCTCATGGTGATGCCGGACATTCTCATCGTCGAGAACTACCGCACCATGAAGTTTCTGGGCCTACTCGACACCATCACGGCGATCGGTCTTCCCTACATGGCTTCGGGTTTTGGCATTTTTCTCTTGCGCCAGACGTTCAAGACCGTGCCGAGAGAGCTCGACGAGGCCGCGCGTGTTGAGGGGGCGAGTTTCCTGCAGGTTCTGTGGAAGGTCTACGTGCCGCTCGCGAAGCCCGTTTACGTGGCTTACGGCCTGGTCTCGGTCAGCTACCACTGGAACAACTTCCTGTGGCCGCTGATCGTCACGAACTCCGTCACTACCCGTCCCCTGACCGTGGGCCTGAGTGTGTTCTCGTCCACGGACCAGGGTGTCGACTGGTCGGTGATCACCGCCGCCACGCTGATGACGTCGGGACCTCTGTTGATTGCGTTTATGTTGTTTCAGCGCCAGTTCGTTCAGAGCTTCATGCGCGCCGGCATCAAGTGAGCTCTGCGCCGGCCATCGGCGCGCATCCGAATTCCCTTTCCGTGACGGAGTCTGCGTCACCGCCGACGAGCTGATGCGCGCTAGAACCTCATGCCGTGACTCCCGGCCGCGGCGGCGAGCACCGTGACGACACCGGCAGCCAGCAGCGCGCGGTGAAGTCTCTCGATGAGGCGAAACGTGCTTTGCGGCTGTTCTCGGGCAGCGCGTGCGAACCAGCGGTGCAGGAACAAGGGCTCCGCTACGAAGAGCATCACCGTGAAGAGCAGCCATATCAGCACCATGGCGTGCATCCACCAGTAGGCGACGCTGGCGAAGCGATGCCAAAGATCCCATGCCGCCGCGATGTAGAACCCGGAGGCACCGACCATGAGCGTCGTGACGCGGGCCTGCCACGCGAACCGGGCCTCGACTCGTTGGAACAAGGACACACGATCCTCCCGGCGTTCGAGGCGTCGAATCGCCGGCAGCAGGACGGTCGTCACGAAGCCGACGCCGCCGATCCACAGCACGACGCCGACGACATGCACTGCCCGGGCAATCGCTACGTCATCCATGCGGCGTCATGCTATCGCGCCCCGCCGCATCGGGTCGCGGATGCGGGGACGGCGTAATCTAATGTTTCGAGTAAATACCACCACCCGAAAAGGGATTCTGGTCGGCTTGTCAACGAAGAACAGAAACCTTATCGTTTCGCTGTTCGACCGGCGAATGCTTTCTCACCCACTATCGACAGCGCAGTCTGCGTTCTGCGGACACATCGGCGTATGGCGTGCTGCTCCGGCGGCAAGCGGCGCCCTGTGCGTCCGCCGGCCGCTCTGCAAGCGACGGATGCTGCATTATGAATGATTTCGCCCGCACGGTGCAGAGCAAAATGAGTGCGCTGCACGAGAACAAGCTTTTCCAGGCCGCGGTGATAACGATCATCGTCTTTTCGGCCCTGGTTATCGGTGCGAACACCTACGACATGTCCGCGTCCGGTCTGCGCGTGCTGAAAGTTCTCGACCTTTCCGTCACCGTATTCTTCCTGATCGAGATACTTATCCGCATGGCGGCGAGCAAGAGCCTGGTGACATTCTTTCGCGGTGGCTGGAACGTTTTTGACTTCGTCATCGTGACGGCGAGCCTGATTCCGGTGGAAGGCAGTCAGATGGTCATTCTCGGTCGGCTGCTGCGCGTACTGCGCGTACTGCGACTGATCTCGTTCATTCCCGAGCTGCGCATCCTGCTGAACGCGCTGGTCAAGGCGATCCCCCGAATGGCGTACGTGGCCGTGTTCCTGTTCGTGATCTTCTACATATACGGGGCGTTCGGGAGCTTTCTGTTCGAGCATATCAACAATGACTTGTGGGGCGACATCTCCATCTCAATGCTCACCTTGTTCCGTGTGGTCACGTTCGAGGACTGGACCGACGTCATGTACGAAACCATGGCCGTCTACCCCTTGAGCTGGATCTATTATCTGAGCTTCATCTTCTTTGCTGCTTTCGTGTTTCTCAACATGATGATCGGCATCGTGGTGGATCTCATTCAAAGAGAGCACGCCGCCTACAATCTCGAGCATGACGAGGAGGAGTCGCTGGAGCGGCACATGAAGCGGGTAGAGGAGCGCCTCGCGGACATGGACGCGAAGCTAGATACATTGACGCAGAGCGCCGGTCGACGCCGTCGCTAGGGCTTCGCGTCCAGCCGGGGACGCAGTCTGCGTCTCGGATCGCAAAGCGTTCTTGCGCAAAATCCGGCCGGCCGCTAACAGGTCGAGGGCGGTCGCGGGAGCCGCGGTCGCTTATCCGCCGTCGGATCGTGTCGTGGCCGCCGGCGCGGTCGTCGGGTAATCCGATTCGACGTGCGAGACGAACGGCGGAAACCGGTGCGCCGCGTAGCGCAGCACGAGCACCGCGAGCGCGAGCATCAAGGTCGCGCCCGTGATCGACAGCAGGCGCAGCTCGGGCATGTCGGTTACATTCAGGCTGCTCGCCAGCGAGCGGGTCATCACTGTGATTGCCACGTAAATGAGAAACTGGACGGGCAGTCGATTGGTCTTGAAATAGATGCCCACCATCGCGCCGAGCTCGAGATAGATGAACAGAAGCAGTATGTCGTCCACCGACGCGACGTTCTTCAGAATCATCGCCCAGTAGCTCGTCGTTGCCGACCAGACGATGGTGGCGCCGATGACGAAGAGCGCGACGAATTGAAACAGGTTGACTAAGTGATTGCCGAGCCGCTCCGTGTGCGCCTCTATGCTCTTCACAACTTCTTCGGTGCTCTCTAGGCGAGTAGGCATTGGCTTTCTCCTCCTAGCGTTGTCACCCGTTCGCTTACCAGTCTAACTGGATGGCGCCGGCGTGACCACGCTGGCGGCGCTCGTGCGACGAGACCAGGGCCGGCACGGTGCGTCCAGCGACCGTTCGCGCTCCGGGCCGGCCGAATCGGGGCCGTAGGCGAAGGTGCGCGATGGCTGTTATCCTTGGGCCGTCATTGATAGACCATCGCCAGGCGGCTTGCGCGCCGGTCCTGGAAGGAGCAAGGGATGAATCGGAATCTGTTCGATCTCACGGGGCGCGCAGCGCTCGTCACCGGCGGCAGCAAGGGAATCGGCAAGGCCATCGCGGCGGCACTCGCCGGCGCAGGTGCGGACGTGCTCATCGCCAGCCGCCACGCCGATGAGCTGGAGACGACCGCCGACGAGATCCGCGCCGAGGCGACCGGACGCGTCGAGGTGCACGTGGCCGACATGGCCGAACGCCGCCAGGTGACCGAGCTCGCGCAGGCGGCGCAGAGCACGCTGGGCAAGGTCGACATTCTCGTCAACAACGCCGGGTCGAACGCGCCCCAGCCCGTCGAGGAGATCAGCGACGACGCCTGGGATCGCATCGTCGAGCTCAATCTGACGAGCTGCGTCATGCTCACGCGCGCCCTCGTGCCCGCTATGAAGTCGCGGGCCTGGGGCCGCATCGTCTATGTCGCCTCGATCCTCGGCATCGTGGGCGCTCCGCAGCGTACGCTCTACTGCGCCACCAAGGGCGGGCTCATCAGTCTGGCCCATGCCCAGGCTCTGGAGCTCGGCGCCCACGGCATCACCGTGAACTGCATCTCCCCGGGACCCATTCTCACCGATCTGCCGCGTGCGATGTTCAGCGAGGCGCAGCGTGCCACGTTCGCCGATGCCACCGCTCTGGGGCGGTGGGGCGAAGTCGAGGAAGTCGCCGGGCCGGCGCTGCTGCTTGCCTCCGACGCCGGCAGCTACATGACGGGCGCCAACATCGTCATCGACGGGGGCTGCACCATCAAGGCATTCTGAGGCGGTGTGCGGTCAGGCATGCACGATCGGTCTGCGATGGCAACCCGGCCGACGCTGGGCTGCCAAGTCTCGCCGGGGCACCGCGTCGACGAGCGCTCAGCGACGACGCGATCTTGTTAGAATCCGCGACCTGGTTCCCACCTTGCAAGCTTAGGCGGGCTCACGCTCGGAGAACGCGGTCCGGTGTCATCGCATCATGTCCCCATCACGCGCTAGCGCAGGCGAGCGTGTTCGCCTCGGCGTCGTAGGCGTTGGGATGATCGGGGCGAGGCACGTCTGCGCGATCGCCGCCGAGTCAGATGCGCAACTGGTGGCGCTCGCCGACCCGGCCCCGGCGGCCAAGGCGGTGGCGGCGGCCCATGGCGTCGAGTGCTACAGCAGTGCCGGCGCAATGCTCAAAGCCGCGCGGCCGGACGGTGTTGTCGTGGCCACACCGACTGAGCGACACTGCGCCGACGTGTTGGCCGCACTCGACGCCGGTGCGCATGTTCTCGTCGAGAAGCCGATCACAGCAACGATGCAAGAGGCCAATGCCATCGTTGACCGTTCACGAAAAGTCGGCCGGCACGTGCTGGTCGGGCATCACCGGCGGTATTACCCGGTGTTGCACCGGGCGGCCGAGATCGTGCGGGATGGATCGCTCGGCGCGCTCGTGGCCGTGAGCGGCCAGTGGACGGTGCTCAAGCCCGACAGCTACTTTGCGCCGGACTGGCGCAAGACGCGTGCCGCCGGGCCGGTGCTCACCAATCTCATTCACGAGCTGGACAGCCTGCGGTTCATCTGCGGCGAGGTGACGCATATCAGCGCAATGACCGCCAACGCGGTGCGCGGTCACGACAAGGAAGAGACCGCGGCGCTCGTCATGCGATTCGAGAACGGTGCCTTGGGGACGTTCCTGCTCTCGGATGTGACGGCATCGCCCTGGGCGTGGGAATTCGCAACCGGCGAGAATCCCTTGTTTCCGGCTGCCCATCAGAACACCCACCGCTTCACCGGCTCCGTGGCCGCGCTGGAGTTTCCGCGGCTGGCGCTCTGGCGCCAGGACGCCTCGGCAACGGGTTGGGAGCACCCGATCAGCAGGCACGAAGTCGCCGTCCGCAGCGTCGATGCGTTTACGGAGCAATGCCACCACTTCTGCGCGGTGATCCGCCGGCGCGAGCAGCCGCGGGTGCCGGCCGAGGACGCCACGCGCACGCTGGCGGCCACGCTGGCTGTTTTCGAGGCGGCTCAGAACGGGACGGTCGTTGCGCTGTAGCTCGAGCCGGTCGCCGTCGGTGCGCAAGTCGCGATGCGCCTGGAAGCACCTCGTCGCGTGGCCGAAAATCGCACGCTGGAGCGATGCTTGTCGCCCGGCAGCGAAGGCGGGCACACTGCCTCGCGCGCGGGAAGGCACGGCCCGCCATTTGCCTTCCGGCGCGCGTGGCCGTATCGTCAGGCTGAACCGCTCATGAAGATCCCGGCTCGAAATGGGGTGCTCGCACTGGTTGCGGCGCTGGCATGCGGCGTGCAACCCGCGGCGCTCGCCTGCACCCCGCGCCAACCGACACCGGCGACGCACCCGGGTCCCCACGATTTTTCGACGGCCCCCGCCGACACCCGTCTGTGGCGTGAGGGCGACGGCGGCGAGCCCCTCTTCCTTCAGGGCCGGGTGCTGGACACCTGCGGCGAGGCCGTGGCGGGCGCCCGCGTGCGGATTCTGCACGCCGACCAGAACGGGGTGCATGACCCGAAGCGCTGGCGCGTGCACCTGGACTCGGATGAACGCGGAGCGTTCAAGATCGTCACGGTGCTACCCGGGCACACGGGCACATTTGCGCGGCACATGCACTTCGTCATCACGCACCCCGAGTATCGGGATTTGGTCACGCGGCTTTACTTCACCATCGACCCCGTGGTGGACCCCGTGGTGGATGATCTGACGATCGTGCTGGAGGAGGTCCGGCGCGGGGACGACACCGGGTGGATCGCAGGCTACGAATTCGTGCTGACGCCCAGGTAGCTCGACGCTGCGCAGCACGAGAACGAAAGTGGGCCGCGCGCGAGCGCGCGGCCCGGCGCTCAGACCATGTCTTTCAGGGCTTTGAGTGCGGTGACCTTGACGACCTTGCGAGCGGGCTTCGCCTTGATCATGATTTGCTCGCCCGTGAACGGGTTGACGCCCGGTCGTTCTTTCGTGGCCGGCTTCGTGACCCGGGTCATCTTAACCAGGCCGTTCATGTTGAACACCCCGGGGCCCGAGCGGCCCAGGTTCTTCTTGATAGTCTTGCTGAGCGAGTCGAAGACCGCGCCGACTTCTTTCCTGCTAAGGCCGGTATCCTCGGCAATGCCTGCCAGGATCTTTGCCCGGGTCATCGGTTTGGCGGTGGCTTTCTTTGTCGCGGCCATTCAAGGTCTCCTGCTTTTGAGTTGTGCCCGAGGAGAGCGCCGCGCTCGTCACGAGGCGCACTTCTCGGGCAATGAAATCGTATCGTCGAAATGGAAACAAAAGGGGCGCTGCTCCCCGCCGTGGCCGTGTCGCCCTGGCGGATGAGGGATCGCCGCGACGGATTGTAACGCATTATACCGTCGCGCGTTAGCCGTATGATGCGCGCGGGCGTTGACCGCGCGGCGCACGTCTCCCGAGCGTGATCGCCGTCGCGCGACCGTGGCGGGCCGCGGGCGCCGACCGGTTCACGACAAGCGCCGCCTGAAGTCCTCGTAGTCGAACTCCCTCACGAGCTTGAGTACGTCGGTCTCGGAGTTCCACAGCGCGATGGCCGGCAGCGGCGTGCCGTTGAAAGTGCTGGTCTTCACCATGGTGTAGTGCGCCATGTCCTCGAACACGAGCCGTTGCCCGACCTCGAGCGGACGCTCGAAGCTGTAGTCGCCGATGACGTCGCCGGCGAGACAGGTGAGTCCGCCGAGGCGATAGGTGTAGGCGTGCTCCCCGGGCTCGCCGCCGCCGCTGATGTCCGCCCGATAAGGCATCTCGAGAGTGTCGGGCATGTGACAGGTCGCCGAGGTGTCGAGTATCGCCTGATCGATCTGATTCCACGTCAGATCGAGCACCTCGGCGCAAAGGATGCCGGCGCCGATGGCGATCGCTTCCCCCGGCTCCAGGTAGACCTGCACACCGTAGCGCTCGGAGAAGCGCCTGATCAGCTCGATGAGCCCTTCGACCTGGTAGTCGGGCCGGGTGATGTGGTGTCCGCCGCCGAAGTTGACCCACTGCATGC
>JABAHR010000675.1_pt1 | contig 13097 bp, 11 predicted proteins | sample 7062101 | NCBI WGS metagenome assembly JABAHR01 (sample SAMN14534553, study PRJNA622989) | marine sediment metagenome | biome: marine biome [ENVO:00000428]; feature: marine pelagic biome [ENVO:01000023]; material: deep marine sediment [ENVO:00002113] | place: India: Gulf of Kutch | collected... | reverse complement strand
GTCTTTGATGCCGACGACGCGTATGTCGTCGGGCTTGCCCTTGAGCCGGATCGGTGGCCGCGGCACGCCCAGCCCGATGGCCATTTCCGGGCAAACGGGCACGAGCTCGAAGTAGCGGGTGAGCGTGCCGGTGATGAAAAGGTCACGCTTGTGCCCACCGTCGTGGCGAACCTCCTGGCCGAGCAGACATGCGCTGACGCCGACGGAGATGGGCTTTGTTGATGTCATCGTGTGAGCTATAGTCGGTGGCCGGAAGGCACCCGATTACACCATAGATTTTTTGATTGGGGCAGGCCGTTGCGCCGGCGCCGCCGCGGCGCTGGGCGGGCGCCTGGGTTCGTCGCGGTCAGCACGGAGCGTGAGTGTGAGTCATACGGTATCGAAGGCAGTGTCGCTGCCCGACGAGGTGACGCGGGAGATCGAACTCTGGCTGTCGAAGTTTCCCCCGGAGGGCAAGCAGTCTGCCGTGATCGCCGCGCTGCGCGCGGCGCAGCATCACAATGGCGGCTTCCTCACCCACGAGCTCATCGAGGCGGTGGCCCGTTACCTGGGACTGCCTGCGGTCCATGCCCTGGAGGTGGCCACGTTCTACTCGATGTTCGAGATCGGCCCGCGCGGGCGGTACCATATTTCGGTCTGCGACAACATCTCGTGCATGCTGTGTGGGGCCGGGGCTATTTTGGCGCACATCGAGAAACGGCTCGGCATAAGCCCCGGCGAGAGCACCGCCGATGGAAAGTTCTTCCTAAAGCGTGAGGAAGAGTGTCTCGCGGCCTGCACCGGGGCGCCGATGATGATGGTCGATCACGTGTACTATGAGAATCTGACTCCCGAGCGCGTCGACGAGATACTGGACAGCCTGGAATGACAAGCATGCAGCAGGGTGAGATCGTATACCGGACCATGGGGCTCGAGGAGCCCTGGTCGCTCGAGAGCTATCGCTCGGTGGGGGGCTACCAGGCCTGGGAGCGCCTGCTGGGGGAGCGGCCGGATCCGGACGACATCATCGAGACGGTGAAGGCGTCGGGCCTGCGCGGCCGCGGCGGCGCCGGTTTCCCGACCGGGCTCAAGTGGAGCTTCATGCCGAAAGGCGACATGCAGAAGTACCTCGTGTGCAATTCGGACGAAAGCGAACCAGGCACCTGCCACGACCGCGAGACGCTGCGCTACAATCCGCACGCACTCGTCGAAGGCATGGCCATTGCCGGCTACGCGATGGGTGCCACGGTCGGCTACAACTACATTCGCGGTGAGTTCATCGACGAGCCCGTGCCGCGGTTCGAGGCCGCGGTCAAAGAAGCCTACGATGCCGGTCTTCTGGGCAAGAATATCCAGGGATCCGGTATCGATTTCGATCTTTATACCTTCATTGGTGCGGGCGCGTACATTTGCGGTGAAGAAACCGCGCTGCTCGAGTCCCTCGAAGGCAAACAGGGCAAGCCGCGTTTCAAACCCCCTTTCCCGGCCGGTTATGGCCTGTATGGCAAGCCGACGACGATCAATAACACGCAAAGCCTCGCAAGCGTGCCTTCGATTATCCGCAACGGCGCGGCGTGGTTCGCCGGGCTCGGGCCCGAAGGCTCGGGCGGCACGGCCCAGTTCTCGGTCTCGGGGCACGTCGAAAAGCCAGGCAATTATGAATTGCCGATGGGTATCCCATTCAAGGATCTGCTCGAACTTTGCGGCGGCGTGTGGAAAGGACGCAAGCTCAAAGCGGTCATTCCGGGCGGCTCGTCGTGCAAGGTTCTGCCGGCCGAGATCATCATGGACTGCACGATGGACTACAACTCGCTGCAGCAGGCCGGTTCGTCATTCGGCACCGGCGCCGTCATGGTCATGGACGAAACGACCTGCATGGTGAAGGTGCTGCGGCGCATCTCGCGTTTCTACATGGCCGAGTCCTGCGGGCAGTGCACGCCGTGCCGCGAAGGCACCGGCTGGCTGTACCGCATGCTGACGCGCATCATGGATGGCAAAGGTACAGAAGAAGACCTCGATAAGCTCGTGAGTGTTGCGGACAAAATCGAGGGACACACGATTTGCGCGCTGGGGGACGCCGCTGCCTGGCCGGTGCAGAGTTTCCTCAATCATTACTACCACGAGTTCGAGTTCATGGTGCGCAACCATGGACGCAGTATCGTCGATGCTGAAAGGGAGGCGGCCTGAGCATGAGCGACGACATCGTCAATATCGAGGTAGACGGCCAGCCAGTCGAGGCGAAAAGGGGCCAGATGGTCATCGAGGTGACCGATCGGATCGGCGCCTATGTTCCGCGTTTTTGTTATCACGAAAAACTCAGCATCGCGGCGAACTGCCGCATGTGCCTTGTGGAAGTAGAGAAGGCACCGAAGCCGTTGCCGGCCTGTGCGACGCCGGTCGGCGAGGGCATGAAGGTTTTTACGAAGTCGCCGAACGCTATCGCGGCGCAAAAAGCGACGATGGAATTCCTGCTGATCAATCACCCGCTCGATTGCCCGATCTGCGATCAGGGCGGCGAGTGCGAGCTGCAGGATCTCGCGATGGGCTACGGGCGCGACGTCTCGCGCTACAACGACGGCAAGCGCGTCGTCAAAGACAAGAACATCGGTCCGCTGGTCTCCACTGACATGACGCGTTGCATTCATTGCACGCGATGTGTGCGTTTCGGTGAGGAGATCACGGGCAAGCCGCAACTCGGCATGACGAAGCGTGGCGAATTTAGCGAAATCGGCACCTATATCGAACAGAGTATCGATCACGAGCTGTCCGCGAATATTATCGACCTGTGCCCGGTCGGTGCTCTGAACAACAAGCCTTACCGCTACAGCGCCCGCGCCTGGGAAATGATCCAGCACGCCACGATCTCGCCGCACGACTGCGTCGGCTCCAACATGTATGCCCATACACTGCGGGGCACGGTCAAACGCATCGTTCCGCGTGAGAACGAGGGCATTAACGAGACCTGGCTACCGGATCGTGACCGCTTCAGTTACGAGGCGATCTACAGCCCGGATCGCCTGCAATCGCCGCGCGTCAAGGAGAGCGGCGAGTGGCGCGATCTCGATTGGGAAGAAGCCCTGTCGATCGCCGCCGAGCGGCTGAGTGCCGCGGGTGAAAATGCCGGACTGCTGGCTTCACCCAGTTCCACGGTCGAAGAAGGGCATTTGCTCGCGCAAATTGCCAAACATCTCGAGACGTCGCGCATCGATCATCGCATCGAACGCCGCGATTTTTCGGATCAGGCGAATGACCCGGTGTTTCCGTGGCTCGGCTGCAGCATTGCGGATATCGAAAAACAGGATGCGATTTTCGTTATCGGTTCGAACCTTCGGCACGAAGCACCGATTCTCGCTCATCGCGTGAGAAAGGCAGCGCTCAACGGTGCGAGCATCAGCTTTGCAAGCAGCGCAGAGCACCCGTACTTTTTCGACGTCGACCATTATCTTTCCGGAGCAGGGATTGCAGAGCTCCTGTCTGGAAAAGCAATCAAGGACGTCGTCGCGACTCTGAAGAAGGCAGACAACGCGCTGGTATTGCTGGGCAATATTGCCGGGCGCCACGAAGCCCTTGGCGCAATTCGCGCGCTCGCGGCGGGCATTGCGTCATCGACGGGCGCGAAGCTCGGCATGCTGTCACCGGGCGCAAACAGTGCGGGACTTAGCCTTGCCGGGGTTCTGCCGACAGGAGACGGGACCCATGCCGGCGCAATGCTCGACCAGTCCCTGGCCGCGGTGCTGCTACTCAATATCGAGCCCGATAAAGATCTGTTGGCAGTGCGCGATGCGGTCGCGCGACTGAAGAAACAGGAGTTCGTCGTTGCGTTGACGCCGTTCGTGTCCGAGGCACTGGAAGAATCGGCGAACCTGCTGCTGCCGATCGGAACGTTCGCGGAGACATCGGGCACCTACGTCAACGTTGAAGGTACCTGGCAGAGCTTCGCCGGCGTTGCCAAGCCGGTCGGTGAGGCACGACCGGCATGGAAGGTGCTGCGCGTAATAGGCAATCTCATTAATGCGCCGGACTTCGAGTACGTCACGTCGGAAGATGCTTTGGCCGAGGCAAAGGCAGCAATCGGCGGCGTCGCGCCCGACAACAGTTTTTCGGGTAAAGGCACCAGAGGTAAACTGAATGGCGAAGATTCGCCAACGCGGGAAATCGACACTCCGATCTACTCGGTCGACGGGCTCGTGCGGCGTGCTGCGGCACTGCAGCAGACACCGGCTGCACGACGCGCAGCGGGCGAGGGTGACGCGTAATGGTCGAGTTCCTTGCCAACCTGATGCCAGCTTTATTTGTCGATGCCTGGAACTGGCTGCCTCCGCTGTGGCAGTACCTGTTTACCGTTTTGTTCAAGATTCTGCTCGTCACGATCGGCGTCATTCTCATCGTGGCGTTTTCGACTTACTTCGAGCGCAAGGTGATCGGTTCCATGCAGTCGCGTGTCGGGCCGAATCGCGTCGGCTGGCGTGGCTTGCTGCAGCCATTTGCCGATGTCTTCAAGTTGCTGTTCAAGGAAGTCATCGTTCCGTCCAAGTCGAATCGCTTCCTGTTCGTTATCGCACCGTTGCTTACGCTGACGCCCGCATTGGCGGCCTGGGCGGTCATACCGCTCAACGACTGGTACGTCATTGCCGACATCAATGCCGGTCTGTTGTACGTGCTTGCGCTGACGTCGGTTGGCGTTTACGGCGTGATCCTCGCCGGCTGGGCGACCAATTCGAAGTATGCGTTTCTAGGAGCCATGCGTTCGGCCGCACAGATAGTGGCCTATGAGATAGCGATGGGTTTTGCGCTCGTCGGCATCCTGATGGCGGCCGGTAGCCTCAATCTCGGGGACATCGTTGCCGCACAGTCCGGTGGCATCCACCGCTGGTTCCTGTTACCGCTGTTACCGTTGTTTCTCGTTTACTGGATAGCCGGCGTCGCCGAGACGAACCGCGCACCATTTGACGTCGCCGAAGGCGAATCGGAAATCGTTGCCGGTTTTCACGTCGAATATTCGGGCGTGGCGTTCGCGCTGTTTTTCCTCGCCGAGTACGCCAACATGGTGCTGATCTCGTCGCTGACCGCGATCTTTTTCCTCGGCGGCTGGGCATCGCCGTTCGAAGGCATTGCCGCGTTTCAGCAGTTCCATGACAACCTCTGGTTCGGCTGGATCTTCGGCGGCGGCTTCCCGTGGCTGTTCATCAAGATGGCGTTCTTCATGTACACGTTCTTCTGGCTGCGCGCGACGTTTCCGCGCTACCGCTACGACCAGATCATGCGGCTGGGCTGGAAGGTGTTCATTCCTGTGACGATCGTCTGGATCGGCGTCGAAGGCGCGATGGCCTGGTACCAGGTCGGGCCATGGGCGGGTCTTGCGGGGTAAAAAGATGAGTCGCGTGATCAGCTACATAAAAACATTCGCGCTCTGGGAGTTGCTCAAGGGGCTGTCGGTTACGCAACGCAACTTCTTCCGCAAGAGCGTCACGCTCGAGTACCCGGACGAGAAGACGCCGCAGTCGCCGCGATTTCGCGGCTTGCACGCGCTGCGCCGCTACCCCAACGGCGAGGAGCGCTGTATCGCCTGCAAGCTCTGTGAGGCCGTGTGTCCGGCGCTGGCAATTACGATCGAGTCGGATGTCGGCGATGACGGCACGCGCCGCACCACGCGCTACGACATCGACCTGTTCAAGTGCATCTATTGCGGGTTCTGCGAAGAGGCCTGCCCCGTGGACGCCATTGTCGAAACCCGACTGCACGAGTACCACATGGAGGTGCCGGGCGAAAACATCATGACCAAGGACAANNGACAAGTACGACGCCATGATCTCGGCCGACAAGGCGGCGGACGCGAAGTATCTGTAGGGCCAGTAATGACGTTTGAATCGATACTGTTTTACGTTTTCGCCGCCGTGCTGGTCGGCGCGGCAATGGGTGTGATTACGGCACGCAACCCGGTGCATGCGGTCATGTTCCTGGTGCTGGCGTTCTTCCAGAGCGCCTGCCTGTGGATCATGGCCGAGGCCGAGTTCCTGGGCATCGTGCTCGTGCTCGTCTATGTCGGCGCCGTGATGGTGCTGTTCCTGTTCGTCGTCATGATGCTCGACATCAGGGTCGAGGAAGTGAGGCAGGGCTTTAACCGCTACTGGGCGCTCGCCGCTGCCGTGGCGCTCGTCATGGCCATCGAGATGGTGCAGCTCATCTGGCTGCGCGGCCGGCCGGATGGCGCGACGAGCGATTTCGTTCCATACGCCGAGGGCTACAGCAACACCAAGGCGCTGGGTTCGGTGCTGTATACCGAGCATGTCTATGCATTCGAGATCGCCGCGGTCATCCTGCTGCTGGCTATCGTCGCCGCGATCACGCTGACGATGCGCAAGCGCCCGGGCCTGAAGGTACAGAACGTCGCGAAGCAGGTCGCCGTCCGCGCGAAAGACCGCATCCGTATCGTGAAGATGGACGCGGAGGAGAAGCAATGATCGGGCTGCATCATTACCTGACGCTGGCTGCGATCCTGTTCGTGCTGAGTATCGCCGGCATCATCATCAACCGGCGCAACCTGATCCTGCTGCTCATGTGCATCGAGCTCATGCTGCTGGCCGTCAATTTCAATTTCATCGCCTTCTCGCGATACCTCGGTGACGATACGGGACAGGTCTTCGTGTTCTTCATCCTGACCGTCGCTGCGGCTGAAGCCGCTATCGGCCTGGCCATCCTGGTCGTGCTGTTCCGCAACCGGCGATCGATCAACGTTACGGAACTCAACGAGATGAGGGGGTAGGAGCTTGCTCGACTACTACCTCGCGATCGTTCTCGCGCCGCTTGCCGCTGCGATTATCGCCGGCCTTTTCGGCAAGCAGATAGGGCGTGCGGGCGCGCACTGGGTGACCATACTCGCCGTTGGCCTGTCCTTCGTACTGTCGGCTATCGTGCTCAGGAACATGGTCTGGGGCGGGGCGGGCACCGAGAACATCAGCCTGTATACGTGGGCTGTCACCGATGGTCTCAGGATGGAGGTCGGCTTCCTCGTCGACCGGCTCACCGCGCTGATGATGACGGTCGTGACCTTCGTGTCGTTCATGGTGCACATCTACACGATCGGCTACATGCACGACGACCCGGGCTACCAGCGCTTCTTCAGCTACATCTCGCTGTTCACGTTCTCGATGCTGATGCTCGTGATGTCGAACAACTTCCTGCAGCTGTTTTTCGGCTGGGAAGCGGTCGGTCTCGTCTCGTACCTGCTGATCGGATTCTGGTACAAGCGCGAGTCGGCGATCTTCGCCAATCTCAAGGCATTTCTTGTCAACCGGGTTGGCGACTTCGGCTTCATCCTCGGCATTGCCGCGGTGGTCATGTTCGCGGGTTCCCTGGACTACGTCGAAGTCTTCGGCCGGGCCAACGACATCGCGGCACAGGAGATCGAGGTCTTCGCGGGGACGCCGTGGAACGCGATGAGCGTCATCTGCATCCTGTTGTTCATCGGTGCCATGGGCAAATCGGCGCAGGCGCCGCTGCACGTGTGGCTGCCGGACTCGATGGAAGGCCCGACGCCGATCTCGGCCCTGATCCATGCGGCGACCATGGTCACGGCCGGTATCTTCATGGTGGCGCGCATGTCGCCGCTGTTCGAGCTGTCGGCGACCGCGCTGGCCGTCGTCATCGTGATCGGCGCGATCACGGCGTTCTTCATGGGCCTGCTGGGCATCGTGCAGAACGACATCAAGCGGGTCGTTGCCTACTCGACGCTGTCGCAGCTCGGTTACATGACCGTCGCGCTCGGCGCGTCGGCCTACTCGGTGGCGATCTTCCACCTGATGACGCACGCCTTTTTCAAGGCGCTGCTGTTCCTCGCCGCGGGTTCGGTGATCATCGCGCTGCATCACGAGCAGGATATCCGCAAGATGGGCGGCTTGCGCAAGTACATGCCGATCACCTACTGGACGGCGCTGATCGGTTCGCTCGCACTGATCGGTTTCCCGGGTTCGTCCGGCTTCTTCTCCAAGGATCTCCTGATCGAGGCGGTGAAGGAGTCGCACTGGCACGGCGACGGCGCCGTGTACTGGATCGCCTACCTGAGCGTGCTGCTCGGCGTGTTCGTGACGGCGCTGTATTCGTTCCGCATGTTCTTCCTCGTGTTCCACGGCGAGACGCGCATGGACAAGGAAACCGCGTCGCACGTGCACGAAACGCCCTGGGTCGTCACCGGGCCGCTGATTCTGCTCGCGATTCCATCGGCGATCATCGGCTGGCTGACCGTCGACGCGGTGTTGTTCGAAGGATACTTCGGCGACGCAATGATCGTGCGGCAGGGCATCGATGTCTTCGCCAAGATCAAGGAATCGCTGTGGCACGGCCCGACGGCACTGTTCCTGCACTCGGTGCAGACGCCGGTGTTCTGGCTGGCGGCGGCGGGCGCATTCACAGCGTGGTTCCTGTACCTCAAACGGCCCGATATTTCGGCACAGATCAAGGACAAGGTCTCCGGCCTTTATACCTTGCTCGACCGCAAGTACTACATGGACGATCTCTACATCAAGGGATTCGCGGCCGGCGGACGCGCGATCGGTAATTTCCTCTGGAAGAAGGGCGACCAGTTGGTCATCGATGGCGTCATCGTCAATGGCACCGCGAACGCAATCGGCAAGCTGGCTGGCGTGATGCGGCAGATCCAGACCGGGTATCTGTACACCTACGCGTTCGCGATGATCATCGGGCTGACCGTGCTGCTCGCATGGCTGATCTGGTTGAGGTGATCCAGGGACGCGCATGGATCTTCAGCAATACATACTGAGCATACTGACCTGGCTGCCGATTGCCGGCGGTGTGGCGTTGCTCGTCATCGGCGATGACAACGACGCGAAGTCGGCCCGTGCCGGCACGATGCGCATCGTGGCGCTTGCCGCAAGTGTATTGACGTTCATCCTGAGCATCGGGCTATACCAATGGTTCGACAACACGACTGCCGACATGCAATTCGTCGAGCGCTTGTCGTGGATCCCGGCGATCGATGTCTGGTACTACCTCGGTGTCGACGGAATTTCCGCGCCGCTGATCCTCCTGACGACGTTCATCACGCCGCTGGTCGTGATCGCGGGCTGGGATTCGATCAAGGCACGACCGGCGCAGTACTTCGCGGCATTCCTGATTCTCGAAGGCCTGATGATCGGCGTGTTCTCGGCGCTCGACGGCCTGCTGTTCTACGTCTTCTGGGAAGCCATGCTGGTGCCGATGTTCCTGATCATCGGCGTCTGGGGCGGCGAGCGGCGCATCTACGCGACGCTGAAGTTTTTCCTCTACACGTTCCTCGGCTCGGTGCTGATGCTGGTCGCGTTCATCTACCTGTACGGGCAGACGGACAGCTTCGACATTCGCGGCTGGATGGACGTGCCGCTGAGCCTGACCGCACAGAAACTGATCTTCATCGCCTTCCTGCTGGCATTCGCGATCAAGGTGCCGATGTTCCCGGTCCACACCTGGTTGCCGGATGCCCACGTCGAGGCACCGACGGGCGGCTCGGTCATCCTGGCGGCCATCATGCTGAAGATGGGTGGCTATGGCTTCGTGCGCTTCTCGCTGCCGATCGTGCCGGACGGCAGTGAATACTTCGCCGGGTTCGTCATTGCATTGTCGTTGATTGCTATCGCCTACATCGGCTTTGTGGCCCTGATGCAAAAGGATATGAAGAAGCTGATCGCTTACTCGTCCATTGCCCACATGGGCTTCGTGACGCTGGGCTTTTTCCTGTTCTGGTACATCAGCCGTGGCACTGGCGTCGGTCTCGGCATGATCGGCGGCATGGTGCAGATGGTGTCGCACGGCCTGATTTCGGGCGCGCTGTTCCTTTGCGTCGGCGTGCTCTACGACCGCGTGCACAGTCGCCAGATCACCGATTACGGCGGCGTGGCCAACACTATGCCGAAGTTCGCAGCCTTCATGGTGCTGTTCGCGATGGCGAACGCGGGTCTGCCCGGAACTTCCGGCTTCGTCGGCGAATTCATGGTGATCATCGCCAGTTTCAAGGCCAACGTCTGGTTCGCATTCATTGCGGCGACGACGCTGGTGCTCGGCGCGGCGTATACACTCTGGATGGTCAAGCGTGTCGTGTACGGTGAAATCGCCAACAAGAACGTCGCGGCACTCGAGGATCTCAACCGCCGCGAGTTCATTGTTCTCGGCATCCTGGCGCTGTCGGTGTTGCTGCTCGGCCTGTGGCCGGCGCCGCTCGTTGACATGATGAACGCGACGATCGAGCACCTGATCCAGCAGATAGGGCAGAGCAAACTATGATGACTTATATCGATATGCCTTTGCCATTCTGGTTTGTCGCCGCGCCGGAGTTTGCGCTGCTTTGCCTGATTTGTGTCGTGTTGATTGCGGACCTGTTTGTCGATGATGAGCATCGCAACAGGACCTTCTGGCTGAGTATGGCGGCGCTGGCGGTCACCATGTGGGTGACGCTGGTGACCGGCCCATACCGGAACTTCGACGTAATGGACGGTGCTTACATCAGCGATGCGCTGTCATACGTACTGAAGATCACTGCGATTGGTTTTGTGGCGTTGGCTTTCTATTACGCGCGAGACTACTTACGCGCAAATGATTTGCACAAGGGCGAGTATTACCTGCTCGGATTATTCGGCCTGCTGGGCATTATGATTATGTCCTCGGCCAATAGTCTGTTGATCATGTACCTCGGCCTCGAGACCATGGCGTTGTCGATCTATGCGCTCGTTGCGATCGACCGCAACAATGTCGTATCAGCAGAGTCAGCGATGAAATACTTCGTTCTGGGCGCGATTGCGTCCGGCGCACTGCTTTACGGCATTTCCTGGATCTATGGCGTCACGGGAACGCTCAAGTTCGAGGAGATCGCCGCTGCGTTGACGGCCGATCCGAGCCTGAATAATTTGTCGCTCTGGTTTGGCCTCGCGTTCGTCGTTGTCGGCATCGCCTTCAAATTCGGCGCCGTGCCGTTCCACATGTGGTTGCCCGACGTCTACCACGGCGCGCGCACGCCGGTGACTCTTTACATCGCAACGGCACCCAAGCTCGCGGCACTGGCATTCGCGCTTCGTATTCTCGTCGATGGCCTCGGCGGGCTTCATGACGTCTGGGACGACATGCTGATGGTCGTTGCCGTGTTGTCGTTGCTGGTCGGAAACGTCGTTGCAATTGCACAGACGAATATCAAGCGCATGCTCGGCTATTCAACGATTGCCCACGTCGGTTTTATTCTGCTCGGCATCTATTGCGGCACCGATAAGGGCTATGCCTCGGCGTTGTTCTACGTACTCACTTATATCGTTGCGGCCGCCGGCGCATTCGGCATTGTCATCCTCCTCAGCCGGCGCGGCTTCGAGGCTGAGAACCTCGGCGACTTCAAGGGACTGAACGCGCGCAGCCCCTGGTTCGCGCTGATGATGATGTTCCTGATGTTCAGCATGGCCGGCGTGCCGCCGTTCATCGGCTTTTTCGGCAAGTTGAACGTCATCGACGCGGTGCTGTCGGTCGGCTACCCGGGCCTCGCTGTGCTGATGGTTGTCGCATCGGTCGTCGGCGCCTACTACTACCTGCGGGTCATCTGGTACATGTACTTCGAGGAGGGCGAGGACCAGGCGGTGCTGCAGGCCGGCACTGATACGCGCCTGATCCTGAGTCTGAACAGCCTTGCGGTGCTGGTGCTCGGCATCGTCCCGGGCTGGCTTTGGGCCTTGTGTAGTGCCATTTTTGCCTGATTCGCTGTGGGAGCCCGCTGCAGGGCGCGATAAGTGAAATCCCCACTTGAAACCAGCCGTCGAACCTCTGTAATATCCGCATCCTGCCGATGCGGGGTGGAGCAGTCTGGCAGCTCGTCGGGCTCATAACCCGAAGGTCGCAGGTTCAAATCCTGCCCCCGCTACCAAAATGAATAAAGGGCCCCCTTGCGGGGCCCTTTTTCATTTTCGGAGGGGTGGGATCAGGAGGGGAACCTTGTTCAACAAAACGCGCAAGCGTTTTGGACGCACGAAGTGCGCCCCGAAGGGGCGAGAATCGCCCTGAGGCGATTCGAGTCAATCCTGCCCCCGCTACCAAACAAAGAAACCCGGCTTCGCGCCGGGTTCTTCGTGTCTGCGCGCCTTTGTCAGGCGGCAACTGGATGTGCATCGTCGGCTGGTTTGCTGGCCGCGGTTTCGATGAAATCGTTCCGCTCCAGCAGGAATGCTGAGGTGGCTTCCAGATCGAATTGCTTCTCGATCGTGATCCAGGGCAACAGGGCGTGAATGGCAAAGGCCAGGACGCTGCGCAGAAGGCGCCAGGCGATGCCCATGGCGAAGCCCCAATGCTCGAAATAGGTGATTCCCTGGTCGTGCGGATGCTGGGTGAAGATAGTCATTTTGCGGTTCTCCTCGTTCAGTTTCGGGAAGTTTGGAAAACCGTGCGTTCCGGGAGCGTTCCAGCCGGGCGTTCCGTTTCAACTCAGGGAACGCTTCGGCTTATTATGGTCGGATGCGATTAGCGGTCCGCCTTCTTGGGGGGGTCGAGGTTGTCCTCGACGGAGAGCGCCTGCGCGCGTTCGATTCCCTGCGCCTGCAGCGATTTCTCGCGCTGCTCGCGCTGCAGAGGGATGCGTGGCACCGCTCGCGGCTCGCCTTCGAGCTCTGGCCTGACTCGGACGAGAGCCAGGCGCGCACGAACCTGCGCAAGCTGCTGCACGAGTTTCGCCACGCACTGCCCGACGTCGAACAATTCGTCGACATCGAAAAAGAGACGGTGCGGTGGATTTCGACGGGGCCGAGCGAAGTCGACGTGCAACAGTTCCGCGACGCCGTGGCGGCGGGCGACCTGCAACTGGCCTCACAAATCTACTCGGGCGATCTTCTGCCGGCGTGTTATGACGACTGGGTGCTGGAGGAGCGCGCAAAGCTCCATGCAGAGGTGCTGGATGCCCTCGCGCGGCTGGCCGCAGAGTCGGCCAAGCGCAAGGACCACAAGGCCACAATCAAACATACGCAACGCATCATCGATCTGGAGCCGACCGAGGAAACGGCAGTCAGGCTGCAGATGGAGGCACATCTCGATCTCGATGACAAATCGGCCGCATTGCGCTGTTACCACCATTACGCAGACGTGCTCGAGCATGACCTCGGGCTGAC
>JABAHR010016797.1_pt1 | contig 13117 bp, 9 predicted proteins | sample 7062101 | NCBI WGS metagenome assembly JABAHR01 (sample SAMN14534553, study PRJNA622989) | marine sediment metagenome | biome: marine biome [ENVO:00000428]; feature: marine pelagic biome [ENVO:01000023]; material: deep marine sediment [ENVO:00002113] | place: India: Gulf of Kutch | collected... | reverse complement strand
ACCCTGCCGCCCGGTCGGGTTGAACTCGGCGTCCTTGACGTGGAAGCACTTGATGCGCTCGTGGTAGATGTCGATGTAATCGAGATAGTCGAGGCACTGCAGCACGAAGTGGCTCGGATCATAGAGGATGTTGGCGCGCGGATGGTTGTCCACCCGCTCGAGGAACATCTCGAAGGTGACGCCGTCGTGCAGATCCTCGCCGGGATGGATCTCGTAGGCAGCATCGACGCCCTGCTCATCGAAATGGTCGAGGATCGGACGCCAGCGACGCGCCAGCTCGTCGAAGGCCTCTTCCACCAGCCCCGCCGGACGCTGCGGCCAGGGATAGACATAGGGCCAGGCCAGCGCGCCGGAGAAGGTCGCATGGCGATCAATGCCGAGGCGGCGGCTGGCAGTGGCGGCATTCTTGACCTGCTGCACGGCCCATTCCTGCCGCGCCTTGGGGTTGCCGCGCACATGCTCTGCGGCGAAGCCGTCGAACATGGCGTCATAGGCGGGATGGACCGCCACCAGCTGGCCCTGCAGGTGTGTCGAAAGCTCGGTGATTTCGAGACCGTGCGAAGCGGCAACGCCTTTCACCTCGTCGCAATAGTCCTGGCTTTCGGCCGCCTTGTCGAGGTCGAACAGGCGCCCGTCCCAGCTGGGAATCTGGATACCCTTGTAGCCAAGGCCGGAGACCCATTTGCAGATCGCGTCGAGCGAATTGAACGGCGCCTCGTCGCCCGCGAACTGGGCAAGGAAGATGGCGGGGCCCTTGATCGTCTTCATGTGTTCATTCCTCTCAGATTGCCAGATCGACCCAGCCCGCCTCGGCGGCGCTGGCACGCACGGCGGTGTCGATGAAGGCCATGCCGCGCAGCCCCTCTTCGGCGTCGGGCAATTGCGAACCGTCCTCCCCGCGCAATTGCCGGGCGAAGTCGCGGTAGAGATTGGCGAAGGCCTCCAGATAGCCTTCGGGATGGCCGCCCGGCGTGCGGATCAGCCCCGCCACGTTGCCGGAAAGCTGCGGATCCCCGGCGCGCACGAGTTCGGTCCGCCCGTCGAGATGATGGAGCGTCAGCGTGTTCGGCTCTTCCTGTTTCCAGCTGAGGCCGGCCTTGTCGCCATAGGCGCGGATGCGGATGCCGTTGAGCTCGCCGATCTCGATCTGGCTGGCCAGCAGCACCCCGCGCGCGCCGTTCTCGAAACGCATCAATATGCTGCAATCATCGTCCAGCGCACGACCCGGCACCACGGCGGCAAGATCTGCCATGATCCGCGTGACCTTCAAACCCGTGACGAACTCGGCCAGCTGGAAGGCATGGACGCCAATATCGCCGATGCAGCCGCCGGCACCGGCGAGATCGGGATCGACGCGCCATTCGGCCTGCTTGCCCTCGGCCGGCTGGGACAGCCAGCCTTGCGGATATTCGACCACCACCTTGCGGATCTGGCCCAGTTCGCCAGCGGCAATGCGGGCCTTCGCCTCGCGCGCCAGCGGATAGCCGGAATAGGTGTAGGTCAGCCCGTAGGGCAGCCCCGCACCCTTGACGATTTCCGCCAGCTCGCGAGCCTCCGCCAGCGTCGCCGTCATCGGCTTGTCGCTCATCACCGGAATGCCCGCTTCAAGCGCCGCCTTCGTCGATGGCAGGTGGTTGTGATTGGGGGTGACGACGGAGACGAAGTCGATACCGTCGTCGCGCGCCTTTTCCGCCGCCAGCATGGTCGGCAGGTCGGCATAGGCCCGGTCGGGATCGATGGAATAGACATCCGCCGCCGCGCGCGAGCGTTCGGCATTGGAAGAGAACACCCCGGCCACCAGGGTTATCTCGCGATCCAGTTCCGCTGCGATACGGTGCACCGGGCCGATGAAAGCCCCCGGTCCGCCACCGATCATCCCCATCCGCAGACGTCTATCCAATGCCTTCTCCCTCGCTTGTCCTTGTCCGAGCGTCCGATAATGCGCCGCAAAGCGCAAGCCCATTCTTCCCTGCCAAAAAGGGCAGGCGAAGGCGATCGGGCCTGTGGCTGGGTCTAACTGCTCAGAATGGCGCGGCGAGGCGATGCAGGGCAGCGCCGATCATGCCCCCGACCTGGTCTGCCGGCGCGCCTTCCAGCTGCGCCGCGCCAATGGCGATGCTGCTTTCGACGATGTCGCGGCAACGATCGAAGCGGCGCTCCTCATAGCTGGCCAGAGCCCCCTCGACGTCCTTCGCCTCGACCAGCTCCTCGGCCAGGGCAATCGCGCTTTCGACCGCCATGCCGGCGCCCGAGGCGAGATGCGGCGTGGTGGCATGCACGGCATCGCCAAGCAGAACGATGCGCCCCTGAGACCACGGGCGCGGCTGAATTTTCGCCGCCAGTGGCCGGTAATTGATCCAGTCGTCACGCGACATGTTGTCGCGAATCCACCCGGCGCTGTTGCCGAAGCCATCGAGATTGGCCTTCATGTGGGTGAACAGCTCTTCTTCGTCGAGGTGCTTCTCGCGCCGCTCGTGCGGCGTCAGCATCCACAGGTAGACCATGTCCGTGCCGCAGCGGGTGATGCCGGCGGGATAGTCATGGCCGAAATACATCTCACCCTTTTCAAGCATGGGCGGCTTGGCGATGGAGATCCGCCAGCAGCCCTGTCCCGTCGGTTCGGGCTCGCCCATGTGCCCGAAGCTGAGTTCGCGCACGCGGCTGCGCACCGAATCGGCACCGATGACGAGGCCGTAAGTGCCCTCCGTGCCATCGGAGAAGCGGACGGCCACGCCCTCACCGGTGTTCTCCAGCTCGTCGACCGTGATGCCCAGCCGCACGCTCACGCCGAGGGCGCGCACGCGCTCCTGCATCAGGTGATGCAGCACCGGACGCATGATCCCGCCGGTTGCCGGCAGGCCTTCCTCCAGCGGCGGCTCGTCAAGGTCGCGCAGGAACTGGCCGTTGAACAGGAAGACGGAGGAACCCGAGACGATCGCCCCGTTTTCGGCAATGTCGTCGACCATGGCGAGCGACTTGTAGGCGCGCAGGGTCGGCCCGGTGATGGTGATGCCGGCACCATAGACGCGCCAGTCGGGATCGATATCGATCAGTTCCACGTCCACGCCGCGCTCGGCCAGGGCGATGGCCGCGGCCATCCCGCCAATGCCGCCACCAACGATCAATACCTTTTCGACGCAGGTAATCGGCGCCTTGTCCGCTTGCATGCCACAACTCTCCTGAGATCCTTGCCGCAATGACTGCCGCAACAGGCGGGCCAAGTAAAATTGGAAATTGGCATAGGAGCCTATCCGCCCGGTCGATAGGCAGCGGCGCAGCCCCCCTGCCAGCCATCAGTATCTTCAATGACTGGCCATCCAAACAGTCGCTTTTACAAATGGGACAAGCCATCTATTGTCGCCGTCCTATCGATAGTACGAGCACGTCAGTGAAATTCAGGAGTATGCATGAGCAGCGTCAGTGAAGTCCGTTTTGTCGGCTATTGCGTTACCGACCTCGAAGCGGAGAAGGCCTTCTATCTCGACAACTTCCGGCTCAAGCTGGTGAAGGAAGAGGACGGCATCGTCTACCTCGCCACCGAGGGCCATGACGAGCTCTACGTGGCCCGCCTGCGGCAAGGCGAGACGCAGCGGATCGACGTGGTCTCGCTGGCCGCCGAGACCAGGGACGATGTCGATGCCCTGCACGACAAGGTCGTGGCGTCGGGCTGCAAGATCATCTTCGCGCCGCGCGAGCTCGACAGCTTCGGTGGCGGCTATGGCTTCCGTTTCTTCAATCCGGACGGAATCGAGATGGAAATCTCCTCCGATGTCGCGCGCGGCACTTCGCGTCCGCTGGAAGAGCGCGAGGCGATCCCGGCGAAGATCAGCCATGTCGTGTTCCATTCACCGCAGCACAAGGAAATCACCCAGTGGTTCATTGACACGCTGGGATTCCGCCTGAGCGACTGGATCGGCGATTTCATGAGCCTGATCCGCTGCAACAGCGCCCATCACCGGATCGCCTTTTTGCCGGGTCCGCCCTGCCTCAACCATGTCGCCTATGACCTGCCCGACGTCGACGAGATGATGCGCGGGCTCAAGCGCATGCGGCGCGGCGGCTTCGACACGGTCTGGGGTCCGGGCCGGCATACGGCGGGCGACAACACCTTCAGCTATTTCGTCACCCCGGCAGGCTTCGTCGCCGAATATACCGCCGAGCTGGAGGAGGTGGACGACGCCACCTGGGAACCGCGCACCTTCACTCCGGCGCCGGACATCATGGACCAGTGGGGCACCGGTGTCGGCGGCCCGCAGACCATGCCCAAGCCGGAACCCGACGCGGGCCTGTTCCAGCCCTCGGGCGTCTGATCAGGCGGGGGTTGCGGGGATCATGTCCCTGCTACCGCGTCAATCCTCTGCCAGCAGCCGCACCGGGCCGATCAGCCCGGCCGGACGCAGTGGCGCATCGGGCAGATACGTCGGCATCGGCGTGTAGGCGATGCGTTCGGCACCCGGCTGATTGTCACCGATCAGGCGGTTGATCCAGCGGTTGGCGACGCGCACTTCGAGCATATTGTCGCCCTCCTGCAGCAAGTCGGTGACGTCCACGCGGTCGGGAGCAAACCAGCTCGTCCCGGCATATTGCCCGTTGACCCATATCTCGGCGACATCGCCGACCCCGCCGAGATCGAGCACGAGCCGCTCACCCTCCGGCAAATCGGCGATGGACAGCGACGAGCGATAGCTGGCGATCCCGGAGAAATAGCGCACGCCATCGTCTTCATGCTGCGACAATGACTGCAACGCATCGAGGCTGATCGAGGCAGGCGCTCCCCGGCCCGGCTGGAAGGCGACATCCCAGGGGCCGTCGAGCTCGGCAAACAGGCGGTGGCTCGGCTCGGAATGGTAGGCAGCAAGGGCAGCGCTCACCTCGCGGAAAACAACGAAGCCGGACTGGTCGGCCGCGAACCGCAGCGGGACGACGGTGTGATCGCCTTCCACGCGGTAAGACAATGGGCGCGCAGTACCGGTCACCGCATCCCACCATTCGGGCGCATAGCCGGTGACGCGGAATCGCGCCTCCACGGCTTCCGCCCGGTCCTGCCGGTTGGTGAGGAAATAGGCGTGGGTGCCATCGTCCAGCCGGCGATGGAGGAAGAGGATCTCGGCCCCCTCGCCACCGCCGCTGAAGGCGAAATCCGGCCCCACGCCCATCGCCTGCAGAATGCCGGCATAATCGGATGTCGCGTGAACCAGCGGGTGCTGCCACAACTCTCCGGCAAGCGCGGCAAACTCTGCCGCATCGTCCGCGCGCGAGGGCGTCGCCTCGGGTATCTCGCCGATCACCGTGGCGCCCGCTTCGACCAGCTCGGCAATCCGCTGCAGGGTCGGCAGGGTCATGTTGCGCGTGTCGGGGCCAAGCACCAGCGCCCGGTATCGCGTGCCTCCCCGCGTCACCAGCATGCCATCCTCGACGCGGAAGGCATCGGCGAGCATGTCGGCATTGACGAAATCATAGGCGTATTCGGTGGGCAGGCCGTCGGGCACATCGGTGGCGAATTGCGCCGTCACCGGCGCTTCCTCGCCCTTGAACCAGGCGATGTCGGCAAAGAAATCACCCTGCTGCAGCATATAGGCATTGCGCGACATGTAGGTAATCCAAGGACCGGCCATATCCGCCCAGCTCTCGTGGCGATTGAAGTGCTGGCCGAAGATTGCCAGCGTCAGGCCGGGCACATGCTCGTCGCTCGGCTGGTGCACCGAGGTGTGGATCACCGGCCGGTTGATGCCATGGACGAATTCCAGGTCGATGAAATGGCGCAGCTGGCGCGGGCTGAAGGCCCAGGGCGAATTGGCCGAGGTCATCGATTCCGCGGCAACGAAATCCTGCCCGTAGACATGGGCCGTGGACGCTGCCCCGCGCATGTCACCGATCAACGTGTAACGGACATGGGCACCGCGCGGATACGTCCACAGCGCGGCCATCGGCACGTCGGCATGGCGGCGCATGGAAAGATCGTCTCCCAGCATCGGGCGCTTGTCCTCCAGCGCCTCGCCATAGACGATGAGGCCGTTCTCGTGGGCGACATCGGCGACCGTGCCATAGTGGTAATCGGTCAGCAGTTCGGCCAGCGTATCGCGCCAGTCGTAGAGGAAGCGCTCGGTCTCCGCCTCCGAACCAATGACGATGCCGGTCAGCGCCGGTAGCCATGGGCGCAGGGCATAGCCGCGCCTTTGCTCAAACTCGCGCTCCATCGCCGGGGTCCAGTTGGCAAAGCCGACCTCGATGGAATCGGTCAGGATCGCCTGAAGGCCCTGCTCTCCCATCAGCTCGTCGCCCGTCGCCTGGCGATACATGCCGAGATAGGTCTCGAGGTAGCGGCGCACCGCATCGGGATCGTATTTGTCGACTTCCAGCCCGGTCGCCTCGGGCGGAGCGGGATGGTTGGTGGTGCCGATCAGCGACCAGCCGAAATCGAGGACCAGCCAATCCGAACCGGCAGGCGGCGTCCATTCGAGCGTGCCGTCAGCCGCGACATGGTCCGAGATGTCGAGCACCTGGTCGAGCGACAGATCCACCGGCGCCTGGTCGCCGGACATGATTGCGTAATAGTCATAGACCCCGGCGAAACCGGCCTTCTCCTGCACCCGGCTGGTACGGTGCGCTCCGCTCAGCACGAACTGGTTGAGCGGGATGCTGGTGAGCGGGCCCATGGCGAAAAAGTCGAGCGGAACCGCGCCTTCCGCCCCGTCCATCTCGGTGGGCGGAATGATGTCGGGGTTCTCGATGATGCGCAGGCGGAACTCATGGCCCGCCACCGGCGCAAAGCCGATCGTCGAGGGTATCTTGGTCAGCGGGACATCGCCCACCTGCTGCCATCCGTCCGCGCCTCTCACCTCCAGCAACGGAAGCACTGGCGGGCTGCGGAAAGGCAGCACCAGCCCCGGCAAGGCGAGATCGAGGCTGCGCACGGTCACCTCCTCGGGGAAGGTGACGTAGAGCGCGCCGGACAGGTCCCCGCCCAGCGGCAGGGCAATGCCGCTCTCGAGATCGTCGTCGAGCAGCGCCGCCCCATCGACCTCGGTTCCTTCCTCCAGCGCGAAATGCGGCGCCGGCATTTCCGGCTCGCTCAGCGGGACAGCGAGCACGGCGATATGGCCCGACGCCTCGGGAGGAGGAGGAGTCTCGCCGTCGGTCAGCCCTGCCATCCCCTCTTCGGGATGCATCGCCTGGTAAGGGCCGGTATTGGTCGGCGCACGGTTGATGGCGCCGCTGAAACGCTCGCCCCCGGCAAGCCAGGTCTCGCCCCAGGTGATCTTCTTCACCCCGTCTTCGGGCGGCACCCATGGCCCGCCGGTCTCCGACCAGCCGGGCGAGGCGGCAATCGCCATCTCGAGGTCGAGCCGGGCAGCCTCGCTGGCAGCGAAGCGGAAGGCCTCCTGCCATTCGGGCGTCATGTAGACGAGCCGCTCGTCGACGATCTGCGGGGTGGCGAGATTGGCGTCGAAATTCTGGAAGCCGCCCATGCCGATGCGTTCCATCCAGGCAAGATCGGCGGCGATGCCTTCGTGCGTGATGTTGCCGTTCATCCAGTGCCACCACGTGCGCGGGCGCGCCTCGGACGGGGGATCGATGAAACCCTGCATCAGCGGATCGGGCCGGCTTTCCGCGACGTCCTGCCCGCCGTCACCCGCCGGGGTCATGCATCCCGCCAAAGATCCCGAAAGTGCCGCAAGCGCCAGCGCACATGCCAGCTTTCTCGTTTTCCGGCCCATCATCCCACCTTCCCGAACAGATCCTCGTTCTTGTCTGGCGACGGACATTAGTGGCGACGGAGCAAAAGCCAAAAGCATTGTGTCGATGGGTTAGGATCAATCCAGCGGATCGATCTCCAGATCCGCATGGCAGAAGCTGCACAAGGTGCTTTCAGGCGTTACTCCGATCGGTTAGGGACAACTCGAAAAGAGAGAGGATGGACAATGATCAACATGGACAGGCGCGGAATCCTGAGGGGCATGGGCGTGATGGGAGCAATGGCAGTACTGCCGGGATGTTCGCAGGGCGAACCCCAGGCGCAGGCGCGCTTCTTCGAGCGGATCGGCAAGCCCATCGGCCTGCAACTCTATGCCCTGGTTGGACAGGATCCGGTCGCTGATCCGGCAGCCCTGTTCGCCCAGGTCAAGGCCATGGGCTATGGCGAGGTGGAACTGCCCAACCTGCTCGGTCAGGAGCCCGAAGCGCTGCGCCAGGCCTCTGACGATGCCGGACTGCCGTTTGCCAGCATGCATGTGCAGGCGGCACCAAGGGGCCCGAATGCCGGGCTGACCTTCCAGTCCGATCCGGACGAACTCGCAGAACTTGCCAATACGCTCGGCATCGACCAGCTGATCATTCCCTTCCCGGTGGTGCCCGACAGCTTCGTGCCGCAGGAAGGCGAGGATTTCGCCAGCTCCATGTCACGCGCCTTCGCCGATGCCGGGGAAGATCACTGGCGCGCCATGGCGGAGAATTTCAACACCTACGGCCAGCAGATGAAGGATCGCGGGATCACGCTGGGATACCACAACCACAATCTCGAATTCGCACCGCTTGGCGACACGACGGGTTGGGACATATTGCTTGGTGCGACCGATCCGGAGCTGGTCAAGATCCAGCTCGACCTTGGCTGGGTGGCCCAGGCCGGCCGCGACCCGGTGGCCGAATTGCGGGCCCTGGCCGGTCGGACAGTTTCGGTCCACGTGAAGGACGTCGCCGCCGATAGCGGCGAGAGCTTCTATTTCGGCATGAGCCCGACCGAAGTCGGTTCCGGAACCCTCGATTGGGCGAGTATCCTGCCCGCCGCAGAAGAGGCCGGCGTCGTCCATTACTTCGTCGAGCAGGAACCGCCCTTTGCCATGCCCCGTGCCGAAGCCATGGCCGTGTCGCTTGCCTATCTGCAGGGGCTGGAAGCCTAGCCCCCCGCGCACTCAGGCAGCCAGGCACTCGCGGATATAGGCGAAGCCTTCGTGCACAACGTCTGAGGGATCGGCGAAGAAATCGCGCCATACGCGGGTAGCGGCGGCCAGTTCCGGCACCGCCTTGCCGAACGCCTCGATCGTCAGCCAGCCATCGTAATCGCTGGCCTTGAGCATGGCGATGGTCTCGCGGATCCTGGCATGGCCGCTGCCCGGCGTGCCGCGATCGTTCTCCGAGATGTGGACATGGTGGAGGCAGCCTGCATCCATCACCGCCTTGAGGCCGGCGAGCGGGTCCTTCTCCTCGATATGGCAATGAAAGGTGTCGTAGAGAATGCCGATGGCGGGATCGTTTACCCGCTGCATGTGCTCCACGCCCTGTTCGCAGGTGTTGAGGAAATAGGCCTCGAAACGGTTGAGCGGCTCGATGGCGCAACGCTGCCCGGCTGCGCCCAGCACGTCGGCGAAGGCGCGGTGGAACTCGGTGCAGCGCGCCTTTTCATCGGCGTTCGGCCCCTCGCCGGTGAACACGCCGAGCGGCTGGTAGATCGGGCCGACAATCAGCTCCGCGCCCAGCTCGCTGGCACAGGCGCTGACGGCCTTTGCATGATCAAGCGCAGCGGCGCGCTTGGCGGGATCGGGCGAAAGCGGATTGTGCGCCTCGTCCGGGATAATCGCCACCGATGTCCGTTCGAGGCCGAGATCATCGCACATCCGCCCCAGTTCGCGATAATGCGCCGGGGATGACGGGTCGAAGATCGGCACCTCGACGCCGTCGAAACCGGTGGCGGCAATATCCTCGATCGCTGCCCAGTGGTCCCCGGTGACATGGCCGGTCCACAGCAGCAGGTTCATCCCGATCTTCATTATTCGGCGGGCTCCAGGCCCGGATCGCTGCCGATCGTGCCGCCCTTGCGCCGCTCGACCAGCCACACCACGCCGAAGATGAAGAACAGCACCACCGGAATGACCGAGATGGTCTTGAAGGAAACCTCGGCTGCATAGGCCAGCGCCTCGTGCAATTCGGGGCTTCCGGCCTCAAGCGCAGCAAAGGCCTCCGCCCCGCCAGCGCTCTCGAGCTTGGCGACGTCGTAGATCTTGCCCAGTTCGGGCAGCACCAGGTAGATCGCCAGCGCGCCGGCGAAATTGACGATGCCGATGCCCCACGAACCGCTGCGCGGATAGCGCCGGGCGACCGCGGCGAGCATGGTCGGCCACATGAAGCAGACACCGAATGCCCACAGCGTGGCGGCGGCCAGCGCGGTCACCGGAGAATCGGCGGTGGCCAGCAGGAACAGGCCGAGCGCTGCCGGAATGGTGCTGATGCACAGCAGGCCCATGTCCGAGAAGCGGTGCTCCAGCGGACCGGCGAAATGGCGCATGGCGAACATGATTGCCGAGACATAGACCAGCAGCAAAATGCCCTGCATGCCGACAGTCTCGGTCAGCGCCACCTGCACCCAGGCGCCGGGTGCCAGCTCCGCCGAAGCGGTCAGGAACATGATCGCCGGGAAAATCCAGAAGCGCGGATGGCGGAACGGCTCCTTCATCATTTCCTTGAAACTCACCCCGGCGACCGTGCTCTCGGTCTGCGGGAACTCGTGGCGCATGGCCCAGATGGCGAGGACAACGCCGGGAACCATGATCAGCGCGATCAGCGTGCGCCAGTCCTGGCCGGCGCCGAACAGGAACACGCTGAGCAGGCCGCCGACGATGATACCGAAGGGCCACCATGCGTGCAGGATGTTGAGCCTGCCGGTCTTGTCTTCGGGGTAGATGGTGGTGGTCAGCGCGTTGATCGAACCCTCGGTGGCGCCCCAGCCGAAGCCGGTCACGATCATGCCGATGTTGAGCACCATGTTGACGGCATCGAAGCTTCCCGCCGACGGAGCATAGAGGATCAACGCCGGGCCGGCGATGAAGCTGGCAGCAGCGAACAGGATGATCCGCTTGGCCCCGATCTTGTCGAGCAGCGGGCTGATCACCAGCAGGCTGATGGCAAAGCCGAGGAAGGCATTGCCGAGTGCGGTGCCGATCAGTTCGCCCGAGCGCGCGGCGGCGGTCGGGTCGAACAGTTCGGCTTTCATCGCATCCGATGCACCGCCACGGATGGCATTGGCCAGGGCGGCGGTAAACAGCGCCAGCACGCTGATCCAGAAGATGGCGCGGGCGTTGGCCGGCGTCGTCGACTTGCTATTCATTGATTCCTCTCCACTTCCCCCAGGCGGCGCAGCCTATTGCTGGCTTGCTGCCGCCAGAATCATTTCGGCCCGCAGGCCGGCGCATGCGATAGGGCATGCAGGCCCCGGGGGGAAGCTGCGAGTTTTGCGAGGATAATTCCGCGATCGGCTAGAAGACAGCTTCGTCCAGCGCCATGATCGACTTCTTGCCGGCCTTGATGGTCAGGAAATGCGCCGAGACCTGCGGCAGGATGCGTTCGAAGAAGTAGGTCGCCGTCTTGATCTTGGCGTCGTAGAATTCCTTGTCCTCCGCGCCGAAGGCAAGCTTCATGCCCGCAATCAGCGTGGCCCGGGCATAGAGATAGCCCATGGCGACAAGGCCGATCAGGCGCAGATATTCGCTCGCCGCCGCCGCTGCCTCTTCCGGATCCTTGAGGCCCTTCTGGGCGATTGTCGCGGTCGAAAGCTGCAACGCGCCAAAGGCCTTCTCCAGCCCGTCGATCATCGGCTTCATCGGCCCATCGCCCTTGTTCTGCTCGATGAAGTCGGAAACGGGGTGGAAGAAGCTCCTGAGGTAACGGCCGGTATGGGCGCCGAGCTTGCGGCCGACGAGGTCGAGCGCCTGGATGCCGTTGGTGCCTTCGTAGATCATCGCGATGCGCGCATCGCGGGCAAACTGCTCCACCCCGCTTTCGCGAATATAGCCATGGCCGCCATAGACCTGCACCGCCAGATTGGCGCTCTCGTGGCCAAGATCGGTGAACAGCGCCTTCACCACCGGCGTCATCAGTGCGACGAAATCGGAGGCACGCTGGCGCGCCTCGGGGTCGCTGGCATGTTCCTCCGCATCGAGCGCGCGGGCGACCCATGCGCCGAGCATCCGGCAGCCCTCGTTGTTGGCACGCATGGTCATCAGCATGCGGCGCACGTCCGGGTGCACGATGATCGGATCGGCCGGCCCGTCGGGGTTCTTCACGTCCGACAGGGAACGACCCTGCAGGCGATCCTTGGCATACCAGACGGCGGACTGGTAGGCGGCCTCGCCAATGCCCAGCCCCTGGATGCCGACGGCCAGGCGCGCGGCGTTCATCATGGTGAACATGCCGGCCATGCCCTTGTTGGCCTCGCCGACCAGCCAGCCGACCGAATCCTCGAACTGCATCTGGCAGGTGGCCGAGGCCTTGAGCCCCATCTTGTGCTCGATCGCCGCGCACATCACCCCGTTGGACGGGCCGGGCGTGCCATCGTCCTTGGGCAGGAACTTGGGCACCAGGAACAGCGAAATGCCTTTCACGCCGGGAGGCGCATCTGGCAGGCGGGCCAGCACCAGGTGGATGATGTTCTCGGTCAGATCGTGTTCGCCGGCGGAGATGAAGATCTTCGAGCCGGTGATGCGGTAGCTGCCGTCCTCCTGCGGTTCGGCCTTGGTGCGCAGCAGGCCGAGATCGGTGCCGCAATGCGGCTCGGTCAGGCACATGGTGCCCGACCATTGCCCGCTGACCATCTTCGGCAGGTAGAGGTTCTTGAGATCGTCGGAGGCATGGGCCTCGATGGCAATGGTCCCGCCATGGGTAAGGCCGGGATAGAGTCCGAAGGAGAGATTCGTCGAGCAATTCATCTCCTCGACCAGCTTGTTGACCCGTTCAGGCAGCCCCTGCCCGCCCCATTCTGGCTTGGCGGCAAGCGCGCCCCAGCCGCTTTCGACGAACTGGTCATAGGCTTGCTTGAAGCCCTCCGGCGTGCGCACCACGCCGTTCTCGTAGGTGCAGCCCTCNNTGAACTTGCCCGCCTCCTCGAGGATGGCACTGGTCAGGTCCGGTGTGAACTCGTCCAGCGCCGGTGTCTGGCCGAATTCGTCCTCGGCAAACAACTCGTCGAGGACGAAGCGCATATCGCGCAAGGGGGCTTCATAGACCTGCATGGTGCATGCTCTCCTATGGGTGCGACCGGCAGTGGGAGGCCTGCCGGCCGCTGTTCCGTCTCAATCGCGCCCCTCAGTTCCTCAGGGGCTTGCCGGTTTCGAGCATGTGCTCGATCCGG
>JABAHR010000594.1_pt2 | contig 13118 bp, 9 predicted proteins | sample 7062101 | NCBI WGS metagenome assembly JABAHR01 (sample SAMN14534553, study PRJNA622989) | marine sediment metagenome | biome: marine biome [ENVO:00000428]; feature: marine pelagic biome [ENVO:01000023]; material: deep marine sediment [ENVO:00002113] | place: India: Gulf of Kutch | collected... | reverse complement strand
GGATTATTCTACATAATCTGTTTAATTAATAATAACATATTCTAACCTAGTATATAAAGCTAAATAGAATGAGCGATACAGAGAGAAAAGAGTATTTAAAAAAAGTTCATAGAGTTGTCATAAAAATTGGCAGCAGTGTGCTGACTCGTGAAAACGGCGAGTTGAATGAAGACATATTTGATTCACTGGCTTTACAAATCTCCAACATTAAATCTTCAGGGCTGGAAGTAATCGTTGTTTCATCAGGGGCAATAGCATCGGGTATGAAAAAACTCAATATTGAGCAAAAGCCTGAAGATATTGTAATGAAACAGGCAATTGCTGCATGCGGTCAGAGCACGCTGATGGGTATTTATGAACAATCTTTTTCAAAATATAGCCAGATTTCAGCACAGGTGCTCCTTACACACGCTGGGTTTTCTGATAGAAAAAGGTTTATTACTGCAAGGAAAACCATATTTAAGCTTCTCAAAATGGGGATTATCCCTGTAATAAATGAAAATGATGCTGTGGCTAATGAAGAAATTATGGTTGGTGATAATGATAATCTGGCAGCACTTGTAACAAGCCTTATTGAAGGTGATCTGCTGATATTACTTACCAATATTGAAGGGCTTTACAGCGCTGATCCTACTGAAGACAAGGATGCAAAACTTATAAGTCTTATAAAAGAAGTAAATGGGGATATAGAAAAATATGCAGGCAAAACCCATGGCAAGACAACTACAGGGGGTATGGTTACAAAGATAGAGGCTGTAAAAAGTGCTGCTGCGTTTGGAGTTCCTACGATCATTGCAAATGGAAATGATCCATCGAATATCTCGTCAATATTTAGTGGCAAAAATATTGGCACATTCTTTTTGCCTGCTATGGAGAAGCTTACCGGAAGAAAACACTGGATTGCTTTTGCACACAAGCCCCTTGGGAAGATCTTTGTNNCAAAGAATGCTATTACCTCATCTGGAAAGAGCCTACTTCCTTCAGGAATTACAGATGTGCATGGGGAATTTGATATTGGTGAGCTGGTAGTATGTGTAGATAGCAGCGGCAGTGAAATTGCCCGCGGGCTATGTTCTTATAGTGCATCAGACATAAAAAAACTTGCCGGTCAAAAAACTTCTAATATTAAACATATACTGGGATATAAATACGGGGATGAAATTATTCACAGGGACGACCTGGTAATTATTTAGATTATTTAGTAATAAATTATATATGTCATTAAGGTCTATATTTTTTACTTTATTAATTCTATTAGCTCTATGCTCAGCAGGGGCTATATATCTCTTCAATTATTACACAGAGCAGTTTACATTTAATTCGGCCGCTAAAGTTGTTGAGATTCAAAAGGGTGAAAGTGTTACTAAAATATCCAAGAAGCTGTATGATAATAAAGTTATATTCAATGACAAACTTTTTGTTGTATATGTAAAGATAAACAAGCTGGAATCGGGTTTAAAAGCCGGAGAGTATGAATTTGCTAAAGAACTTACGATTAAAAATGTAACAGACAAGCTCATTAAAGGGGATGTAAAGATTCGTAAGATAACTATACCCGAGGGGCTTACATTAAAAGAGATTGCTCAAATATTTGAGAGAAATAATTTGTTTTCAGCAAGCGAGTTTATGAATTTACTAGATGACAAGAGTTTCCAGGAAGAGCTGCTGGGAAATGTTTTCGGCTCTTTTGAGGGGTTTTTATTTCCCGAAACCTATCACTATGGAAAGGACGTAACCGCAAAAGAGTTTATAGAGATAATGGTTAAAATGCACAACAAAGTCTTTTCTGAATTAAAACCTAATTACTCCGGACAGAATAACCTGAGTGACTATGAAATACTAAAGCTTGCTTCAATAATAGAAAAAGAATCTGGTGCGGGAAGTGAGCTTAAAACTATTTCATCGGTATTTCATAACAGGCTTAGGATTGGGATGAAGCTTGATAGTGATCCCACCATCATTTACGGCATGGGGGACAGCTATAACGGTAATATAAGAAAAAGAGATATAGAACAATATACAGAATATAATACCTATCACATACCCGGTCTCCCTCCAACTCCTATATCAAATCCCGGAAAAGCAGCGATAGAAGCTGCAATGAACCCTGAAGATACAGAGTTTTTGTTTTTTGTATCAATGGGAAACGGAACCCACTATTTCTCCAAGAGCTATAAAGAGCATCAAAGAGCAGTTTATAATTATCAGATTAGAAAAAGAAACTAGCTTTTGAAAGCCCTTGCAAACGGGTCAACATGAGACTTTTCAATCACAGGCAAGGTGTAGTTCTTATCCTTTCTCTCTATTCTTATTATTCCATCGGATCTCTTTGACGCTATAAACTGTGCACCATTGGTTTCTTCTGAAATCTTTTCCAGAATTCTTGGAAAGTTTTTAGCACCGATAAATATCGAGTGAATACATACACCAAGTTTTTTTGCCCTTTCTCTTTCTTTTACTACTTCACAGTCCCCTGAAGTAGGTATACCGTCAGTTATAAATAGTATATGTTTGTTTCTAAGCCCCTTACCTTTAAATTCATCGAGAGCATCCTTGAGAGCATCTTCATAGTTTGTGTTTCCAGAGCAGTCTGTATTTGTAGCGCTTTCAATCATCCAGTTGTAGTCTCTTGTAAAGAAATTGCCGTTTTTTTCATGCTTGAATGATTTATGGTTAAATTCTATATACCCAACCCTCATGTTTTTTGACCTTGCAAGCTGAATCACTCCCTTAACAACAGATGATGACCATTCACTATACACTCCCATCATAGAGGTGCTTACATCTCTTAGGATTGCTATCTCACCGCCCATGATCTCTTTTTCCCTTCTGTGAACCCTGGGAAGGCTGGGTGAAGTATATAAGGACCAAAATACGGCTTCAAATGGATCGATATCTTCCATTTCATCAAAAGTGGTCATTTTCTTCCACTTTCTTGGAGAACCGCCAGGATGGACAGCCTGTAGAGCCAAGCTTCTTTGAAAGTTTCCTTCTAAAACCTTCATTATCATTTTTATGTTATCGGCAGTGCTTAAGTTTTTCTTGCCACCTACCCAGTATTCATCTTCATCTCCCGGGGACTCTGATTTACTTGGATATATGACCTCTGGTGAGCGCACTTCTTCATCATCTTCGTTTTTCTCACCACTGTCGGCTGGTCTGCCGTCCGGGTCGCTCTTGGTTTTTTCTTCGGGTGGAGGGATTAATCCGGGGTCCTGCTCTATATTATCCTTGAGTTCTTTAAGGGCCTGAAAAAAGGTCTTTTTAGCTTCATGTAGCTGATCGTCGGTATGTTCCTCAGCTTCATCTGGAGCTATCTGCTCCCTTTCTTCCTCGGGGTCCCTTGAGTCATCACTGCCAAAATTGGGCTCCTGATTAAGATTTGCTACCGGCTCTTCTTCGACTTTTTTTTTTGATTTATGACTTCATCAATAATCTGGTCGATCATTGCATGAATTTCTTCAGGAACTCTGAAAGCTGTCATATATCTAAGGGCTCTCAGGTCTTCGGGCGTGCAGCTTTTCCTATCATGTAGCAGAGCATGTGATTTTAAAATCTTTAAGGATTTTACGAAGAAAGTCCTGTCAGAAATCAGTGAATTGGTTTCGTTTAAACCGTATTTGTCTATTAGTAACATCACAAAACTCTTGAGCAGATTCTGTACTTCTACCGGAATCTTTACAGAGTTTAGTTTTTTATAATACGCATCCAGCATTTTTCTTGTGACTCTTTCCGGAACATCACGCTTGTCTGAGTCTTTTGAATAAAGCTTAATAACTTCAGAGATTTCATCCCACTTTCTTCCATATGAAAGCCCCTTAGCGTTTATCTGCAGGATAAATCTGTCAAGGTTAGCAGGATCGAGGGGTTCATTATAGTATTCATCGGCTGTAGGGTTACTTGTTGCTATTGCTGTTAACAGCGGGATATCTTCATTGAAAAATTTTCTTTCGTTTAATATACGAAGCAGTACATTCAGTGATTCTCCCGGTGCTCTAGATATATCATCTAAAAGACAGATTTCAGCAGTTAATATGCCACCCTTTACAATTTTTTGTTTAATTATTTCTTCGCCTTCTTCGGTATTTTCTTTTGATATTACCAAATCTCCTATAAGTTCCGATAGCCTTGTGTCTCTATGAAGCTGATAAAAGAAAAACTGGAGCTGGGCCGCGCTTGATATAATTTCTGAGAGCATGGTCTTGGCTGTTCCCGGAGGACCTTCTATATAAATATGTTCTCTGGATATTATTCCAAGAAGTAAGGACATTTTTACATCTTCATGCCCGACCACAAGGTTGTCCATCTCTTCTTTTAAAGCTACATAAGGATTGTCAGTACTCATCGTGTAGGAGTGCCTCCTGAATGTATTTAACTAAATTAGTCCTAGATATTACATAAATACATATTTCTTAGCAACAAAAATATAATTTAATCCAAAATTAATAATGCTTTTATAAGCAATTAATTTAATTTGGAGAAATCAGCAATATTAAAAAACAGGTCCTTAATTGCATTCAACAAGGATAGCCTATTATTTTTTATTTGCAGATTTTTATCCATAACCATCACGCTGTCGAAAAAATTATCTACAGGGACTCGCAGCTCAACTATCTTATCCAGTACGTTTTTATAATTGCCGGACTCTAAATCCTTTTTGACTTCATTTTTTGCGGTTATAAATTGTTTATACAACTGGTGTTCTGCATCATGTGTAAAAAGTGCGGTGTCTACAGTTCCCTTCTCAGTGTTCTTGGTAATGTTTACTACTCTCTTAAAGGCTGTGGTTACAGATTCGAAGTCCTGTTCTTCTTTTAATTCAGTAATGGTTTGTACTACCTTCATAGAGTCCAGTATGTTTTCAAACTTTACTGATAATGCGGCATCAATTACATCAAAGTCAAACTTATGTTCTTCTAATAGGAAGTTTCTAAATCTTTCTGTAAAAAATTCAAGTATTTGGCCCCGAAGCTTATCTTTGCTGTCTACTGATATTTCCAGACCACTGTTTTCTATCCAGCTGTTTATTAATTCATTAATATTAAGATCAATATTATTATCAATGATTATTCTTATAATCCCTATTGACTGTCTTCTTAAAGCATAAGGATCAGCGCTTCCTGTAGGAATGAGACCTGCATAAAAACAGCTGCAAACGTTATCTAACTTTTCGATTATGCTTAAAAACATTCCAAGCCCTGTGGATGGAAGCTCTCCGTCCCTTGTTACAGGCATGTAATGCTGTTCAATTGCTGTTGCTACATCTGCTGATTCTCCTGAGATTAACGCATAGTATTTGCCCATAGTTCCCTGAAGCTCTGCAAACTCAAATACCATTTGTGTAACAAGGTCAGCTTTACAAAGCTCGGCTGCCCTTTTTAAGTTATTAACATTAATTTCAGGAAAGAGCATTGAAATGTAATCGGATAACTTTTCCAGTCTTATTTTTTTATCGTAGTAGCTTCCAACATCAGATAAATATGTAACTGTTTTTAATTTGCTAACATATTCTTCAAGATGCTGCTTTGTGTCTTCAGAAAGAAAAAATCTGGCATCATTAAACCTTGCCCTTATTACTCTTTCATTCCCTTTTATCACTACTTCAGGCTTATCTACTTTTATGCCTGATATGAAAATGAAATTTGGCAGAAGGCTGTTAATCTTTTTTATATCCGAGACAGATTTTATAGATATATCTGCATTTGAAGGAATATCCTTTTTATAAACCGGGAAATATTTTTGGTGGTGTTTCATCACACTCACTAAAACCTCAGGTGGGACTTCTAAGTATTCATCTTCAAATGTTCCTGTGAGCGCTATGGGATATTCGACTATGTTTGTAACAGTTTGCAGCAGGTCTGTATCTTCTTCTATTATTCCATCTAATTCATCTGCTTTAATCCTGACTTCCCTGGCAATTATTTCTGTGCGGTGGTGCTGATCGAGTACAACATATGAATTTTCAAGCTGGGAAATGTAACTATTCCAGGTCTCAGCCTTAAAACTTTTTGGACTTAAGAACCTGTGGCCATAAGACTTATTTGAGCTTGTTATATTATAAATGCTGAATTTTAATGTTTTATTGTTAAAAAGACATAAAATCCACCTTATCGGCCTTGCAAACGATATATTACTCGTACGCCACCTCATGGATTTTGGAAAAGGTATCTTTAATATTATGTCCGGTAGTTGTTCTTTTAGTATTTTGGCAGTAGGTTTGCCCTTGATGTTTTTGGTGAATCCCAAAAACTGTCCCTTGTCATTTTCAACAAGCTTTAATTTTTTAACATCAAGACCGAATTTCTTTGCAAAGCCGATTGCTGCCTTTGTAGGTTTGCCGTCGTTGTCATACGCTATGGCTTTTGGAGGGCCTGTATGATGTTCTGTTATATCTTCTTGCTTTTCGGGCAGGCCCGTAATCCTAAGTGTAATTCGCCGGGGTGTATAGTAAACAGTAATATCACTAAAACCCAGGTTTAAGTCCGAAAAAACCTTTGTGATTATTTCTTTTAGTCTTGCAGTGGAACTTTCTAAAAAACCAGCGGGTATTTCTTCAGTTCCGATTTCCAGTATTAAGTCTTTGTCCATTATTTATTCTGTGTCCAGGGATTATTCTTTAAAAGTGGAAACCCCATTTTTTCTCTTTGGGCCATATAGGTCTCTGCACACAACTTGGCAAGGTTTCTCACTCTTCCAATATAGTTTGCACGCTCTGAAACTCCTATTACTCCTCTTGCGTCGAGAAGATTGAAAGTATGGGAGCATTTAAGGCAGTAATCATAAGCAGGTAAAGAAAGTTCATTCTTTGCTGCATTTTCACATTCCTTTTCAAACTGGCTGAACTGTTCAGTTAACATTTTGTAATCTGAGCTTTCAAAATTATATGTAGAAAACTCGACTTCATCCCTGTGGTGAATCTCTCCGTATGATATTCCCTTGGTCCATTCAACATCATATACATTTTCAACTTCTTGTATATACATGGCAATTCTCTCAGTTCCATAAGTAATCTCTACCGAGATCGGATCAAGGTCTATACCTCCCGCCTGCTGGAAATAAGTAAACTGAGTTATTTCCATTCCATCCAGCCACACTTCCCATCCAAGTCCCCAGGCGCCAAGGGTGGGAGATTCCCAATCATCCTCTACAAATCTTATGTCATGCTCGGTGGGGTTGATCCCCAGATGTTTTAGACTGTCCAGATATAAATCCTGAATGTTATCCGGAGAAGGTTTGATTATTACCTGAAACTGATAGTAGTGCTGGAGCCTGTTTGGGTTATCACCATACCTGCCGTCAGTGGGTCTTCTCGATGGCTCTACATAAGCTACCTGCCAGGGTTCTGGCCCAAGGCATCTTAAAAAAGTAGCTGGATGAAATGTGCCGGCTCCTTTTTCAATGTCATAGGGCTGATAAATTATGCAGTTTTTCTTAGACCAGAAGTTTTGCAGTTCTAATAAAAGCTTTTGAAATGTCATCTTGTAAAAATTAGTTTGTATATTCAGTAATTTTAGATAAAGCCCGTTCAGCAATATACCTTCTTTTTTCAGTTTTAGTACATTTTTTTTCTACTTCGGGATAAAGACCGAAATTTATATTCATCGGTTGAAATTCTTTTAGGCCGGAGTCTGTAATATATTTTAGTAAAGACCCGATTGAAGTTTGCTCACAAGGTATTTTTGGTTCACAACCCTGAGTGAGGTTAACAGCATTTATACCCGCTATTATTCCCATAGCCGCCGATTCTACATAGCCTTCGACCCCCACAATCTGACCGGCAAGAAAAATATGGGGGCGATTTTTTAGCTGAAGCGTGGGCCTGAGAAGTTTTGGAGAGTTTATGTAAGTGTTTCTGTGCATGCTTCCGTATCTTAGAAACTCGGCATTTTCAAGCCCGCTAATTTTTGAGAATACTCTTTTTTGCTCTGAGTATTTAAGTCTGGTTTGAAAACCTACCATGTTGTACATTGATCCCGCATAATTTTCTTTTCTAAGCTGTAGGACTGCATATGGGCGTATGGATGTTCTTGGGTGTGTTATGCCTTTTGCTTTCATAGGTCCAAACCTCAAAGAGTCTTTACCCCTGCCGGCTATAACTTCTACCGGAAGGCAGCTTTCAAAATATTTCACATCATCAAACTCTTTTACCTCAATATTTTCTGCCGAAATTATATCCTCAATAAGCCTGTAATACTCGTCTCTATCAAGCGGGCAGTTTAGGTAATCTCCCTGCTCATCTTCACCTTTATCATACCTGGATGCAAAAAACGCTTTATCAAAGTCTATGCTTTCAGCTTCTATTATAGGTGAGATTGCATCGAAAAAATAAAGATAGTCCGTACAGGTAATTTTACTTAATTCATTTGATAGGTTTTTAGATGTCAGGGGGCCTGAGGCAATGATTATAGGTGTCCCGGTGGTTATTGGAAGATTGTCAAACTCTTTTCTTATGATATTTACATAGGGATTTTTTTCTAAAGTATTTGTGATATATTCAGCAAATTTGGTTCTGTCGACTGCAAGGGCCTTTCCTGCCGGTACGCTTGTTTTATCTGCTGATTTTATGATAAGCGAATCAAGTTTTCTCATTTCTTCTTTTAAAATACCGCTTGCATTTTCAATGTAGTTAGACTTTAGGGAGTTACTGCATACAAGCTCTGCAAACCTATCTGTATTATGTGCTGGACTGCTTTTTTGAGGACGCATTTCATAAAGGTCTACTTCAATATTTCTTTTAGCAATCTGGTATGCAGCCTCTGTTCCTGCCAGACCGGCTCCTACAACAACTATTTTTTTATTGGAATTCATAATATTTAAATAATTTTAGTAATTTTAATAATTACTTAAGCATATACGAGATATTATTTACCGTATCAAAAGAAAAATGAAATAGTGCTAGTAAAATTAATGATATAAAAAGTAATATGTAAAATTTTAGAGTTTACTTTAAGTTTTGAGATTGAATATACCTAAATATGAGAACATATTATATAAGATATATAGATTGACTTTATAGGAAAAATGTAGTATAAAGGATAGAGGGTGAGAGGTTTAAAAGTATGAAGAAATTATCTTATAGGGACGGATAAATACTTCGATTTATCTAATTGGCTAAAAGTAGCTGGTAATATTGGCACATATATTGCACTATTTATTATTAATAATATTTTACATAGTTTTATAATTTCGAGGTATAATTTATAGATGAAGCAGCAAAAAGCAGGCGCCAAGATGGGCGATATTCTGATCAAAGAAGATGTTATAAATCTTGATCAGTTAAAAAGCGCAATCCAGGAACAAAAGCACTCCGGAAGGAAGCTTGGCGAGACTCTGCTGAACCTCGGATATATTGACGAAAACCAGCTTGTTGCATATTTGAGTAAACAATATGCCGTACCGGCAATCAACCTTGAACAGTTCGATGTTTCAGGAGAAGCCCTTGATCTTGTACCGAGGGATTCAGCACTCAAGCACAAATTGGTTCCCATAGACAGATCAGGATCTACTCTGGTTGTTGCCATGGCAGATCCCTCCAACATTTTTGCCATTGATGATTTAAAATTTGCTACAGGTCAGAATATTGAAGTAGTAGTAGCCTCGGAAAGATCGATTAAGACAGCGATTGAGAAACACTATGGTTCTCAGGAAGAATGGCAAAAGAAAGTTGAAGCGGAAAAGAGTCAGGAAGAAGTAGGAAAACTTTTTGGTGATTTAGAGGATTTTGTATTAGATATTGCATCAGATGAAGAGCTTGACCTCGGTGATCTGAAAGAGGCCTCTGAGGAAGCGCCTGTAATAAGATTAGTAAATCATATACTGCTAGAATCAATAAGAAGAGAAGCCAGTGATATTCATATAGAGCCCTATGAGACTGATTATAGGGTAAGACTCAGAATTGACGGAGTACTGTATGATATTCTCAAACCCCCACCACAGCTTAAAAATCCCGTTTCATCAAGAATTAAAGTTATGGCAAATCTCGATATTGCTGAAAGAAGACTTCCGCAGGACGGAAGGATAAAGATAAAAGCGGGTAAGGGCAGAACCATGGAATATCGTGTTTCCTGCCTTCCAACAATAACCGGGGAAAAAGTGGTTATGAGGCTTCTTGATCAGGATTCACTGAAGCTTGACCTTACACAACTTGGTTTTAATGACGATGAACTTAAACTTTTTAGAGAATCTATTTATCAGCCTTTTGGTATGGTTTTAATTACGGGTCCTACAGGTAGTGGTAAAACCACAACTCTGTATTCGGGACTTATGGAGTTAAACAGAGAAGATGTAAATATTTCCACGGCAGAAGACCCGGTAGAATATAGTTTATCCGGAGTAAATCAGGTGCAGATGCACGAGACAATCGGGCTTAATTTCTCTTCTGCTTTAAGATCCTTCCTAAGGCAGGATCCTGATATTATTTTAGTAGGTGAAATAAGAGATTATGAAACTGCCGAAATATCTATTAAGGCTGCTCTTACCGGTCACCTTGTCCTATCTACCCTACATACAAATGATGCCCCTTCAACTATTACAAGACTTCTAAACATGGGTGTTGAGCCATTCTTACTTACAGCTTCACTTAATGCAATACTTGCTCAAAGACTTGTAAGAAAAGTATGCCCTGATTGTAAAGAGGTAGTGGATGTATCTCCTCAGGTACTCATAGATCTTGGGGTTTCCCCTAAAGAAGTCTCAGATTATGTAGTTTACAGGGGAAGTGGTGAAAACTGTAAAACCTGCATGGGTACAGGATATAAGGGAAGAATTGCTATTTATGAAGTATTGAGAATTACTGAAGAAATAAAAGAATTTATATTAAGCGGCGCATCGGCCCTTGAGCTTAAAAGAGAAGCTATGAGACAGGGCATGAAGACCCTCAGACAAAGTGCACTTCTAAAACTCAAGCAAGGAATAACAACTATTGAAGAAGTAGTTAGAAACACATCTCAGGATGATTGATTTGGGAGGATAATTTATGGGTATTCAACTTAGTCAACTGTTAAAGGTAATGGTTGATAATGGCGCATCAGATTTACACATCACAACTAACTCGCCTCCTGTAATAAGAGTTGATGGTAAGCTTGTTCCCATTAAACATCCACCCCTAACTCCACCAGAAACAAAAGACCTATGCTACAGCGTATTAACTGATATGCAAAAGCATAAGTTTGAAGAAAACTGGGAGCTGGACTTTTCTTTTGGTATGCAGCAGCTTGGAAGATTTAGAGGCAATATCTATATGCAAAGGGGTGTAGTTGCCGGAGCTTTTAGGCTTATTCCATACAAAATTAGAGATCTAAGTGAACTGGGGCACCCACCCGTTGTTAATGATCTCATTCAAAAACCAAGGGGTTTAATACTTGTAACCGGACCTACGGGGTCTGGAAAAACTACCTCACTTGCCGCAATGATAGATCAGATTAATCAGGAAAGAAGAGAGCATATAGTTACGATCGAAGATCCAATAGAATATATGTTTAGCCATAAGAACTGTCTGGTAAACCAAAGAGAAGTGGGAAGTGATACAAAAAGCTTTCACAACGCGCTTAGAAGTGTACTTAGAGAAGACCCAGATGTAATCCTGATTGGTGAGATGAGAGACCTTGAGACTATCAAGATTGCTCTTACTCTGTCTGAAACCGGACATTTAACATTTGCCACCCTCCATACAAATACTGCTGTTCAAACAGTAAACCGTGTAATTGATGTATTTCCACCCCACGAACAACCTCAGGTAAGAGCACAGCTGTCTTTTGTCCTAGAGGGTATTTTATGCCAAACATTAATACCGCGTGTCGGAGGAGGAAGGGTATTAGGGGTTGAGATTCTGGTTCCAAATCCTGCAATCAGAAATCTAATAAGAGAAGATAAAGTACATCAAATTTATTCTCAGCAACAGATTGGACAGGAAAAATGGAATATGCAGACACTAAACCAATCCCTTGTCGATTTATATTTAAGAAAACAGATTACTTATGAAGATACAATAACAAAAAGTCAGGAGCCTGATGAGATCAAAAGGATTCTGGATGAGCAAAATTCGGCTCAGGCAAACAAGAGAGCAATTAGAAGATAAACATTAAGGAGTAAATAATATGGCTGTTTATACTTGGCAGGGAAGACTTAGAGGTAGAATAGAAAAAGGTGAAATGGAAGCCCCAAGCAGATCTGCAGTACTGGCACGACTGAGGGGTATGCAGATTCAGCCTATTCCCGATAAGATAAAAGAGAAAAGCAGTATATTAAATATGAATATTGCTTTTGGCGGAATTCCTACCCGAGATTTGGTTGTATTTACAAGGCAGTTATCAACAATGATTGATGCAGGTCTTCCTCTTGTAAGATCACTTGAAGTAATAAGAGAACAGCAGCCAAATGCTGCATTTAAAGAGATAATAGGAAAGGTAAAGGAAGATGTTGAAGGTGGTGCAACCTTTGCCGATGCGTTGGAAAAACATCCTAAGGCTTTTGATACCCTATACTCAAATCTTGCAAGAGCCGGAGAATCAGGTGGTGTTTTAGACGTTGTTTTACAAAGACTTGCTACATATCTTGAAAAAATTGAAGGTATTAAGAGAAGAGTGAAGGGTGCAATGATATATCCTGCAGTCGTTATTTCTGTAGCAATTATAGTGCTGGCCGTAATCATGATATTCGTTGTCCCTACATTTGCAGAACTTTTTAAGGATTTGGGAACAACGCTTCCGTCTCTTACTCAGACTATTGTAAACATAAGTGACTGGCTTAAAAATAATATTATATATATATTAATTGCAATTGTGCTGATGGTTATAGGTGTTTCGGCTCTATATCGACGCTCCTTAAAAGCCAGGAGGTTATTTGATGGTTTTTTACTAAAACTCTGGCTTATTGGAACATTATTATTAAAAACTGTAATCGCAAGGTTCTGCCGTACCTTGGCAACACTAACTGCCGGTGGTTTACCTATACTTGATGGACTGGAAATTACCGCAAAAGCATCTGGCAATGTAGTGGTTGAAGAAGCAATAATGGATGCAAGAAAGAGTGTAAGTGAAGGTCAGCTTCTTGCCGAACCTCTAGCAACAAGACCTAAGATATTCCCTCCCATGGTTGTTCAGATGATCTCTGTAGGTGAA
>JABAHR010025574.1_pt2 | contig 13119 bp, 7 predicted proteins | sample 7062101 | NCBI WGS metagenome assembly JABAHR01 (sample SAMN14534553, study PRJNA622989) | marine sediment metagenome | biome: marine biome [ENVO:00000428]; feature: marine pelagic biome [ENVO:01000023]; material: deep marine sediment [ENVO:00002113] | place: India: Gulf of Kutch | collected... | reverse complement strand
CTGGTGGAACTCAGCGCGACGATGCGCTTGATGCCCCGCGCGGCGATCACCTCCAGCGAGGCCGGCAACGTCCAGATCGGCGCGGCATAGATCAGCGCCTCGGCAGCGGGGAAGTCGCCGGCAGGCGCCTTGCTGAAGTACTCCATCGACACCCATGCCACCCCCTCGTGCGGCGCCGCCCCGCCGCGCCGGCTGACGGCGACGACGCGTCGGCCCGCCGCCACCAGGCGCCGCAGCAACGGCTCGCCGACGAGGCTGCGGGCGCCGACCAGCACCACCGTGGGTGCGCCGGCCGAGTGCGCGAAACGCTGCACGGCAATGACGTCGCCGGCGTGCGCGGACGCTGGCGAACGTCTGCGTCGCGGCGTCAACCGCGCGGCCGCGGCCTTTAAGGCGAAGCGCGCATAGATGCCGGTGTACACCGCGGCTCGCGCCAACGCGCCGTAGCGCTCGCCCTGGTGCTTGCGAAAGTAGCGCGCCATGCCACGGTGCTTCTGCCACTCCACCCACACCGGGCGGTCGAGGCCGGATATGCCCTGGTGATGAACCGCCGACGCCGCCGGCAGGAACAGCACCTCGAAGCCGCTCGAGCGACAACGCTTGCAGAGGTCGAGGTCCTCGCAGTGCAGAAAGTACGCCTCGTCCATGCCGCCGACACGCGCGAAGACGTCGGCGCGCACGGCCATGAACGAGCCCGAGACCGCATCAACGCTCACCGCCTCTGCCGGCAGCGGCTCGGCGGTCATGTCGACGCCTTCGAGGCGCACGCCGCGCCGAGCGAGGCGATCCAAGCCGCTGATCTTGACGAGGCTCGTCGCCGGCGTCGGCTCGCGGCGCCGGCAGCCGCGTTGCTCGCTGCCGTCGGGGTTGAAGACCAGCCCGCCGGCGATCCCGGCGTCGGCACGCGCCTCGAACGCCTGCAGCACCCGCTCGAAGGTGTGGGGGCCGACGACGCAGTCGGGGTTGAGCAGGACGAGAACGGGCGCGCTGGCCGCACGAGCGCCGATGTTCACGCCGGCGGCGAAGCCGAGATTGCGCGGATTGACGATGATCCTGAGGCGCGGGTCGTCGCCGGCGCCCTCGCGCAGCTGCGCGAGACTGTCGTCGCGCGAGGCGTTGTCGACGACGATCAGCTGCACCGCAGCGTGCGAGCGCAGCACCGAGCGGGCGCAATCGAGCAGAAAGCGCCCGGCGTTGTAGTTGACGACGATGACCGCGATGCGGGGCGTTTCAGGCATGGAACTGCGCATAGAGCGACGCCAGGCCGCGAGCCATGTGGCGGCGCAGCTGCTCAGGCGACGTCAGGCGGCGGCGCTGAATCCGGCGCCGTTGCCGCAGCGCCGCGGGCACTCCGCGCAGGGCGTCGAATTTGGCTCGCCAGATCGCCCCCGCCGGCCCGTGCCGCGTGAAGTAGGCGAGTGCGACCAGGTTGATCAGCAGGTGCTGCGGCAGGTAGCGCCAGAACAGCAGTCCCGGCATGTTCTTCAGATACGTCCACACGAGGTTGCGGTGCCCGTGATAGACGGAGAACGCGCTGCGCCGCCCGGTGATGCCGGAGCCGACGTGCGCCACCACCGCGTCGTCGGCATAACCACAGCGGTGGCCGGCGAGGCGCAGCCGAAAACCGAGATCGATGTCCTCGAAATAGCAGAAGAACGACTCGTCGAAGGCCCCCACCTGCGCGAGCGCCGCGCGTTCGTAGAGCGCGGCCGCCGCGCACGGCGCGAAGATCTCGCCGCCGCAGCCGTGGGCACCGCTGACCGGGGCGCCGTGGTTGGTGCGCCAGGCGAGGCCCGAGGTGTGGTAGGTGTCGCCGGTGCCGTCGAGCACGCCGGGATCGGCCGCGTCGACCATGCGGCAGCCGAAGAAGCTGAATTCGGGGTGGGCGTTGACCGCCGCCATCAGCGTCTCGAGCCACTCCGGAGCGGGAAAGGCGTCGGGGTTGAGCAGCGCCGCCCACGGCTTGTCCGCCGCCATCTCGAGGCCGATGTTGTTGGCGGCCGCAAAGCCGCGATTCGCGTCGAGCCGGCGCAGGCGCAGGCCGCGATAGCTCCCGCGGGCGGCTTCGAGCGAGCCGTCCTCGCTGGCGTTGTCGACGAGCACGACCGCACCGGGGCGCTGCGTCTGCGCCGCCAGCGCCGCGAGACATCGCGGCAGATAGGCGCCCGCGTTCCAGTTGACCACGATGACCGCCACGTCATCGGCCGTGACCGCGGGCTCACGCGCCCCTGCCCTCCCACCGGGCGTCACGGCGAGCTCGACCCCGGCGACTCCTCGACGCCCGCGCGACCGGGCTGCGCACTATCGCCGTGGCGCAGGATCTCCTTGATGACGTAGATCGGCTTGCGCTGCGCCTCGTGGTAAGTGCGCGTCTGCATCTCCGCCAGCAGTCCGACGGTGATGAACTGAAGCCCCATGAAAACCAGCAGCAGGGCAAAGAGCAGTATCGGCCGGTCGGCAAGGGGCATGCCGAAGATCAGGCGCTGGATCACGAGGTAGAGCGTCAGCACGGCGCCGATGCCGCCGAAAGCGAACGCGAACAGACCGAAGAACTGCAGCGGACGGCTCGAGTAGCTCAGCAGGAACTTGACCGTGATGAGATCGAGAAGCACCCGCGCCGTGCGCGAGATGCCGTACTTGGAGTCGCCGGCCACCCGCGGGCGGTGATTGACCTTGATCTCGGCAATCCTCACGCCCATCCAGCTCGCGATTGCGGGGATGAAGCGATGCATCTCTCCGTAGAGATCCAGGTTCTTGGCCACCTCGCGGCGAAATGCCTTGAGCGTGCAGCCGTAGTCGTGCAGCTTGACGTCCGTGGTGTAGGAGATGATCCGGTTGGCGAGCTGCGACGGCAGCCGGCGCAGGAGCAAGGCGTCGCGACGCTCGTGGCGCCACCCGCTGACGAGGTCGTAGCCCTCCTCGATCTTCTCCAGCAGGCGAGGGATGTCGGCGGGGTCGTTCTGGCGGTCGGCATCCATGGTGACGACGATGTCTCCCCGCGCCTGGTCGAAGCCCGCGGCCATGGCTGCCGTCTGGCCGAAGTTGCGCCGGAAGCGCACCACCGTCACCGCCGGGTCGCGCGCCTGCAGCTCGCGCAGAAGCCCCGGGGTCGCGTCGGTGCTGCCGTCGTCGACGAAGAGGATCTCGTGGCTCGCGCCCATCGCGCTCAACACCTGCTTCAACTCCTCGTAGACGGCACCGAGGCTGCTCTCCTCGTTCAGCACCGGCAGCACCACCGAGAGGGCCGGCCTTTCCGGCGCGACGTTCAACTTGTCGCTCCCAGCCACCGGCCCAGGCGCGCCATGAAGTTCGCATCGAAGCTCTGCTCCCAGGACGACGCCCAATTGACGCGCGCCCCGGTGCGCCGCCGCTCGTAAGCCGACACCGCGCTCACCGCCGCGCGCAGGCTGTCCACGACGCCCTCGACCGTGGGCGCGCCGGCAATGATGTTCGGCGAGATGGCTTGGAGCTTGGCGGCGGTTTTGTTCATGCACTCGTTGCTGACGACGAGCATGCCCGCCGCCGCCATCTCCAGCGGCAACAGACTCGGGTGCGGCGTATACATGAGGCTCAGGCCGACGTCGTGACGCAGCAGCAGATCGCGATACTCGTTGAGGCTCACCTTTCCGAGCATACGCAGGCGTTGGGAACCGGGCAGCGGGATGTCGCCGTGCGCACTGCCGATGCCGTAGAGCTCCCACGGCTCGTCGGCGAACACGCCCTCACGCACGCAGCCGGCGAGCGCCTGGAAACCGATCTCGAACATGTTGCGGCTGGCGTGGGCCTCGGGGCGCGCATAGAAGAGCAGCCTGCGTGGCGAGCGCTCGCGCACGTCGAGCTCTTCGGGTGCAAAACGCAGGATGGCGTTCTCGAAGTGCATGGCGTTGCCGCTTGCCTGCCCAGCGCCGTCGCGGTACACGCCGAAGCGCTGCGTTTCGAAGAACTCCTGCAGCAGCCCGGAGGAGAACGCGGCGAAATGCGGGAACCCGTAGGACTCGTGAGCCATCGCGTAGTAGGAGCCCATGGGAAAGGTGAACGGCTCGTATTCCTGGATGAGGTACACGAAGCGCTCGCATTCGAGCTGCGTGAGCGCTGCATTGGCGATGTAGGCCGTCCACCAGGTCGTTGCGATGAGGGCGTCGCCGGGGTGCATTGCCACCGTGCGATCCCGCGCGAAACAGTACTCTACCTCGACTTTGTCGAAAAAGTCCTCCAGCCCCTCGTAGTGACGGATGCGCCGACGCCATTCCTGCGGGTCGACCCGGCACTGATCGACGACGAGCAGGCGCACGTCGAAGCCGGCGCCGGCGAGCTTGCGGGCGAGATTGAACTTGGCAATGTAACCGCCGTAGAAATTATCGAAATTGACCTCCGGAATGACGATGTTGACACGTTGCCCGTGGCGGCGCGACACCGCGAGGGGAAGCGCCCGCGTCTTGGTCTCGATGCGGCTCAGGACCTCCGTGTTGTAGTACGTCTCACGCAGCCGCCGCAGCACGCGCTTGAGCGGCAAGGCCATCGGCGAGCGTGCGAGGGCACGCACCAACGCGGCGCTCGACGCCGTCATCGCCGCCGCTCCGCGCGCCCCGCTCCCGGCCTACGCCGTGTCGGCACCGCGTACCCTCTCTTGCTCTCCTCTGCCCCGGCGCAACAGCAGCGTGTCGACCCAGTGGACGAGATAGCCCATGGCGAGCCGCAGCTCGGCGTCGTCGGTGCTGTGACGCCGCCACAGCACCTTCGCGTGCAGCGCCAGGAGCTTGAGCGCCGAGGCGAGCCCCCCCTCGAACAGGCGCAGCGCCCGGCGCTCGGCCCGCCCGCGCACCTCGCAGCGCCGCATGATGGTGGCGGCAATGACCTCGAGGCGCCGGCATTCGAACTGAAACACCGCGAGCGAGGCGTTGCGCACCCGCAGCAGCCGGCCCTTGAGCGAGCGCGGCGAGGCCACGGCCCGGGCTGCCCGTGCGAGGGCCCGGGCGCGTTCGCGCAGCGTCGCGCGTTCGAAATCGCAGTGACCGATGACGCTCTCGCCGTGCTGGCGATAGTCGTACAGAGGCGCATCCACGTATCCGATCTTACCCGTCGCCAGCGCCGTGCAGGCGATCCAGTGATCGTGAAAGGCATCGCCGATGCGCGGCGGAAATGGCAGGAGCAACTCCAGCAACTCCGCTCGGAACATGGACGCCGCCCCCGTCACCGTGTTGGCCAGCAGCAGAAAATCGAGCCGCTCGTGCTCGTTGCGGCGGTTGCTCCAGTATGTCGGCGAGATCTCGCCTCCGTCCTTGCCGACGATGCGCATGTCGCTGTAGACGAGCCGGGTCTCGTCGTCGAACGCCCGCAGCAGACGCTCGATCTTGTCCGGGTACCAGTAGTCGTCCTGATCGGCCAGGGCGATGAACTGCGCCTGCGGCGGGACCCGGCGCAGACACTGCTCGAAATTGCCGTAGAAGCCGTGGTTGCGCTCGTTGCGGCAGAGGTGGAAGCGCGTGTCCGCCGCCGTCGCCCGCTGCATGAACGGCAGGTGCTCGGGCCCCGAGCAGTCGTCGTTGACGATGCAGACCCAGTTGGGGTGGGTCTGTGCCCGGATCGATGCGAGCTGGCGCTCGAAGGCCTGCGGCTCGGGCCGGTAGGCCGCGAGGCAGATCACGACGAGCGGCGCGTCCGCCTGCGTCGGCCCGCGCACGACGATCGGTGAGCGGGCCGGCGCCTCAAACCGCGTTCGCCCGAGCAACGTCTCGCTGATCTCGCCATCGCGGAACTCGAGGCGCAGACTGATGCGCGCTTCGCTCCCCGCGCGTGCCGGCGAAATCGGCACCGCCGCCCAGAACGCGCGCCCGGCCGGGGGTCTCGCGCTGTCGAGCGGATCGTCGATGCGCTCGTAAGCGTCGTCGAGCCCGACGGCGAGCGCCCGGATGGGGCTTCGCCCGTGCCCGGCGTGACCGCTCAGCACGAGCACGCCTCCCCGGCCGAGCTCGAGCTGCGCGGGCACCGGCCGATCGAGGTGCAGGGCCCCCGGGCTCACAGGCGCACGGCGAAGTTCTCCGAATCGAGAGACAGATTCGGGTTGTAGTAGGGGTCACCGCGCTCGAGTATGTCGCGGTGCCGCTCGGCGAAGCGCCGTTTCTCGGCGTCGAACCGCGCGCGCTTCTCGTTCGTGTCCTCGTAGCCGCGGGATTGAGACTCCAGATGATAGGCCTCGGCGTAGGGCGTGAAGATGTTCGCATAGCCCTGCTTTGCCACGCGCAGGCAGAAATCGACGTCGTTGCAGGCGACGCCGAACTGCTCTTCGTCGAAGCCGCCGACTTCGTCGTAGACGCGCCGTGCCGCCATCAGAAAGGCCCCTGTCACCGCGGAGATGTTCTGCACGATGTGCGCGCGGTTCACATAGCCGGTGCGCCGCGCCGCAAACCCCTTGTGTATGTGGCCCGCGTAGCCGCCGATACCGACGACGATGCCGGCGTGCTGCACGGTATTGTTCGGGTAGTAGAGCTTGCCGCCGACGACGCCGACCTCTTCTCGGACCGAGTGCTCGAGCAGCGCCTCCAGCCAGTCCCACGAGATGATCTCGACGTCGTTGTTCATCAAAACGACGTGCTCGCCGCCGACCTCGGCCACGCCGTGATTGACGATGCGCGAGAAATTGAAGGGCACGTTGAACTCGATGGCGCGAAAGCGGGCATCGTCGCCCTCGAGACGGCGCATGAGCTCGAACGTCTGCGAGGAGACGCTGTTGTTGGAGATGCCCAGGATCTCGAAGTCTTCGTAGGTACTCTTTTCGAGTATGGCGCCGACGCAGCGCTCCAGCAGCTGCGGCTCGTCCTTGAAGGGAATGACGATGCCGACCTTCGGCCGGGTCGTCAGCGCTCGCTTGACGCGAAAGAAATACGGAATGTTCGCGTTGAGCACCTCGGCGTCGATGTGCCGGCGGCGCAACGCATCCTCCAGGGCCCCCCGCGCACTGTTGAGCGCCTCGGGCTTGACCTCGGCCACCATGCTCGTCGAGTGCTCCGACATGCGCCAGTGATAGAGCACCTTGGCCACGTGGTGCACGCGTGCCTTCTCCGTGGCGCGCAGCACGAAGTCGTAATCCTGGGCGCCGTCGAATTGCGAGCGTAGCGCGCCGATTTCGTTCAAAAGTGAACGCCGCACGACGAGCAGGTGGGTCACGTAGTTGTGCGAGAGCAGAAGGTCGGGCGAGAAATCGGGCTTGAAGTGCGGGTTGACGTAGCGCCCGTCGGGCGAGATGAAGTCCTCGTCAGAGTAGAGGATGTCGGGGTCGTGCGCGGCGATGGCCAGCACCATCTCGTAGAGCGCGTCCTCGGCAAGCTCGTCGTCGTTGTCCATGAACGCAATGTAGTCGCCGCAGGCCATGGCAATGGCGTCGTTCGTGGCACCGGAAATGTTCTTGTTGCGGTCGAGAAAGCGCACGTGTACTCGCGGATCATGGACGCGCCTGAGGCAATTCAAGGTCTCCTCGCGCGTAGAGCAATCGTCAACGATGCACAGCTCCCAGTTCCCGTAGAGCTGGCGTTTCACCGACTCGATCGCCGCCTCGAGCCAACCCCGATCGGCGTTGAAGACCGGCATGACGACGCTGATCTTGGGTTTGCGCGCGAGAGCCTTGATCCGCGCGCGGGCACGGTCGCGGTCCGCGTCGCTCAATGCGTGCGCGAGCCGGTGCTGCTGATAGTCGTCGCGGGGCTCCTCGATGCCGCTTTGCCCTGTATCCGCAAACTCGCCCCTTCGCGAGTGCTCGCGCAGTGATGCCGACGCCGTGCTCCAGCCCTGCCGCGTCAGAATGAGGAGCCAGCGCCGCAGCGCCGGCAGCCGGCGCAGAAATCCTTCGTAGAACAGGCGCCGGAATCGCTCCGCCGTCCGCCAGACCTTCGATCGCTTGATCAGCTCCAGCTCGGCAACGAGCTTTTGCAGATCGGACACACGCTGCAACGTCTGTTCGTGGCCTTCGGCACGTTGCTTTAGCTCCACCTCTCGGCGCATGAAAATCTCGCGCGCGACGGCAAACTCCGGCGACTGCGGCCAATCCATATCCAGAAGAACGCGGACGTTGCCGGCGACTTCCGTCTGGTCATGCTCGTGCAGGGGAAACTCGAGCAGTGATTCGCCGCTAGTGGCCACGAACACATCGTGCTCGAGCGACGAGCCGTAGCGAATGTCGCGGGGGCGTGCGTGCGCGGCGATCTCCGCACCCGAGCGCCAATCCACCAGTTGGCGCGTTTCGCCGGCGCGGGACACATACTCGACTGTGAAACGATAAAGATGAAAGAAACCCTGGCGGTCGGCGGGGTCGAGCCGCAGCGTGGCGAGCCGATCCACACTTGGCGGCAGAACGAAGACGAGAGTTTGCCGCAGCATGCCGAGCGACGCCGTCGCCGCCACCATGTTCTCTGCAGAGCAATCCTCCCCGGCGACTGACCAGTAAAGCTTCGGGGAAAATTTCTCGAAGACGAGGTTCTGCTGCAGCTCCTGGCGGGTGTTGACGAATGCGTCCTCTCCCCCGATCGCCTGCTGCACTCGATCTTCAAGCGATACATACTCGTTCAGTTGTTCGAAAACATTGAGCCCCAGCGCCGAGAAACAGGCGTCGATGAGGTCGATGGAGCACGTGAACCCGTTTTCTCGGAATAGCCGAGCAAACGCCTGTCGATGGTCGCTCACGAAATAAAGCAGGGCGCGAAAGAGGACGAAATCCGCATCGAAAGGCTCGCCACTGATCCACTCGAGATCGAAGTCGGTGAGCTCGCCTGCCTCGCCCACCATGATATTGGCCGGCAGCAGATCATAGAGATGTTGACCACCTTCAGGCTCAGACGCCCGCAAGCGCACGAACTCGTGATAGCGACGCACCTCCGCGACGAAGTCCGCAAGGCTCCTGCGCATGTGCAGCGTCCGCAGCCAGTGCTCGGACAGCGGCACGCCTTCGCGGAAGGGCTCCTGCTCGCAGCGCTGCGTCAGCGGTGCCTGCACCGGCGGCGTCGCTGCGGGAACGAGACGTTGCTTGCGCACCACGCCCGCACCGCGTTGCTTGAACGTCACGGTGCGATAGCACAACCGACGACTGCCGATCGAAAAATGCGCGAAATCCGAGCTCACATGCTCGCTCACCGACGCGCCCTTCGAGCCGATGACGATCAGAAACGCGTTGGCGAGCTCGGCGATCTGGCCGGCCTCGCTCAGTCCCTGCCAGACCATCGCCTCGTCCGCCGCGGCGCCGACACCGTCGCCGTAGTCTCGCGAGACCACGCCGCGCAGCTGCAGGTAGGCGTTGCGGTTGCCGTTCAGAAACCCCTCCCGCAGGATCTCGGTCGGCAGCTTGTAGTCGGGGAACGGATAGCAGAACTCGTGCTGTGGCAGGCCCGCTTCCTCGAGGATAGTCTTCCACTCGCTGCGCGTGTACGTCCGTATGCCGCGACTCTCGGGGTAGTCGTAGATGCCCGCGTAGGGAACGCCGTAGTGATCCTCGCCGGCGCCGAGGACGTACTTGAGGCCAACGCGGTTCTCGATGGCCACGACGATGATGCCGTGCGATGTGAGCGCCCGCCGGGCGGCGCCGAGAACGTCCAGAACGGCATCGCGATCGCTCGTCGCCTGCGGACGAAAGCGGCGCGCATACTCGAGCACACCGATGAGAAGCACCACGTCGTAGCTGCCCGCGGGGACGACGACGTCGTTGAAATTCGCGTGCACGATGCGCACGTTGTCGAGATCCCGGCAGCGCAGCGCGGCAATGCGCGCCCGGCGTTGCGAACCCTCGATGGCGTCGAGCGCCAGGCCCTGCTCGCCGAGAAAACGCGACACGGCGCCGCAGCCGCAACCGAGCTCCAGCACCCGCTGCGCCGAGCCCAGATCCAGAATTCGCAGCAGGTTCGAGCGTTTGCTCGAGAGATGGTACTCCGAGGGCCAATCGATGATGGCCCGTTCGAGCTCCGGGGAGAACGTCGAGCGGTCACTCGCCGCGCTGATCACCTCTTCGAGGTATGTCTCGGCCCGCTCGCCGTCCGAGTAGCGGAAATCCTCGGAGGCGACTTCGCCTTCGCGTACCCAGACCCCGGAATCGGTGCGCGTCAGCGAGTTGGTCTCGACGATGGCGGCGGTGGCGGTTGTCACGCTGTGCACTCAGTTGACGGCGATGGCTTCGTCGTCGTCGGCGATCTCCGCGACCGTCATGCCGAGGTCGGCGATGCCGAAATCGTCCTGGGCGCCCTCGACGCTCAGGTGAATGAGATCGTAGCGGCGGTCGATGGCCTTGTTGTCACGGTCGACGTCGTCGGCGGCCACACCGACGGAGACGAAGTACTCCCCCGGAATCAGCGAGGCCCTCCAGCGGAACTCGATCAGAGCGAGCTCGCCGCGCCGACGACGGCGCGTCTCGATACCGCGGCTGCGCGTATTGCCACCGTACACCGTGACCCCTTCGACGGTCTTCACCGTCATCCCGTAGATGGCGTCTTCGACGTCTTCGTGAAAATACACGCGCGCATACAGACGGATTTCCTCGCCCTGGGGCACGGCGGGTGGGTCGTAGACGGAGCCGCACTTGAGGACATAGTCGATGATGGCCGCACGGCCGTCGCCCCACCGGTACTCGTTCGGGTTGTAGGTGAGACGCTGTTGACAGGCGTCGCAGGTCGGGTCGTCGTTCAGCGTGTGCTCGGTGACGTCAGTACCACTTGGGCCGGCGGCGCCTGGCGGCGGCGTCCTCGCTGCAGCCCGGTCGCTGAACAGATGGTTGAGATAGGCATGCACGACCTCGCGCGGCTCGCCTATGGCTTGAACTCGACCGTCGTTGAGGAAGATGGCTCTGCTGCAATGCGCCCTCACCAGCTCCGGGGAGTGCGTCACGAAGAGGATGGTCTTGCCCTGTCGCTTGAACTCCTCGAACTGGCGGAAGCACTTGCGCTGGAAGCGGATGTCGCCCACCGACAGCGCTTCGTCGACGATGAGGATGTCAGGGTCCACGTTGATGGCCGCGGCGAAGGCGAGCCGCACGTACATGCCGCTCGAATAGGTCTTCACCGGCTGATCGAGGTACTGCCCGATCTCAGCAAACGCGGCGATGTCCTGCATACGCTCGGCGATGTAGTCCTGCGACAGGCCGAGAATCGCTCCGTTCATGAGCACGTTCTCGCGGCCGGTGAATTCCGGGTTGAACCCCGCCCCGAGCTCCAGCAGCGCCGATACCCTGCCCCGCACCTCGATCTCGCCTTCGCTCGGCTGCAGGGTTTTGGAGATGATCTCGAGCAGGGTCGACTTGCCCGAGCCGTTCTTGCCGATGACCCCCACCGTCTCGCCCTCGTGGATGTCGAAGCCGACGTCCTTGAGGGCCCAGAATTCACGCCCGCGCCCCTCCGCCCGAGTTGTCAACTGGCGCAGCAGTCGATCGAGCGGGCGGGCGTGGATATGGAAGCACTTGCCGATTCCGCGAGCCCGAATGGCCGTCTCAGACGACATCGGCGAATCCCTTGCGCAGCCTCTGAAACCAGAAGAGGCCGAACCAGCCCATGGCGAACGCAATCAGATAGTAGGCGGCGATTCGACCCGGATCGGGCACGTGGCCCCAGAAAATGGCCCCGCGCAGCGCCTCGATGGGATAGGTCAGGGGATTGAGGTAGAGCAGCGGCTGCAATCCCGCCGGCAAGGCGTCCACCGGGTAGAAAATGGGACTCAGGAAAAGCAACACCGTGACCGCGAGCCCCACCAGGTGCGAGAGATCGCGCACGAAGACGGTGGTTGCCGCGAGCCACCAGGACAGGCCGGCGCCGATGAGCGCGAGCGGCAGCACAATCAACGGGATCAGCACCAGCGTCCAGTGGAAGGTCTGCTTCACCACCAGCACGAAGCTGACGAGCACGGCCATGCTGATGGCCGCATGAAACAGCGCCGTGCACACCGTGACCCAGGCCAGCACCTCGAGCGGAAACACCACCCGCTTGACGTATTGCCGGTTGCCGGTGATCAGTGCGGGAGATCGGGTGAGGCATTCGGCGAGAAACTGGTGCAGGATCAGGCCCGCGAACAGGAGAATGGCAAAGTCGAGCGTGTCCCGCTCGCCACCGGCCCATCGCAGCTGGAAAACCACACCGAAGACGAAGGTGTAAACCATGAGCATGAGCAGCGGAATCACGAACGACCATGCGAATCCCGCCAGCGAGCCTCGATATCGGCCGACGACGTTGCGCCGGGTCAGCTGATAAACCAGAGATCGGTGCTGCACCAGGCTTTGCACCATCAGCCAGGGATGTGCGGCCGACACTTGGCGTGAAGGCGACGATGCGAGGGGTACGGATGGTCTCAAGTCGATGTACGGCTCAGTGCGCCGAATCCACCACACTGCGCAGGTATTCCCCGTAGCTGCTCTTGCCGAAGTCGCGGGCCAGCGCGGCCAGCTGCTCACCGTCGATGTAGCCCATGCGATAAGCGATCTCCTCCGGGCAGCAGATCTTCAGCCCCTGACGGGTCTCGATGGTCTCGATGAAGCGCGAAGCGTCGAGCAGCGATTCGTGCGTGCCGGTATCGAGCCAGGCCATGCCGCGCCCCATGACCTCCACGGCCAGCTCGCCGGCCTCGAGATAGCGGCGGTTCACGTCCGTGATCTCGAGCTCCCCTCGCGCCGAGGGCCGGATGGAGCGCGCGATGTCGACCACCTTTTCGTCGTAAAAGTAGAGCCCCGTCACCGCAAACCGGGATTTCGGCGCCGACGGCTTCTCCTCGAGATCCACGGCCCGGCCCTCGCCATCGAACGTCACCACGCCGTAGCGTTGCGGATCGGTTACGGCGTAGGCGAATACGGTGGCGCCGCTCGTCCTCGCCGCCGCACGATTCAGCGCGTCGGAGAGGTTGTGCCCGTAGAAGATGTTGTCCCCGAGAATGAGAGCGCTGCGCGAGGTGCTGATGAACTCGGCGCCGAGGATGTAAGCCTGGGCCAGGCCCTCGGGGGAGGGCTGCACGGCATAGGAGATATTGAGCCCCCAGTGCGTGCCGTCCTGGAGCAGCTGCTCGAAGCGCGGCGTGTCCTGCGGCGTCGAGATGACCAGGATTTCCCGGATCCCGGCCAGCATCAGCGTGGACAGCGGATAGTAGATCATCGGCTTGTCGTAGACCGGC
>JABAHR010014739.1_pt1 | contig 13129 bp, 15 predicted proteins | sample 7062101 | NCBI WGS metagenome assembly JABAHR01 (sample SAMN14534553, study PRJNA622989) | marine sediment metagenome | biome: marine biome [ENVO:00000428]; feature: marine pelagic biome [ENVO:01000023]; material: deep marine sediment [ENVO:00002113] | place: India: Gulf of Kutch | collected... | reverse complement strand
CTTCAACCGCCTTCTGGATCTTATGGCGCACGGCGAGCTACCGGACTCGCGAAAGACTCCAAGAGCAGCTTAATCATCAAGTTCGGCTCGTCCCGAAGGTTGTGGCTGAACTCGAACTCGCCCAGGTACTTCGAAAGGTGCTTCTTCGAAACCCAAACGTGGGTCCCGGAAATCCCGCGCTTCAGATTAGCCCACACCGCTTCAATGGTGTTGGTATGCACGGGGCCGCGTGCCCATTCCTTAGCCTTGCGCTTAAACGTCTGATGGTCAAACCCAGCGGCTTTCAGACCACTATAGGAGCGCAGTTCATCGGTCGATATGCGCGATCCCCGCATCACGTTGTTCTCAATGGCTCCCTGTAGAGTGCCCATGTAGATGCCGGGAACCTCGCCAGCGCGGACGCCGCCGACACGCCATGCGGACACCGAGGTTCTGGCGTTCGACGTGTGACGTTCCGATCTCGAATCAGCCTTCAGCACCGACCACAGCCCGGCGTTTTACGGCAACTACGATGCCGGGCGAATAGCGACGCTGCGCGTCCTTCTGTGGTTCGCTCTAAAGGATATGTGATGCTCTACGCTTTCGGATTTCTGATTGCTGTGATCGCCCGCGGATTGGCGCGGCACATCTATGCTCGTGACTGGCGCAAGGACTGTTTTGACGTCACGCGCCATATTGGCGGGCGCTGCCAGAACTGTGAAGCGATGCAGGCGCACTCTCGGGAGGTAAGGCGATGATTGATTTTTATCTCTCGCTGAAACAAGCTGCTTACGACGCGGCGAAACCGGAAACCGATGGGCAATACGCCATGGTTAATCGAGCGGTTGCTGCGGTTTTCAAAAAATGGAGGCCTCGCGATGAGCACCATTCTATGGGGCGTCGTGGCAATCCTAATCGCAGTAGCGGGCGGGCTTTCTGTGTTCCTGATTGCATCACGCCGCAAGCAATTTGATCCCGACATTATGGAGCGTGCACATACGATGGTCCGGGATGCCTATGAGGAAACAGAGTTAACAGAGGGCGACAAAGCAGCAAAGAATGACGGGTGATGGCCAAGAGTTACGCCGCGTCCGTTTTAGTACCCGGAAACGTCCCCGCACCGATCGGACCCGTATCGTCTTGCGGCCGGCCTCCTCCTGCACCGATCTTGAACTGACGAATAAGCTCAGCAAGACGCATGGCCTCAAGATGAAGCGACCGGCAGGCCGTACTGGATTCCTCATGCATCGCGGCGTTCTTTTGCGTGATCTCGCCAAGGCTTCTGACAGTATTATTCACGTCCTGCAGCCCCCCCGCCTGGACTTTGCTGCCCTCCGCAACGCCGCGAATGATTGAGTTGATCTCGGCAACCTGCCCAACGATCTCGTCCAAGGCCTTGCCTGTGTCTCCGACGAGCTTTGCACCGGTTGAAACCTCCTGCCCCGATGCCTCAATGAGGGTCCGGATCTCCTTGGCCGCTTCCGCCGACCGTTGTGCTAGCGCGCGCACCTCAGATGCGACAACAGCGAAACCCCGGCCTGCTTCACCGGCCCGCGCCGCTTCAACGCCCGCGTTGAGTGCAAGAATATTCGTCTGGAACGATATCTCATCGATGATACCGATGATCTGCTTCGCGCGCTCGGAGGTGTTTTCGATCCGCTCCATTGCCTCAATGGCCTGCCCGACCACACGGCCACCATTTTCCGCGGAAGCCGCTGCCGTACTGAAATACTCGCGAGATTCAGCCGCACTTGTCGCCATTTCCCTCACTGACTGAGTCACTTCGTTGATCGCGTGCGCCACACTTTCCAGGCTTTGCGCCTCTTGTTCACTGCGCTTTGCCAAATCTTCCGAAGCCACCGATATCTCTTGTGTCGCGTGTTGGATCGTATTGGCACTGTCGCCCACAGTCTGCAGTGCCGCTTCCAGTTGCGCCACAGCATCATTGAAATCACTCTGAAGGCTGAGATACGCGTCGGGAAGACTGTCCGTCAGCCTTGACATTATGTCCTGTTCGGCCAACCGGGACAGAGCAGCGCCGATGGAGCGCGTGACGATTTCCTGCTCCTTTGCTCGCGTCTCAATCTCTGCGTTGCGGCGCTCTTCTTCCGCGGCGTCGATGTAAACCGAAATCGCCACATCCATGTCGAGAAGTACAGATTTGAGAAGCGCGCCGATGGACCTTGCTGCCTNNGCATACCCGCCGATGTACCAACGCGGCTCAAGGCCAATTCTGGCGTGAGCCAGACCGACCGCTTTTACCTTAGCGAAATATTCGTCACTGAACTCCGCTTCGGTGATTGAACGCCAATGACCGATTTGGGCTTTCTTGGCCCGCGCCATATGCGAGTCGTCGGAGAAGTACCTGCTCGCACCAGGCGAGGCCCGCACATGTTGGTAGAGTCTATCGAGCGCGCCCTGCACGTGGCGGTCTATGATTGGCGCTATGCGCGTGAGTTCCGCCCGCTCCCGCGCGCCGAATTCCATAAAACTCAAGCGCTCGGAAAGCTCGGCGCTTGCCCCCGTCCCTCTATCTGTCATTGGACGTTCCAATTGGCCAATAGTTGCATTGACCGTAACAAAATCTACTGATTCGCAATACACGGATGCAGAACTTCGGCCCCCGCCCCCCGATCATGACTTCGTCGGCTTCATGAACATTTCCGTGGTCAGCGTCTCGTACCAGTTGAGGCTCGCGTCGTAGTTCTCCTTGCGCAGCGCCGCGCTCTCACCAGGTTGGGACACGAACGAACCGGAAGCCGCCAGCGCCGGCTTGCGCGCCACGATGCCCGGCGCATAGTCAGCCCCAATCTTGACGCTGTCATCGGGTGCCAGAAACGACCAACAGGTGTTGCGAAACTGCGGCGTCCCGCGATCGGCAAAGGCAAGATCGGCCAGAATGTCGGCGGCCACCACGCGCGCCTGGCTGGTGGCAGAGAAAGCCGACTTGGGCATCTGGTTGGCGATCGCCGCGTCACCAAGCACGTAGATGTCCCTGGCTTTTGTCGACTTGAAAGTCTCCGGCTCAATCGGACACCAGTCGCCCTCCGCAAGACCGGCCAGAAGGGCAATGCGCCCGGCGGTTTGCGGCGGGATGATGTTGGTCACATCGGCCTTCACGGCAAGCCCGGCGTTGGTGTAAATGTACCCGCTTCGCGTATCCACGCGCGTCACCGCGTAATCGTCGATGTCGTTGGTGAGATGCACCTCGACCATATCCGCGTAGTATTTCTTGAAGGCCTCCTCGAAAACGGGCTGCTTGGAAAAGTTCATCTTCGGATCGAGCACGATCACCTTGGACTTCGGCTTTTTCTTCTTGAAATAGTTGGCAATAACGCACGCGCGTTCGTAGGGGCCCGGGGGGCAGCGATAGGGCATCATGGGTGGTGCGATCACCACGGTGCCACCATCCTTCATCTTCACCAGTTGGCGGCGCAGCCGCCGCGCCTGCCCCGCGCCCTTCCACGCATGTGGCAACTCCTGGGCCACCTCCTGCGAATACCCCTCGATACCGTCGAATTTGAAATCGATACCCGGCGCCACCACCAAACGGTCGTAGTCAATCTTGGTATCGTCCCTCAGACGCACCGTCTTCCCCGTGACGTCGATAGCATCGACCATCTGGTGAATGACGTTGATGCCGGCCCGCTTGAGCCATCGGTAATCGTGCGTAAGGCTGCTCAGCGCACGCAAGCCCCCAATGTAAAAATTCGAATAGAAGCAGGTGGTGAATCTGCGATTGGGTTCGATCAGCGTCACGGTAAGGTCGCGCGACGCCTTGTGAATCTCAGTCGCCACCGTCGCGCCCGCCGGTCCGCCGCCGATCACCACGACCTTTCCCTTACCTTGCGCGATCGCCACGCGAGACGGCGCGAAGGCTGCCGCAGCAGCCCCAGCTACAAGTCCCGTTCCAAACCTTCGGCGGCTTATTTGGGACATCGATTGCAAACTCCAACATCACGCATTCTCATCACCCCGGCGCACGCATCGGCTTAATGCTTGACGTGAAGCCGGCCTTCTCCAGAAGCATCCCAAGCTCCACCCAGAAATAATGCGGCCCAGGATAGCCGGTGATCCGGCCAAGTTCTTGCTGACCATGCATAAGAATGAATGTCGGTGTATAGATGGCAGGCTTGAGACCTGCGAGTTCGGGTGAGTTACGCTTAACGCGCACCAACGGCGCGAAGCGGCCCTCTGCACTCGCACCATAGCTCTGTCCAACATCTGCATCCCAGGCCGCACAAAACCGGCATCCCGCCTCCTCCACCATGGAAAGGTGCAAAGATCCCTCAGTCTCCGCAGCCAAAGCGCCAGACAACACCCGGATCATGNNGCGAATGCGAAAGTCACACGAAAGACCGCGTGCAGAAACACGGATGCCCTGCCGTACCGGACCATAATCATCCAACTCATCCTTGAAGGCGCGCCGTCAACCAAACCGTATCCTTACCGGGACTTCATTTGCGCCTACTTTTTTGTTCATGCTACCAGTATGAGATCGCATCGAAAAGTCCCGGCCGACCAAAGATTAGAGACAGTGTGGCGACCGATAGGCATCAGTACACTCGACAGGCGCGACTTTCTCCTCGCTGCTGCAGCGAGCGTCATTGCGCGCCATTGGCTGGCCGCAACGCCTGCGGCGGCTCAAGAAGATTTAAGGCGCAGCGTCAAATTCTGGAATTATTATCGCACGCTCATCGGAGAAGCCGAACCCATTCAAGAGAGCATTGACTTCGAGCTTCCCGATATCTGGGAGAACGGCAACAACGTGCCATTCACGATCACCGTCGACAGCCCGATGACACCGGAGGACAACATCAAGACGGTGCACCTCTTGTCGACGGCCAATCCACAAGCCGCTGTCGCCGCCTACCACTTCACGGCACTTTCAGGAAAGGCCGCTGTCAAAGGCCGCATGCGGCTGGCGCGCACACAAGACGTCGTCGTCGTCGCCGAGAGAAGCGATGGAAGATTTCTCGTTGCCGAACGGCGGATCGAAGTCACCATCGGCGGATGCGGAAACTGAAGCATGGCCATGGCAAGCAGACCTCGCATTAAACTGCCCGAACGGGCCGCTCCCGGTGAGATCATCGAGATCAAGGCGCTGATCCGCCATGTCATGGAGACCGGCAACCGCAGAGATCCAAACGGCAAGGTCATTCCCCGCGACATCATCCATACCTTCCGCGCAACCTACGAAGGCCAAACCGTGTTCTCCGCCGACTGGGGCCCCGGCGTCGCCGCAAATCCTTATATCGCCTTCTATTTCAAGGTGCCCGGCCCAGGCGCGTTTGAATTCACCTGGATCGGCGACACGGGCCAGGAAGTCGTGGAAACAACCACCCTCAACGTCGCCTAACACTGACTTGGATCATGTCCACCCCACAGGCCTCTTGCTCCGATACGGCCAAGACGCTAGGCCAGAGGGCGGAAGAAACGCGCGCATAATGCGCATGTGGATCGAGCGGAGAGCGCAATGGCAGAAGACGCCGTCATCGCACAAAAAAGCCCCTACCAAGTCGATTTGGAAGAAGGCAAAGCATACTTCTATTGCCGGTGCGGACGCTCAAAGAAGCAGCCGTTCTGCGATGGATCCCATAAGGATACCGGCATCGAGCCGATGCGCTTCACCGCACCTTCGACCGGCACGTTCAACCTCTGCGGCTGCAAAACGACGGACGACGAGCCCTTCTGCGACGGCAGCCACAACATGCTCTAAGAACAGCCGCTCAAGCTCGAGTCGAAGACGCGTTTTGCACCCCGCATGCGACCCTCACGCATGACGCGTCTTGAGGATTTCACCGCGGCCAAGCCGCGTCCAATAGGACTCGAGTTCGCGCTTCACAACGGGCATGAGAACATAGAGCCCGACGATGTTAACGAGCGCCATGGCAAAAATCGAAGCGTCCGCAAAGTTGATCACTTCTTTGAGGTTTGTCGCAGCACCAATGATAACGACAAAACAATACGCGAGCTTATAGACGAGTTCCTTGCTTTCACCTTCCCCGACCAGATACGTCCAGGCTTTGACCCCGTAGTACGACCACGAGATCATGGTCGAGAAAGCGAACAGCGTGACAACCAAGGCGAGAACGTAGGGGAACCAGCTGAACGCGCTGGCAAACGCGGCGGACGTGAGCTTCACGCCCGAAAGATCACCCTCGGGTGTTAAAGTGACGCCAGAAAGGTCTCCCTCGTTGGCAATGCGGCCTGCCTCCGCGTTCCATACATAGAGACCCGTCCCGGGATCCGTTTGCAGAACGCCGGTGATGATGATGACGAGCGCGGTCATGGTGCAGATCACGACCGTGTCGATGAACGGCTCAAGCAACGACACGAATCCCTCGGTAATCGGCTCTTTTGTGCGCACGGCCGAATGCGCGATCGACGCCGAGCCGATCCCCGCTTCATTGGAGAATGCCGCGCGCTTGAACCCTTGAATGAGTGCACCAACAATGCCACCAGCAACGCCCATCTCGGTAAACGCCCCCTGGATGATCTGCCCGAAGGCCCACGGCACGCGATCGATCTCCATAAGCAATATGGCGATGGCGGCCGTGACGTAAATGAGCGCCATGAACGGCACGATCTTTTCAGCAATCCGCGCAATCGACTTGATACCGCCAATGATGACGAGAAACACCGTGGCCGCAATAACGAGGCCCGTAAGCCAGCCTTTCCCATGCAAGAAGCTGGCGTCCCCTCCCGTCACATTAACGAATTGTTCGTGCACCTGGTTGGCTTGAAACATGTTGCCGCCGCCAAACGACCCCAGGATGCACAGCACGGCAAACACAGCTGCCAAGAAACGTCCGAGCTTTGCATAGCCATGCTCGCCAAACCCCTTGGAGAGGTAATACATCGGACCACCCGAAACGCTGCCATCCGGATATTCGTTCCGATACTTCACACCGAGCGTGCATTCCGTGAACTTGGACGCCATGCCCATCAGTCCGGCCAAGATCATCCAGAACGTGGCGCCGGGCCCACCGATGCTCACCGCAACCGCAACACCCGCGATGTTGCCAAGACCGACCGTGCCGGAAAGCGCCGTCGACAAGGCTTGGAAATGGCTCACCTCGCCGGTGTCCTTGGGATCTGCGTAGTCACCGCGTACCAGTTCCACCGAATGGCGGAATGCCCAAAACTGCACAAAACCGAAGTAAAGCGTGAAGACCGTTGCACCGGTAATTAGCCACAGCACGATCCAGGGAAACGACGTTCCGGGAAATGGCGAGAATATGAAACTGACGAAAGGCCCGGTGACCGCGCTTACTGCGGAATTGATACTTTCATCAATCGACTGAGCCGCCGCATAGTCGGGAGCCATAGCTGCAAACGCCACGGCCAATCCGCAGGCCAGAAGACAGCGCACGGTGCGAGATAGGATCATGGACGGTCTCTCTCTTCTGGGACTGCATTCAGGGAACGATAACCACAGGCACCGTGGCGGATTGCGCGAGCCCCGAGGCAGAACTCCCAAGAAGGCGCGCACTCAGCGAGCTCGAACGCTTCACAAAGATAAGGCTGGCCTTCAGCTCCTGCGCCACCTGGGAGACGACATCTGGAACGTTGCCGAACCTGACCTCGCCCGACACATCAACGCCAGTGGCACGCACTTTCTCAAGAGCCGGCGCAAGCACCGACTCTGTTGCCCGCGCGAAATCCGCTTCGCGCTGCTGATGCCTGTGCTCTAGCTCCTCTGGAGTGAGGAACGTATACGGCGACCACTCGAGGACATGCACAATGTGCAAGCGGGCCCCCTCTTTCTTCGCATGTTCGATGGCGGATGAAATGACGCTGTCTTCAGCACCATCATAGGCAACAACGAAAACATCCTCGCTCATATGCCGTTTCCCCCAACTGTGAGCCAAACCGATATGGATATGCACCTATGAATTGTGGTCCCCGCGCCATACCGCGCCGCGGCACCGTAAGCCACCCACGCCCCATCGATCAAGCAAATGAAGCCGCTGCGGGGCCCAGAGGCTTGGGAATGGTGCCGGACCGTGCGTTTCCGTGTTCACACTCTCTTCAGGCGAGGGCTTGATCCGTGTCCTTAGCTTCCGCAAGACTGTGCCGACCAAACCCCAAGTCAAAGCGAGCCCGTGACGCCAAGGAACTTCACCCGCGCACAAAGCATGTTGAGCAGCACGCCGTCGGCGTTCGTTCGGCGCATGTACCCACTCGTGCTCTTTTGTCTGATCGCCGCACCTCTCGCCGCGGCGGCGCAAACGCGCACCGAGATCCTGGTTGGATTGGCTTTGTCGGAAACGGGACGGTTCGCCGACGCAAGCAGGCGACTACGCGCAGCAACAGAAAGAACCATCGCCGATCTCAATGCAGCCGGTGGCGTATTGGGAAAACACCTCAGACTCGTTGTCAGCGACGACACCTGCACGGAGGCCGGAGCAACGGCAACAGCCCAAATCTTTCTGAGCCAGGGTGTGCATCTGGTCGTCGGTCACCCATGCGAGCGATCCGCGCTGTCCGCCGCAGCTGTTTATGCCCAGGAAGGCATTCTCTATCTAGCCACCGAAACCCGCCATTCGACCCTCACCGATCGCTACGCCGGATCAACAATCTTGCGCCTCGCAGGGCGCGACGACCGCCAGGGCGAAGCCGCCGGCACTTGGCTCGCGGACACCACGACCTCAGGCCGAACGGCCATTATAAAGGATCGCTCCGCCTACGCCCGGACCATTGCCAAGAGCGCCGCCGACGTGCTGGAGGAGCGCTACCGTCCTGCACCACACGTCTTTACAATTCACGCAGCAGAGAAGACGTACGAGTCCGTCGTCGCGAAGTTGAAAGAAGCGGGCATCGACGCCCTCTTCTTCGCCGGATATCCAACCGAAGCCATCATTATCCTCAATGCAATGCGCCGCTTGGACCTTAAGGCAAAGTTTCTCGGCTCTGACTCGCTCCTCACACCCGAATTTGCCGCGCACGCCGTTGCGCGCCACGCAGATGTTCGTGTGCTCGCACGCCCCCGCGCCGTAGCCGCAGCCAACTTGAATACAATCGTCGCCGACAATCCCCATACACGACCGGCGCCGCTCCCCGTCCATGATGTGAAAGAAGCCCCCATNNCTGGCTTTGGGCGGACGCGGTTCGCGCGGCAGGCACCGACGAACCGGCAGCCGTACGCGACGAACTCTCCGGCAGAACGTTCACCCTACCGCCTTTCGGCAGCGTAACATTCGACGCTAAGGGAGACGCTCGGATACCGTCGTTCGTCCCGGCTGCCTCAGACGGAACTGTCTGGACTGCAGAGGACTAATGCGAACCAGGGGGATTAGCGACCCTGAGACTCAGCAAGACATTCCGTCAGAAGTTGCTTCTCCAGCACCTTCAAATCGTTCGGAACGTCGGAGCCTTTTTCGCGATAAGAATTGATGTGCTCTTGAACGAGCACATAGCAGCGGCGTGGATCTTCGATCCCTTCCATCTGAAGATTGAGATCTTCGATCTCGCTCTGCATTTGGTCTGACATGAACTCTAACCCTCTCGGCGGTTCACCTGGCCCATGACCCCGGACCTCCCGACGGCCCGGCAGCCATTGCAGCGAGAACTCAAAACAAGCGCTCGCAAAATCCAAGTGCTCAAACAGCTTCAACCCATCCGCTTCTCATTTCAAGGCTTTTCCCACATTAATGATTTGTAGGCCGCGGGCGTTGCCAAGCGATCACATGCACCAAGGGGGCGGATGACCCCGCATGCGACGGCACTAAGTCTTCATTCGAATGTGGCTCGAACTTGGCCAATTCAGAAGCACTTGTGCGCCGTTGCGAGGCCGCATCTGTTGCGCTGCACATCTTTCATATTTGCCGCGCATTTCAGCGTATTGGGCGATCACTCTTCGCAGATCACAAATTATTTCGCGTTGCAACGGACTGCTGTCCCAGTCATTGGATGTCATGCGCCGTCAATTGTTTGAAAGAGGCTGTTGATGCAGAATCGAACACCCGCAAGAGGCCTCGGATGACAAATTGTCAGAACATCATAACCGACGTTCCCGGCCTGAAGGTTGGAAATGCGGAGGACAGACGCGCCTTCACGGGCGTCACCGTCGTCCTGCCCGAGGCCCCCTGCACGGCAGCAATTGATATCCGCGGCGGCGGTCCGGGCACGCGAGACAGCGGCGCCCTTGGCCTGGCCGGTACGGTCGAGCAAATCCACGCCATCGTGTTGTCAGGAGGCTCCGGATTTGGCCTGGCGGCGGCAACCGGCGTTCAGTCGTGGCTGGCCCGCCGTAACATTGGGTTTGAGATCGGTGCGGCGCGCGTACCGATCGTGCCGCAGGCCGTTCTGTTCGATCTTCTGAACGGCGGTGAGAAGAGCTGGAAAGACAATCCGCCATACGAAACGCTTGGCCGAGAAGCCTGCGAATCGGCGGCCAGAGGGCCCTTCACCCTTGGAAGCGCGGGCGCCGGCTTCGGGGCAACCACAGCAACCCTGCGCGGCGGCCTTGGTAGCGCGTCTGAGGCCATTGAGGGTGGTTTGGTTGTCGGTGCACTTGTCGCCGTCAATGCCGTGGGGACAGCAACCGTCGGCGACACACCTCACTTCTGGGCGGCCCCTTTTGAGCGAGAGCATGAATTCGGCGGACATGGGTTGCCTTCCCCCATGCCGGCAGACGCACAAACACTGCGTCTTAAAGGGGCACCGGCTGAGAACACCACCCTGGCTGTCGTGGCCACCAACGCCCGTCTCGACAAGCGCGCGGCCCACCGCCTGGCGGTCATGGCACAAACGGGGCTCGCCCGCGCCATCTATCCCGTACACACACCCCTCGACGGAGATACGGTCTTTGCCATGTCGACCGGTGAGATTGCCCTTTCCGACCCGGTCAACGATCTCGCGCGCCTCGGCGCAGTTGCCGGAAACACAATGGCCCGTGCGGTCGCCCGCGGCGTCTACGAGGCCGCGCCCGCGCCCTCTGGCTGGACAGGACCGCCCGCCTACCGGTCCCGATTCGGATCGAGGCCATGACCAGCGCTCATAAAGTGACCCGCGCACGGAAATTGGCGTTGATCGCCGGTGGCATCGTCATCGGTACGGCGGTCATAACCTGCCTCGTCGCCTATACGCGCTGCCGAGCCGCGGACGGCCACTTCCAATGGCGAACCTGGACCTGCGTACTTAAACCACCCCCCGGTATCGAGATTTATCGTGATCTCCGGCGAATTTAAACGCGTGCATCAAGGCCATAGCGTCGATTGAAGCCCGGGTCCGGCTCTGCTAGGCCTCGCCGTGAAAGACAACGAAACAAGAAGAGCCGCGCATGATCCCCCGTTACAGCCGCCCGGAGATGGTCCGAATCTGGGAGCCCGACACGCGCTACCAAATATGGTTCGAGATCGAGGCGCACGCCGCCACGTCCATGGCCGACCTCGGCTTGATCCCCCGCGAAGCCGCCGACGTCATCTGGTCCAAAGGCTCCCGTGCCAAATTCGAAGTGGCCCGCATCGATGCCATCGAGCAGGTGACGAAGCATGACGTCATCGCCTTTCTGACCCACCTTGCCGAGATCGTCGGCCCGGAAGCCCGCTTCGTGCATCAAGGGATGACCTCGTCGGACGTACTCGACACCTGCCTCAACGTGCAACTGATGCGCGCGGCCGATATTCTGGTGGCCGGCCTCGACCGCCTCCTCGAGGCCCTCAAGCTCCGCGCCTTCGAGTACAAAACGACACCGACCATCGGCCGCAGCCACGGCATCCACGCCGAGCCCACAACGTTCGGGCTAAAGCTCGCGTGCGCCTATGCCGAGTTCCACCGCGCCCGGGAGAGGCTCCTCGCCGCCAAAGCTGAGGTCTCCACCTGCGCCATTTCCGGCGCCGTCGGCACATTTGCCAACATCGATCCCCGGGTCGAAACCTATGTTGCCGAGCGAATGGGCCTCACACCCGAACCCATTTCCACGCAGGTCGTCCCCCGCGATCGCCACGCCGTCTACTTCACCACCCTTGCCGTCGTCGCCTCGTCGATCGAACGGCTGGCCACCGAAATCCGCCATCTCCAGCGCACCGAAGTGCTCGAGGCCGAGGAGTACTTTTCGCCCGGCCAGAAGGGCTCCTCGGCCATGCCGCACAAGCGCAACCCGGTGCTGACCGAGAATCTCACAGGGCTCGCACGCGCGGTACGCGCCTATGCGGGCCCCGCGATGGAAAACGTCGCGCTATGGCACGAACGCGATATCTCCCACTCGTCGGTGGAGCGGATTATTGCGCCCGACTCAACCGTCACACTCGATTTCGCCATCCACCGCCTCGCTGGCGTCGTCGAAAAGCTTGTCGTCTACCCGGACAACATGATGAAAAATCTCGACCGGCTCGGCGGCCTGCACAATTCCCAGCGCGTGCTCCTGGCACTCACACAGGCCGGTGTCTCGCGCGAGGATGCTTATGCCATGGTCCAACGCAACGCCATGAAGACGTGGGAAGACAGCAAGGATTTTCTTGAAGAACTCAAGTCCGACAAGGACGTCGTCAAACACCTCTCCCCGAAACAGCTGGATGAAATGTTCGACCTCAACTACCACTTGAAGCACGTTGATACGATCTTCAAGCGGGTATTTGGATAGGCGGGCGCGCCCGTTCGGCCGGCAACAGTCTAGCGTGGAGGTCTCATGTATACCCTCATCGGCTCCCCCAAGACCCGGGCCTTCCGCGTGATGTGGATGCTCGAAGAGCTTGGCGTTCCCTACGAGCACATCCCGACGCCCCCGCGTGATCCGTCGCTCGCCGAAATCAATCCATCCGGAAAAGTGCCGATCCTCAAAGACGGCGACAATTACATCATCGACTCCGTTGCCATTCTCCAGTACCTCGCCGACAAGCACGGGCGTTTCGCATTCCCCGCCGGCACTATCGACCGCGCCCGCCAGGACAGCTTCACACAGTTCGCCGTGGATGATGTCGAAGGGCCCCTTTGGACCGCGGCCAAGCACACTTTTGTACTGCCGGAGGAGTTGCGTGTCGAAGAGATCAAGAAGGCATGCGCGTACGACTTCGGCCGCGCCATGTCGGCGCTTTCCGAACGTATCGGCTCCAACGACTATGTCATGGGTGAAACGTTCACGGTGCCCGACATCTTGCTCGGTCATCTGCTTGGCTGGGCCGCCGGCATCGGGTGGAGCATTCCG
>JABAHR010010125.1_pt1 | contig 13130 bp, 11 predicted proteins | sample 7062101 | NCBI WGS metagenome assembly JABAHR01 (sample SAMN14534553, study PRJNA622989) | marine sediment metagenome | biome: marine biome [ENVO:00000428]; feature: marine pelagic biome [ENVO:01000023]; material: deep marine sediment [ENVO:00002113] | place: India: Gulf of Kutch | collected... | reverse complement strand
GCCATGTGGTCACGCGGCCGCCTGTTGCGGGAATACACGGTATTGCTAGATCCGCCGACGTTCGCGCCGCCTCCTGCGGTGGAGACACGACCGGCCGTCACGGCGCCGCAGCGGAGCACCCCGTCGGACAGCGGCCGCATCGAGCGCCAGGCCGAGACGCGGCCAGCGCCCGTCGCCGAGCCGCCGGCGGCGAGGCCCCGTCCGCTACCAGCGCCCCTGCCCGCGCCGAAGCCCGAAGCGGAGCCGGAACCGACGTCGGCAGCCGCGCCGCCGCCGGAGCGCTCGGCGGAGCCGGAACCGACGCCCGCGCCGCAGACCGGCGAGCCGGACCTGCTTTACGACACGGCGCCCGGAGACGAATACATCGTGCAGCGGCAGGAGACCCTGTGGGGGATCGCGTCGCGATTCCGCCCGGACTCCCGCCTCACGATGAACCAGACCATGCTGGCGATCTACGAGGCGAACCCGGAGGCCTTCGGCGGCAACATCAACCTGCTGCGCGCCGGCGCGCGGCTGAGAATTCCGAGCGCTGACGACATCTACCGTATCGACCGCGCTTACGCGCTGAACGAAGCGAAGCGCCACCACACACAATGGAGCGGTGCGCCGGTACCCGCGCCTGCAGCCGAGGAGCCGGTGGCGACGACACGCCCCAGCCTGCAGCTCGTGCCGCCCGACGAGGAGCCCGCGGGCTTAGGGACCGGGGCGGAACTGCCGGAAGATGCCGAAACCACGGCTGCCGAACCAGTCGAGTCCTTGCGTGAGCAGGAGATACTGGACCGTATCGCCGAACTTGAGGCGGCCGACGTTCCGCAGCAGCAATCGCTCATCGAGATCCGCGACAACGAGCTGGCGGCATTGCGCCAGGAACTGGCCGAGATTCGTGGCGAGCCGTATGAGCCGGACGCGGTCGAGCCGGAGAGCTACGACGCGGCAACGGTGGACGACGAGCTCGCCGCCGAGGACGAGCTGCTCGCCGAGCCGGTGGAAGCCGACGTCGTGGATACGGCGGACACCGCCGCGGAGGAGAAAGCGGATACGCCCATACAGCCGCCGAGCAACATTATCTCATCGCCGACGCGTCCGGAGCCGTCGCTACTCGACAAGATCATTGGCGTGGCCACCAACACCTGGGTGCTCATTATCGCCGGCGCGTTGCTGCTTGCCGGTGCCGTACTGTTCTGGTTCGTGCGGCGTGGTAGCGGCGAGGACGCCGAGGAGTGGTCCGGTGCCGGCGTCGCCGCTGGCGATCTCGACGAGACCGCGTTGTCGTCCACGGAGGCACTGCGTGCGCCGTCGCGTGGGGACGGATCGATCGTCGTCGTCGAGCAGGGGCAGACGGGCGACAGCCCGGTCGACGAAATCGAGCCGGAGCAGGTCGCTGATGGACAAACGATGGAGATTGGCGCGTTCGTGTCGATGGAGGACACGTTCAGCAGCGATACGGCTGTCAACCTCGACCAGAGCGACCCGGTTGCCGAAGCCGATTTCCACATGGCGTACGGCCTCTACGACCAGGCGGCCGACCTCGTCAACGGCGCGCTCGAGTCCGATCCGGAGAAGCTGGATCTCCTGACCAAGCTCTGCGAGATCTATTTCGTATGGGGCAACCGTGACGCGTTCGTGGACGCGGCACGCCGCGTGCAGCAGGTTGCCGGTACCGACGAAGCGGGCGAGTGGGACAAGATCGTCATCATGGGCCAGCAGATCGCGGCGGACGATGCGCTGTTCGCCGGCGCCGGAGTTGCCGGCGCGACCCGAGCGGTGGATCTCGCGTTCGACGCCGACACGGACGACGCTGGCGCGCTGGACATGGAATTCGGCGCGGCCGACGAGGGTGGTGGCGAGGTTATCGACCTGGGAGCCGATGATGAGGACGTCTTCGATTTTTCCGCAACCGGTGAGACTGCGGAGGAATTCATCGATTTGAGTGGTGGCGAGCGCGGTGAAGGGGACATCGACGAGGATGACGAAGGCATGGACTTCGCGCGCGAGGAAGAGCCGGCCGTGGCAAAGGGCGCGGCCGATAGCGGCGTCGTCGACTTCGATTTTGACGCGGAGGAACCCGCAGAAGACAGCACTGCGGAGTTGCCGGGCAGGGAAATGACCCCGACGATCGAGGAGCAGTTTTCCGGTTTCGACGCGACCTCCGAGCTACCGTCGATTCCGGACGCCGCGGCGGAGCGCGGTGATGCGGCGACGACCGGATCCGAGGAGACTGCCGAGATCAATCTCGACGAGCTCGGCCTCGACGTGGATTCGCTGGATGAAACCGAGGTCGCGTCGTTCGACGACATCGATGATTTCGGCGAGGATGACGCCCGCGCTACGACGAGCCGGGAGGTCCTGGATCAGACCGATCTGAACGAGGCGCTGGAGGACGGCACCGAAGCGACGGGCAGGAACCCGGCGGTCGATCCGTATACTACCGGTGTACAGCAGCGCTTCGACGACGACGAAACCAGCCGCAACGAGGCGCTCGACATCGAGCAGCCGCTTTCGGAGACTAACCGAATGCGCCTGGCGCCGGACGAGACCGGGCAGAATCCGCTGCTGCAGCGGGCGGATGAAGCGACTGATGTCGACTTCGACGCGAGCCTGCTCGACGCTACGGGGCGGACGGAGATCCTGCACGACGATTTCGCGGTCGAGACGACCTCGGACGCCGGTGACGAGACCGAGGCCTTGCGGGCGTCAGTCGTTGAGGACGAGGGCGATGAGGACGAAACGAAACTCGCGCGTACGCTCGACGATGAAGTCGACTTCGATTTCGCGAAGACCGAAGCGCTGCCGTCGGACGTTTTCACCGGCAATATGGACCTGGACGAGACCGGCGAGATGCCCGCCGTGGCAAGCACAGATCTCGACCTCGACCTCGACGACCTGACTGCGGCACTCAAGGTCAGCGAGATGGGCGACACGGTGGACATGCCGCGCGACGACGTAACCGTCGAACATGAGCGTCCGGGATTCGACGACTCCGATGAGACGACCCAGATTCCCACGATGTCGCTGTCGCCGGATGATATGAGCGACGACCTGCACGAGGCGCGCACGATGACCGAAGTCGGCACGAAGCTCGACCTCGCGCGCGCCTACGTGGACATGGGTGATCCCGGCGGCGCTCGCAGCATCCTCGAGGAAGTCCTCGACGAAGGCGACGAGTCGCAGCGTCAGCAGGCGCAGCAGTTACTGGAATCACTGCAGGGTTGATAGCACGCCTGGCCATCGGCATCGAGTACGACGGTACCGCGTATAACGGCTGGCAGCGCCAGCGCACCGGGCTCGGGGTGCAGGAGCGGCTCGAGCAGGCGCTGTCCGAGGTCGCCAACGAGCCCGTCGAGGTCACCTGCGCCGGGCGCACCGACGCGGGCGTGCATGCGAGCGGGCAGGTGGCGCATTTCGACACCGCGGCCGAGCGCAGCGAGCGCGGCTGGCTGCTGGGCGCGAACACCAATCTTCCCGACGACATCTGCGTGACCTGGGTAAAGCCCGTCGCCGATGAGTTTCATGCTCGTTTCTCGGCCACCGCGCGGCGTTACCAGTATCGCATTCTCAATCGCCTCGTGCGTTCAGCGCTGCATCGACGCAGGGCCTGGTGGGTGCATCGCGACCTCGACGACAGGCACATGCACGAGGCGGCCCAGGCGCTGCTCGGCGAGCACGACTTCTCGGCGTTCCGCGCGGCCGGCTGCCAGGCGTCGAACGCCGTGCGCGAGGTGACGGACATCGGCGTGGCCCGGGATGGCGACTGGGTGCTGCTCGACATCACGGCCAATGCCTTCCTGCAGCACATGGTGCGCAATATCGCGGGCACGCTCGTCGCCATCGGCAGCGGCGACGAGGACGTTGCCTGGGCGGCCACGGTACTCGCCGGCAGGGACAGGACCGCCGCGGGCATGGCGGCACCGCCTCACGGTCTCACGCTGGTGCAGGTCTTTTATCCCGACTCGTTCGGTATTCCCGCGGCGTTTCAATTGGGGCGATAGCGGAATTTGGATATGATGCGTGCATGAGCTGGTTCGAGAAATTGATGCCCTCGCGCATCAGCACCGAGAAGCGCACGCGGTCGGTTCCGGAAGGCGTCTGGATCAAGTGCGCCCGCTGCGATGCGCAGCTTTACCGGAACGAACTGGAGCGCAACCTGCAGGTTTGCCCGAAATGTAACTTCCACATGCGCATTGGCGCGCGGCAGCGGCTAGATGCCTTTCTCGACCCCGACTCCATGCAGGAGTTGTTCGCGAACCTCGAGCCGGAGGACCCGCTCAAGTTTCGCGACAGCAAGCGCTATCGCGACCGTATCTCGCAGGCGCAGAAAAAGACCGGCGAGAAGGACGCGCTGGTCGCGGCCGAAGGGACCTTGCTCGGGCGCCCGGTCGTCGTTTGCGCATTCGAGTTCGGGTTCATGGGCGGATCCATGGGCTCGGTCGTCGGCGAACGGTTTTCGCGCGCCGCGCGCCACGCGGCCGAGCACGGCATGCCCCTGGTCTCGTTCGCTGCGAGCGGTGGGGCACGCATGCAGGAGGCACTGTTTTCGCTGCTGCAGATGGCCAAGACCTCGGCTGCCCTGGCGCAGCTGGGGCAGAAGAAGGTGCCGTACATCTCCGTCCTCACGGATCCGACGACGGGCGGCGTATCCGCCAGCCTCGCGATGCTCGGGGACGTGAATGTGGCCGAACCGGATGCGCTGATCGGTTTCGCCGGTCCGCGCGTGATCGAACAGACCGTGCGCCAGACACTTCCCTGAAGGCTTCCAGCGCAGCGAATTCCTGCTCGACCATGGCGCGATCGACATGATCGTGGACCGCCGCGAAATGCGCGAGCAGCTTGCGGACCTGCTGGCCAAGTTCGAACACCGCCCGAGCCCGATCAAGACCGACTGACGGCGATGTCACCGCCCGGTTTGTCGCTGCCCGATTGGCTGCGCCGTCTCGAGACGCTGTCCCCGAAAGAAATCGACCTCGGCCTAGAGCGCGTGGTCGAGGTACTCGGGCGCATGGCTCTCGAGCGCCCGGCACGCGTGATCCTCGTGGGTGGCACCAACGGCAAGGGATCGAGCGTCGAAATGCTGCAGGTGCTGCTGGCGGGGAGTGGCGTCATCGGGACGTACACGTCGCCGCACGTCCTCCGCTACAACGAGCGCATCACCGTGGATGGCCGGCCGGCAGCGGACGAGGATATCGTCGCCGCGTTCGAGCGTGTTGAAGCGGCGCGCGGCCACGTCGTGCTGACCTATTTCGAATTCGGCACCCTCGCAGCGCTGGCCGTGTTCGAAGCCGCTGACGTCGATACGGCCATTCTCGAGGTGGGACTGGGCGGTCGGCTCGATGCGGTCAACGCGGTGGATCCCGATGCGTCCCTCATCACCAACGTGTCGCTCGATCATTGTGACTGGCTCGGGCACGACGTGGAGAGTATCGGTCGCGAGAAAGCCGGCATCATGCGCGCCGGCAAGCCGGCGGTCTTCGCCGATAAGGACATGCCGGCTTCGGTGGCGGTTCATGCCGAAAAACTCGGCGCACATCTGCGCCGCGCAGGGCGCGATTACCACTGGACCCCGGTCGAGGATGGCCGCTGGTCCTGGCGCGGGCAGGACATTGAGCTTCCCGGTCTTGCGGCCCCAGCGTTGCGCGGGCCGATGCAGTTGCAGAATGCGGCCGGGGTGCTGGCGCTCCTCGAGGCGCTCGGCCTGGACGAGTTGCTCCGCCTCGAACACGTTGATCGCGCGCTCAGCAGCCTGCGCTTGCCTGGGCGCATGCAGGTTGTCGAAGATGAGCAGCGATGGCTCTTCGACGTCGCCCACAACCCGCATGCGGCGGGCGCGCTGGCGGCGAGCCTGCAGCAGTACGAGGCGCCCGTGGCAGTCGCGATCGTCGGTATCCTCGACGACAAGGACGCCGAAGGAATCGTCGGACCGCTTGCGGCGCTGGTCGGTAACTGGATCGCGGTTGCGGCGGCAAGCCCACGGGCGATCGAGGCCGCCGAACTCGCGAGGCGCATCGCGAACGCGACCGGGAAAGCCTGCATGGTCGCCCCCAGCCCGGAGGAGGCGATCGCAAATGCCCGGGCGATGGCCGGCGCAGGAGGCAGTGTGCTGGTTACCGGGTCGTTTTTCACGGTCGGGCCGATTCTCGGGCGGCTCTCGGCGAGCGACTGATATATACTCCCCACCGCCTGAAAACAGACCTGCCAATAATGGATCGAGCTTTGAAGGAACGCATCATCGGCGCGGCGGTGCTCGTCGTATTCGTCGTTCTCGTCGTGCCGGTTTTTCTCGACGGGCCGCCGCAGAGCGGCGAGATCGTCAGCGAGCGCGTGCCCCTGCCGGGGCAGGCCGCCGAAGGCCAGACCCGTACGGTCGTGCTGGAGCGCGATCGAGACGAACCGGTGCCGGTGCCGGTCACTGAGCCGCAAGCCGGAGTGCAGCAGAAGGCCGAGCCCGCGTCGAGGCCCGAGCCGAAGCCGCTGACTACGTCCGTGGTCACGCCCGCGCCCGACCCGGAACCCGAGCCTGTGAAGCCGACAGCGCAGCAGCCTGCGCCCGCAGAGGCTTCGTCGACGGGCATGTGGGCGGTGCAGCTCGGCAGTTTCGGCAACCAGCAGAATGCCGAGCGGCTCGCGGCGGATCTTCGGAAACAGGGATTTGCGGCATTTCTTAGCCAGCTTTCGACCGACTCCGGGCAACTGCACCGCGTCCGTATCGGTCCGCAGAAGGACCGCGAGAGTGCCGAGGCGATGGCCGCGCGGCTGGCGAAGGCCGGTCACAAGGGACAGGTGGTTCCGCATCCGTGATTCGGGGTGCGTTGCGCAGACGTTCTGTTAGAATTTCCCTCCATCCCGCTTCGAGCTGCACCCTGGTATATCGACATCGCTGATGCCGGTCATCGACATAATCATCCTCGTTGCCATCGTCGTGTCGGTTGTCGTCGGCATGGTGCGCGGCTTCGTCAAAGAAGCGATCTCCATCGCGGCGCTGCTGCTTGCGATCTGGGCGGCTCTGTACTTCGGCCCCGCGGTCGGAACGGCGATGGCGGGGTGGCTCAATTCCGAGGAATTGCAGATGTGGTTCGGGCGCATCTTCCTGTTTGCTGTCATCCTGTCGGTGGGCGGGCTCCTGAGCTGGGGGTTGTCGAAGCTCGTGCGACTGTCGATCCTCTCCGGCATGGATCGTTTTCTCGGTTCGCTGTTCGGGATCTGCCGCGGACTGCTACTCATCGCAGTTGCAGTCATCCTCGGCGAGTTCGCGGGGTTTTCGAACGATCCGTGGTGGCAGGAGTCGATGCTGATCCCGCACCTCGAGGTCGTGGCGGACTGGATCAAGGTGATGGCGCCCCAGGGCTACGAACTGCTGACGCCGGATGCGCCCGCGAAAGCGCTTCCGGTCGAATTGCCGGAGCAGCTCAGGCTGCCCGGCGTCAAGTGAACACGGAGTGATGCATGTGCGGCGTTATCGGAATCGTTAGCAGGAATCCCGTCAACCAGGCCCTTTACGACGGCCTGACGGTCATGCAGCACCGCGGCCAGGATGCGGCGGGCATCGTCACCTGGGGCGAGGAGGGGTTGAAGCAACGCAAGGCGAACGGGCTGGTGCGCGACGTGTTCCGCACGCGTCACATGCTGCGCCTGTCCGGCAATGTCGGCATCGGCCACGTGCGCTACCCGACGGCCGGGGGCTCGAAGTCCGCCGAGGCGCAGCCGTTCTACGTGAATTCGCCGTACGGCATCTGCCTCGCACACAACGGCAACCTCACCAATCACGACGAACTGTCCGAGTTGCTGACCCGCGAAGATCGCCGCCACCTGAGCACCGACTCCGATTCCGAAGTCCTGCTCAACGTGTTCGCGCACGAGCTGCAGATTCGCGTGAACGGCCATCCGACGGCCGACCAGGTCTTCGATGCGGTCGAGGCGCTGCACAAACGCTGTTCCGGCGGTTACGCCGTGGTGGCGCTGATCGTCGGTCACGGTATCGTCGCGTTTCGCGACCCGAACGGGATACGCCCCCTCGTTCTGGGCAAGCGCGAGAGCAATGGCGGCCACGACTACATGGTGGCGTCGGAAAGTGTTGCGCTGGATGTACTGCAGTACGAACGCATGCGCGATCTGAAGCCCGGCGAGACCATTTACATCGAGAACGGCGGCACGCTGCACAGCCGGGAACATCGCGGTGAAATCCGGCACACGCCTTGTATTTTTGAGTACGTATATTTCGCGCGGCCCGACTCGATCCTCGACGACATATCGGTTTACAAGGCGCGCCTGCGCATGGGCGAGGAGCTGGCGGGCAAGATCGTGCGCGAGTTCCCGGACCACGACATTGACGTCGTGGTCCCGATCCCGGATACCAGCCGGACGTCGGCATTGCAGGTCGCCTACCACCTGGGCGTAAAATACCGCGAAGGCTTTATCAAGAACCGCTACATCGGCCGTACATTCATCATGCCGGGGCAGGCGGAGCGCGACAAATCGGTGCGGCGCAAGCTGAACGCGATCGGCCTCGAGTTTCGTGGCAAGAACGTGCTGCTCGTCGACGACTCGATCGTGCGTGGAACGACCTCGCGGCAGATCATCAAGCTTGCACGCGACGCGGGCGCGAACAAGGTCTACTTCGCCTCCGCGGCACCGCCCGTTCGCTACCCCAACGTCTATGGGATCGACATGCCGGCTGCGTCGGAACTGATCGCGAACAGCCGCGACGTCGACGAGATCGCTGCGCTGATCGGGGCCGACAAGCTGATCTACCAGGACCTGTACGGCCTCATCCGTTCCGTGCGCCACGACAATTCGGCGATCCAGGAATTCGATACTTCCTGTTTCTCCGGCGAATACGTTACGGGAGACGTGACCGAGCGATACCTGCAGAATCTCGAGGAGCATCGCAACGACCGCGCCAAGCAGGCGCGCGAGGATCGGCAAAGGGGATTCGCTGCGCCTGACAATCCGGCAGCCGGGAATGGGCCGAAACCAGCCGTCGGCATGTAGCACCGTGACTGCCGGTGCGGTCGTATGAGCGTTCGATTCATGATCATCGACGGTCAGGCCGAATTCCGCAGCCTGTTGCAGCATCACATCTCCACGCACTGGCCCGACGCGACGGTCTCTGAGTTCGACCCCGTCGAGAGCGGGCATCTGCCCGACGAGTTTTCGGGCGCGGGCCAAGACATCATCCTGCTGGGTAACCGGCTCGGAGACAGGCAGGGCGCCGACGTCGTCCAGCGTTTCAAGAAGATCCCGAATTTCCCGCCGATCGTGTTTTTCGGTAACAAGGAAGAGATCGCCCAGGTACGTGCTCGAGGCGCGGAAGGCTGCTTTCTCAGGCAACGCTTCAGTCACGACGCGTTCATCGTGCGCCTTAGCGACATTCTCGTCGCGCGGCGCCGCGTGTGGTCGACGGGTTCGCTGTTCGTCGGCGACAAGGCCGCCGGCATCGAGCCGCTGATCAAGGGCTATCGCTTCCTGAAAAAACTGGGCACGTCTTCGCATTCGAGTGTGTATCTTGCCGAGCGCGAAAAGACGGGAGCGAAAATGGTGCTCAAGGTCCTGCGGCAGATACCGGACGTGAACGACGCGAGCATTGCGGCGTTCGATCGCTTCCTGCAGGAATACGAGATGATTGCCGATATCGATCATCCCAATATCGTGAAGATCTACGACCTGGGCGTCGCCGACGATCACGCGCACATCGCCATGGAGTACCTCGACTCAGGCGACCTCCGGCAACGCATCAACGAAAAGATCCATACCCATGTTGCCGTCAAGTACCTGCGCGAGATCGCGAGCGCGCTGGCGAGGATTCACGAGGTCGGCATCCTGCATCGCGACCTCAAGCCGGGCAACATCATGCTGCGCCGGGACAATTCGATCGCGCTCATCGATTTCGGGCTGGCGAAGCGCCTGCGTCTGCAGATGGAGATCACCGGCAGCGGCGAGATTTTCGGCACGCCGTACTACATGAGCCCGGAGCAGGGCCATGGCAACCCCGTCGACGAGCGCAGCGACATTTACAGCCTCGGCGTGATCTTCTACGAGATGCTGACCGGCGAGAAGCCGTACCAGGCGGACAACGCGATGGGTATCATCTACCTGCATGCGCGGGCGCCGATCCCGTTGCTGCCGGAGTGCTTCGCGGAATACCAGGGGCTCCTCAACATGATGCTTGCAAAGAAACCGGAGGACAGGCTGCAGTCGGTGGCCGACGTCGGGGAGTGGCTGTAGAGGCATCGGTTCCCGCCAATATAGAGGCGTTTTTTCAGACGAGGACGCCCGAGGCCTGGCTCGACGCGGCGAGCGACCGGATACCGGAACTGCTGCTCGACCACGCGAACTGCGAACTGAAAGCGGCGTCGACGGCACTCGGATTCCTCTACCGTTACCCGGAACGAACTGCGCTTGCGCAGCGCATGTCCAGGCTTGCCCGCGAGGAGCTACGGCACTTCGAGCAGGTGCGCTCGATGATGGACGACATGCAGTTGCCCTTCGAGCGCATGACAGCTTCGCGCTATGCCGGCAGGCTGCGCGACGCGGTGCGTGAGGAGGAGCCGCTGAAGCTTCTCGATATGCTGCTCGTCGGCGCGCTCATCGAGGCCCGTTCCTGCGAGCGGTTCGCACGGCTGGCGCCGCGGCTACCGGAGAGACTGGCGCGATTCTACGGCGGACTACTCGCATCGGAGTCCCGTCACTTTGAGCATTATCTCGGCTTCGCGCGGTCGGAGACGGGCGTCTCGCAGGCGGATTTCGACGCGCGGCTGGCAGAACTGAAGGAGGTCGAGGCGCAGTTGATCGAGGAACCGGATCCGCAGTTCCGCTTTCACTCGGGCCCGCCTACCGCGGAATAGGACTCAGCTCCACGCCGTCTTCGTCCCAGCGCACGACGCTGCCCTGGTCGTACCAGTCACCGAGCACGACACGCTTGGCGATGCGATCGTCGACCTCGATGTTATGCATGGCGGGGCGATGGGTGTGGCCGTGGAGCAGGATCTCGACCCCGTACTCGGAAATGATCCGGTTAACCGCGTCGGGATTGACGTCCATGATTTCTTCGCTGAGCGTCTTGTTGCGTTCATTGCTGCGGGTGCGCGCCTTCCTCGCGATTGCGACTCGCTCCTCGAGCGGTTTCGCGAGCATCATCGCCTGCCACTCCGGATTGCGGGTCATCGCGCGCATCTGCTGGTACTCGGTATCGTCCGTGCACAGGGCGTCGCCGTGGCTCAGCAGAACCGACTTGCCATAGAGTTCGAGCGGAAACGGGTCCGGCAGGATCGTTACGCCGGTTTCCGCGCTGAATCGTTCGCCGATCATGAAATCACGGTTACCGTGCATGAAGTAGACGGGCACTCCGCTGTCCGTGAATGCACGGAGCGAGCGCTTGATGGATGAGTAGTATTCGTCGGGGTCGTCGTCGCCGACCCAGTACTCGAAGAAGTCACCCAGTATGTACAGGGCCTCGGCATCCGCAGCCTCTTCATCGAGAAAAGCGAGGAACTGCTTCCCGATCTCGGGGCGGTCGACTTCGAGGTGCAGGTCAGAAATGAAGAGCGTGGCCATCTCAGTCGTACATCACGCGTGACATCTTCTTGATGACGATCGGCACCATTGGCACGTCGGAGCGCAGCTTGCCTTGCGGTCCGGTCTTTACCGACACGATCTCGTCCACGACCTCCATGCCCTCGATAACGTAGCCGAAGACGGCATAGCCCCAACGATTGTTACCGGGATCGAGTCGGACGTTGTCGGCGACATTGATGAAAAACTGTGTGTTGGCGGAGTGGGGGTTGTTGGTGCGCGCCATCGCGATCGTACCGCGAACATTGCTCATGCCATTGCCGGACTCGTTGGGTATGGTCGCGTCGTCTTCCTTGAGATCGAGGCCCGGGGTATAGCCACCTGCCTGCGCCATGAAGCCGGGGATGACGCGGTGGAAGATGAGCCCGTCGTAGAAACCGCTGTCCACCCGCTCGAGAAAGTGACCGACGGTGATTGGTGCGAGCTTGCCCTCGAGCTCGAGCTTGATGTTGCCCATCGTCGTCTCGATCACGATGTGGGGATGTGCCGGCACCTTGTCGGCCGCCAGGGCAGTACCGCTTGCAAGCGCGAGAGCCAGCGCTATCAGAATAATTCTCATGCCGGAAGATCCTCTTGGGGGTTCTCGAAAGGCGCGACCATAGCATTGTTGCCGCGAGACTCGTAGTAGGGGATTGCACGACACAGCGTCGTAACTGCTTGATTGACGGGTTCCCGGCCCGTCCGTATTATCGTGCCCCCGCAAGACCCGGCTCCGGCCGGGTTTTGTGTGGCAGAATGACCGGCATCGGGGCATGGCGCAGTCTGGTAGCGCATCTGCTTTGGGAGCAGAGGGTCGGCGGTTCGAATCCGTCTGCCCCGACCAGTATATTTGTTGATTTTGGAGAGATTTGCGTATTGAAATAAATAGCGCCCGTAGCTCAACTGGATAGAGCATCGGCCTTTGAGTGAGGAGCCTGCACCGGGAAACAGAACCGGTGCAGTGGACCGCACTGTAACGGGGAACCCTTAACAGGTAATGCTGATGGCAATCCCGTGGAAACCTGTGGTTACCCGGGTGGTGGACCGGATAGGGGCAATGAAGATTGTCACATCACACCAAAAACAAGGGTGACCTGGGCGTCTTGAAGGCTCAGCTGGATCTGTTCGAGCAGGGATTCACTATTTGTGTGCCACAGACCGAGCATGCACCGTTCGACCTGATTGCATACAAAAACGGTGAATTCAGACGGGTTCAGGTGAAGTACAGGGCGTTGGCCAGGAGTGGCGCACTGGAAATCAAATTTTCCACTTGTTGGGCAGACAGGCGCGGTACGCATACTGCTCCGATCAACAAGGAAGAAATTGATATTTTCTGCGTTTATTGTCCGGACACCGATCAGTGCTACTACCTGGAACCCGGTAAATATGGCTCGAACGTGTCGCTGAGGGTAAAGACTCCCAAGAATGGGCAGGCAAAACGGATTAACTTTGCCGACGACTTTCGCAGGGTTCCGTAGAGACTATACGTGCGGCGCCTGAGATGGCGAAGAGATAGTCCAGACCACAAACCCGCCTTGCGGGGCCGCGAAAGCGGTAGTTGGTAAGCTAAGCCGAGGGTTGCAGGTTCG
>JABAHR010008861.1_pt1 | contig 13134 bp, 15 predicted proteins | sample 7062101 | NCBI WGS metagenome assembly JABAHR01 (sample SAMN14534553, study PRJNA622989) | marine sediment metagenome | biome: marine biome [ENVO:00000428]; feature: marine pelagic biome [ENVO:01000023]; material: deep marine sediment [ENVO:00002113] | place: India: Gulf of Kutch | collected... | reverse complement strand
CGTCCCGTTGATTCCGTCCCCCGTTTTGGGGACGAAAACCCCGGTGTGATGAAATCGGCCGCGTATGGCCGAGCTCCCCGACATCGACTTCACGCTCGAGTATCCCTACACCCGCACGACCGGACCGATCATCGGTCCGTTCCTGACGGGTCTGCGCGACGGCCGGATCCTGGCGACGCGGGTGAGGGACCGGGTGCTGTGCCCACCGGTCGAGTACGACCCCGACACCGGCGCCACCGTGGGGCCCGCCGCCCTCGAGGAGGTGGGACCGGCCGGCACGGTCGAGGCGTGGACCTGGGTGGCCGACCCCACCAGCAAGCATCCGTTCGACCAGCCCTTCGCCTTCGCCCAGATCCGGCTCGACGGGGCCGACACGACCATGCTCCACGCCGTGCAGGCCGGCTCGATCGACGACATGGCGGCCGGGATGCGGGTGGTGGCCCGCTTCCGGAGCGACCGGCAGGGCACGATCAACGACATCTACTTCGTGCCCGGCGAGGAGCCGCCGGAACCCCCCGAGGTCGACCCCGGTGCCGAACCGGTCGGGATCACCGAACACCTGATCGGCGTCCATATCCGCGAACCGCTGCTGCCCCATCGGGTCCGCTTCATCGCGGGGTTGACGGAGGGCAAGATCATCGGCCAGCGCAGCCCGGCCGACGGCAAGGTCCACGTCCCGAGCCGGGGCTACGACGCCATCAACCGGGTTCCGATGACCGAGGAGCACGACGTGGAGGTGGCCGACGTGGGCACCGTCACCTCCTACACGGAACTGACGCCGACGCCGATCCAGTACCACGGGCAGACCGAGACCGAACCGTGGATCCGCTGCTCGATCCTGCTCGACGGGGCCGATACGACCCTCGGCGGCATCGACATCCGCGACATCCCCCTCGACGAGTTCCGGATCGGGATGCGTCTGAAGATGGTCTGGAAGCCGGAGGGCGAGCGGTTCACCGAGGAGGACAGCCGTGGCTACGGCATCGCCGACTGCTACGAGCGCTGGGAGCCGACCGGGGAGCCGGATGTGGACCCCGACCTGTTGAAGGAGCACAACTTCTGATGCGGGACGAGAACGACATCGCGATCGTCGGCGTGGCCCAGACGAAGGCCCACGCCCGTTTCGACGGTCCCGAGGTGGTGCTGATCATGGAGTGCGTCAACGCGCTCCTCGGTGACGCCGGGATCGAGCGGTCGGACGTGGACTTCACGATCGCCGGGAGCTGCGACTACCTGAGTGGGATGCCGTTCGCGTTCGTGTCGAACGTCGACGGGATGGGGGCATGGCCGCCGGTGTACGAGTCGCACGTCGAGATGGACGGCGCCTGGGCCCTGTTCGAGGCGTGGTTGCGGCTCCAGATGGGCGACATCGACGTGGCGATGGTCGTCGGCTCGGGCAAGTCGTCGCCGTGCAACTCCCGGGAGGTGTTCCACCTCCAGGCCGATCCCTACGTGGTGGCGCCACTGGGGCTCGACCCCGACGCGATGGCGGGCATCCAGGCCCGAGCCCTGATCGACGCGGGCAAGGCGAGCGAGACCGACATCGCCGGTGTGGTGGCCCGCAGCCGGGCCGCCGCGGTCGACAACCCCTACGCGCAGGTCGCCGGCGCCGTCAGCGTGGAGGAGCTGCTCGCGGCCGACTACGACATGGCGCCGTTGCGGGCGCACGACGTCTCCCCGAAGGCCGACGGCGCCGCGGCGCTGCTGATCGCCCGTCGTGACCGGGCGCTCGAGTTGAGTGACCGTCCCGTGTGGATCACCGGGATCGACCACCGGATCGAGTCGCACCACGCCGGGTTGCGTGATCTCACCGACTCCGTGTCGACGCGGCTCGCGGCCGAGGGCACGGCGGTCGCCGACGGATCCGTCGACGTCGCCGAACTGCACGTCACCCACGCCCACGAGGAGCTCATCCTGCGTGATGCGCTCGGACTCGGCGACGGCACCGACGTGAACCCGTCGGGAGGACCGCTGGCCGGTGACCCGGTGATGGCCACCGGCCTCACCCGCATCATCGAGGTGGCGAAGCGGATCGCGGCCGGCGATGCCGAGCGGGGTGTGGGCCATGCCGCCTCCGGCGCGGCCCTCCAACAGAACCTGCTCTGCGTGATGGAAGGGGGTGCCTGACATGGCCCGACCCGCGGCCGTGGTCGGTATCGGCCAGACCAAGTACAAGCGTCGCCGCGACGACCTGTCCCTCGACGGCCTCGTTCGGGAGGCGGCCCTTCGCGCCCTCGAGGACGCGGAGCTGACCTTCGCCGACGTCGACGCCATCGTGTTGGGCAAGGCGCCCGACGCGCTCGAGGGCGTGATCATGCCGGAGCTGTCGCTGGCCGACGCGCTCGGCGCGGTCGGGAAGCCGATCCACCGGGTCCACACCGCGGGCTCGGTCGGCGCGTCGACGGCGATCTCGGCGGCGATCCTGGTGGAGAGCGGCCGCTACGACACCGTGCTCACCGTCACGTACGAGAAGCAGTCGGAGGGCAACGCCACGTGGGCCCTCTCGGGCGGCCGCTCCGGTGGTCAGGGCGCGGGCGGCACGTTCGCCCCCTGGATCCGTGAATACATCCGCCGGTCGAACGCGCCGGAGCACATCGGCTGGATGGTGGCCGTCAAGGACCGGCTCAACGCGCTCAAGAATCCGTACGCCCACCTCCACATCGAGGACATCAGCATCGAGAAGGTGAAGGAGTCCCCGATGATCTGGGACCCGCTCCACTTCCTCGAGTCGTGCCCGTCGTCGGACGGCGCCGCGGCCATGGTGCTCACCAGCGAGGACCTCGTCGACCGCTCGCCGCACCCGCCGGCGTGGGTGCTGGGTCACGCCAAGCGCACCGAGTTCTCCACCTTCCCCGGTCGCGACACGGTGAAGCCGCAGGCGGGCGTCGACTGTGCGGTTGCGCTGTACAAGGAGGTCGGGATCACCGATCCGCGACGCCAGATCGACGCGGCCGAGCTCTACGTGCCGTTCAGCTGGTACGAGCCGATGTGGCTCGAGGGGCACCTGATCGCCGAGGAGGGCGACGGCTGGAAGATGACCGATTCGGGTGCCACCGCCCTCGACGGCGACTTCCCCGTCAACTGCTCCGGTGGGGTGCTCTCGTCGAACCCGATCGGGGCGTCGGGGATGATCCGCTGCCTCGAGGCGGCCAACCAGGTGCGGGGGACGGCGGGTGACTACCAGGTCGACGGTGCCCGGATCGCGCTCGGTCACGCCTACGGCGGCGCCGCGCAGTACTTCGCCATGTGGCTGGTCGGCTCCGACCTCCACCCCGACCTCTGAGCGCCGGCCATGGGATCGTGTGACGGGCGGGTCGTGATCGTGACGGGGGCGGCCCGGGGTCTCGGCCGGGCCCACGCCCTCGCCTTCGCCGCGGACGGGGCCCGGGTCGTGGTCAACGATCTGGGAGTCGAGCGGGACGGCACGCCGGGCGCCAGCGATGCCGCCAACGAGGTCGTCGCCGAGATCGTCGCCGCGGGGGGCGAGGCGGTGGCCAACGGCGCCGACGTCGCCGACTGGGACCAGGCCCGGGCGATGGTTCAGCAGGCCATCGACGCCTTCGGCGGGCTCGACACGCTCGTGTGCAACGCCGGGTTCCTGCGGGACCGGATGCTGGCCGGCATGTCCGAGGAGGAGTGGGACAGCGTGACCCGGGTCCACCTCAAGGGCCACTTCGCCCCGGCCCGCCACGCGGTCGAGTTCTGGAGGGATCGGGCCAAGGCCGGCGAGCAGGTCGCCGCCCGGGTCGTGAACACGTCGTCGGGGGCCGGGCTGGCCGGGTCGATCGGGCAGGGCAACTACGCCGCGGCCAAAGCCGGCATCGCCGAGCTGACCATCCAGCAGGCCGCCGAGTGGGGGCGCTACGGGGTGCTCGCCAACGCCGTCGCCCCCGACGCGCGGACCCGGATGACCGAAGGCGTGTTCTACAGCGCAGAGGTCCCCGAGGGATGGGACGAGAAGGCGCCCGAGAACGTGTCGCCGCTCGTCGTGTGGCTCGGCAGCGGGGCGTGCGACGTCTCGGGCCGGGTGTTCGAGTGCACCGGCGGTCGACTCAACGTGTGCGACGGATGGCAGAAGGGGCCGATCGAGAGCGTGGGATCGCGAACGATGACCGTGGCCGAGGCGGGTGAGCTCGCCCACCGGTCGATCGCCGGCGCGCCCGAACCCCAGGCCGTGCACGGCGCCCAGCCGTAGCCCGGAGCGGGGTCGGGGTGGACTTCGACGACACGGCCGAGGAGGCCGCCTGGCGCGAGGAGTGCCGGGCCTTCCTCGGACGGCACGCCGAGCTGAAGCCCGAGGTGGTCGACTGGGGTGAGAGCTACTGGGCGATGGCCCGCTCCGCTGCGGACGATGCGGCCCACGACCGCGCCGCCCGGGCTTGGCAGCGCACGAAGTTCGACCAGGGCTGGGCCGGGCTGACCTGGCCGGTCGAGTTCGGCGGTCGGGGGCGGTCGAGCCACTTCGCCGCCATCTTCGCCGAGGAGGAGGCCCGCTACGAGGTCCCCTCCGGTCCCTTCGCCCAGTCGATCGGGATGGCCGGGCCGACGATCATCGCCCACGGCACCGATGAGCAGAAGGCCCGCTACCTGACGCCGATGCTCACGGGCGAAGAGACGTGGTGTCAGCTCTACTCCGAGCCCGGCGCGGGGTCGGACCTCGCCGGACTGCGCACGATGGGGGTGCGCGACGGCGACGAGATCGTGGTCAACGGCCAGAAGGTGTGGACGTCGAACGCCCGGGAGGCGGCGCACGGGATGCTCCTGGTCCGGACCGACGTCGACCAGCCCAAGCACCGGGGGATCACCTACCTCCTGCTCGACATGGCCACGCCCGGCATCGAGATCCGGCCGCTGCGGCAGATCAACGGGCGGGCCGAGTTCAACGAGGTCTTCCTCGACGACGTGCGGGTGCCGGTGGCCGACGTGCTCGGCGAGATCGACCGGGGCTGGGGGCCGGTGCTGACGACCCTGGCCAACGAACGCCAGGGCATCGGTATCTCCCGGAGCGCAGGGGTGCGGGACCTGATCGACCTGGCCCGCCGCTTCGGGGTGGCAGCCGATCCGACCGTCCGGCAGGAGCTGATGCGGCTGCTGGCACTGAGCGAGACGATCCGGTTCATGGGCTACCGGGTGCGGACGGCGGCGTCGCGGGGTGAGTCGCCCGGGCCGGAGAGCTCCGTGCTGAAGCTCGCCGTGTCACGACGGCTGACCCTCCAGGCCGATCTGGCGATGCGGATCCTGGGTCCGGCCGGTGGGTTGGCCGACCACGACGCCCCGATGAACGGGTTCTGGCAGAACTTCGCCTTCCTCGGCCAGTGGATGTCGAAGATCGGTGGCGGCACCGACCAGGTCCAGCGCAACATCGTGGGCGAGAACGTCCTCGGACTTCCCCAGGAGCCCCGGCCGGACAAGGGCGTGCCCTTCCGGGACATCCCGGTGTAACCCGACCCCGGCCGTCCGGGTCCGACCTGACAATCGCCTCCCCTCCAGGGGTGTTGGATGTCGCCCGCCGGTGTCAGTCCGGCGGGCGACGTTCGTCACCGGTTCCGTCGAGCCGGGCGAAGGCCCGCCGGACCGCCTCGGCCGCGTCGTCGGGTCCGGCGCCCAGCTGACGGATGTCGAAGACGAAGCGGTCGGCTGCGGTGGCGAGCCGCTCCCGTCGTTCCTGGAGCGGCTCGGAATGGGGAGGCTCGTCCACCACGAAGGTGCCCCGCCGGCCCCGCCCCTCGACCATGCCCTCGGACTCCAGCTCGCGGTAGGCCCGGGCCACGGTGCCGGGGGCGAGGTCGAGTTGGACGGCGAGGTCCCGCACGGTCGGGAGCCGGCTCCCCGGCTCCAGTCGCCCCACTGCGATCATCACCGACAGCTGGCCCCGGAGCTGCTCGAAGCGGGGAATGGCGGTGCCGGTCTCGAGTCGGATGACGAGCCGCCGTTCGATCCCGTGGTGATCGGTGTAGACGACGATCGGGGCCGCCTCGGATTCGTCCCCGGGGTCGACGAGCTCGTCCATCTGCACATTGTATCAATACAATCATCAAATATCTCGGGATTCGAGGCCGGAAATCTTTCCATTCTCTGGACAATGACTGGACATGTGTTTGACACAGACTACGATTGTGTCAACTACTCGTCCCCGGCCGGGGGGACGTCCGAGAGAAGCGGAGCAAACCGATGAAGCTCGTCACCGCCGTCATCAAGCCCTTCAAGCTGGAAGACGTGAAATCGGCCCTCGCCGAGGTGGGGGTCCAGGGCATGACGGTGTCGGAGGTACAGGGTTTCGGCCGCCAGGGCGGACACAGCGAGACCTACCGGGGCACCGAGTACCGGGTCACCTTCACGCCGAAGACCAGGATCGAGGTCCTCGTCGACGACCCCGCGGCCGACGCGGTGGTCGAGGCCATCCTCACCTCCGCCCGCACGGAGAAGATCGGTGACGGCAAGGTCTGGGTGACCCCGGTCGAGACGCTGGCCCGCATCCGCACCGGCGAGCAGGGGGCCGACGCCGTCTGATCCCGGCTCCCTCAACGACCCCGCCCCTCGGGCCGATCGAGGGGATGTGGAGTCGACCGATCCATCGTCGGCGGAAGCCGACTTCTTCACCTGGCTGAGCACCCAGTGGTGGACCCCGTGGGCGATGCTCGCGGTCTGCATGATCGTCGGGCTCTGGATGATCCGCTCGATCCTCCACCATCGGGGGCGCGAACATCAGACCGCCACCGCGGCGCGGGCCGCCGGCATGAAGTACCGGGAACAGGACGGGCACGGTCTGTCGCGGATCGCCTTCGACCACATGGCCCGGGGCGAGGGGCGGGGATGGAGTGCGACCAATGTCGTCACGCTCACCGCCGCGGACGGTGTCGAGGTCCACGCCTTCGACGTCCGTTCGTGGGCCGAGTACTCGGTGACCGAGACCGACGACGGCGGGACCCGGGTCCGGCGCCGCGGTCGGGAGCCCTCGCTCGGCGAGCGGGGGACGGCGCAGCTCGTCCGCCGGCACACCGGTGCGACCTGGTCGGCCGCGATGGCACCACTGCCCGTCAACGCCCCCCGCCTGGTGATCGCCCGCGAGAACCTCGCGTCGAAGCTGTTCTCGGCCGCGACCCGACTCGACCTCGACGTCGAGTCGGAGGCGTTCAACCGCTGGTACCACGTGATCGGCGGTGACCGGGCCTTCGCGCGCGAGATGCTCGACGCGCGGATGATCGATCTCATGACACGGACCGAGGGAAGGATCTCCTTCGAGTTCTTCGGGTCGTGGCTGTTGCTCCACACGGCGCGGGTCGAGCCGGAGCTGATGCCGGGTCTGGCCCGGCTGGCCGACGAGATGCGCCGGGTCGTCCCCCGGATCGTGATCGAGCGGTGGCCGTCGGCGCGCCCCCACGGCCGACTCCTGTCGGGGAGCTAGCGTCGGCGCGATGTACGTCACCATCGACGTCGCGTCCGGCGGGCTGAGCCTCGTCGAGGCCGATGACTTCACCGCGTTCCACGTCGTGGCCGTTCCCCGCGATGCTCCGGAGGCGGACGTGGGGGTGGCCCTCGGCTCCGACGGGGGCCCTGCCGGCGACGACCACGTGTGGGTGACGGTGGAGGCGGTGCAACGCCTGGCCCTGCCGGGCCTCGCGGACGGCGACGCCGTCGTGGTGTGGCGGGGCGGGTTCGAGAAGATGCTCGACTACGCCGCCGCCAAGGGGTGGATGAACGACGACCGCTCGTGCATCCGAGCCCACATCAGCCGGGCTTGACCGCGACCCCGCGGTAGTAGGCGGCGACCACCCTCGGGCCCCGCCCGTAGAACTCGGCGTGGTCCTCGAGCTCGAACCCGGCCGCCGAGAGCACGGTCCAGTGGTCGCGGTCCAGGTGGCAGCCGTCGCCGATCCTGCGCTGGATCGGGTTGAGACGGGTCTGCCAGCGGGCGATCCCCTCCTCGCGTGACAGGCCGTGTTCGAGCACGTGGAACCGGCCCCCGGGCTTGAGCACCCGGTACACCTCCCTCAGTGCGGTGGCGACGTCGGGGATGGTGCACAGGGTGTAGGTCGACAGGGCACAGTCGCACGACCCGTCGTCGAGGGGGAGGTCCTGCCCGTCGAGGCCCACGTACTCGATCTCCACCGGCGAGGCCGCCACCCGCTTCGCGGCGAGCCTGCGCCCGAGGAGCGACGGGTCGACCGCATACACGTGGGTCACCTCCTCCGGGTACTTCTCGATGTTGAGCCCTGACCCGAACCCGATCTCGACGACCCTGCCGTGGAGGCCCTCGGCGGTCCGACCCCGGTACTTCATGATCTCCCCGGCGGCCAGCTGCTTGTTCACGATGCGGGGAAGGATCTGGCGTGAGTAGAGGCCCATGCGGCGAGGCTAGTGTCCGGGCCGAGCGACCAACGGGGGAGCCGTGGGCGAACAGATACTGGATGCGGCGACGTTCTGGGAGCTGCTGGAGCGGAGGGTGGCCCTGTCGCCCGACCGGCCGTTGCTGATCGACGACGGGGGCCGTCGACTCACCTGTGCGCAGTTCAGGGACGAGGTGGAGGCGGTGGCGGCCGGGCTCCACGGGCTGGGGATCGGTGAGGGGACGCCCGTCACCTGGGAGCTGCCGACCCGGATCGAGACGATCGTGTTGAGCTTCGCCCTCTCGCGGCTCGGCGCCGTGCAGAACCCGATCATCCACATCTACCGCCACCGTGAGGTCGGGTTCTGCATCGCCCAGACGGGCGCCCGCTTCGTGTTCACGCCCGGAGTCTGGGGCGACTTCGACTACGCGGCCATGGTGGAGGAGGTCAGCGCCGATCTCGACCCCCGCCCGCGGATCCTGAACGGCTACGCGGACCTGCCCAAGGGCGACCCGGCCACACTGCCGCCCGCACCGTCCGACGGTGGCGCGGTGCGGTGGCTCTACTACACGTCGGGGACCACCTCCGACCCCAAGGGCGTCAAGCACACCGACGAGACCCTCATCGCGGCGGGCACCGGCCTCGCGCTCGCGCTGGAGGCGACCGCCGACGACGTCGGCACCATCGCCTTCCCCTACGCCCACATCGGGGGACCCGACTACATCGTGATGATGCTCGTCAACGGGTTTCCCGCCGTGCTCGTCGAGCGGTTCACCCCGGCCGGGGCGGTCGCCGCCTACGCGGAGCACGGGGCCACGATGATCGGCGGTTCGACCGCCTTCTACCAGATGTTCCTGGCCGAGGATCAGAAGGTGGCGGGACCGGCGATGCCCCGACTCCGGTTGATGGCCGGTGGTGGCGCGCCCAAGCCGCCGGAGATCTTCTTCGACGTCAAGGAGCAGATGGGCGTGCCGATCGTGCACGGCTACGGCATGACCGAGTGTCCGATGATCTGCAACGGCTCGCCGTCCGACAGCGACGACCAACTGGCCCACACGGAGGGGGCGCCGATCCGCGGCTGCGAGGTCGCCGTGGTGAGGTCCGACGGGACGCCGGCCGCCTCAGGGGAGGAGGGGGAGGTCCGGGTCAGTGGCCCCATGCTCTTCAAGGGCTACACCGATCCGTCGCTCGAGGCCGAGGCCTTCGACGACCAGGGTCGGTTCCGGACCGGCGACCTCGGCGTGCAGCGGGAGGACGGCCACGTCACCCTCACCGGGCGGGTCAAGGACATCATCATCCGCAAGGGCGAGAACATCTCGGCCAAGGAGGTCGAGGACGTGCTCTACACGCTGCCCCAGGTGGAGAACGCAGCGGTGATCGGTCTGCCCGATCCGGCGCGGGGCGAGCGGGTGTGCGCGGTGATCGAGACGGCCGCCGGCCAGGCCGACCTGACCTTCGAGGAGATGGTGAAGGCCTGCGAGGACGCCGGCCTCATGCGCCAGAAGACACCGGAGCAGCTCGAGATCCACGACGGTCCGCTGCCCCGCAATGCGACCATGAAGATCCTGAAGTACGAACTCCGGGACCTGTACGCCGACCAACCCTGGGAGCCTGCGTGAGCACGTTCACGATCTACCACAACCAGCATTGAAACTCGTCCCGCAACGCCGTGGCGGTCGCCACGGAGATGGGGGTCGATTTCGAGGAGGTCCGTTACATGAAGGACTTCCCCGACGAGAAGACGCTGCGGGCGCTCATCGCCAAGCTCGAGGACCCGGTGGAGGACCTGGTCCGAAAGGACAGCCAGTTCAAGAAGCTCGGGCTCGATCCGGACGACTACGTGGGTGACGCCGACGCGGTGGTGGAGGTCCTCACGAGGTACCACCGGTTGCTCCAACGCCCGATCGTCGTCGGCCCGAGCAAGGCGATCATCGGCCGTCCCCTCGACGGGGAGAAGGCGAAGGATCGTCTGGCCGCGATCTTCTCCTGAGCTCCGTCACCATCTCCCGCAGGGCCTCGTCGTCGTGGGTGGGGACGGTGAGTGAGAGCCGGTCGGCCACGTCGCCGTACTCGTCGTGGAGCCGGGCGGCGACCTGGGCCGGGGTGCCCCGAGCGGCGATCAGGTCGACGACGTCGTCGTCGACCAGCCGGCCCAGCGTCGACCAGTCGCCCCGCTTGGTGGCCTCGCGGAGCCTGGGCTGCAGGTCACCGAGGCCGTGGTGCTCCAGGGTCAGTCGGTAGGCGGGGGTCGAGGCGTAGAAGCCGACGTTGAACCGGATGGCCCGGGTGGCCGCGTGCAGGTCGTCGTCGGTCCGGCACGGGGCGGCGATGCAGCCGACGTTCAGGCAGAGATCGTCGCGGCTGCGGTTGCCGGCCGCGAGGCCGTCGCCGATCAGCGGGAGGGTGCGTTCCCGCACGAATGCGCCCGTGTTGAACGGGTGGATGATCACGCCGTCGGCGTGTGCCGCCATCGCGGCCGTCATCCGGGGCCCGAGCGCGCCGACCCAGATCGGCGGTGGCGGGTGGCCGATCTTCGGCGGCACGAACACCGGTGTCATCAGGTCGACCCGGTAGAACTCGCCCCGATGGTCGAGGTGGTCACCGTCGCTCCAGTTGGCCCAGATCGCCCGGAGGACCTCGATCAACTCGACCATGCGGTCGACGGGCCGACCCCAGGTGGCGGAGTAGCGGCGCTCGATGTGGGTCCTGATCTGCGTGCCCAGGCCGAGGGCGAACCGACCGCCGCTGGCCCGCTGCAGGTCCCACGCCTGGTAGGCGAGGTGCATCGGGGACCGGGGAAAGGCGATGGCCACGTTGGTGTACAGGTCGACGTCGAGGCCGGCGGTCGCGACGTGGACCAGCGGGAAGAACACGTCGGCGTTGGCCTCGAACGTGAACAATCCGTCGGCGCCGGCCGCGGCGAGCTCCCGCGCTCTCGCCGCAGCGGTGCTCAGGTCACCCGTGAGTGCGACGTCGATCCGCATGGAACGAACCTACTGACGTCGGGGACGGCCCCACTAGCATCCCGGCGTGCGCGAGGAGCGACCGCTCACCGAGAAGCAGGCGGCCCGTCGCCGTCGGCTGATGCGGGCGGCCCTCGACCTGGCCTCGGAGGGTGGCTACGACCGGGTCCAGATGCGGGAGGTGGCCGAGCGGGCCGACGTCGCACTCGGGACCCTCTACCACTACTTCACCTCGAAGGACCACCTTCTCGCGGAGGCGATGAACGAATGGCTCGACGGGCTGGCCGAGTCGGTCGCCCGCCATCCGCCGTCGGGGGAGACGACCCGGGAACGGGTGCTCGACGTGCTGCACCGCTCGACCGAGCGGATGGAGGAGTACCCGGCGCTCACCGCCGCGTTGATCGGGGGATTCGTGGCGGAGGGGGAGCCCGTGGCGGCGTGCCAGGAACGTCTGCACGCGTCGTTCTCCGCGATCATGGGGCACGCCTTCGAGGACGGCTATCCCCCGGATCGACGCGACCACGTCATCCGGACCCTCGAGCACGTCTGGTTCTCGGCGCTGATCGGGTGGAAGAACCGTTGGATCAGCTTCGAGCGGGCCATCAGCGACCTCGAGGACGCGGCCGGCCTCCTGCTCACCGAGGAGTGACGCCGGAGAACCGCTCGACCAGCCGGTGACGGTAGAGCTTGCCGGCCTCGGTGCGGGGCAACGAATCGGTGACGAACACCCGTCGGGGGGCGAGTTGGCCGCCGACCTCGGCCCGGCAGTGGGCGATCACCGAGTCGACGAGATCTCGCGGCGGGTCGGGCTCGAGCGTCACCACCGCAGCCGCGACCACCTCGCCGAGTTCCTCGTCGGGCAACCCGAATGCGGCGCCGTCGAGCAGGTCGGGATGGGTGGCCAGCGCCTCGTCGACCCGGGCCGGGTAGAGGTTCACGCCGCCCGACACGATGCACTCGGCCGTGCGTCCGGTGAGGTAGAGGTACCCCTCCTCGTCGACGTGGCCCCGGTCGCCCACCGAGAACCACTCGCCCGAGGTGTCGAAGGTCGCCGCCGTCTTGTCGGCATCACCGTGGTAGTGCCACGGGGCGGCGGCCCGTGACCACACCGTGCCTTCCTCACCGGGTGCGGCGTCGGCACCGTCGTCGGTCCGTATGCGGAGGTGATCGGGGTCGGTCCGGCCCACGCTGCCCGGGTGGGCCAGCCACTCCTCGGGTCCGATCCAGGTGCCGGGCCCCTCGGTGGACGCGTACATCTCGTGGATGACGGGTCCGAACCACTCGAACATGCGGTGCTTGACCGCGGTCGGGCACGGTCCGGCGCCGTGGAGCACGAAGCGGAGACTCGAGACGTCGAATCGCTCCCGGCCCTCGACCTTCAGGAGACGATGGAACATCGTGGGCACGAAGAAGGCGTGGGAGATTCGGTGGCGGTCGATCAGCGAGAGCGCCTCCTCCGGGTCGAACCGGTGCATGAGGTGGACCGTGACACCGGCGCCCAGAGGCCACTCGGAGCACAGCCGGCTCGGCCCGGAGTGGTAGAGCGGCGCAGGGCACAGCATCGAGTCGCCCCGGTCACCGTCCATGCCGAACATCGCGACCATCGCGGCCCCGATGGCCGCCGACGAGTCGTCGCGGCGCGACTCCGAGAGGCGAACCCCCTTCGGTCGCCCCGTGGTGCCGGACGTGTAGATCATCAGGCTGCCCCGCGGCCGGTGGGGCGCGGGGCCGGTCGCCTTCTGTTCGAGGTCGGCCAGCTCGTCGATGGTCACGCGGATCTCCACCGGGACGACGGTGTCGGAGGCGAAGACGTCCTCGACGACCAGCCCCCGGGCCCCCGCATC
>JABAHR010002529.1_pt3 | contig 13134 bp, 11 predicted proteins | sample 7062101 | NCBI WGS metagenome assembly JABAHR01 (sample SAMN14534553, study PRJNA622989) | marine sediment metagenome | biome: marine biome [ENVO:00000428]; feature: marine pelagic biome [ENVO:01000023]; material: deep marine sediment [ENVO:00002113] | place: India: Gulf of Kutch | collected... | reverse complement strand
GCATCGGTGGTCATGGGCTTCTCGGTGATGACGTCGCAACCGAGTTCCATGGCGCGGATGATGTAATCGCTGTGGGTGCTGTCGACCGTGGTGACGATGACCGTGTCGGGCCGGGTGTCGGCGATCATGCGGTCGAAATCCGCGGCGTCGTAGGCGGGCACCGCGACGCCGCTCTCCTCCTTCACCGTGTCCCGGAACAGCTTCAGCCGCCCGGGATTGATGTCGCAGCAGGCGACGTACTCGGCATGCTCCGCGTAATTGCCGGTGATGGCGCTGCGGTAGAAACGCGAGCGCGAACCCGTGCCCACGTGCGCGAAGCGCTTGCGACCGCCGTTATCACCCTTCCCCGCCGCCGGGCCCGCCCGCAGCGCCTGCGGCAGCATGACGCCGGCGCCCGCCAGGGTGCCCGTGGCAATGAAATCGCGCCGGTAAATCGTTTTCGAGCCTTTCGCTCCTGGGTCACTCATGATCTCTCACCTCTTTTTCCCTTGCGGCTGCCGGCGAAGACAGCAGTCAAAAAAATGGCCGACGCGAAACCACGTCGGCCATTGGGCTAAAACATTCCTACAGCCTCCAGGCCACAGGATCAAACAGTTATAACATTGGTTCCCAACCCGGCTCGTAATCGCGACCCCAGAGTTTCATGGCGTCGCGATCGAACATGTGGCCGGTCCGGTCATCGATATCGAATCCCTTGCCTATCCGGTAGGCGATGTTGGAATAGTGGATCATGGACATGGTGACCGCGCCGTCGTGCATGGGTGCGGTCAACTCGGCCTGGCCACGAACGGCATCGAAGAAATTCACCACGTGGGCGGTGGACATGTCGCCCCCGCCGCCGAGGGCGGTACCGGATTCCTGCGAAGCGGATTCGCTGCCCTTTATCAGGTTGCCCGCGCGGTCGAACAACTTGTAACCGTCACGGTTGATGAACAGGCTGCCATCCGTTGCATAGACGATGGTGCCTCGCCCTGCCCCGTAGGTATTACAGCTGTTCCTGCTCTTGCCATCCCACTGGATGACCTTGTCACCGGCAAACCTGAAATTCACGTCCATCGTGTCGTACATCTCCCAGCCGTCATCGCGGAAATGCCGCTTGTCGGCCAGCACGTCCACCCGCATCGGGTAACCCACCTGCAGCGCCCAGCGCGCCACGTCGAGTTCGTGGGTCGCGTTGTTGCCCGTCTCGGCGGTCCCGTAGGCCCAGCCGTACCAGTGCCAGTTGTAATTCCAGGTCTCCTCGGTGTACTCACGGCGCGGCGCCGGCCCCTGGAACAGATCCCAGTCCAGGCCTTCAGGCACCGGGGCTTTCTTCTGCACCGGGACCTCGCCCCTGCCGTTCGAGTACCAGGTTTTTGCCTTGTAAGGCGTGCCGATCACCCCGTCGTGGATTTCCCTGATGATCGCGATACTGAAGTCCGAAGACCGCTGCTGGGTGCCCATCTGTACCAGGTAGCCGTATTTTTTCTGGGCAGCGACGATCAGTTCATTCTCGTGCATGTTGTGGGTGGCGGGCTTCTCCACGAACACATGCTTGCCACCCTTGAGCGCCATGATTGCACCCGGTGCATGCCAGTGATCCGGGGTGGCGTTCAGGACGACGTCGACCTTCGGATCATCAATGACCTCGCGCTGGTCATTGACCAGCTTCGCATTGTGACTGACCTGTTCGGCGAACATGCCGGCCGCTCTTTCACGCTGGCTTTTCATGACATCGCAGAGGTACAGCAACTCGGCGTTGTTCGCCTTGTCGGCGACCGGTGGAATATATGCCTTGAGCCTGCGGCCCAGGCCAATGACGCCGACGCCCAGGCGGTCGTTGGCACCGAGGATTCGCGCGTAACTGGCCGCGCTGCTGGTCATTGCCGTTACGGCCAGCGACGCGCCCGCAGCCTGTTTGATGAAGCTTCTACGTGTTGACACTGCATTTCTCCTGGTGAGTTCTTTACTCCGGCCGAACCGGGGGTGGGAATCGGTTTACTTTAAGATATACTTGCTACCGGTGGCAACACGAATTCGAGTTTCCACCGGTCTGAAGCCGGATTGGCGCCGTTCCCACGGTTCCTCAAGCGCGCCCCGGCATCGCCCGGACAGCAAACGAATCACTGGAAAAATCATGAATCTCACACGACCGCAAATCAGCAGCCTGGTGGCATTGCGCCTGCTCGTGGGCTGGCACTTTCTCTATGAAGGCGTGAGCAAGCTCTTCAACCCGTACTGGTCGGCCAAGAGTTACCTGTTGACCTCGGAAGGCTGGCTGCAGCCGTTTTTCGTGTGGCTCGCAGACGATCCGACGATCGGCATGGTCAACATCGTGAACATGACGCTGCTGGTCGGGGTCGGCATGGCCCTGATGCTTGGGGTGCTGACCCGCATCGCCGCGGTCGCCGGCATCGCGATCCTGCTCCTGTACTACCTGGCCCACCCGCCCCTGCACGGTATGGCTGCGGGGCCGGGCACCGGTAACTACTGGATCGTGAACTACAACCTCATCGAGGTCGCTGCGCTGTTGCTGGTGTATAACTTTCCCACCAGCCGTTATTTCGGCCTGGAAGTCCTCATCGGCCGGTCCGGCCGGCAGAACTGATACTGACGGATATCGCCATGACTGACAAAGACCAACTCTCCCCCAAGTGGTCCCGCAGGGGACTCCTGAAAGGCCTGGGCAGCGTGCCGCTGCTGGGCGCCGTGTGGTGGTCCGCCTCGGCGGCCAGCAAGCGGTTCTCCGGCAAGCGCGACGAGGCGCTGAACGCCCTGGACATCGACGCCGCGGCCCCGCCGAAGATCGGCGACATGGGCGGCGAACCCCTGCGGGTCGGCATCATCGGCTTCGGCGGCCGCGGCCACCGCCTGTGCATGGCGCTGGGCTTCGCGACGACGGACTGGCTGGACCGGATGGCCCAGGCGGCCGAGCAGGATCCCAACGACACGCGGCTGGCCGACTTCCTGGCCCAGGAAGACCAGAACGTGCGACTGGCGGGCGTCTGCGACGTGTTCGACGTCCATGCCGAGGAGGCGCTGGAATCGTTCAACACCGACACCAACAGTATCCGCCGCTACCGGACCTACGAGGACATGATCGCGGACCCGGGTATCGACGCGGTGGTGATCGCGACCCCGGACCACTGGCATGCGCCCATGGCCATCGCGGCGCTGGAGGCCGACAAGCACGTCTACTGCGAGAAACCGATGACGCACAACATCGCGGAAACCTACGCGATGCGGGAGGCGGCCCGAAACTCGAAGGGCGTGCTGATGGTGGGGCACCACCAGCGGCAGACCCAGAGCTTCCTGACCGCCCAGGACGTGATCNNACCGGGGCCTGGCAATACGCGATCCACGAAAAAGCCAGCCCGCAGACCATCGACTGGGCGCAGTTCATCGGCAACGCCCCGATGGTGCCCTTCAACACCGAGCATTTCTTCCGCTGGCGCAAGTGGTGGGCCTACGGCTCCGGGCTGACCGGCGACCTGCTGTCGCACGACTACGACCGCATCAACTGCGTCCTCGACATGGGGATTCCCGATTCCGTGATGTCATCCGGCGGCATCTACACGCACCGCGACGGGCGGAACGTGCCCGACGTCATGCAGGTGACCATGGATTACGACAACTGGCGGAGTTCCCCCGCCCGGGACGGTGGCAAGCGGGCCGGCATGACCATCCTCTACAGCGCCACGCTCGGCAACGAGCACACGCGCCCCACGCTGCTCATGGGCCACGACGGGACCATGGAACTGGACAACCGGCTGCGCATCTTCACCGACCCCGGCTCGACCCGGTACGCCGAACTGATCGAGGCCGGAACATTCGAGCCCGGCCGACCGGTGTTCGAGTACGATCCGGCCATGGAAGGGTTGGACGCGACCACCTCAGCCACCACCGCCTATTTCGCCAACAAGGGCCTGCTGTGGACCTACCGCGACGGCAAGCGGGTGGATCCCACCTACCTGCACCTGCGCGAATGGCTGAGCTGCGCCCGCAACGGCGGCAAGCCCAGCTGCGGCATCGACGAGGGCTTCGAGGAGGCCATCGTGGCGCACATGGGCGGATTGTCCTACAAGCTGGGCCGGCGCATCGACTGGGACCACGAGAAGGAAGAGATCGTGCCGGTGCCCGGCTACGACCTGGACGAGGTGTTGCTGGCAAACGTGGAGCGCGTTGCCTGAGATAAGGGGACTCGGGACTCGGGACTCGGGACTAGGGACTAGGGACTAGGGACTGCAGAAGCATACCCACTGGTTCGTGTGGGAGCGACCGATGGTCGCGAACAGCTAGTGTGCTGAGCCCCGGTTCCTAGTTGCTGGATTCGTTGAGGCTGCGGTCCGGTCCGCTGATGTCGTCCAGGATCCGCGTGAGGTGCTCCACCACGTCGGGCCGCTCCAGGTAGAGGTTGGTCGTCTCGGACGGATCGTCCGCGAGGTTGTAGAGCTGGCCCTTCGGGCCGCCCGGCTCCGGCTCGACCACGGCCGGCCTGGTGAAGCCGCCGGAGCCCAGTCCCTCGACCAGCTTCCAGTCCCCCTCGCGGATGGCGAAGACGCCGCGCGAGGAGTGGTGGACCACGGCGTGCGGCGGCTGGGAACCACCCAGCAGGGTGGGCAGGATACTGATGCTGTCTTCGCCATCGCCCGAGGTCGAGCTTGTGTCCGGTTCCATGCCCGTCGCCTCCGAGAAGGTCGCGTACAGGTCCGTCAACCCGGTGAGGAATCCGTTTTCGGCGCCGGAAGCGACCTTCCCCGGCCAGGCAACGATCAGCGGCACCCGGTGCCCGCCCTCGAAGATGTCGGCCTTCATGCCTCTGTAGTGCATGTTGGAGGCGTGGCCCCACTTTTCCGTGTCGGCCGGCTCCCAGCGCGAGCCGTTGTCGGACGCGAACACCACGATGGTGCGATCGGCGACCCCGGTTTCCTCCAGGGCGTCCATGATCCGGCCGACGGTGTCATCGACCTGGACCACGAAATCGCCGTAGTAGCCGACCTCGCTGGCGCCCAGGAACTCGGGAGTCGGCATCCAGGGCGTGTGCGGGGCCGACAGCGGCACGTACAGGAAAAATGGCCTCGTGTTATCCGCCGCATTTTGCTCCCTGGCCCGCTCCCGGATCCAGGCCACCGAGTGCGCCGCGGTCTCCGGCAGTACGTCCACGTGCCGGAAATCGCGGGCAATGGGCCCGGCGTGCCAGTAGCCCTCGCCGCCCAGCTTGCGCCGCTCGCTGTATTCAACCTCGTCGCCCTCGAAGGGCGTAACCAGCCCGGTGTTTTCCACGAACACGTAAGGCGCCATGTCCAGCGAGGCGGGTATGCCGAAGAAATAGTCGAAGCCCAGGTCGTTGGGGCCGGGGCTGAGCGGTTTGGAGTAGTCCGTCACCTCCCGGTCGCCAAGGCCCAGGTGCCACTTGCCGATGACCGCGGTTGCGTATCCCCGCTCGCGCAGCATCGAGGCCATCGTGGACCGGGCCGGATCGATCAGCAGCGGCGAATAACCTTTCAATACGCCGTTCTTCAGGCTGGTGCGCCAGGAATAACGCCCGGTCAGGAGGCCGTAGCGGGTCGGCGTGCACACGCCCGAGGGCGAGTGGGCATCGGTGAAACGCATGCCCGAGGCCGCCAGGCTGTCCAGGCGGGGCGTCGGGATCTTCGACTCCGCGTTGTAGGCACCGACGTCCCCGACGCCCATGTCGTCGGCCAGGATGAGCACGATGTTGGGCAGCGGTTCGGGCTCAGGTGACGTTGCAGCCTCTTCCATTTCCGAACACGAGTAAATGCCCAGCAGCATGGCCGCCAGGGATATCCGGGTGATGATCATGGCGCGCCTCGTTTTCGGCCTCGATTGACTGATGACCAGGCTCAAAAGACCTGGACCCTGCCGCTGTCCATCGCGTCCAGGGCAAGCTGGACCAGTCTCGCGGACTGCAGGCCTTTCGACGTGCTGGCGGCCGGCTCGCTATTGCCCAGCACGGACTCGCGGAATGCGATCACGGCATTGCGATAGGGATCTAATGCCGGCACGTCGAGCTTCCGGCCCGCGACCCCGGACAGGACCTGGCTCGCGCCGGTCACCGCGTCCGCGTCCTCGTCCTCCCACGCATCGTCGGCAATGGCCTCCGTCGTCATCCATGCCTCGTCGAGGGACGCCACGATCGTGCCCTCGGTGCCGAGGAAGGTCATCCGGAAGCCGCCGTAGGCGTTGGTGGTGAGGCAGGTGTAGGTCACGTCCACGCCGTTCTCATGGCCGACCAGCAGGTTGATGTTGTCGTACGTGGTGCGGCCGTCCTTCCAGTAGTCGATGCCGCCGGTACCCATGACCCGGTGCGGCGGGCTCTTCAGTATCCACTGCATGATGTCCATCTGGTGCGAGCTGAGCTCCGCGGTCAGGCCGCTCGAGTATTCGCGGTACATGCGCCAGTTCACGGCCCGCTCGTATTCCGGGGACGGCACGCGACGGCGCCAGTTGCCATTGCGGTTGAACTGGCACTCGACCCGGCTGATCGATCCGATCGTGCCCGCCTCGATGATCCCTGCAATCTTCCGCAGCAGGTCCGAGTAGCGGTGCTGGTAGCCGACCTGGACGATCCGGTTTGTTTCCGCGAGCACCGGGCGAACCTGCTCGATCTGGTCAAAACCCTTCACCAGCACCTTTTCGCAATAGACATGCTTGCCTGCGTCCAGGGCGTCCAGCAGGGGTTGTGCATGGAAATAGAGCGGAGTGGCGATGAAGACGGCGTCGATCTCCGGATCATCGAGTATCCGCCGGTAGTCCTCGACCGCCTTCGGGCCCGGCCCGACGATCTCTTTCGCCTCGTCCAGGCGGAACGGCAGGATGTCACAGACGGCGCCGACCTCGTAGCCCGGCAATCCGTGGGCCAGGCTCAGCAGTTTCTGTCCCTGCCGGCCGGTCCCGATATGCCCGGTCCGCAATGTTTCGCCCTTGCCCGCTGCCGCGGAAATGATTCCGGGCACGGCCGCCACGCCGGCCGCTACCGCCGTGGCGCTGATGAATTGACGTCGTCTCATGGGTGCTTTCACGACCTTTCGCCGTGACCTCCTGCTTGGGGAAGCGAATCGATCCGGCCTATCCCCTGCGGCGCCCCGCGTATTTCGGTCGGGTCGAGCGGTCCGCCTCGCCACAGTGATTTGCTCCCGGCAGCCGGCGGCACGCATAATGTTGCCATTGAGGATTGCCACCGCTGGCAATGCCCAACAGGATAATATAACCGGGCCGGGCAAATTGCCATGAAAAGGCCGCCTGGAATTGACCGGTCGCCGGTCGGACCCCGCCGGCCCCGAACTGGAGGTTCCCATGCCTGATACATCCCGCGACTCGGCCGCACACCTCGAACAGGTACAGGGCCAGGGCGCCTGGAAAAAGCTCGGCGCCTACACCCGCCTGTCAGGGCCCGGCTGGCTGCAGAGCGCGATCACGCTGGGCGGCGGATCGCTGGCCAGCGCGCTGTTCCTGGGCGTGGTCGGCGGTTTCGCGGTCCTCTGGGTGCAGGCCGGGGCCATCATCCTCGGTGTGATCATGCTGGCCGCTATCGGCTACGTGACCCTGTCCACCGGCGAGAGCCCGTTCCAGAGCATGCGGACCCGGATCAACCCGGTGCTGGCCTGGGGCTGGATCCTGGCCGCCCTGGCCGCGAACATGGTGTTCGTCCTGCCGCAGTACTCGCTGGCCTTCGGAGCGCTCACCGAGAATATCTTCCCGTCCCTCGGCGCCCATGCGGACTCCTTCGGCTTCAGGATGGGCATTTCCCTGGCCATCCTGGCGGTGGTGGCCTTTGTGACCTTCCTCTACGGCAGCGGCGGCGTCGGCATCCGCATCTACGAGACCATCGTCAAGGCGGTGGTGGGCATGATCGTGGTGACCTTCATCCTCGTCGTGGGCAAGCTGGTCCTGACCGGGCCGGGGCTGCCGCTGGGCCGCATCTTCGCCGGCTTCGTCCCCGACCCCGGCATGATCTTCGCCCCGGTGCTGGCCTACCAGGAGGTGCTGGGGACCATCGACAACGAGGCCGCGCGGGCATTCTGGTCCGGCGAGGTGCTGGCCAAGCAACGCACCGTGCTGGTGGCCGCGGCCTCCGCGGCGGTCGGCATCAACATGACCTTCATGCTGCCGTACTCCATGCGCGCCAGGGGCTGGGGCAGGAACCACCGTGGCCTGGCGACCTTCGACCTGGCCACGGGCATGGTGATCCCCTTCATCCTCGCCACCTCGTGCATCGTCATCGCGTCCGGTTACCTGTTCCACGGCAAGCCCTACGAGGGCGTGCTGGAGGAGACCGGCGGGCAGCTGTCGATCACGGCGGACCCGGCTTTCACGGCGCAGGCCGGCGAGGTCCGGGCGATGCTGGCCAAGCGGTCCTCGACCGCCGCGGGCGACGCCGTCATCGAGCGCGGCGAACTGCAACTCGCGGCCATGCTGCTGAACCGCAGCAACCGCCAGTTCGCCCGATCGCTGGAGGCCCTGGTCGGGCCCAAGGTGGCCCACCTGATCTTCGGCATCGGCGTGCTGGGCATGGCGCTGTCGACCATCTCCGTGTGCATGGTCATTTCCGGCTTCGTGGTCTGCGAGATCCTCAAGAGGCCGATCGGGGGTATTCATTTCAAACTGGGCACCCTGCTGGCGGCGACCGGCGTGCTCTGGCCGATCCTCTGGACGGGATCGTCCAAGGCATACCTGGCCGTGCCGGCCTTCGTGTTCGGCTACACCCTGGTGCCGGTGGCCTTCCTGGCGTTCTTCCTGATGATGAACTCAAGGAAGCTGCTCGGAAACGACCTGCCGGCCGGGCGCCGGCGGATCACCTGGAACGTGCTGATGGGCATCACGCTGGCCGTCACCGGCACCGCGTCCATCGCCACGGCCTGGGGCAAGCTGCTACCGGTTGGCGGCGTGCTGCTGCCCATCGGCAAGATCTTCATCATCGGCTACGGCCTGGCGATCGTCGCCGGCCATTACTGGTTGAAGACCAGATCGATAAAGCCGGATTGATCAAACCTATAAACGGCAGGGACCACAAAATGCCGAAAAACACGTTCCGAAAACCTGGTCGCCTGGCTTTGGCCTGAAGCCTGAGCGTTGTCCTGTTCACCTGTTTCCAGGCGAATGCCCTGTCGGCGACGGAAACAGACGACAAGGTGGACTATTTTGCCGACAACGGCTACAGCAACACGGTCAGCACGATGCAGCACCCAGCGGGTGAGCACTACGAGGGCGTGACCTATGTCGCCTACCAGGGCCCGCTCGAAGATCCGTACGTGGCCGCCTATGACCATGCGGCGGACCAGTGGACGGGGCCCTTCAAGGCGGGGGAGAGCATTCTCGGCAAGACGCCCGGCGCCGGGATCGACAATCACGGTAAACCGGCTCTGGTCGTTGACGCCCAGGGTTACATTCACCTCGTTTTCGGCGGCCACGGCGGGCTGCCAAGCCATGGCACGAACACGCTCGGCAATATGCACAAGGGCCGGCAGATTCACGTGGTATCGAGCCGGCCGGAAGACATATCCAGCTGGGAAGTGCTCGACAACATTTCACCGTTCGGCACCTACAACCAGTTCGTGAAGATGGATAACGGCGATATCTACCTGTTCTATCGTCACGGCGCCCATCGCAGCAACTGGGTCTACCAGAGATCCACCGACAACGGACGCACGTTCGCGCCGCCGGTATCGGTGCTCGAGACCCGGCGCCATGCCGGTAAGCCGGACCACGACGACTCGTGGTACGCCTGGTTCACGAAAGGCGCGGGCGGCCTGATCCTCGGCACCTACAATTATCACTACTGCCGGCTGTCCGACCACAACAGCGAGCGCCGCAACGGTTACTACATGGTGATGGACACGGCGGACCATGCCTGGCACAACGCGGCCGGCGAACCGCTCGTCGTGCCGGTGACCAAGGCTCACGCGGATGAAATGACACGGGTCGTCGACACCGGGGAGCAGTGGAGCCTGCGCGGGACCACCAGGCTGGACCCCGCCGGCAATCCTCACGTGACCTTCAAGATCGGCGCGCCCCGCCCGCTCAAAAAAGGCAGCCCCAAGCGAATTGCCTATTTCCGCTGGACGGGCCAGAAATGGGCTGGCGGAATCCCAGGCACGCCGATGCCGGAAGACGCGGACAGCGACATGCTGATCGCATCACCGATGGAAGTGGGCTTGTTGCTCGGCGGCAACGAGGTGGCCTGGTGGCACAGCGCCGACGGCGGTGAGCACTTCACGAAAGGCGAAATCCTGATCAGGCGCGAGAACACCCGGTTTGCGATCACGTCGATGATCCGGAACGCCCATCCCGATGCACGCGTGATCGCCGCCGGCAATGACCGGGCGGCGAAAAGCCTGTACAGAAAGATGTACCTCCTCGGCGATCGCGGCCCGATCAAACGGCCGAGAACCGACGCAAGGCAGATCGGTGATCAATCGGTCGCAGAGTAGTTCAGCCCCGGCGCCCGTGCTCGTCCAGGTGGTCCATCAGGTCCTCGTAGTCCTTCTCGGACGCGCAGTCGAAGTCGCCCGTGGTGTCGTCCTCGACCCGGACCTGGCCCGGCGGGCAGCCGGTTTCGAGGTGCTGCCCGGTCGTGGCGGTACAGCCGGTGACGACCAGCAGCGCGATGATCGGGAAGATGATTGATATCAGCGGTTTCATGACGAATCCGTCAGGGAGTGAAGATGGAAAATAGTAGAATACCTGAAAACCCGGCGAAAGCACCCACCGGAGCCTGAAGAGCCATGTCCGAACCAGCCGTCGTACTCGTCACCGGCGCCAGCCGCGGGCTGGGCCGCGGCATCGCCGTCGAACTGGCCCGCAGCGGCCACTCGGTCGCCATCAATTACGCGGGCAACGCCGCGGCGGCGAAAAAGGCTGTGGAACTGTGCCGGGAAGCCGCTCCTGATGCTGCCCAGCGATTCATCCCGGTGCAGGGAGACGTCTCATCGGCGGACTCGCGCGCCGCGATGCTGGAGAAGATCAATGCCGAACTGGGGCAGATCGACGCGGTGGTCAACAACGCGGGCGTCGCCCCGAAGATCCGGGCGGATATCACCGAGGCCGGCGAGGAATCCTTCGACCGGCTGATCCGCATCAACCTCAAGGGCCCCTACTTCCTGACCCAGGCGGTGGTGAACGGCTGGCTGAACGGGGGGCCGTCGCGCATCGAGAGCGGCTTCAAGCTGGTGTTCGTCACCTCGGTCTCGGCCAACACGGCCTCCGTGATGCGCGGCGATTACTGCATTTCCAAGGCCGGCCTGGCCATGGCCGTCCAGCTCTGGGCCACCCGCCTGGCCGAGCACGGCATCCAGGTGTACGAGGTGCGCCCGGGGATCATGAAGACCGACATGACCCAGCCCGTGGCCGAGCAGTACGACGGCCCGATCGCGGACGGCCTGGTGCCGCAGCGGCGCTGGGGCACCGCGCAGGACGTGGGCCTGGGCGTGGCGGCGCTGGTGGACGGCAAGTTCCCCTACTCGACCGGGACCGTCATCGACATGGACGGCGGCATGCAGGTCCGCTACTTCTGACGGTGGCCGCCGAACTGGCACAGGAAATCCTCGACGCGCTCACGCGCGTGAAAATGCCTTCCGGCGTTCGGACGCACGAGCCCGCCGAGTCGGTTGAAATCGGCGGCCTGGACATCCCGGTATACCGGACAGAGGCCCTGGTGCTGGGCAGCGGCGCCGCCGGCCTGCGGGCCGCGGTGGAACTCAGCCGCGCCGGTGTCGAGGTGGCCGTGTGCAGCACCGGCCTGTTCGCCGGCACTTCCGCCTGCTCGGGCTCGGACAAGCAGACCATTCACACCGCCGGTACAAGCAACCGCGGCGATGATTTCGTCAAGCTCGCCGCCGACATCGGCTCCGGCGGCGCCATGGACGCCGACACCGCCTACGTCGAGGCGGTCGGCTCGATCCCGGCCTTCGCGGGACTGCAGTACCTGGGCCTGCCCCTGCCGCAGGACCGCTTCGGCGCGGTGCTGCGCTACCAGACCGACCACGACGAGGTGGGCCGCGCCACCAGCTGCGGGCCGCGCACCTCGCGGCTGATGGTCAAGGTACTGTGCGAGGAGGCCATCCGGCTCGATATCCCTTTCCTGACCCGCACCACCGGCGTGCGCATACTGCAGGAGGGCGGCCGCGTGCGGGGCCTGCTTGCCATTGGCCGCGATCGCGACGACAACGCATACGGGATGAAGATCATCCTGTGCAACCGCCTGGTGCTGGCCACCGGCGGGCCCGGCGAGTTGTACCGCGACAGCGTCTACCCGAAGAACTGCTTCGGCTCGCTGGGCATGGCCATCGAGGCCGGCATCCGGGTCTGCAACCTGACCGAGAGCCAGTTCGGCATCGGCACCCGGCGCACCGAGTTCCCATGGAACCTCTCGGGGACCTACGTGCAGGTCATCCCCTACATCCATTCCGTGGATGCGGAGGGCCGCGAACACAATTTCCTGGCCGATTACTACCGGACCACGCGCGAACTGGCTTCCAACGTCTTCCGCAAGGGCTACCAGTGGCCCTTCCACGCCACGCGCATGGCGGATTACGGCTCCAGCCTGGTGGACCTGGCGATCTTCATCGAGAGCCGCAAGGGCCGCACCGTCCTGATGGACTTCCAGCGCAATCCCGGGCCGGTCCCCGGCGACCGGCCGTTCAGCCTGGACGAACTCGACGCGGACGTGCGCGCCTACCTGGAGAACAACGACGCCCTGCAGGAGTTGCCGATCGAGCGCCTGAGGCACATGAACCCGCTGGCCATCGAGCTGTACCGGATGCACAAGCACGACCTCGAGGCCGGGCCCCTGCCCTTCAACGTCAGCAACCAGCACATGAACGGCGGCATCGACGTGGACACGTGGGGCCGGAGCAGCCTGGCAGGCTGTTACGCGATCGGTGAGGTCGCCGGGACCCATGGCGTGACCCGCCCGGGCGGGGCGGCGCTCAACGCAGGGCAGGTCTTCGCCATGCGCTGCGCGCAGCACGTCGCCGCGCAGAAAGAGCAGTTCGGGACCGTCGATCTCGCCGGCCAGGAAGACGCGATCGCGGCGGCCGTCGAAGAGATTTCACGAAACCTCTCCAATGGTGAGGGTGTTGCCATGGCCGACATCGAGGCCGGGGTGCAGGCGCGCATGAGCGACCACGCGGGCTT
>JABAHR010014593.1_pt2 | contig 13148 bp, 17 predicted proteins | sample 7062101 | NCBI WGS metagenome assembly JABAHR01 (sample SAMN14534553, study PRJNA622989) | marine sediment metagenome | biome: marine biome [ENVO:00000428]; feature: marine pelagic biome [ENVO:01000023]; material: deep marine sediment [ENVO:00002113] | place: India: Gulf of Kutch | collected... | reverse complement strand
GAAGAGTACAATGAGTTCTACAAATTTCAGGCAAACGCTTTTGATGAGCCTACATACCGTATGCACTTTAGCTCAGATGCTCCAATTGAGATTAACTCACTTATTTTTGCTCCATCAATAAACCCTGAGCAGATGGGTTTTGGAAAGGTGGATCCAGGTGTAAGTCTGTACTGCAAGAAAATTCTAATTGACTCAAAACCAAAAGGCCTGCTTCCTGACTGGATGCGCTTTTTAAAAGGAGTTATTGATAGTGCTGATCTTCCTCTGAATATATCTCGTGAAACCATGCAGGATAGTGCGCTCACAAATAGAATAGGCCAAGTGATTGTAGGGCGTTTTATAAAAATGCTTGAGGATGAGTCCAAAAAAGATGCTGATAAATATAATGAGTTTTATAAGAACTTTGCAATATTTATAAAAGAGGGTGTTGCTGCTGACTTTAAGAACCGTGATCAGCTTGCCAAGCTACTTCGCTATGAATCCTCAGGTACTGAAAAAGGAGAATATACAACCCTTCAGGATTATCTGGATCGAATGAAAGAGGGGCAAAAAGAGATCTATTATCTATATGCACCAAACCGGGAAACTATAGATGGCGGACCTCATCTCGAGGCATTTAAAGCCCACGGCATAGAAGTTCTCTATCTTTATGAGCCAGTAGATGAATTTGTAATGACAAGTATTGGTAAGTTTGCAGATAAGGATTTAGTCTCAGCAGACAACTCCGACATTGAACTCGATGCGGTTAAAGCTGGCAAGAAAAAAGATATGTTGTCTGATAAAGATGGAACTTCTCTTTGTGAATGGATAAAAGAGGCTTTGGGTGATAGTATCAATGAAGTGAGTGTAAGTAAGCGTCTTGTCGATAGCCCGGCAATTGCGCTTAATGCTGATAAGGTGATGACACCATCAATGAGACGTATGATGAATGCTATGAAGCAGGAGGTCGATATTAATAATTCTGTAAACCTAGAAATTAACCTTGGACATGAGTTGATAAAGAACTTATCGTCTCTAAAAGACAAAGATGCAGACACTGCAAAACTTGTAGCTGAACAAGTTTTGGATAATGCACTTATTTCTGCTGGATACTTGGAAGATCCGAGAGATATGGTGAGCCGTGTATATAAAATTTTAGAGAAGGTCTCGGCTTAGTACTAACAGTTTGGAGGGAGTAATGATTACAAAGAAGTATGAAGTGCACAATATCTTGGATTCTCCTTATGCTAAAGAGATGCGTGAGATTATTAGTGGCAGTGAATATGAAAATGCTGCTGTTGCAATTGCCGTAGATTTAGAGCAGATGGATGCACATTATCACAATACCTTTGATGAGATCTTCTTTGTATTAGACGGGGATATGAAGTTTGAGTTTTATGACCCCGAAGATGAGAAAGTATGGACTGAGGAGCTCTCTCTTAATGAAACTATTATTGTTAAAACAGGTATACACCATAAGATTCTAAGAGCATCTGAGCATAATAGACTCTTTGTTGTATCTATTCCTCCTTATCACCCTGATGACGAGAACCCATCAGATAAAATATAGTTTTTTTCTATGGATCCATAGGTATATACAAAATTGAACAGAATTTCTATAAGTGATATAATCAAATAAATTATGATTTTGGAGTTATGATTATGACGAGCAGGTTCTCGATAATTTCTAGTATAATATTGTTCGTATTAATTTTTTCGTTTGCTAGTACTTATTCTGTCCAAAGTCAGACAATTTTTGGCTCTAAACCTGATACGGAAATCTTAGTAGGTATAGATCCTGCCGACGGAGCAGGAGCAATTATAGGAAGCACTGGCTTTGAATCTATACGTGCTCTAGCATGTGATACCAATACAAATACTCTCTATGGAATAGATGCAATATCTCAACAGCTTCTAATATTAAATCAGGCTTCGGGCCAAGCATCAGTAGTTGGACCGGTAGGTTTTGTAAATGTTGCAAGTCTTGCTTTTGATCCAAACACAAATACCTTGTACGGTGTAGATAGCGTAACTGATAACTTATTGACCATAGATACCGAAACAGGTCAGGGAAGCTCTCTTGGGTTTACAGTTTTTCAAAACATTTTAGGGCTTGCTTTTGATAGTAATACCAATACCCTCTACGGTGTTAATCCCGACCTTGATCAGAATTATCTAGTTACTATTAATACAAATAATGGGGCTGCGAGCATAGTAGGTGATATCGTAGGGTTCGAAATATTAATATCACTTGCCTATGATGAAGCAACAAATACTCTCTATTCAGCAGACGATGTGACCGGAGAGTTTCTAAGAGTGAATCCTAATACTGCAGTTGGTACAGTGATTGGTAATATTGGCTTAGATAATATAAGCGGATTGGGGGCATGTAATATCTCAGAAGCCCAGGTACCTACTTTATCTGAGTGGGGTTTTATTGCTTTGGCTGTGCTTATAGGTTTTGTTGGCTTAATAGTGGTAAGAAGAAAGAAAGTGATTGCGTAATATTTGGTCATAACAAACTTTAGGAATTAAGGAGCTTAGGGACTCATGCCCCTTCAGCTCCTTTTTTTTCAAGTTTAGCTAGGAAAATCTACATGCAGATTTAGGTAAATTACTATGAGCAGGTATTCTTAGTAAATCTTTTTGAAGAAACTATTATGAAAAATATGAAATTTAAAGGCACCGATAACTATATTTCTACAAGGGATCTTAACTTAGCAGTTAATGCCTCGATTACACTTGAGAGACCACTAATAATCAAAGGTGAGCCAGGAACAGGGAAGACTATGCTTGCTTTTGAGGTAGCTGAGGCCCTTAAGAAAGATTTGATCACATGGCATGTGAAATCTTCCACGACCGCACAACAGGGTCTTTACGAATATGATGCTGTTTCAAGATTACGTGACTCTCAGCTAGGTGATGAGAGAGTAAGTGACATCTCCAACTACATAGAAAAAGGTAAGCTTTGGGAAGCCTTTGAGTCCAAAAAACAAGTTGTGCTTCTAATTGATGAAATAGACAAAGCCGACATTGAGTTTCCTAATGATTTACTTCTTGAACTAGATAAAATGGAATTCTATTGCTATGAACTACAAGAAACTATTAAAGCAAAACACCGTCCTATAATTATTATTACCTCGAATAATGAGAAGGAACTACCTGATGCTTTTCTAAGACGATGCTTCTTTCACTACATAAGCTTCCCAGAGCGTGAGACACTCAGAGACATTGTTAAGGTTCATTACCCAAAGCTCAACTCCAAACTCATTAACAATGCAATGAACATTTTCTATGATCTAAGGGAAGTAGACGGGCTTAAGAAGAAACCTTCTACTAGTGAGCTGATAGACTGGATAAAATTATTAATTGTTGGAAAAGTAACAGAGTCAGAGCTAGCCGATCTAGATATAACTGAAAAACTTCCTCCTTATGCTGGTGCATTACTAAAAAACGAACAAGACCACAATTTACTTAATCGTATTAGAATGAGATTTAGACGGTAACTCAAACATTAATGGGTGCGCTATGTTCCTAGATTTTTTTTTACTACTAAAAAATGATGGTATTCCAGTCACAATCCGTGAGTATCTAACATTTCTTGAAGCGCTGGACAAAGACGTTGCGCAGTACAGCGTTGAGGACTTCTATTATCTAAGCCGCACTGCTCTGATTAAGCGTGAGCATCATTTGGACAGGTTCGATGTGTTGTTTGGCTATTTCTTCGAAGGTATTGAGAGTATCGAGATGGAAGAATTTATGAAAATCCCAGAGGAATGGCTGAAGAAGAGCTTCAATACTGAATTTACTGAAGAAGACAAGGCCATGATTAAATCTATTGGTGGTATTGATAAGCTTCTTGAACGACTTAAAGAACTTATGAAAACTCAGAAGAAAAAACATGAGGGAGGAAACAAATGGATTGGTACTGGAGGGAGATCTCCTTATGGTTCAGGAGGTTACAATCCCGAAGGTGTCAGAATTGGACATGAAGGGGTAGGAAACAGAAGAGCCGTAAAAGTATGGGACAAGAGAGAATACAAAGACCTAGACGATGGGGTTGAGCTTGAAACAAGAAATATGAAAATGGCACTCAGACGACTTCGCATACTAACTCGTGAAGGAACAAAAGAGGAGCTTGATCTAGACAAAACCATTGATAGAACCTCCCGTAATGCAGGGCTTCTAGAGCTTGAGATGGTTGCTGCTAAGAAAAACAATATAAAAGTGCTTCTACTTCTAGATATCGGTGGCTCGATGGACGATCACATAGAGCTCTGCTCAAGGTTGTTCTCTGCAGCCAAATATGAGTTTAAACACTTAGAGCATTACTATTTCCACAACTGTCTTTATGAATCTCTATGGCGAAACAATAAGAGAAGAGTAAAGGAAGCAACTCCTACATTTGAAGTGCTTCATAAATACAACAGCGACTACAAGCTTATAATAGTCGGTGATGCATCTATGTCTCCTTATGAGATTCTATATCCAAACGGAAGCATAGAGCACAGCAACGATGAAGCAGGCATGGTTTGGCTTGAGCGACTTAAAGAACAATTCCCTGATATGGTTTGGCTTAATCCTGTACATCCTGATGAATGGAGATACACGGAATCAATCGGCATCATCAGAGAGTTTACAGAGAACCGTATGTTTCCTTTAACTATGGGTGGACTTGAGCAAGCAATCAAAGCGCTTAAAGATAAGAAAGTGAAATTTGAGAGACACTGATTAACAATGATAAAAGTGGTAGACCACATAAATATAGTTGTCTCGGATCTTGAGCGTTCGGTTAAATTCTACACCGAGGTTCTTGGGTTTGAGAAGATTAATGTCGTACATTTAGAAGGCGACTGGATAGACGATATAGTTGGGCTTAAGGGTGTGAATGCAGATGTAGCATTTATAGTAGCCCCTGAGGGCGAGCCTAAGGTTGAGCTACTTTGTTATAAGTCTCCAATTGGCGAGTCTATTCCTGCAAATTCTCATGCAAATACAGTTGGCTTGAGGCACATAGCCCTTCGGGTAGATGACATTCAAGCAGCTTATAAAAGGCTAAAGGATGCTGGGGTAAAACTTGAGAATGAGCCAATAATGGTTCCTCTAGCTACTCCTTCTGAGAACCCAATTCGCAAAACTCTATTTTATTTTTATGATCCTGACGGAGTGCTTCTAGAAATTGCCGAGTATAAGTAGTTAAACCATTCCCAGTACAAATGCTTTGTTCGAGAGGTTTACGACCACATGCATTATGTATGCAGGCCAGAAGGATTTCCCGCGGTAGGCTATATATCCCCAGAGGATCCCTGTGAATATTGTGCTAATTATTTCTATGTCTGGCTTTCCAATATGCAAAAGTGCAAAGGGGATCATCTGTACTATAATGCTTCCTTCTTTGAGTTTGTCTTTTAGACCAAAGAGCATAAACCCACGGAATAAGAACTCCCACCCGAGCATATACACACCCATTTGAAGAGCATATTTCAAGAAATCAAAACTTCTATGGGAGCGGTAATAGCCTTGAACAGAGGACATGTCGGATGTGAAGTAGAGCACGGGAACTGCAATTATAAGAAATAAAACGACATAGGGAATCCAAACTTTGTAATTGCCAATCCTGAGGCCAAAATCAAGCGGGTTTTTCCTTAGTAATATTAGTATTGTCAGTATTGGAAGTACGCCAAAATAAATAAGTGAACTAATCCAGAAATTTTATATCTTATGGTGGGCATGAAGGATCATAAAAAGGGATGCAAAACCGATAACGACTATTTCCTGATACCAGTTTTTTGGGAACGCAACCAAGTTGTTTAAATCTTGTGAGAAGTATTTTAGCATTTGTTATTGGTTCTCAGATGCTATTTGTTTTAGAAGTTTTTTTGAGAGCGTAGGACCGCGCTCAAGAAAGTTTCCATCCGGACCGTATATAATGAAGAATGGTACTGAGGGAAGATTGTAGTACCTAACAAGAGGGTTTTCTAAATTGACTATGTCAATTTCCCTAAGAGCCATGTTATTTACCCTAACTGCAAGCTCGCCGAGTTTTTCTTTAAGAGGCCCGCATGGTGCACACCAGTCAGCATAGAACATGAATACTGTGTATTTATGAGGCTCTATATAGTCTATGACATTTATTAGCTTGCCCCTGCTAATTAATTTAACTTTTTCGAACTGCTGATTATATACTATTTGATTGGCTTCTGAACCGATTGATAGAGTATGGCTAAATATTACAAAAGATAGATTGAGAATAAATAGAGCAATAATTTTTTTCATGATCATCAGTCAAAAATTAGTGTACGGTTGCCATATACAAGTATGTGACGCTTTAAGTGATGCCATATTGCCTGAGAGAGAACTACTTTTTCTAGATCGCGTCCCTTTCTGACCAGGTCTTCTACACTGTCCTTATGTGTTACTCGGACTACACTCTGCTCAATAATAGGACCAGCATCTAGCTCTGCTGTTACATAGTGGCTCGTGGCACCGATTATTTTTACTCCTCTTTCATATGCAGAATGATATGGCTTTGCACCAGGAAAAGCTGGCAGGAATGAGTGATGTATGTTGATTATCTTGTTAGGGTAGTGAGATACAAAGTCATCGCTTAGGATCTGCATATATCTAGCAAGTACGATGAAATCAATTTCATATTTCCTAAGCAGCTCTAGCTGTATCTGCTCAGCTTCTTTTTTGTTTTCTTTAGTCACAGGCACATGGTGATAATCGATTCCAAAACTCTTAGCGATAGCTTCTAAATCAGGATGGTTGCTTATTATTACTGGTATATCCACATCCCATTCTCCTGAATGGCTGCGAGAGAGGATGTCGTGCAGACAGTGAGACATTTTTGATACAAATATAGCCATCTTGGGCTTTTGGTCAGAGAAATAAAGACGCCACTTCATCTCGAATTTCTCGCCTAACATGGTGTCAAAATACTCTCCTATCTTATCAGCTGGGATAGAGAAATTAGCGAGGTCCCATTCGACCCTCATAAAAAAGACTTCTTGCTCTGCATCTACATGTTGGTCGAGGTCTAAAATATTGCCATCATTATTGAAAATAAATTCTGTTATAGCTGAAACTAGTCCCTTTCTGTCAGGGCAGTGTATAAGCAAAATTGCCGATTTGATTTGTTCCTGTGTACTCATTTTTGCTCCATTCCTATTAGTGTCTTCCCATCAACTCATAAATCTCATCATTGTTTAAGCCAAAATAATGCGCTATTTCATGCTGCAGAACTTCATTTACCCTTTCTTCTATTTCCTCATCAGTTCTGCATACTTTTTCTATATCTTTCCGATATAGCACAATTTCATCCGGCATCCTAACTCCCTGCCAAACGCTTCTCTGAGGAAGTGGAGTACCTCTATATAGTCCAATAAGAAGCCCTTTCCCCTGATCTTAATTGTTTCAAGGTCCTGAGCGCTTGGATAATCTTCAACAGTTATAGCTACATTATCAATCTTGTCCCTAAATTGTTGAGGGATCTTTTCATAAGCTTTTTGAACCAACTCTTCAAACTTTTTCTTATTCAGTTTTCTAACCTACCTGATTTATTATGAAATCGATAAAATACTATATTAAGTTTAAGACCCTTTCAATCAGTTTAATAATAAATTGCTGCAACTTTTTCTAGCATCTATTATCATATATGTAAAAGCACTGTTTATTAAGGAGAATGTATGAATAAATTGTATTTATCATCTGGTTTAGTAATAGGTTTTCTTTTTCTAATCACTTTTGTTTCCAATAACACTTTAGCAGACTTTCAATCTGTAAAAGATGCACCAGTAGAACTTGGACAGGTGGACTGGATACGTAATTTTGATGAAGGGGCTGCTAAGGCAAGACAGCAAGACAAGCCACTGCTTGTTTTATTCCAAGAGGTGCCGGGTTGCAGTACATCATCAGGATACGGAAAGAACATTCTAAGTCACCCTCTTATTGTTGAGGCAATCGAAACGTTATTTGTTCCTGTCGCTATATACAATAATCACTCAGGTGAAGATGAGAGAGTGCTCAAGTCATTTAGGGAGCCTTCTTGGAACAATCCAGTTGTAAGAATTATCACCCCTGACAGAGAACAACTTGCTCCAAGGTTGAACGGTGATTATACAAAAGCTGGATTAGTAAGAGCTATGATGACTGCTTTAGAGAATGACAACAAACATGTTCCACAGTATTTAGCATTGTTCGCGCAGGAATTAAATGTTAAATCTGGCAGATCAGAGCAGGCTGTTTTTGCAATGCACTGTTTTTGGGTAGGTGAGGGCAGGCTTGCTCCTATAAATGGAGTTATATCTACTAATCCAGGTTTTATGGGGGGTTATGAGGTGGTAGAGGTTAAATTCAACCCGGACATTATTTCCTATGGTGATCTTCTAAAGAAAGCAAAATCAAACAGTGTTGCAAGTCATGTATTTAGTACGAATAGTTCTCAAAATAAAGTTGCAAAAGAGATTGTAGGCGATAGTTCTGTTTCATCAATAGCAGGCTTTAGACCTGACAGTCGACCCAAGTACTACATGTCAGGCACTTTATACAAGTATGTGCCTATGACAAATACACAAATTGCAAGAGTAAATGCAGCACTTGGTAGCATGCAGTCTCCAAATGCTTATTTATCACCCAGGCAGCTTGAGATTTATAACTATATACAGGAACACCCCGATCTTAATTGGAATAATATAGTGAAGAATTCTGATTTTCATTCTGCATGGAATAACACTGTGTCTTTGATGAATATACAAATTAGCAGACGATAGTTCTATAACTCTTTTCTGTATTCGTTTACAAAGGAAATAACTTCCGGAAAGAATTCACTGAAGTTTTTCTCAAGGTGCGTGTAGTTAGATTTGATATCATGAATTCCGTTTTTGATTATTCTTGCTCTTTCAAAGCGATTACCTAATCTTCTTGAGATTGCGTTTAACGCTAATCCAATAGTGTCTACATTCCTATAAGACCCGAGCCAATCATCTCCTATCATATATGGCATACGTTGTCTAAGCTTCGCAGGAAGATGATTCTCGTGCTTAAGTAAAATATAGTAGACCCTGTTTGTAAACTCATTTAAGTCAATGCTTGAATATTGAGACCAGTTTTTAGCAAGAAAATGATCAAAGCTCAAATCTACAATGATTCCAGCGTATCTCCTTAAATCTGGATCAAGAAGCATCTTGGATTCTAGAAACTTTGGATGTTGATCTGTGTATGCGTCAACTTTTCTGTGGGTTTTGATTCCCTTTATAATCTCAGCACCGTATTGGTCTTCAAGACGTCCTTTAACGAAATCTCCCAATAGATTTCCAAGTAAAGATTCCTCTGAATCTTCTGCCAAGTATAGATGAGCTAAATAATTCATTGTCCCTCTTTATGGACACTATCTATTGGGAGAAGAAAATTAATTAATTTCTACCAATTCTACATCAAAAATAAGTGTTGAGTTTGGAGGAATTACAGGCGGGTACCCGTTAGCTCCATATCCTAAATCGGGTGGAATAATAAGCTGGCGTTTTCCACCGACTTTCATATCTGCTATTCCTTCATCCCATCCTTTAATTACTCGACCTACTCCAAGCTCGAATTCAATTGGGACACCTCTTTTAACTGAGCTGTCAAAAACAGTCCCGTCTTCTAATTTGCCAGTATAGTGAACTTTTACCTTTTGCCACTTCTCGGGTTTGGCCCCTTTGCCTTCTTCAATGATTATATACTTCAATCCTGATGGTGTCTCCACAACTTCTCCTGACATTTTCTCCTCCTTTGAGAATGAATTTGTTCCTAAATTAAATGAAACTGCAATGATGAGTATCAACAATGCAAAAGCTACTCGACTATTATTAATTACTGAAATCATAACTATCTCCTTTTCACTTGGAATTTATTATATTGGTCAGATTGGAATACTCTACCTTATAGATTACTTTAAACCACAATTATTTGCCTTTGTAATCTGGTTCTCTTTTCTCTAGGAATGCTTTCATTCCTTCTGCTCTATCTTCACTATCAAAACATTCATCGATTAGATCTTTTTCTAAATCTAACGCTTCATTGAGCTTCATTTCTGCTCCTTGGTTGATAGCTTTTTTAGCTGCACTTACCGCAAGTGGTGCACGGGCCGAAATAGTTTGTGCAAGCTCCACTGCTTCTTTCATAACAACTTCATGTGGAACCACTCTTTCCACAAGGCCCAGTCTTAGGGCTTCTTCTGCGCCTACCATCTCACCTGTATAGATAAGCTCCTTAGCTTTACCATTGCCCATTATTCTAGTTACCCTCTGCGATCCTCCCCATCCTGGGAATATTCCAAGCTTAACCTCAGGGAATCCAATTTTTGTCCTCTCAGAGGCTATCCTGAGATCACAGGCAAGGGCAAGCTCACATCCTCCTCCTAGAGCATAGCCATTTATTGCTGCTATTGATGGGTACGGTGCATTTTCAATAAGGCTAAAAATTCTGTGCGCATAATCTATGTATTCTCTGAACTCCTTAGGGCTCATTTCACTCATTTGCCCCACATCTGCCCCGGCAACAAAAGCTTTGTCTCCGGTACCTGTGATTATTAATACTCGTAAGTTTTCTCCTGGAAGATCATTCTCAACAATTCTGCCAAGTTCTTTCAATGTGTCCCAGTTAAGCACATTTAAGGCTTTGGGGCGATTAATTGTTACAATTCCCACAGTTCCATCTTTTTCAAATTCTATATATTCGTATCCCATTATATCTCCCTTTTTTTGAGCGAGGTTAAGATTATTGTTCTTTGGTTTTAGATTCTTTAGCTGTGCTTTTTGTTTTAGATGATTTCTTCTTAGGAGTGGTTTCTAAATCTTCTATTTTTTCTTCTAATTTAGCAATTTTCATCTCAAGTGAGTCAATTGTATTAATAAGTCTGTCCATCTCTTTTCGTTCTGGAATATTTCTTTTCTCCAACGATTGCTCCATAAAAACCTGGACATAATTTTTAAACTCTGAAGACTTCTCAACCGCTCTATCCATAAGAGGGCTGTTAAACCACACATCCATCATTTTGTGTGTAGACTCTTCCCATGATTCATATAATTGTTTGAAATATCCTAGATAGTAAACTTCATCTAGTTCCTTTTTCTTTCTAGCCAAACTATTCTCCTTTCTTGGTCAGCTCAATTAGTATTAACCGAGGAAGTCTTGTTGTCCAGGGGCAAGGTACCCAATAACAAATAGAGTAAACAGTATTATAGCAAACCCGAGTATTGCTCCCCATGCTGCTTTTCTTCCCTTCCAGCCCGATGCTAGTCGTCCATGTATTAGCACGGCATAGAGAATCCACGTTATCATTGACCAAGTTTCTTTATGCCCCCAATCCCAGGCCGTTCCTCTTAGCTCTTTTGCTATCAACAACCCTAAAGCTATTCCAATTGTTACTAGAGGAAAGCCAATCATAAGGCAAATATGGTTCATTCTGTCTAGGGTTGTTAGTGAGGGGAAGTTTTGTAGTAGTTTTCCAACATGTTTAGATTTGATCTGTCTTTCTTGGAATATATATAGGACTCCAGAGATGAAGGCTACGGTAAATAATGCCTCCCCCATTAGTATCAATGCTATGTGAATTATTATCCACGGGTTGCTGAGTGTTTGGGAGGGATCAATAATGCCCTGTGGGACTATTATATAAGGCAGGGTCAATATAAATGCCAATGGCGCTGCAAAAGCTCCTAGTAACGAGGCTTTAAACTTAAATTGAGATCCGACATATACAAGTGATATGAACCATGCAAAGAGATATAGTGTGGTATCGAATCCTTGCGCTAGAGGTTGTCCACCTACATAAGCGTCTAGAATGCTTGCAGTTTGTACTAGAGCTCCTGCAAGAATAAAATAAAAACCAATCTTAGATAAATTTTTGCCCTTACTCCAGAAATGGCTGCTGTAAAATATCGAAGATACAAAATAACATAAGACTACAATCCAGTACCAATCCATATCTATATTTTATTACTCATGTGGCTAAATACAATAAATCAAGGAAACTTTTACTGATGATATGTTTAAAAATAGCTGAGTTTAGTAGCCTTTTAAGCTTTCAGTTTGATAATAAGTAGTTAGAGCATCAATTAGTTCATCAAGCTCTCCACTCAATATTGCATCAATTTTATATAGGGTAATATTTATTCGGTGGTCAGTGATTCTTCCGTCTCTGAAATTATAGGTTCTTATCTTCTCACTTCTCTCACCTGATCCCACTTGGGTTTTTCGCTCATCAGCAAATTCACTCTGTTTTTTCTCTTCTTCTATCTCAAAAAGCTTGGCTTTTAGCATTCTCATGGCGTGCGCTCTATTTTTATGTTGCGATCTTTCATCCTGACACTGGACCACAATGCCTGAGGGAAGGTGAGTGATTCTAATTGCTGAATCTGTTTTGTTTACATGCTGTCCACCAGGTCCTGAGGCCCGGTAGGTATCAACTTTTAAATCTTTCTCATCTATCTCAATTTCTACATCGTCAGGTTCGGCTAGTATTGCAACAGTAGCGGTAGAGGTATGGATTCTGCCGCTAGTCTCAGTTATTGGAACCCTTTGGACTCTATGTACACCACTTTCATACTTTAACTTGCTGTATACTTTCTTCCCTTCTATGGATGCAATTACTTCCTTCAGTCCACCCACACCTGTCTCACTGATGTTAATAACCTCGATCTTCCATTTCTTCTCTTCTGCATAACGGGAGTACATTCTAAATAAGTCTCCCGCAAATAGTGCAGCTTCGTCACCACCGGTGCCGGCCCTGATTTCTAGAAATACGTTCTTGCCGTCATTTGGGTCTTTGGGGAGAAGTAAAAAACGGAGTTGATTCTCCAGGTTATCACGTTCTGGTATAAGCTCGTCAAGTTCTTCCTGTGCTAATTCACCCAATTCTTGATCGTTCAATAGGGATTGGTTCTTCTCGATTTCTTCAGCTGCATGTTTGTACTTTCGGTAGATTTCGATTATCTCATCAAGATCAGATAACTCCTTGGAATATTGGTGAATCTCTTGCGGGCTGATCTCAGGCTTACTAAGATTCTGCTGGATCTCTAAATATTTTTGCTCGACTTCTTCAAGCCTGCTTAACATTGAAGCTTCTGCCATTTCGTCTTTTATCTTCACACATCTTGCAAAAATTTCAAGATAAGATTAAACTTGTA